>WNGI01005111.1_pt1 | contig 11778 bp, 8 predicted proteins | sample 5400621 | NCBI WGS metagenome assembly WNGI01 (sample SAMN13153374, study PRJNA577476) | soil metagenome | isolation source: 20 cm soil or saprolite under Garry oak tree replicate 1 | place: USA:California | collected 2016-06-15
GTCGATGGCGAGCTAGCCCTCGCCACTTCGGTCGCAAAATTTCCAACCCACAACCCAACCCACAGAATACTGTGTCTTGTGCGATTTTTAACAACTTAGGCGGCCCTTGGCAGTCCCCGCGGTCTTGTATGTTGTTGTAGTGAAGCGGGTTTCAGACGAAAACCCCAACGCGGGCGTTGCCGCTTGGATTTACTTGGCCCATCCTTCGTTTGAACTACCTTGCTGGCACTGCTCCCAGAGGGCGGACATCGCGTTTAACCTTATCAGCAATCTCATCCTCGGCAACTTCCAGGTCATAGCGCGTTTGGAGATTCATCCAGAACGTCGGACTGTTGTTGAAGTAGCGCGCGAAACGAAGGGCCGTGTCAGCAGTAATTGCGCGTTTCTCGTTGGCGATATCGGCGATCCGCGTCACAGGGACGCGCAAGTCCATAGCAACTCTGTTCATACTTAGTCCCAGAGGGACCATAAACTCTTCTCGGAGAATTTCTCCTGGATGCACCGGCTTAAGTTTCTTCGTCATCCTGCTGTCTCCTAGTGATAATCCACGATCTCAACTTCATAGGCATGCCCATCGCGCCATTCAAAACAGACGCGCCATTGGTCATTGACGCGAATGCTGTACTGCCCTTTCCGGTCCCCTGTCAGGCGCTCTAATCTGTTTCCTGGCAGCATTGAGAGCGTCCGGATGTCCTGTGCCGCATCTAGCATGTCCAGCTTCCTCAGAGCTTGGCGCTCGATAGCTTTGAACCGGCGGACAGACTCTCGATGAAATAGGCGCCCGGTATCGGCGCAGCGGAAGGACTGAATCACAATCCAACACTATACTGCGTCGCGTTAAATGTCAAGCAGTACAGAACTCACAAAATTTGAGCGTCTTAGGAGCAAAAAAATAGGTTGATTCAATCTGGGTACAATAAGGGGACGATAAGAAGTGACATGCGGTCCCTTGTGGTACCAATGAGCTGTCACGGCAGAGGTCGCGAGTTCGAGTCTCGTCGTCCCCGCCATTCATTCCAAGAGAGTTGAACGAATTTCAATGAAACCAACCAGGGTGCAAAAGGGTGCATTTTTGCACCCCTTTTGCACCCCTTTTCTTCAATTGGAGCCGTTTTCAGGTGGGCGGCTTTCAGGATTTGACAGCTTTTACGCGAGTGCGCTCGGGGTCGTTTCAGAAGCGAAGACTAGGGCGAGTACTGCTGCCTGCGCCGCATGTTTTGCGGGCGAGATCGCTTGCGTGTAAACATCCAACGTGGATCGTAACGAGGAATGTCGCAACAGTTCCTGCATCACCTTGAACTCTGTACCGACGCTTCGCAGCAGAGTCGAGAATGTGTGCCGGAACGTATGCCATCCAAACCGTTTATGAATCCCGACGCGCTGCGCAACTGGACGAATGTACTTGCGTAAGATCGCCTGGCCCCATATCGGTTTCCGACCTCGGTGCCGTCTGCTCGCGAAAACCCAGTCGTCGGCTCCGATGTAATGACAAGCTTCTTTCCATTTCACGAGTGCCTCCAAAACAGTTGGATGAACCGGCACGGGCTTCTGCGAGGATTCTGTCTTGCACGGACCTACCACTCCACACACGATCGAGCGCGTGACGCTCATTGTCCCTTGATCAAAATTGATGTCTCCCCATTTTAATCCGAACAGCTCGCTCTGCCGCAATCCCGTGGAGGCTACGACGAGCACTAGGGTTCGTTCTCGCGTGCCCAGATTATTGATTAGAGCCTTTATTTCAAGCGGTGTCAGCACACTAGGCGTGGTTCGCCGCTTTGCACCCTGGCGAACCAAACGGATAGGATTTCCGTTGAACAGTTCATGACGGCACGCATGATTGAAAAGGACCGAGAGTATATTTCGGATTTTCGCGCAACTGCTCTTAGCGAGTGGCAGACCACGCAGCCATGACTCCACTTCCATTGTTCTCACTTCTGAAAGAAGCACGTTTCCCCAATGTGGGACGATCCATCTCTTTAAATAGGCCTTGTAGGATCTCTTTGTGGAATAACTGCGCCAGAGATTGTCGTTAGTCAATTCGCGCTGAATAAAGTGATCGCAGACTTCCGCAATGGTCATCGGGACAGCGCATCGCTTGACTCCATTCGTGTTGATTTCCGTCAGCAATCCCGCGACCGATTTGCGGGCAGAATCTGCGTCAGGATACTGGCAGACTGTGCCAATCACTCTTCTGCGATAGATGCGTTTACCGAAAGGCCCCCTATCCGCCCACCGGAACTGCCAAACATCTGGACCGCGCTTTCGATGCCTTCTGATTAGACTCCCCTGTTGCATTCCTGCCTCCAGCATCGCAGTTGCGATGCGGAAGAATTCTTACGCAGTGAGTCCAAAAACCGGGACTTCGGCAGACCGTGGGAGTGAATTGCTTTGCGGCGGCAAGGTTGTCCCCGGTATTCGGAAAATAATTTCCGGCTTGCAGGGTTATCTGGTGATTCGAGCGGCTAATTGTAAGGCCGACTGAGTTATCGGCATATCAATCGGCCCGACTTCGGCGTAGAATCCGGCAAGCGAACGGCCGTTCCCGAGTTACCGGGCGGCGTTCTGATAGAGCAGCTAAGCAATGAAGATGTTGTCCCCGGCGATTTACGCTTCCCTTCCTGAAACGATCCCCTCCCCTCGTGCACTATGTGATGAGGTCGTGTCGGAACACGGTCCCCGGCAGACGCTGGCCGTAAGTTCTTCGCCCAAGAGGATGCCGCTCAACTGTTTGGCTGGCTCTGTCGTTCTACCGCACTGCAGGAGGTCCCCATGATTCGCAATCTTCAGGAAGGTCCGAATCCGGTCAACGTCCAGGAAACCGCCTTTACTCTCGACAACATGGGTCGTTTCCTCTGCAACACATTACAGGAGGCGCGGGACAGCGCCGGCGTCCAAGTCGCGGGCAAACAGCGAGACTTTGACACCATTGTCATCGGAGGCGGTACATTCGGCGCGGCCATCGCGGCGTCCTTGTTATTCGCGGACCCGACGCACAGCCGCCGTATTCTCGTTCTGGAGGGTGGTCCCTTCGCCTTGCCAGAACACAATCAGAACATGCCGTACCAGGGCGGGACGCCCGACTTTCGCAAACCGTGGGACTCGCACCCTGCACTCGCGTATCCAGGGCTGCTATTCGCTGTGGGCGGGCGCTCGTTAGCCTGGGGCGGCTGGTCGCCGCAGATGTTACCAGCGGAAATCAGCTCTTGGCCTACAATCGTCGCGGCAGATTTGGTCAATAAGTACTTCGAAATCTCAAGCGACCAGATCGGCGCGACCGATTCGAATGATTTCATCTTCGGGCGGCTTCACGACGCGCTCCGACACCAGCTCTTTCAAGCAATGAAAACCGCGGCCAATGTTCCGGGCGCGATCCCGCTCGCGGCGCTGCCGGACCATCCGGCCGTGCGCTACTTTAACCAGAGCGTGACACTCGCGGCGGCAGCCGGCGCAACGGGAGGCACAGTAACTACTATTCCGCCTCCACCGGTCCCACCCGATAGCCAATTGCGCGAATGGTTGGGTTTTGACCTGAGCGATACAACGCCTCGTGCCGACCTTTTGAATCTGCTAAAGCTCGAAGCTCCGCTTGCCGTTCAAGCACGCACGGCTCCCGGTGAATTTCCAAATAACAAGTACAGCTCCGTGCCTACGCTAACCAAGGCGTCGCGCATCGCTGCTGGCGAAACCGGCGGAATCGGAACCGAAGCCGACGCGCGGAAGCGGCTGATGGTGGTCCCCAAGTGCCACGTGCTCGACATTATTACCGAAACGCAGAGTGACAATTGGGTGCGTGCGACCGGTGTTCGAGTGCAGGATGCAACCGGCGCCGAACAAGTTATCTCCGTTACGCAACCGCGTACGGACGGTCACCAAGGATCCATCATCATCGCCCTAGGAACAATTGAAAGCACACGCCTCGCACTTAGCACTTTCAAGGACTCCCTTGCCGGGCGCGCGGCTCAACGGATGGGAACGAACCTGGTCGCCCATCTTCGCTCCAACCTCACAATCCGCATTCCAATCGCTGCGCTATCGTTTCTCGCGCCATCCGACCGCAAGTCGCTGGAGGTTTCTGCCCTTTTCGTGAAAGGCAAGACCACCATCAATGGTGTGGATCATTTTTCCCATCTGCAGATTACGGCCTCTGGCCTCGGCAAGCTCGGAGACAACTCTGAAGCGGAGTTGTTCCAGAAGGTTCCCGACATTGAACACTTGGAAGGGCTCCTCAATGCCACGGACACGCACGTCGTCATCACCGTGCGCGGCATCGGCGAAATGTCCACTCACAATCCGGATAGTTTTGTTCGACTGTCCCCGACACTCACCGACTTCGGTCGCCCCGCGGCCGAAGTGACGATGGCGGATGTCCGCGACGGCAGCAGCACCACTCCACAATCCCAAATTGACAAGCAGGTGTGGGATGCGATGGACGCGCTCGCCGATCAAGTTGCGGTAGCGTTTGCGAACAAACTGCCGTTCGACATCCTCGCGAACGATGGAACCACCATCAACATGCCCGCCAACACCACCGCAGCGCAGATCAAGGCTGCATATCCATATCCGGGTCGCCGAGACCGCCTCGGCACCACACACCACGACGCTGGAACCCTGTTCATGGGCACCGACCCTGCCACATCCGTGACCAATGAGTTCGGGAGAATCCACGACACCACGAACTGCTACGTTGCAAGTCCCGCCATTTTTCCTGCGCTCGGTTCGCCCAATCCCATGCTGACCGGCATCGCCTTAGCCCACCGCACGTCGGACATGCTCACGGCGAATGTTTTGCCTCAGCCGCTGGCCCGCGTCATCGACCCTGGCTTCACGGCTCTTTTCGATGGAAAGGCAAGTACCTTCAATTCCTGGAAGAGTGCGGACGCGAAAAATGGGCAAGGCTTTGCCCTCATCGATGGAGAGATCGTAACGTACGGATCGGCGGATTTCGCTTTGTTGTACTTCGCCACCAAAGCGTTTGCCGATTTCCACCTGCGGCTGCAGTTCAAATGCTTCGACCCGAACAACAATAATAGCGGCGTGTTCGTACGCTTCCGAGATCCGCGTTTGCGCCTTCCGGCGAACCTCGCGTTACGAGCCGACGCGGAGAAAGTCGGCGGAAATCCAGCGTGGAGCGCCGTGATCTCCGGTTTTGAAGTTCAAATCGACGACAATGCGCGCGGTGACGTAAATAAGGACTTCTACGGCCGACGGCCGGAACCCGATGGACTCTTTAAGAATCGCACCGGCGCGATCTATAAAATCCCTGCCGGCGACCTGATTATCCAAACAGGAGGCCACGACGCGCTCTTGCAGCAGTACACTCCCGGCCCACCGCTGATTCCGGGCGTCTGGTTTCAATACGACATCGTGGTCACTGGGAATCACTACGAGGTGACTCTGACGAACACGCAGTCCGGCGCGACACAACTCACCACAATCTTCGACAACCCGGATACCGCGCGTGGCATAGCAACCTTAGGCGGTCAGCCCGCTGGGTTCATCGGCATTCAGTCTTATCCCAGCTCGCCGATGGCGTTTCGCGATATCTGGATTAAGTGAGGCGTTTCACGGGGCGAACGAATACGTCCATTTGATCGCAAAACGATTCTGCGTAAATTGGGCAGGGTTCGCAGCTACAAGGCTGGCGAATTGCTGCCCAACAGTGTAGATAACAAACAAATCGCTGTCCGGGCGATAGTTCCAACGAAGACGAATGTTGGCACTTGCAGCTTGGGTGTTCGACGTGTTCATTTGCAGAATCGTCGATAACGTGAGGAAGCGCGAGAAAGCATAATTCGTCTGGAAGCTGCCAAACGCGACTGAGAAATCCCCTCCAGTCACTGGCAAGCGGAACCGATCCCACTGTTGAGAAAAATCGAACGATAGTCTCTCGTTGGGACGATATGAGGCCCGAACGCGGGCCTCGTTCAAATGGCCGTTGTAGTAAGTTCCAAACCGCTCGAAGAAGCGAAGGACCCAGCGGCGATCTTGAGCCGTGCCATACGTCAGTTGGTGCCTCGTCCAATGATAGAGGCCGTTGGGAATAACGATGTTTTTGTAAATGTTGAACGGCGTGAGGATTCGCTGAGTGAACACATCCACGATGTCGTCATCGGTATAGGCACCATTGTGGAATTCGGCGCGGAACGTACCTTGCCATTCCTGGGTCTGCAGGACGCCATGAGTATCAGGGGCATGAAAAACGAAGCCCTCGAAGTTGAGCTCCCGGACGCCACGAATCTTCGGCCGCGGCTTCAGAGTGAGATCACCGTAGTCACAGACACAATCGGTGCGTTCAAGAAAACCGACCTCGGGATTGAAATTCGGACCGATCTTGCGCCGTTCGGCGAGAAATTCGAGCCAACTATTCTTGTAGTGTAGGCCAGCACCTAGATTGGTCTGCCCGCCGGAGACAAGGGGCGAGCGAGTCTGAGCCGCGTAACCCGTCAACACAAGGTCTTTCATCAGCACAATCCGCGTGTCCACTCCTCCGCTCTGGTTGAAAGGAGGGGCCGTGTTTCCGGCACGTTTGTCGATCCCCATGAAGCCAACGTAAGACCCTCCCGGAAGTGAACGTTTCAGCCGGAAAACGGCGTAATTGCCATAGGGGTTAGGCCCACTCGACCGGGTACTTGCTTCCATAACGCCTAGATCGAAACCGGCAAGCGAACCGGTGACCTTTCCACCGCCATTCATGGGTACTTGCTGTCCCGTAACGGGATCGATACCGATCTGGCGGCTGAAAAACAGCAAGTCGCCGGACCCTCCCATAGCGAAGTTGAAGATTCCCGCATTCTCGAGGAAGAACTGGCGCTTTTCTGGAAAGAAGAGTTTGTAGGGCGTCAAGTTGAACTGCTGCGTGTCTACGTCCGCGTCTGCAAAATCGGTATTTGCGGTCAAATTGGCAACCAAGTTCGAACGGAGGCCGACTTTCACGTCCAAGCCTCCCGTATAAAGGGCTTCTGTACCAGGCGTCAGGCCTGCTGAGGTCCCGGCTGGCGGTAAATGATTAAATCCGGTTAGGCCGTAGGGCTTCACGATGAACAAACGGCCACTGCCAATTTCAGAGATTCCGTGCAACTCGCCGGCCTGGCTGATCTTGTTCATGCCAAAAGACCTGCGCCACGCTGACCACAGGTCTTGTTCGTTCTTTCGACGAATGAAGCGCTTGAAGTTGATGCCCCACACCACTTCGTTTGTCTGCATGAAGTTCAGCGTTGAAAAAGGAATGGCGACGGTGGCGGTCCAGCCCTGCGAAGTGACGCGCGCCTCGGAAATCCACACGCCGTCCCATCCGGAGTCACCGTCGCTGCCGTCATCTTGCGGAGACTGTTCGTCAGTAATTAATGCGTCACGCTGCGTGCCGAGCGGATTGAACTGAAACACGTAGGCGTTTCGCCGATTGCGGGAAGAATCAATCACAATTTCAAAATAATCATCGAGTTCCTGGCTCACATCTCGGCGTAATTGCGTGGCGACAACTTTCCCCGGTTCGGAATCGCGGCAGGAGATTCCGAAGTAGATCTCGCCTTTCGTATAGAGGACGCGCACTTCGGTGCGTTCCGTGGGTTGCTGTCCTTCGTAGGGTTCTCGCTGCGCGAAGTTAGTGATTGGCTCAGTAAGTCTCCACAGCGGATCATCAATCGTGCCATCCATCCTTGGCGAACGATCCACTCGCACGGCATTCGCGATGCGAAGTGGCGGCGAGTTCACGGGTGTCTGAGATTGACCCGAAAGAGTTCCTGCCGACAATAAGCCGAGCAGCAACAAGCGCGAAGTGCCATACGCCAATCGTATTGGGCTGGGCGCCGGCTTCAACTATCGGCTCGTTTCGAAAACCTGAATCATCGCTGTCGAGGAGCCTTGCCGCCTGACGGCGAGATATAACCTGCTAAGGTCGAGCGAGAAGAAGCTGGTGCGTGCCCCTTTCACGGTGGCGATTCGACCCACCTCTTTGTAGTGGTCGGCATCTTGTTGCTCAAAAACGGAAATCGCGCCTTCTCCTCCTGAAGCGTAAATGCGTTTGCGTGATTGATCGTAGAAAACGTCGTCGCAATCGCCTACGGCCGAGAGGGTTTGAACGGTTTTTCCGCTACTCGTATCCATTACCAGCAGTCGCGCCGGGAGGCGTGTGACCACGAACAGGCGGTGATTCTGTTCGTCTAGCGCCATCGGATAGTTATTGAATGACATTCCGATGCCCCAAGTCGTTAGAACGGTGCCTTTTTCTCGATCCAACACTGCAATTTTTCTCGATTTCGGCAAGTTCACATAAATTCGAGCGCTATTTTTTTCGAGCTGGAAGGACTCTGGGTGTGAATCGAGCTTAATTTCGCCGATCTTTTCCCCGTCGCTGTCTAGCTCTCCCAAAGCACCGTCTCCAAATCCGACATAGATTCGTTCGCGCGAGGAATCGTATCGAAGGTTGTCGGCGTCGTCACTATATTCGACAGTTTTGAGAAGCTTCAGCTGAGTCGCGTCAAATATCTTCACCGTCCCGTCTTTCGAACTTGCGACATACAGCCGGCCACTGCCCGGGACATAAAGGACACCTTGCGGCTCTTTAAGCCCAGAGATTGTATTCGCGCGTTTACCTGCCTTGAGATCGATGACCTCAACCGTATTGTTGCCAAGCGCGGAAACAAACAGCCTCTGACTCTTAACGTCAACCGACATGTGGTCGATTCGTCCTTGCACGTCGGGCAGTTGGATCGTCTTCTCCAGTTTCAGCGGTTCATTTGTTTGTGCATTTACGAGTGCTGCGAACAGAAATGGTAAAATTCCAACGATTATTTTTCTCCTCATGGCTTGCTCCGATCTGACGTAGTGGCTTCGTATACGATCATGCGTGCAACGGGCTGGCCATTTTCCTGTTGCTCGGGCGCATAGACACGATGTGTTGTTGAATCGACTGCAAGACTGTGCACCATCTTCTGCACCGGGAAGTTTTCAAGCTTTCGATAGTGTTCCGCGTCCTGCGCTTGAAAGACCGAGATGAATCCGCTGGAGCAAGCGACGTAGATTCTGGAGAGACTGGGATCGAATTTTACAACGTCGGCACCCGCCGGCATGGGAAGGTGAGCGATCGATTTGTGCGTGTCTAGCGCAAAGACCGTAAACGTTCGATTCCCACTGCAGAGGATGAATGCACGATGATGTTCCGAATCAACGGCCATGCCATGATTGAATTGGCAGCCATCCACGAGATATTTCCCTAACAACGTGTCTGTTGACGGATCGATCTCGGCGATTTCATTTGTGCTTCGGAGATTTACGTAAACCTTGCGCGCCAATGAATCATATTGCGGCATGCCCGTTTCGCTCGGGAATTCTATATTTTTGACAATCTCATCTTTGTCGACGTCCACGACCGCCACGGCCTTCCCCAAAGTATTCGAGACATAAACCTTGTGAAAAGGAGCGGCATATGTGCTCCCGTTGGGCTTGGCCGCGGTTGCCAAGCGCTTGACTACTGCCATCGAATGCAGATCGACAATACCGATCTTCTCTTCGCCCCAATCGGATGTGTAAACCTTGCGCGTTTCAGGAACGAATTCGAGGCCAGTGATACCGGGAACGCCGGGGATCGCTTTGACCACCTTGTTTGTCTTCATGTCGATCACGTACAGAATCCCTGGACCCAAATGAGCCGAAAGCAGAAATTGATCCTCATCGTCTGTGGTCAGGTAGTCGAAGCGCTGGCCTTTGGGACCGGGGAGGTCAATCGTCGCAATTTGCTTGAGGGTTTGGCCGGGTAAAGAGGCCGCCAAGACCAGAATTGCGATAAGAAACCTTCGCACGGTGCTCATCGCCGTGTCCGAAAGTGCGACCCGCCAATGATAATGTCCAGCCATTAATCTGCCTCCTCCGGTGGCCGGATCGCCCGGAACTCCCGGTACAGCACAAGGTCGTACGCGATTTTGAGCGTCCCGGCAATGAAGAACGGAATATCAATCAGCGCGGGACGGGAGAACAGGAAGCCAGCAAAGATCGGGCTGATTGCGGCCCCCGCGGTCCTCGCTACTCCTGTGATTCCACCAGCCGCAGAGCGTTCTTCAGGCCGCACCACGGCCATCGTGTAGGACTGTCTCGTCGGCACGTCCATCTGGCTGATGCTGAATCGGATGAGTAGCACCAGCACTGCGAGACTGAGGCTCGGCATAAGCGGCACAAGGATGAGCAAAACATTCGACGGCAAATGCGTCACCACCATCGTCCGCACCAGCCCGATGCGCGTCGCCAAACGCGATGCCAGCAGAGCCGAGATTCCCGCCAACACATTGGCCCAGAAGAAAATAAGGCCGAGCTTCACTGGTGCAACGCCGAATCGCAGATAGAACCAATAAGCGGCAAAGCTTTGCACCACAAAACCGCCGCCGAAGGAGTCCAGCGCAAATAGGCTCGACAATTTCAAAACGATCGAGCGTGAGCGTCCGATACCGAGAAAGCCTCTTGCGGACACTCCGCTCGCTGCCGTGGCGAACGCATCGACCTCCGTGGATGACGACAAACGTGTGAAGAGAAACGCAAGCGCGACGCCAAGGGCGGCGTAGAGAAGCACGACGACCCGGTAGCTATCGGACGTTGAGAGCGACGCCTTCTGCACCATCCCCGCAGATGCGCCTCCAGTGAGAGCGCCGAGAGCGGTCGCAACCGAACCCGCCAGCGTGTACCACGCGAATACCTCCGTGCGTCCGCGAGCGGGAACCACATGGGACAGGGCGGCCTGTTCGATCGAAAGGAACGGCCCAACTTCATGCCCGCTCGGGCTGATTACGCCGATGGTTCCCGCGACGATGAGGAAGAGAAGATTCTTCGTCGAAGCGAACGCGATACCGGCTCCCGCCATGAGAACTGCTCCCACGATGAGCATGCGCCGCCGCCCGATGCGGTCGGCTCGCGTCGTGAGCAGAAGCGAGATCGCCATATCGCCCGCGAGTGTCAGCGTCAGAAGCAAGCCCACCTGGGTTTCCGTCAGGCCGAGACTCACCAAGTAGAACACGAGCACGACGGACAGCGCTCCGTACGCGAAAAGGCGCGTGAACCGCGTAAGGAACAGGATCGCGGCGTCCCGCGGCAACGCGCGAAGTGAAACGGGAATGAGATCCATCATCGACATAGGACACTGCCGCGGAAGCCTCCTCCGATTTCCTTCTCCTACCGCTCGCTGCGCTTAACGCTCGGCCACTGCCTCATAGACCACCATCCGCGCGACGGGCTTGCCGTCCTCTTCCTGCTCTGGCGTGTAGAGCTTGTGCGTTTTCAAGTCCACCGCGACCGTATGCACCGCGTGCTGGACGCGAAAATCTTCGAGCTTCCGGTAGTGGTCGGCATCATCCTGGTGGAAGACGGCAATCGCCCCGCTGTAGCAGGCGACGTAGATCCGCCGCAGGCCCAGGTCGAACTTGATGACATCGGGTCCGCCCGGCAGGGGAAGAAACGCGATGGCACTCTTCTTGTCGAGATCGAACACCGTCATCAGTTCGTTTCCTTCGCAGGAAAGGAACGCGCGGTGGTGCTCCGGATCGAGTGCCATGCCGTGGTTCCCTTTGCATTTCCCGACCGGATACCGGCCCACAACCGTATCGGTCGCGGGATCGATCACCGCAAAAATGTCCTGGTCCTGGAGATTGACGTACACCTTGCGCGCGACCGGATCGTACTGCGGCATCCCCGTTTCACTCTCGAAGTGCAGCGTTTTCACGATCTCGTCTTTCGTCACGTCGACGACCGCTTCTGCTTTGCCGCGCTCGTCCGACACATAGAGTTTGTGGAAGG
>WNGI01005112.1_pt1 | contig 11778 bp, 10 predicted proteins | sample 5400621 | NCBI WGS metagenome assembly WNGI01 (sample SAMN13153374, study PRJNA577476) | soil metagenome | isolation source: 20 cm soil or saprolite under Garry oak tree replicate 1 | place: USA:California | collected 2016-06-15
CATTCGCGGCCGCGGGCATTCGATCGTCGGCGGCAAGCGCTTCGAAGTGAATCTTTACGACGTCTGGAATACGCCCTCCATGCATATCTATTGGCATGGCAATGACAGCAAGGACATCCAAGTTCGACTCACCTACTCGAACGCCGCGTTGCTCGAACTGATGAACATCCATTACGTGGAGGAGAACCCGCCGCCGATCGAGCCGGTCAAGCACGAGGAGCAGAGCGAGGAGGATAAACGGCGCCGCGTCTCGCCCTACGGAACGATCAAGCTCGATGAGGAGGGCGCCAGTCTCATGCCCTACGAGGTGCTGATCAACCCGCCGGCGGTGGAGTCGAAGGCGCTGCACTGGCCGTGGGAGCAGGTCAAACATCATCTCGACAAGTTGCAGGCGCTCGGCAAGGACTATATCGGGCGGCGCCTCTACATGCTGTACAATCCGATGACCGGGCGCACCAACGGCTGCACGCCGTCGTTCTTCGCCACGATGACGATACGTCCGCCCAAGATCATCGACCGGCCGCACCGCCACACCTCGGCAGCCATCAATTACTACTTCCACGGCACCGGGCGCTCGACCGTCGACGGCGAGGTGCTCGAGTGGAAGGCGGGCGATCTCATGCTGTCCGCCCCCGGCTGGGCGGTACACAACCACGCCTCCTACGATGATTTCGTCTACGAGCTGACGGTCCAGGATCAGCCGCTGAACATCGCCATGGAAAGCCTCCTGTGGCAGGAGAGCCTCAAGCTACCGCTAGCGGTTCTCGGCGTGCAGGAGGGATTTGGCACCAATCGGGCGGTAGGCTGAGCGGAAGGAGCCGTAGCGCGGCTTGCCGGCGCCGCAATTCGTTGCTCGAACGAACGCACTGCCAGTGGCGCAGTGTCGCGCGCCCTCCGCGGCGTCTCGCGTGATCTGCGGACGCCGTGTTACGCTCGTCGCAGGGTGAGCATTCCGTCGCTCCGTTGCGGAGGACCTGCGATGATACCAATACATGTGATGCGGGCGTGCGCGCTCGCGCTTGTTGCGCTGTTCACGCTCACGCCGGCGCGCGGGGAAGAGCAGCTCAAGGTCGCGATCGGCCAGATCAACAATTGGGAAAACCAGGCGCCGACGCTGGGCCAGGACGCCGGCATCTTCAAGCGGCACAACCTCGTGCTCGAGAATGTCGGTACCCAAGGAGCGGGCGAGACCCTGCAGCCCGTCATTGCCGGCAGCGCCGATCTCGGCGCCGGCGTCGGCGTTGCCGGCGTCATGCGCGCGTTCGCCAGGGGCGCGCCGGTGCGCATTCTGCTGCCCGCTTTCACCGGGACCGGAGACCTCTATTGGTACGTGAAAGCGGATTCGCCACTCAAAACCATCAAGGACGTCACCGCCGACAATACGATCGCCTACTCAACCAGCGGCTCGAGTTCGAACAACCTCGTGCTGGCCTTCGCCGACGAACTCGGCGTCAAAGCCAAGCCGACGCCCACCGGCGGCCCGGCCGGCACGCTGACCCAAGTCATGTCCGGCCAGATCGACATCGGATGGGCCGCTCCGCCGTTCGGCATGAAGGAGCTCAAGGAGGGCCGGATCCGCATCCTCATCCGCGGCAACGACGCGCCTTCGCTGCGCGGACAGACGGTGCGAACGATCATCGTCAATGCCGACGCCTTGAAGAACAAGAAGGACGCGATCATGCGTTTCGTTCAAGGCTACCGGGAAGCGGTCGACTGGATGTACGCGGATCCCAAGGCGATCGACATGTATGCGGAGAAGATGAAGCTCGACCGGGGTTTGATCGAAAGCTCGATCAAGGAGTTTCACCCGAAGGAGGCGATGCAGACCGACGAGATGAAGGACGTCGAGGGCATACAGCGGGATGCGGTCAAGCTCAAATTCATCGACGCGCCACTCACCAAGCAGCAACTCGCCGAACTGATCCAGATCCCGCTGCGCAACAAATAATATCGATCGCGCGCTTTCCCGCGCTGCCATGGCTCATTGCATCCGCGAGGGAACTGTAAGAGAAACCGGGCACGCGACGGCGTATCGTTTGGGAGGAGTACACATGAACCGTACATGGCCACTCAAATCCGCCCGCGTCACCCGCCGCAGCTTTGCCGGCGGGATCGGCGGATTGCTCGCCGCGACCAGCACGGGGCTCAACTTCGCGCGTGCACAGGGCGCCCCGCTCAAGGTCGGCGTTCTGCTGCCGCGCTCGGGCGCCCAGGCGGGGATCGGGCAGGATTGTCAGCGCGGGGTCGAGTTGGCGCCGGCGATCTTCAAGGAGCTCGGCCTTCCCGAGCTCGCAATCATGAACGCCGACACCGAGACCAACGTTGAGGTGGCACGGGCGCGAGCGGAAAAACTGATTAACGACGGCGCGCAGCTCTTGGTCGGGGCCTTCGATTCCGGACAGAGCACCGCGATCGCGCAAGTCGCCGAGCAGAAGGGCGTTCCCTTCGTCATCAATATCGCGGCGGCTCCGCAGATCACCGAGCAGGGCTACAAATTCGTGTTCCGGAATTTTCCCACTGCCCCGATGATCCTCAGCGACGCCTTCGCCAATCAGAAGGAGCTGTTCGAAGCGACCGGCGCGGCGCCGAAATCGGTTGTGTTTATGCATGTGAACGACACCTTCGGCACCTCGATGCAGCAGGGCATCAATGCGGTGCTGCCTCGTTTCAACATGCCCTACAAGATCGTCGAGCAGCTCGCCTACGATCCGACGGCGCGCGACCTCTCGGTCGAAGTGGCCAAGGCCAAAGCGACGGGCGCGGAGGCGTTGCTCATGGTCAGCCGCCTCAATGACGCGATCCTGATCACGCGCGAACTGGTCAAGCAGCGCTGGTCGCCGATGGTGGTGCTGAGCATGGGGCCGGGCTGGTACGAGGACCAGTACCTCAAGACGTTGGGCAAGCTGTCCGACGGGCCGATGAGCTTCGTACCCTGGTACGATCCCAACAAGACATTGAGCAAGCAGCTCGAAGCCGCCCTCGCCAAGACCTATCCCGGCATCAACATGAACACCAATCATGTCTTCACGTTCGAAGCGCTGCTGGTTGCGGCAGATGCCTATAAGCGGGCGCGCTCGACCGATCCGAAGGCGCTCGCCGATGCCATCCGCACCACCAACATCACCGATAACGTCAGCATCGGTCCGGGGATCCAGTTCGACGCCAAGGGCCAGAACGACAAGCTCAAGAACGCCGGGATCCAGAACCGCGGTGGCAAGCTTCTCACGATCGCGCCCAAGGCGGCCTCGAACGCCAAGCCCGAATTGCCGATGAGCCCATACGACCGGCGCGGCTGAGAGCGTCTTACGCCGATCACGCTCCAGCCGTGGCACCGGGGGAGCCTTGCTATGGACGGGTCTAGACGCGCTTAGGGCAGGATCGATCGGTGCCCGCAGAGATCTATCTGAACGTCGCGGTCAGTGGTCTTTTGACCGGGCTCGTCTATGGCCTGATGGCGGTCGGCCTCTCGGTTATCTTCGGCGTCGTGCGCGTCGTCAATTTCGCCCATGGCGAGATGATGACCGTGGCGATGTACCTGGCGATCGTGCTGTTCAACGGTTTCGGGCTTGACCCGCTGGCCATGGTGGTGCCGCTCGCCGCCGTCCTGTTCGCGCTCGGCTACGCGATGCAGGCCGGCATCATCAATCCGTTCATCACCCGGCCCGAGCACAGTCAGTTCATCCTGCTGGTTGCGGTCGCGCTCGTCATCGTCAACGTGCTGCTGATCGCGTTCGGGCCGGATGCGCGCAACGTGCAGACGTCGTATTCGTTCGACAGCTTCCTCGTCGGGCCGCTGATCATCGACGCGACCAAGGTCTATGCCGGCGCGGCAACCGTCGTGATCACGGCCGCGCTGTTCGCCTTTTTCCGTTTTGCGCCGCTGGGCAAGGCGATCCGCGCGTGTGCCGACAACTATACCGGCGCGCTGGTCGTGGGACTCAACGTCAGGCACCTCTACGCGCTCACGTTCGGCCTCGGTGCCGCCTGCGTCGGAGCGGCGGGCTCCATGCTCGTGCTGTTGGTCGACGTGACCCCGGCGCTCGGACCCGCCTTGACGCTGCTCGCCTTCATCATCGTCATCACCGGTGGGCTCGGCTCGATGCCGGGCGCGGTGCTCGGCGGCGTGCTGATCGGGCTCACCGAGGCGATGGCCGGCCTGTTCTTCACTCCGTCGGCCAAGAGCATGTTCTCGTTCGGCCTGCTCGTGCTGGTGCTGCTGTTCCGGCCACAAGGCCTTCTGGGCAAGCGATTGTCATGATCGGGCGGTTGTTCGACGGAGTGCCGCGCCGCGGCCTTGTGCTGCTGGCAGGATTACTTGTCGTGCTGCTGGCGGCGCCCTGGATTGCGAACGACTATCTGCTCACTGTCCTCATTATCGTTCTCTATTTCGCCTATACCGGCCAGGCCTGGAACGTGATGATGGGCTTCGCCGGACAGCTCTCGCTTGGCCACGCCATCTACGTCGGGCTCGGCGGTTATGCGGCCGCGGCGCTCTACGTGCATTTCGGCATTGCGCCCTGGCTCGGATTGGCGGCGGCGATTGCGATTGCGATGGCCTGCGGCGCCATCATCGGGTTTCTCGCATTTCGCTTCGGCGTGGGCGGCGTTTACTTCGCGATTCTCACCATCGCCTTTGCCGAGTTCGCGCGCATCGGCTTCGATCATTTCACGTGGGTCGGTGCTTCGAGCGGCTTCTTTCTGCCGGTCGCCAATTACACGCGCAACGACCTGTGGAACCTGCGCGGGAATCCAACGATGTTCTATTACCTGATGCTCGCGCTGACGATCGCCGCATTCGCCCTTTGCCACATCCTGCTCAAGAGTCGCGTAGGCTATTACTGGCAGGCAATCCGGGAGGACGAAGTCGCCGCCCGCTCCCTTGGCATCAATACGTTTCGCTACAAGATGTACGCGGTCGTCCTCTCGGCGGGCATGACAGCGGTCGCCGGCGTGTTTTTCGCGTTCTATTACAACAATCTCTTCCCGGAGCAGGTGTTTCACATTTCGCGTTCGATCGAGCTGATCCTGGGGCCGATCATCGGCGGGATCGGCACGCTGTTCGGCCCCCTCATCGGTGCATTTCTGCTGACCGGCCTGTCCGAGGCCATGCAGGAGTTATTGACCGCGCTCGGTTTCGACGCGCCCGGGGCTAAACAGGTGTTTTATGGGCTCTGCTTGCTCGCCGTGGTGATGGCGCTTCCGGGCGGCGTGTGGCCGTGGCTTGCCGCCAAGCTGGGCGTGAACGGGCGGCGATCATGACGGCGCTTCTCACGGTTGATGGAGTTGGCAAGCGCTTTCGTGGGCTGCTCGCGGTCGACAACGTGAGCTTCCGCGTCGCGCAGGGCTCGATCTTTGCGGTGATCGGCCCGAACGGAGCGGGCAAGACCACGCTGTTCAACGTCATTGCCGGGGCCTTCGCGCCCGACCGAGGATCGATTGCCTTCGCCGGCGAACGCATCGACGGCCTTGCGCCCGACGAGATCTGCCGCCGCGGCATCGGCCGCACCTTCCAGCTGGTGCGGCCGTTCCCGGCGCTTTCGGTGGAGGACAATGTCATCATCGGCGCGATGTTGCGTCGGCACGATCCCACCGTGGCGCGCCGCCGCGCGCACGAAGTCCTGGTGCGGCTCGATCTGTTCGGGAAGCGTCATCAACCCGCGTCCGCGCTGACGCTGCCGGACCGCAAGCGTCTCGAAGTCGCGCGCGCGCTCGCCACCGATCCGAAGCTTCTGTTGCTCGACGAGGTGATGGCGGGGTTGCGGCCGGCCGAGACCGACCGCATGGTTTCGGTATTGACCGAACTCAACCGCGAGTCGGGGCTGACCATACTCCTGATCGAGCACGTCATGCGCGCGGTGATGGCGCTCGCCGCGCGCGTGCTGGTGTTGCACCACGGTGCGGCAATCGCCGAAGGTCCGCCCGAAGCCGTAGTGCGCGAGCCCGCAGTGGTGCAATCTTATCTCGGCGCCGAGGCGGTCGAGTGATGCTGCGCGTCGACAACCTCGATGTCTTTCACGGCGACGCGCAGGCGCTCGATGACGTGTCGCTTGAGATCGGCCAAGGGACGATCGTTGCCATCGTGGGGGCGAATGGAGCCGGCAAGACGTCGCTCATTCGCACGATCGCCGGCATGCATCGTCCGGCGCGCGGGCGCATCGCCTTCCGCGATACCGACATCGGCGGATGGGACAGCTACCGGGTCTGCAACCTCGGGATCGGCCAAGTGGCGGAGGGCCGGCAGGTGTTTCCGACGCTCTCCGTCTCTGAGAACCTCGACGTGGGCGCGATGCTTCCACGCGCACGCGCTGGCCGCGCGAAAAATCTCGAACGGGTATTGGCGCTATTTCCGGTGCTCGCCGAGCGCTTGGGGCAGGCGGCGGGAACGCTCTCGGGCGGCGAGCAGCAGATGCTGGCGATCGGCCGCTGCCTCATGGGCGCGCCGGAGCTCGTCATGTTCGACGAGCCGTCGCTGGGCTTGGCGCCCGCCGTCGTGCAGCACCTGCTGCGCACGATCCGCGACCTCAACCACGAAGGCCTCACCTGCGTCCTGGTCGAACAGAACGTCGCGGTTTCGCTCAGGCTCGCCGCCCACGCCTACGTGCTCGAGAATGGGAGGATCACGCTCTCCGGCACGGGCGAGGCGCTGTTGGCCGACGACCGCGTGCGGCGCGCCTATTTGGGATTATAAGATCAGGACCGTCGTCGTGCGCATCTACGCCGCCGGCGGACCGATCGTCACCGTCAAGGTGCCGACGCCCTCGATCTCGCATTGGAGCTTGTCGCCGGGCACCGTCGCGGCGACGCCCGACGGCGTTCCAGTCATGATGATGTCACCAGCGCCGAGCTCGACCATTTCCGAGAGCTTGACGATGATCTCGGGCACGTTCCAGATCATCTGCGCCAGATCCCCCTGCTGCCGCACCTTGCCGTTGGCCTTGAGCGCGATGCGGCCTTTGCCGGGATGGCCGATCTTGCTCGCGGGCTGCAGCGCTCCGCACGGCGCCGACGCATCGAACGCCTTGCCGATCTCCCACGGCCGCTTCATGTCGCGCGAGGCGATCTGCAGATCGCGCCGCGTGAGGTCGATGCCGACGCCGTAGCCGTAGATGCAGTCGAGCGCCTTGCTGAGCGGGATGTTCCTTCCGCCCGATTTGAGCGCCACCACGAGCTCAACCTCGTGGTGCATGTCCTTGGTGAGTGGAGGGTAGGGCACGCTTGCCCCATCCGGCACGATCGCGTCGGCCGGCTTGGCGAAGAAGAACGGCGGGTCGCGCACGTCCTGCCCCATCTCGCGGATGTGTTCTTCGTAATTGCGGCCGACACACCAGATCCGGCGCACCGGAAACGTCTTGTCGGTGCCGGCAACGGCGATGGCGGACTGGGGCGGCGGCGGGATGACGTAGCTGTGGGCGCTCATGATCTCTCTTGCAGCCAAGGCAGAATTCAAGCGGAGGATGCGATGGCGACCGGCGGCGGGCTCGGCTCCTGCTCCCGCAGCTGCAAGCGATAAAACGACGTGTAACGCCCGCCCCTGCGCAGCAGATCGTCGTGACGCCCCGACTCGACGACCGCTCCATCCTCGATGACGAAGATGCGATCGGCATCCACCACCGTATGCAGGCGATGCGCGATTACGATCGTGGTTCGCCCCTGGCACAGGTGCTCGATCGCGCCTTGAACCTGCCGCTCGGATTCGGAATCGAGCGATGCGGTGGCCTCGTCGAGCAGAATCAGCCGCGCGTCCTTGAGGAGCCCGCGGGCGATGGCAATGCGCTGGCGCTCGCCGCCGGCGAGCTGCAATCCATGTTCGCCGACGGGCGTGTCATATCCGCGCGGGAAGGCCATGATGAAGTCGTGGGCGTAAGCGGCCTTGGCGGCGGCGACAATCTCGGCCTCGGTCGCGCCCAAGCGCCCCAGCGCGATGTTCTCACGCACCGAGCCGCGAAATAGAAAAACATTCTGCCCGACATAGGCGACCTGGCTGCGCAGCGACCGGCGCGACACCGCCGCGATGTTCTGCCCGTCGATAATGACGGCGCCGCCATCGACCTCATAGAAGCGCAGCATCAAATTGAAGATCGTCGACTTGCCGCCGCCGGAGGGTCCCACTAACGCAGTGACCTTTCCGGGCTCGGCGACGAAGGACAGGTTCTTGATCACCTTCTCGCCGGCACGGTACGCGAACTGCACGTTTGCGAATTCCACCTGTGCCCGCGAAAGCTTGAGCGGCGGCTTGCCTTCCTCTGCGGGTTCCGTGGGCGGATGGTCGATGACGTCGAACAGGATGCGCACGCCGACCAGTCCGCTATTGAGGTCGAGATTGAAGCGGGCAAGGCGCTTGGCCGGCTCGTAAGCGAGCATGAAGGCCGCGAGAAACGAGAAGAATTGACCCGGGGTTGCTCCGGTCTCGATCACCCGGAAGCCGCCGTAGACCAGCGCTCCGGCGATTGCGAACCCGCCGAGGGCCTCCATCAGTGGACCCGAGCGATAAGCGACCCGCGCCCACTTGTTCGACTCGTGCTCGAGCTCGGCGACACGGGAATTGAAGCGCTCGCGCATGGCATCTTCGAGCGTGAACGCCTTGAGGATACGCATGCCCTGCAGCGCCTCCTGCAGCGTTTCGAGAATGCGCGCGCTGCCGGTGAACTGATGGTGCGCGATCGTCTTGATGCGGCGAATCATCTTGCGCAGGATCAGCATAGCCGGCGGCACCACGATGATGCTGAGCGCAGAGAGCACCGGGTCTTGCACGGCCATGACGGCCACGAGGGCGATGAGCGAGAGCAGATCGCGACCGAACGCTGTGATCAGCAGGTTCAGCACCTGGCTGGCGGCGGCCGCACCGGTAGTGAGCCGCGCCATGAACTCGGAGCTGTGGCGGTCGGCAAAAAAACCGATGTTATGCCGCAGCAGCTTGGCGAACATCTCCCGCTGATTGTGGGCGATAATCCGGTTGCCGATGCGGGCGAGCATCACCGCCTGCCCATAGGTGGCCATTCCCTTGATCATGAAGATCACGGCGGTGGCGAGCGCGAGGATGACGATGCCGCTAAGATTCTTGTGGACGTACGCTTGATTGATCACATCACCGACCAAATAGGCGCCGAGCGCGGTGCTGGCCGCGGCTATTCCCATCAGGCCGAATGCGAGTGCATAGCGTCGCCATTGACCTGCGGCCTGCTCCGCGAGCAATCGGCGGACCAACACGGCCGTGCCGTTGGGGTCCGCAAACCATCGTTGAAAATACGATTTGAGCATGCCCCATCCATTACGCGGCGCAACCGGCGCGCTGCAGCGAGCCGTTCTTGCCCAGCCCAGCGCGCTTTTCAAGCAGAAATCGACGATTCTGCAGGTGTTAGTCGGCGCGCGTCAGAAGCTTGCGTTCCCATGCCAACGCGTGGCACACGATGGTTTCCAAATCGTCAAAATGCGGCTGCCATTTGAGCACAGCGCGGGCGAGCTCGGAAGCCGCCACGAGCCATGCGGGATCTCCCGAGCGCCGGGGAGCGGTTTCGATTTTGAAGTCGACGCCGGAAGCGCGTTTGACCGTGTCGATCACTTCGAGCACCGAGAAACCCCGGCCGTAACCGCAGTTGAGCGTGATGGAGGCGCCGCCCGTGCGCAGATACGCCAGCGCGTCGGAATGCGCGCGCACGAGATCGGACACGTGGATATAATCACGGATGCAGGTGCCGTCCGGCGTCGGATAGTCGGTGCCGAAGACCTCGACTTTCGGCCGCAGGCCGAGCGCCGCTTCCACCGCGACCTTGATAAGGTGGGTCGCCCCCTTCGTCGATTGACCGGTGCGGCCGAGGGGGTCGGCGCCGGCGACGTTGAAGTAGCGCAAGATGACGTGGCGCAGCCCATGGGCGCTCGCGGCATCCCGCAGCATGATCTCGGTCATCAGCTTGGAGGACCCATACGGCGAGGTTGGGACCGTGACATCCTCTTCGCGTGCGGGTATCCGCTCGGGATTGCCGTAGACCGCTGCGGTCGAGGAGAAGATGAAATGGCGTACGCCCGCTTTGACGGCGGCCTCGATCAAGGCACGCGAGTTCACCGTGTTGTTACGGTAGTAGGCGAGCGGATCGCGAACCGAGTCAGGCACGACCACCGAGGCGGCGAAATGGATAATAGAATCGATTCGATGCTTGGCGATCAATTCGGTCACGAGCGGTTGATCGCCGGCGTCGCCGACGGTGAGCAAGGCGCCCTGCGCTACCGCCCAATCGAACCCGGTTGCAAGGTTGTCGAGCACCACCACCCGTTCCCCGGCCTCGAGGAGGGCGTGAACCATGTGGCTTCCGATATAGCCGGCGCCGCCGGTGACCAGGACCGTCATGCTGGAGGCCCACTCATGTGCCTTGGCGTCGCTGCTTGCGCCCTCGTGAGCATTCGCTCGGTGGCGTGAATGCACGCGTTCGCGCCCGCTGACAAGCCGCCATGGCCCGCACAGGGCTTTTGCAAATGTCCGATATCCTGTTCATCAAGACTTCATCGCTCGGCGACGTGATCCACCACATGCCGGCGCTGACGGAGGCGCGGCGGCAACGGCCACGGGCACGGTTCTGCTGGGTCGTGGAGGAGGCATTCGCTCCCCTTGTTCGGATTCATCCGGCCGTCTCCGACGTCATCCCGATTGCGTCGCGCCGCTGGCGGGGGGCACTGCTTGCACCATCGACATGGCGCGAGATCGCTGGCTTCGCTCGCGTCCTGCGGGCGCGCGCCTACGATGATGTCATCGACACCCAGGGCCTAGTGCGCTCCGCGCTCGTTGCGCGGCTCGCCCGCGGCCGGCGGCACGGCTATGAAGCGGACAGCATCCGCGAGCCGGCCGCGTCCTGGTTTTACGACGTGAAGCATCGCGTCGCGCGCGATCTCCACGCCATCGCACGCAATCGCATCCTGACCGGGCTCGCGCTCGGCTACACGCCCGATGGCGGCATCGACTTCGGGCTGTCGCGCAAGGAGATTGGAGGAACGACCGGAGCGCCATACGGGATCCTGCTTCATGCTACGGCGCGCGTGGAAAAGGAGTGGCCCGAGGCCTCGTGGATCGCACTCGGTCGCGCGCTCTCCGCGCGTGGCAGTTCGCTCTTGTTGCCACGGGGGACCGAGGCGGAGCACGCGCGCAGCAGGCGCATCGCTGCGGCGCTCGCGAATGCCCGCGTGGCAGAGCGGCAACCGCTCGACCGCATGGCGGCGCTCATTGCGGGGGCATCCTTCGTCATCGGCGTGGATACCGGCCTCATCCATCTCGCGGCGGCACTCGGCGTGCCGCTCGTCGCAATCTTTGTGGCGAGCGAGCCCGGTCTCACCGGACCGATGGGGGCTGGACCGATCGTAGTGGTCGGGGGCAAGCGCCAGCAGCCGTCCGTCTCGGATGTCCTCGGTGCATTCGGACAGCTGGGCTAGGCGTTCGCCGCCTCGTTTCGGGCAAATGGGCAGTGGGAGGCTCAGATCGACGCCCGTTCAGGTGCACCGGCAATGATTTGCCGGACCGACATGGCGACCCGATCAACGGAAATGTCGCGCATGCAGCGGTGATGGCCGAGACGGCAGACCGGCTTATGGCAAGGCCGGCACGGCAGGTCGTCGGTGGTTTCGATCGTTGCGGCGATGGGGTTGAGCGGAGCCCAGTGCCATGCGCTGGTCGGGCCGAAGATGCCGATGGCCGGTGTGCCGAGGGCAGCTGCGACGTGCAGCAGACCGGAATCGTTCGACACCGCGAGGTCGGCCGTGGCGAGCGCGAGAATGGCGTTGCGTAGGTCGGGCCCG
>WNGI01005113.1_pt1 | contig 11777 bp, 10 predicted proteins | sample 5400621 | NCBI WGS metagenome assembly WNGI01 (sample SAMN13153374, study PRJNA577476) | soil metagenome | isolation source: 20 cm soil or saprolite under Garry oak tree replicate 1 | place: USA:California | collected 2016-06-15
CATCGCGTGTGGAATCGGACTGGCCCTCTCAATAATGCCGGGGCATGTTTTCCAAGATATCGGGTATAGATGGGTCCTGCTCCTCTCATTGCCACTGCTGTTTCTGGCTTACGAGGGCTACACCAAGTTGCGCGTCCGCACCGCATTCGCGACCAGGAATTGGGGAGGCGTGCTACGCGTAGTAGTGATCGTCTCGCTTTCGAGCTCGGCAATAACATACGCCATCCTTCCAGCTCAATCAGCGCTGACTCTCTACACCGTGTTTCCCCAGTACGTTCCTACTTCCATGGTCCAGAGTAGCCTGCCCTCTTCCGATTATCCGAACGTTGTGAACGCGATGCTCTGGGTGGATTCGCACCTAGATTCGAATAGTGTCTTGATCACACAACAGGCGTTCTATGGCTGGGCGCGATCCTATCTCTCGCCCACCAAGCAAGTGGTGAACAGTTTCCTAGGCTCCCCAACTTCTGCAATCGATCAAACAGGATCCTACACTCACGTCCTCACAGTCTGGTGGGTTGAAGGAGCAGGATGGTTCCAAGGCTCGTTTCCAGTCGGTGCAAAACCATTGGTGAGGTTCGGAGACCTTGCGGTCTACGAGTATCGTTAGGCCAATGTCGCAATCAATTGGACTATTTCGCCAATGCGGGATGCGCCAACCAATACAATTAGCGTTATCAACCCTTCAACTTAGGGGTCAGCAAGTTTGATCCAGAACGCGGAGTCGGTAGGGCTACGAGATGTGGTCGAAAAGAGGCTTAGCCTTGACCCTCAAACGGCTATTTCGCGAATAGTCGACTTCGTTCGGACATCATTCACGTCTTCCCGATGTGAAGGAATCGTTGTAGGTCTCAGCGGTGGAATAGACAGTGCGCTAACAGCTACTCTCTGCGTTAGGGCTGTTGGACCTGAGAAAGTGACAGGGGTCTTCATGTTCGAAGAGAGAATGCGAGACGGAATCGATGCACGGCATGCCCGCGAGCTTGCAAATAACCTTCGCATCCGGACTGTTGACTTGACTCTGGATCCTCTTATCAGGCGTTTCTCCGAGACGTTTCCTATCAAGATCGAGCATCAAGTAGCGAGAGGCAATCTAAAAGCAAGAATGCGGATGATGAGCCTCTACTATCTCGCGAACGCGAAAAACCTCCTCGTCGCTGGTACCGGGGATAGGAGTGAGGACCTTATCGGTTATTTCACAAAGTACGGGGATGGGGGGGTTGACTTTCTTCCAATCGCGCACCTCTACAAGTCACAGGTGAGATTCCTAGCGAAGCACGCGGGCATCTCGCCTGAAGTAGTCGAGAAGCCATCTTCCCCGAACCTTTGGGAAGGCCATAGAGCTACAGACGAGATCCCGCTTGACTATGCCGAAATGGATAGAGCATTGGTCTGCCTGTTTGACCTGAAGGCGAGCCCTGAAGATACGGCGAAGAGTCTAGGAATCGACGAAGTGAAGGTCCGTGACATTTTGTCGAGGTTTCAGAATTCGGCGCACAAGAGATCGTATCCGCCCATGATAGGGAGCTGGTAGCTTGAATCTCCAGAAGAGACTTCGCAGCCACAAGGCCAAGATCGCAGTGTGGGGAACAGGATACATTGGACTCTCAACCATGGCCTACTATGCAAAGAATGGGATAAGGTGTGTCGGGTACGACATTGTCCCCGAAACGGTTCGAAGCATCAACGCTGGCGAAATTTCGCTCGCAGGCCTTGGCCAATGGTTAGGCTTCTCCGCAGGACCACTCGTAAAGAATGGCCTCATGCACGCGACAAACAAGGTGACAGACATCATTGACGACCCCTCGATCAAAGTGCACTTCATTTCGATCCCAACAGAACGGAGGGGTAAACCATGGGACGGTGCCCTGCAGGACGTCTCCAAGAAATTATCGGCGAAGAAAGTCGAAAGCGGGCCGGATCTACTAATAGTCGAGTCGACACTCTCACCCGGACAGTGTGACAAGATCATGGTCTCCACGCTACGCAGGGCAGGACGGGACCTTCCAGAAGAGTTCCAAGTAGCTGTTGCTCCAAGGCGTGACTGGTTCGACAACCCAGGGCTCAATGTCCACACGATCCCACGAGTTGTCGGAGGCATAGACGAAGAATCGAGAGGAGCTGCTATGGACGTGTTAGGGATCATCTGCTCCAAACTAGTCCCAGTTTCCGATCACAGAATTGCAGAACTGGTCAAGTCGACGGAAAACTCGTTCAGAGCCCTCAACATAGCCTTCGCCAACACTTTGTCTCGCGCCTTTCCCGACGTTGACACGATAGAACTGATCAACGCCGCCGCGACCAAATGGAACTATGTTGCTCACTATCCGGGACTGGGGACTGGAGGATACTGTATTCCTCTGGCTCCTGAATATCTCATTGAAGGATCTCGGAGCAAAGGGGAGCACACTGATCTCCTGTCACATATCAACGAGGTCAACAGGTCACAGACAAGATTCGTTGGAGAACTTATTGCCAAGAGTCTCTCCGGAAGCTCGGTGGGCATACTTGGCTTAAGCTACAAGCGGAATCTGAAAGTCCACGTTCTTTCGCCTACGATAATGCTCGCCGAGGTTCTGAAGAAAGCCGGAAAGCAAGTTCTCATACAGGACCCCTTCTACTCTGCGAAAGAGATAGAGGAGATTGCGGGAGTTGGCACTTTCGAGTATCCAGAGGATCTAGGAAAATTCGATTCTGTAGTCGTCTCTGTTCCCCACCTTGAATATACAGAGACTCCTGTTCCAGTTCTCCTGAAATGCATCAGGCGGAGTACTTTCGTGCTAGACGCAGAGGGTGCCTGGCAGAGTTACAGAGAGTTCTTCCAGCAGAAGCGAATCGACTACAGAAAAATTGGCGATGCTGGTTGGGCGATTCCGAGAATGAAGAAATGAAGGGGCCTAAACCACACGTTTCAGTCATAGTTCCGTGTTATAACGAACGGGACAACGTCGAAAGCTGTGTAGAGCAGATTGGAGAGACACTCAGCGCGGCTAGAATCCCCTTCGAGATTCTCGTTGTGAACGATGGCAGCACCGATGACACGCTAGAGCGAGCTAATTCCCTGTCAACCTCCTGCTCCTTCGTGCGAGTTGTCGACCTTCGAAAAAACTGTGGGAAGGCCGTCGCACTAAAGGAAGGCATTCGTAGAGCCAACGGAGACGTTGTGGCTTTCTTCGATGCTGACCTCCAGTACAGTCCGAAAGATCTTGTCACCATGATCACGAAATTGGGCATGGGTATTGATTTCGTGAATGGAAACAGAGACTACAATGGATATGGTGCCTCCAGAACCGCCTTTTCGAAACTCTATAATCGAATTGTTCGATTGGTCTTTCGAATGGAGATCAGAGACTCAAACTGTGGGGTAAAAGTGCTTACAAAGAGGGCAGCTGACCCGAGTTCCCTTTTCGATTATGGGCTTCCTCTTATCGTTCCTTTGCTGAGAGTCCGAGGATTCAAGTCACGCGAGCTAGATGTTTCTCTTCGAGAGCGAAAGAATGGAGAGTCGAAGTATTTTGAAGAGGGACGATTTCTTGGCGGACCCAAGAATGTCTGGGACATCACCTACCATTCGATAATGCTTCTCAATCTGCTTGCTCACGCTCCACTGGAATCAAGCAGAGGAAAACGGGTTCTTGGAGAAACGTAGCCCATAAGCGCGCGGCCTGAGAAGCAAAGGCTAGAATGACTCGAATCACCGTCCTCAGCAGGCGCGGCATAGGACATCCTCTGAGCGGCGGTGCTGGAAGATACGTTCACGAGATATTTCGTCGTTTGACATCATATTACTCCGTCACCATTCTGTCCTCAGGTTGGGCTAGAGGTCCTTCAGAACAGGAGTTAGATGGCATAACATATCGTCACTTTCCCGGAACTTTTCACCGCCTCTCTTTGCCCGCCAGATATTTGGTGAAGTTTGCCGGGAAAACGGATCTACTGGTAGACAACGCGGATGTTGGAATACCTTGGTTTTCGCCTTTGTATTCTCGAAAGCCACGCATCACCATTGTTCATCAGCTAGTTCGCGAAATATTCTACGATGAACTTCCCAGACCCTTGTCTGACGTCGGCTACGCATTGGAGCCTCTCCTCTACAGACTTTACTCTACCTCCAGGATCGTCGCTGCATCCCAAAGTACTGCACGAGACCTGCTGTCCTGCGGCATTCCAGAAAAAAATATCAACGTTATCTCACCCGGTTGCTCGAACCCCGGCGTTTCTCGAACGCCTTTGACACAGCGTTTTCCGAAAACAATCGGATGCGTCAGTAGGCTAATGAAGTACAAGGGATTACAGCTGGCCTTCAGGGCTTTTTCCAAGGTTGTAAGTAAGTCCCCCGATGCGAAATTGCTCGTTGCGGGGTCGGGACCATATCAGCAACAACTGGCCAAGATAGCTTATGACCTTGGAATATCTGAGAACGTGAGGTTCCTTGGCAGGGTTTCTGAAAGTAGCAAGTTCAAATTGTACAGGGACAGCAGGGTAGCGATTTCTCCCTCACACAGAGAAGGATTTGGAATATCAGTAATAGAAGCCAACTCTGTTGGGACCCCGGTGGTGGGCTGGGACGTCCCAGGATCGAGAGATTCGATTGTCGATGAAACAACTGGACTACTGGCGCCGTTCCCTGACGAAACGGCGTTCGCTGACCGAATTTCCAAGCTCCTAACTGACGATCAAACTTGGGGCAATCTCTCTGAGAGTGCCTGGAAATGGGCTCTTGATCACTCTTGGGATAGATCAGCAAAGGATTTTGAAAAAGTTGTAGAAGACGTTCTCGCCGGACGATAATAACGGGGGGAATTTTCTTGTCGATTAGCGTCATAATTCCAACCTACAATTCGATGAAGACCTTTCGACGTTGCCTAGAGTCAGCTACAAGCCAATCTTCCAAGTGTGGAGAGATCATTGTCGTAGACCGGTGGAGTCAAGACGGCCTAGCTTCGTACGTGAGGGCGAAAGGTGTGACGATCATCCAATCAAGCGCCAATAGAAGTGGAGCGAGAAACATGGGGTTACAAAACGCCTCTTCAAATGGAGTGTTGTTCGTCGACGCAGACATGATTATGCCGACAACCCTGATTGAGGAATGTGAACGCGGACTAGACAAACAAGATGCCTTAATCATTCCAGAGGAGTCAATAGGGGTCGGATTCTGGGCAGATTGCAAAGCAGCGGAAAGAAGATTGTACGTTGGTGACGACAGAATGGAGGCCGCTAGATGCTTCAGGAGAAGCGTTCTCCTTGAGCTGGGGGGCTACAATCCCGAACTGGAAGCGGGAGAGGATTGGGACCTGCAGTCCAGGGCTGTTGCGCAACATTTCACTGTTGGACGAGTGAGCCCCATCATTATTCACGACGAGGGACAACTTTCTTTGTTATCGATTGCGAAGAGAAAATATCTGTACGGGAAATCCTTCGCAAAGTACATGCGTCTAAACATGAAGATGGGAACGAGCCAGATTAATCCGCTTCGGCGCATAATCGTTCCCGGCCTCAGAGTGTTGCCGTCGAGCCCTAAACTTGCGACGGGGATAACAATAATGAAGTCTCTGGAATTTGCGTCTGCCGGGTTTGGTCACTTAGTTGGGAACAGATAGCATAGGGTTTTGAAACAGAGGTGGCCCAAATCATATAAAATCAAGCAGCAACTGTACCTAACGAGCAAGGCATTCTGAACGAATTGACCCCCAGGTTTCGAAGCATTTTCTACGTTTGGTTACCTGTTCTGGCAATAATTGCAATGGTAGTGAACTGGTTTCAGAACGACAACTCTCAGTTCCTCGGTGATTTCTTCACACCATCAAACCCGGTTCAGTACCTTTCACGATTCTCCCAGAGCTGGGACCCGAACCTAGACTTCGGAATATTTTCCCTCTTCACCTTGTTTCCGACACCAAGGGTAATCCTTGTAGCGTTTTACTCTGGAATATTCTCGATTACAGGAAGCTCAGTAGCGGTCGAGCTTTTCCTTGTTCTCGCGATCCTTCTCCTAGCATACTTTGGCATGCAGTACCTCTGGACGATGATATCGCAGGCACCCGGCCCATCCTTCGGTCAGGCCATCGCGGGCTTGTTCTTCGTTGTCAATCCATTTGTCACCCTGTACGTGGAGAATCCGGTCGGGATCATTTCGTACGCAATGATCCCATGGTGTTTAGGGTTCACACTAAGGGGTCTTCGCGGACATGGGACACTGAAATACTCCGTCTTGGTGAGCGCGTGTTTCACAATCTCACTGATAACATTCCCGCAGGTTGCTGTCAGTATCATCATCGTTACGGGCATGATCGCCATCTTCGCTGGTCACCTTCTAAGAGAACCTCTTACTCGGATGAAACAAACGGTATTCATGGTCTCGTGTTTTCTGGTCACCGTCGGATTGAATGGCTACTGGCTTTCACTCACATTAACTAAGACAAGTCTCTTTTTCCAAAATTACAGCCAAGTGCGGCCAAGCTCACCATCTCTAAACGCGCAGAATACCATTTTTGCTACTCCGAGGCTACTTGGGGATTGGTCGCTCCTTGCTGGATACGCTGGACATCTCTATCTCCCATATTCCCCCAGCTACTACTCTGATGCTCTGACCATCATCTCGACATCTGCAATACCGATAATTGCCTTCAGTATCGTCATTTTGGGCCCTTTGAACAAGCGTAACATCGCAATCGCCGGAGCGTCATTACTTGGAATCATTCTTGCCACCGGCACCAATCCTCCTCTTGGATTTGTGTATAGTCTAATTCTTTCGATCCCTGGCTCTTCCCTCTTCAGGAACCCTCCTCGATATTTTCTTTCTGTGGTCGCTCTCGGTTACTCTATTCTCCTGGGCTGTTTTGTGAATTTCTTCGTCCTGAAATCGAGAGATAGTAGTTCCGTACACCGAGTCTCCAGTTTGGGCGTGATCCTTTTCGTCCTGCTTGCAATCGCCTTCGCCTCCGGCCCGATGATCTCGGGTGAAGTAACACGCAACTGGTACGATCCTAGCATGAAGGGATATCATGTTCCGACTTACTATTCTGAAGCTAGCAATTGGCTGTCGAGCAACGATTCTGCAAGCAGGGTTTTCATATTGCCACATACTGGAGTCTATATGGCAACACTTTGGGGATACCAAGGCGGAAACATCTACCCCTACTTATTCGCGAACCCCGTAATAACTAACAGCGGTGGCCAGTACTCCTCTTCCTCGGCGTCAGATCTGATCAGCTCCGTTTACGACGAGTTCTATTCGAACCACACGACATATCTAGGCAAGGTCTTGAGCCTCCTTGGAGTTTCATACATCCTTTTCGATCAGTCAGTGGATACACAGTTCTACAATCTCCCTCCTCCGCAAACCACTCTGTCGCTCCTGAGGGCCCAAGCAGACATCGAATTAGTTGGAGTGTTCGGAAATCTAATGCTTTACAGGAACATGGAGCATGTTAGTGTAATAAATGGAACCTACGATATCAATATGATAGGCGGGACCCCTACAAACCCAGCGTCGGTTGTGAACGTCGACGATTTTCGACAAGGCTGGCAACTCGGCCCCAGTTTCTCTAAAGGGGTGGTTCCGGGTAATGGCTCGCTGACTTTCGAATCACAGCGCCTTGTGGTGACTCTCCCAACAAACGGCCAGTACGTCTTTGTTGAACTGTACAGGAATGTCAGCTTTGCTCCGGGAGCCAAGTACCTGATTGTCGATGCACAGACCACAAACCCCACCAGCATTGCTCTCACCTTGGACACGCTTCGTGGTGAAGTTCCCCTTTATGCAGAGAATCCTCCGGACCATGCCCTACTGAATCACTACGAATTGACGAACCAGAGTTATCTTGTTTACAGAATAGATGGGGTAGGTTCGAGCGTGACAGAAATTAGATTCGCCATATCAAACAAGCTGGACACTCTATACTCCGGCACTCTGACCGCAGAGTTCTCAACTCTATTCTTGGCAAATCAAATCGGCGATCTGTCAGACATGATAGACCTCGTTCAACAGAGCACCTACGATCCGGCGGTCGACGCCGTTACACTTCCGGCATTCCTGAACCCATCTTTGATTAGAATGTTGAATACAATGAACTCTTCAACTTCCCAGTCGCCCGATCTAAAAGTACGAAAGATCGACTCCACAAGCGTAACCATAGACGCGAAAGCGTCCCATCCTTTCGTGTTAGCATACTTCACCAGCTTCGATGAGGGCTTCACAGCTCAAGTAGATGACGGTCCTCCAGCTCTCCACTTTCAAGTTGACGGTTTCGCCAACGGATGGCTGATAGAAAACACCGGCTCATTCACGATCCAGATCAGCTTTGCCTCTCAAAGAGTATTCCTAGTTGGAATTGGCATAACGTTTGCTACGATAGGGCTCATTGTAGGGCTAGCTCTCTTCGACTCTTCCGCCCGATCGACGATCCGATCAGTTCTCACCAAAGGACGGAGGAACCCTCAAATTGGCTGAACAGTTCTACAAAGACCTCTATGAACGGAAGTTTCCCTTGCCGGGCGCAGCGCACCACGCATTAAACAACGATCGGACGAGAAAGGCGCTCTCCTTCCTGAAAGAATGCAAACCCCGAGACATCCTCGAACTGGGTTTTGAAGACCCGGTTTTGTCACAGGTCATAATCAAGAACAGCGGCGCGAACTACGTCGGTGTGGACATCTCAGATGCTTCTATTAAAGCCGCGAAGAATTCTGGCATTAACGTTATTCAGCTTGATGTATCCCGGGAGGAACTGCCATTCGAACATGATTCATTCGACCTAGTATTGTGCTCTGAAGTGATAGAGCATCTATATGACCCAGATTTTGCAGTCGAACAGCTCAAACGAGTACTGAGACCACACGGCAAGATAATAATTACGACGCCAAATCTCGCGGCTTGGTATAACAGGCTCCTCCTTCTTGCTGGAATCCAGCCAGTTCACAGTGAAGTTAGCACTTCCAGAGTGCTTGGAAGACGCCTATCAATGCTCGGTCAGGGAGGGAGCCCCGTTGGCCACATCAGGCTTTTCACGCTCCCAGGCCTGAGTGACTTCGTCAACCTTCACGGGCTTACCCTTTTGAGAATTCAGGGATACAGTCTTGAATTCGTTAGAAATCTTCGGTTCCTAGACCGATTCTTCTCGAACTTTCCATCTCTGGCATCGGGTTTTATCGTCCTCTTGGAGAAGAATCAAGATCATCGTCAAACTCAGACTATCCCTCACCGCGGGACCAGTTGATCCCTTCCTCAACACTGCCAAATTATCCGATTACGGGAGTTCTCGATGGCACCCCTCTTCATCAAATGTCCAGTTGATACTTCCCGTCAGGACTCTCTCACTCAGACAGAAAAGAAAGGCAACCTGTGCACCTAATCCGCAATACTATGGCTTCGGAAAGGAGAAACGAAGAGTGATTTTAGAAGTGGTGAGTTCGTCAATCGTAAACGAGTGTCATGTTGGCACTCTAGTGGCGAAGAGGTAATGCCCGTGGCCCCGACCTCTCCATTCGGATACTGAAAACCCCGCATGCCTCAGAGTCATAACCATCTCGGGGGTAGAAATCTCAGGCACGGAGTGTATTTCGATGGCGACTCTCTCTACTTTGGCAAGACTTTCTTGTGAGCATTCAAGGAGGACTTTGTACTCGCACCCTTCGCAATCAATCTTCAAGAAGTCGATCCTCGGCTCGCCGTACGTATTGAGGATCAAGTCCAGAGTGTGGCCATTTGCCGGGGCATTGAACATACGGATGCCTCTTCTCTGATTGGAAGCCACATTCATCTCCATGTAGGAGTAACCGTCATGAGATGGTTCGAAAGCGTAGACTCGTGAGTCCGGATCCCTCGAAGCAAATAGTGTAAAATCTCCCACACTTGCGCCAATGTCCACGACTACCGCACCTGGGCGCAACTTCCCGAAGTCATAGACGTTGAGTAGCAGAGTTTCTGCTACTGCTTCAAAAATGTAGTTTCCCGGAATAGTCAAAGTGTCGCCGTTTCTGAGCAAGATCTTGACCGGTGACCTGTGAATCGGGGACATGAAGTACACAAGGACCTGAGTCCAATTCTCGATCTCTCTGACAAGTCGATTGAACGACATTGTGAGCCATTTGAGATTCGAAAGGTAGTTGCTGAGCTGCATGCGAATTCCTCTCTACCTTAGACACGTTGGAGATAGGATGAAGAGCTTTCGGTGCAGGGAAAGACAATTTGATGTCCCTGCCTCGCCCTGAGCGACAGCAGGGCCGTGGAGATTTTTGCCATATTCTGCTTCAAGATAGCAATTCTCGCCCTCCGAACAGATCCCGCCAACCACTCCCAGGACCCCAGCTACACGTACTCTAACCCCACCTTGTCATGATGTAACCCGTCATCGGTGCTGCCTCAGAATCAATTGCCCCGTTCGAGCTTGTCCTAGATAAGCCACAGTGGCCAATATCTGTGAATTCTTAGCGAGGGCCATGAATGAGCTAACTTAACTGCCTCCATTGCCAGACAGATTAGTGGAAGCTGAGCTTGCGTGTTTTTGTTCTCCTCATCGTCCTCCTATCAGCCACCCTCCTAGGGAGCGCTCTATCGACCCTGCCCTCTGCTCAGCCTGTTTCTTCCGGTCTTCTCGGGCAGAGAACGCAGGCTGCCTGTTCCTTTCTCAGGAGCCTTTACAACCCATCGCTCGAGCTGGTGAGAGGCACGCCAAACAGCAGTGTCTACTATGTTGCCAGCGACAACCTACTGGTTGAGAAAGCGATCTCATCATGCGATCTCACAACCAGTAAGGCGATCAACCATTCGATCAGTTCCTGTTGCGGTAGCGGCAATGATCGAATGCATGAAGCACTCCTTGGAGCAAAGATCCATCTTCCAATTAACACCGCTACCGTCTACACTGTAGCCAATTCTACGACAGGCAAACTCTTTCAAGGAGTCTATCCCACAACTGCGGGCGGTAACTATACTGTTCTCTGGGAGGTTCACAATGCCACCGGAACTTTTCCTGACTGCACATACGCCGACGTTACAGTCTACACAGCTCTAGAACTGAGACTGGAGGGCAACAGCACTGGTGCGCAGCACGAGATGGACTGCCTCACTGCCATGTTTGACGGTCGAGGCATGGTGGACGAAGCATACAAGTATGGCTCAGCAATGGAGCATGGGATCTACCAGACCTACAAGCTCGCACTCTACATCTACGCTCAACAGAAAATCTCGGGAACGTACTTTTACGCAGAAGAGAATCTCTTCCGATTGCAAGGCCCAGACGGGGGCTTCCACACCGGCTACGACCAGATCGGAACATACGCCGGAACACAGGAGAACACCGAGACAACATCCATCGCTATGATAGCAATCTCCAAGCTGTCCACGACAAACCAATTGTGGCGTTTCTCAATTCCCTTATGGATAGTCTACCTCTTCGCCGCGTGGGCCATAATAGGGGTAGGGGTGGTGGTAATCGTTCTCGTCCTCGAAGGGAAGAAACGAAAACGATCGTTCCAGAGCAGCACCGAAAACCGATCTTGATTCATGTGATAATCATTCTTCTTCGGCAACCACAATGGAATCGGCCCAGAAGAAAGAGAATACATCGCTGATTCCATCATCAACTTCTTGAAGGTGGCCTCGAACAAATAGGCGGTAGAGAATCACCCTAGCTTCCTGAATGTCCGAGCCTTTATCGTCAGTCACGTCATCTTCAAGAGGGGCCCGGTGGCCCCAACGACCATTCCAAGGCAGAATCTATGACTCGGATATGGTGGCTCATCGTTTTCGGAGCCGCCTGCTACGGTTTCGGAGC
>WNGI01020373.1_pt1 | contig 11777 bp, 11 predicted proteins | sample 5400621 | NCBI WGS metagenome assembly WNGI01 (sample SAMN13153374, study PRJNA577476) | soil metagenome | isolation source: 20 cm soil or saprolite under Garry oak tree replicate 1 | place: USA:California | collected 2016-06-15
TCGTTCCACTCGGCGCGGTATTTCTCGTCGGCATAACGCTCGCGGTCATCGCGACCGCGCTGGTCGATGACGGCAGGCTGATGGCGCTGATGTCGGGTGCGGAGAAGCCTACCGAAGAAGCGCTTGCTAGCGGCCCGGTACAGCTCGCGATGCTGTTCGGCGCGGCGTGCGCGATGCCATCGCTGCTGGCGCTATGGTTTGCGCCGGCGCTGGTGGTCTTCAACGATGCTGGCGCGGTACGGGCGCTGGGCACGAGCCTTCGCGCCGCGATCGCCAACTGGCGCCCGATAGGGGTCTACTGTCTCGCTGTTTTCGTACTGGGCGGCGTGCTGCCCATTTTTGCGATATCGATCGCGCACCTGTTCGGCGACGCGGCGGCGAGCCTGGTAGCGCTATTCGTCGTCGTCCCTTACCTTTTCACCTTTGTCGCCGCGCTGCATATTTCCGATTACGTCAGCTATCGGGATGTTTTTCACGCCGACGAGCCGCCCCCGGGCACGTCATCCGACTCGCCACCATGAACGGTCTCGATCAACATGGTTCACGCCGGCTGCAGCTTGGCATATTCCAGCGCCAGCCATTTGACGCCGCTCTCCCGAAAATTCACCTGAACGCGGGCATCGCTGCCGCGCCCCTCCGCGTCGATGATGATGCCGAGGCCGAAGCGTGAGTGCTTCACACTTTGACCGATGCGCCAACCGGCGCCGTCGCGTATCCGCTCCGCGGCGTTTCGTGCCGCGAGTGCTTCGGGCTCGGCGGCAAAGTCGCCGCGTTTTGGGGACAGCCATTGCAACATCCCTGCCGGGACTTCGTCGAGAAAGCGCGACGCGACGTTGTAGCGGAGTTGTCCGTGAAGCATGCGACTTTGTGCGTGCGTCAGATACAGTCTCCGCCGCGCGCGCGTGATCGCCACGTACGCAAGGCGTCGCTCCTCTTCGAGGCCGTCGTACTCGCTCATGCTGTTCTCGTGCGGGAAAAGCCCCTCTTCGAGCCCGGTGACGAACACCGTATGGAACTCGAGGCCCTTCGCCGAATGCACGGTCATCAGTTGCAGCGCCGGCCGACCTTCCGCGGCCTGCGTCTCCCCCGCCTCCAGCGCGGCGTGAGAGAGAAACGAGGTCAGCGGGTCGTCGAGGTTTTCGCCGATCTCGCGCTCCGCCTCGCGCACGAAACTCTGCGCAGCGTTGATCAATTCCTGCAGATTATCGATTCGCTCCTGTCCGTCTTTTTCCGCCTCGTAGTGGCGCAGCAGACCGCTCGCATGCACGACGTGCTCGACCTTTTCCGCCAATCCGAGGTCTTGCGTCGCCGTCCTCATGGCGTCGACCAGTTTGAGAAATGCAGCCAGGCTTGTCCCTGCCTTGCCACCGACCGGGGCGGCGCACGCAACCTGCCACAGGCTGCTGCCTTGCGCCTGCGCGCGCTCCTGCAGCGTTTCCAGCGATCGAGCGCCGATCCCGCGCGGCGGGAAGTTGACTACGCGCAGAAATGCGCCGTCATCGTCCGGCGCGGCGACGAGCCTCAAATAGGCAAGCGCGTGCTTGATCTCAGCCCGCTCGAAGAAACGCATTCCGCCATACACCCGATAGGGCATCGCGGCGTTGAATAGCGCGTGCTCGACCACGCGCGACTGTGCATTGGAGCGATAGAGAACGGCGATCTCCGCGGGCGACACGTTATCCTCGGCCAGGCCCTTGACCACGTCGACGATGAACGCGGCCTCGTCCAGATCGGAAGGCGCGGTATACGCCCGCACCGGTTCGCCGTGCGCGTCGGAGGTCCAGAGATTCTTCCCCAGACGTGCCTGGTTGTGCCTGATGAGCGCATTCGCGGCGTCGAGTATGTGTCCGTGAGAGCGGTAGTTCTGCTCGAGCTTGATCAGCTTGACCGGGACTTCCGCGGTGCTGAAGTCGCGCTCGAAATGCTGCATATTGGCGACGTTCGCGCCGCGGAAGGCGTAGATCGACTGATCGTCGTCGCCGACCGCGAAAATCGCGGCGTGCGAGCCCGCGAGCAGCTTCAGCCACTTGTACTGCAGCGCGTTGGTGTCCTGGAATTCGTCGACCAGGATGTGCGAGAAGCGGCGCCGATAGTGCTCGCGGAGCGAATCGTCGCGCGACAGGAGCTCGTAGGTTCGCAGCAAGAGCTCGGGGAAGTCGACCACCCCTTCGCGTTGGCACGCCTGCTCGTACAGAGCGTAATGTTCGACCTGCCGGCGGCTGAAATCGTCGAATGCCTCGACCTGGTTCGGACGCAAGCCTTCCTCCTTGGAGCCGTTGATGAGCGCCTGGAGCTGCCGCGCCGGAAAGCGTTCGTCGTCGATGTTGTGCGCCTTGTACACGCGCTTGATGAGCGCCAGCTGGTCCTGCGTATCCATGATCTGAAACAGTTTCGGCAGCCCCGCCTCGCGGTAATGCGCGCGCAGCATTCGGTTGCACAGTCCGTGAAAGGTGCCTATCCACATGCCGCGTATGTTCACCGGCGTCAGCACCGAGAGCCGCGTGCTCATTTCCCTGGCGGCCTTGTTGGTGAAAGTCACCGCCAGCACCGACAGCGGGCTTGCCTGCCCGGTCGCGAGCAACCATGCGATCCGCGTCGTCAGAACGCGCGTCTTGCCGCTGCCAGCACCGGCTAGGATGAGCGCCGACGCGTGCGGCAGGGTCACCGCAGCAAGCTGTTCCGGATTGAGGTTCTCGAGAAGAGGCGACGCCATGGGAAGACGAGCGAGGGCGAACGAGCCGCCGTCGGTAGGCAATAAGCGAACCAGGGACGTGCAATTATAGGTGATTACGCGCCGCGAACGGACATCAGCGGTCGCTTCGCGCGCCCAAGCCGAGACGGACGTTATAATCGCTCCCGCCTTCCGGCCAACCACTGTCCCGATGCCCCGAGCCCCGCGCGTCGATCTCGCCGCCAATTCCGCCACAGCGCGGGCGTTCGTGCAATGGATACGCTCGGCCGCGCCGTACATTCACGCTTTTCGCGGCAAGACTTTCGTGATCGCGTTTGGCGGAGAGGTCGTCGCCGACGACACCTTTCTGGGCATCGTCCACGACCTCAACCTTCTGCACAGCCTCGGCATCCGGCTGGTGGTCGTGCATGGATCACGCCCGCAAATCGAGGCGATTCTCAAGCAGCAGCATATTCCCAGTCACTACAACCGGGGCTTACGCGTTACCGACAGCGAGACGCTGGACTGCGTGCTCGAAGGAACCGGGCATGCCCGCAGCCGTATCGAGGCGCTGCTCTCGCTCGGCGTCGCCAACTCGCCGATGGCGGGTGCGCGCATCCGCGTGGTCGGCGGCAACTTCCTTACCGCCAAGCCGTTGGGCGTCCTCGACGGTGTCGATATGCTGTGGACCGGCGAGGTTCGCCGCGTCGATGTCGAAGCCATACGGCAGCGGCTCGATGACGGCGATATCGTGCTTGTCTCGCCACTCGGTTATTCGCCGACGGGCGAGATTTTCAACCTGGCGCTGGAAGAAGTCGCGACCCAGGTTGCGGTATGGCTCTCGGCGCAAAAGCTCGTGTTTCTGATGGACACCGACGGCGTGCGCAACGGTCGCCGCCAGCTTCTGACCGAGCTTTCGACGCGCGATGCCGAGGCGCTCCTTGCCAAGCGCTCCAAGGCGCCGGCGGACGTGCAACACTATCTGCCGTGCGCGATTCGGGCCTGCGACAACGGCGTCAAACGCGCTCACCTGCTCTCCCGCCATCACGACGGCGCCCTGCTCCTCGAGCTCTTCACGCGCGACGGCGTGGGCACCATGATCGCGGCCGCGCCGCTGGCACAGCTGCGCAGCGCGACCATCGACGATGTCGGAGGCATCCTGGCGATCATCGCGCCGCTCGAGGATCAGGGCGTGCTCGTCCGGCGCTCGCGCGAACGCCTCGAAATGGAGATCGAGCGCTTCGTCGTCGCCGAGCACGATGGCGTGATCATCGGCTGCGCCGCGCTGTACGCTTTTCCCGCGGCAAAGACCGGCGAGCTCGCGGCACTGGCGGTGGACCCCGATTTCCGCCGCGAGGGGTACGGCGAGGCGCTCTTGCACGAGATCGAGCAACGCGCCCGCAAGCTCCGGCTTTCGCGCCTGTTCGTGCTCACCACGCGAACTGCGGGATGGTTCGTCGAGCGAGGATTCGTCGAGAGCGATCCCGCGCGGCTTCCCAAACAGAAGCGCGATCTCTACAACTGGCAGCGCCGCTCCCTGGTCTATGAAAAAACGCTCACCTGATCCGTCGCACCACGCCCGTCGCATGCCGTGCGATAATTTCCATCTCTTCAATCGCTCAATAGGTTGCATCGATGGCACGCACGGTGAATTGCATCAAACTCGGCCGCGAAGCGGAAGGCCTGGACTTCCCTCCTTATCCGGGTGAGCTCGGCAAGCGCATCTACGAAAACGTGTCGAAGGAAGCTTGGGCACAGTGGCTGCGCCAGCAAACGATGCTGGTCAACGAGAACCGCCTGAGCCTGGCGGACCCCCGCGCCCGAAAATACCTGGCCGAGCAAATGGAACGCCATTTCTTCGGTGGCGGCGCCGACGTCGCGTCGGGATACGTGCCGCCGAAGGATTGACCACGGCGATGGGCGAAAGCGCGATCAGCCGTTATCCGGTACCGGCGCTCTCCGAGCTTCCGGCGGATATTCGTGAACGGATGCTCGAAGTCCAGGAAAAGGCGGGCTTCATCCCCAACGTCTTCCTGACGCTGGCGCACCGGCCGGACGAGTTTCGCGCCTTCTTCGCCTATCACGACGCGTTGATGCTGCGCGATACGGGGCTTACCAAGGCCGAGCGCGAGATGATCGTCGTCGCGACCTCAGGCGCGAACGATTGCCTCTACTGCATCATCGCGCACGGTGCGATCCTCAGGGTATACGCCAAGAACCCGTTGGTAGCGGACCAGGTCGCGGTCAACTTTCGCAAGGCGGATATTACCGAGCGGCAAAAGGCGATGCTCCACTTCGCGCTCAAGGTCGCGGTGCGATCGGTCGAGCTCGTCGACGCCGACTACGAGGCGGTCAAGGCTCATGGCTTCACCGACGAGGACATCTGGGACATCGGTGCGATCGCCGCGTTTTTCGCGCTTTCGAATCGCATGGCCGACCTGATCGGCATGCGGCCCAACGACGAGTTTCACCTCTTGGGACGCGTTGCCAAAGCGGGCGGCAAACAGACTTGAGTCGAGGAGCGCCTCCAGAGCAGGCGGGTGCCGGCGTCTTCGATTGGCGTCAAACCACGCCGTAAGCGGCGAACCAGCGTTGCAGCGCTTCACCGCGGCTCGCCATCCGTGACCCGGACCTCCCCGGCAACCCGACTGTTGCTGTCGGGATTCATCCTTCGTGCACGATCTGGCCGCCAACAAGGGTGTAGCAGACCTTGCCTTGCAATTCGAGCCCGAGAAAGGGTGTGTTCTTGCCCTGGCTTTTCAGCGCGCCGGGCAGCACGGTCCAGCGTTGCTCCGGGTCGAAGATGCAGACATCCGCCGGCGCACCGACCGCTAGGTGGCCAGCGTCAACGCCGAGAACGCGGGCGGGATCGGCGGTAACGCGCGCGAGCGCGCTTGCCAGCGGTACGCGATCTTCGCGCGCCCACTTGAGCGTCAGCGGCAACAGTAGCTCCAATCCAGTCGCACCCGGCTTCAGCGGCAACAGTAGCTCCAATCCAGTCGCACCCGGCTCGGCTTCGGCGAAGGGGAGCTGCTTGCCGTCGTCATCGACGGGAGTGTGATCCGAGCAAAGCAGATCGATGGTTCCGTCGGCAAGCCCGGCGCGCAGCGCGTCGCGGTCGGGAACGCCGCGCAAGGGAGGAACCAGATGGCAATGCGCGTCGAACCAGCCGATATCTGCGTCGCACAGATGCAGATGATTGATGGCGACATCGCAGGTGACGGCCAGGCCCGCGCGCTTGGCATCGCGCACGCAGGCGACGCCTTCGTGCGTCGACAGGCGGGCAAGATGCACGGCCGAGCCCGTAACGTGAGCCAGGGCGAAGATGGTGCCAAGCGCGATCGTCTCGGCACAGGCCGGAATCGCCGGCAATCCCAGCCGCATGCCGACTTCGCCGTCGTGCGCGACGCCGCCTCTGGAAAGATGGGCGTCCTGCGGCCGCAACCAGACGCGATAGCCGAACGTCGCCGCGTACTGCATCGCGCGCAGCAAAACCTGGGTGTCCGCCAGCGGAGCATCGGCATGCGAGAACGCAATGCAGCCGGCGTCGGTGAGCTCGCCCATTTCGGTGATCGTTTCACCCTTGAGCCCGGCGGTCAGCGCGCCTATCGGATACACATGCGCCAGATTGAGCGAGCGAGCGCGGTGCTTCAACATCTCCACCAGGCCCGGCTCGTCCAGCGGCGGGTCGGTGTCGGGCGGACAGGCAAGGCTCGTGACCCCGCCCGCGATCGCCGCTTGCAGCTCCGATTCGAGAGTCGCCTTGTATTCGAAGCCGGGCTCCCGCAGGCGCGCGGAAATATCGATCAATCCGGGGCAGACGATCATGCCGGCGGCGTCGATCATCCGGTTGGCGTGCCAAGCCGGCGGTGCCGAGCCGATGGCCGCCACCTTGCCCGCGGCAATGAAGAGCGACGTCTTCTTATCGATGCCATCGCGGGGATCGATCAGGCGGCCATTGTTGATCTCGATCTTCATCGCGCCGGATTCCTGGCTAGCTACCCGCCAGGATGCTCATCACCGCCATCCGCACGGCGATGCCGAACGTCACCTGGGGAAGTATCACCGAGTGCTGGCCGTCGGCCACCGCGGAGTCGATTTCGACGCCGCGATTCATCGGACCCGGGTGCATGACGATCGCATCGGGTTTGGCCAGCGCAAGCTTGTCGGCGGTCAGGCCATAATGCTTGAAGAATTCGCCGGCCGACGGAAGCAGCGAGCCTTTCATGCGCTCGGTTTGCAGTCGAAGCATGACGATGACGTCGCATCCGGCGAGGCCTGTCTTCAGGTCGTGAAAGACGCGCACCCCCATCTTTTCGACCGCGGTCGGCAGCAGCGTCTGCGGGCCGATCGCCCGAATCTCGGGCACTCCCATCGTCGTCAGGCCGTGAATGAGCGAACGAGCCACCCGCGAATGCAGGACATCACCGACGATTGCCACCGAGAGCCTGCTGAACTCGTGCTTGTAGTGGCGGATCGTGAACAGATCCAGCAGTCCCTGCGTCGGGTGCGCGTGACGTCCATCGCCGGCATTGATGACGTGGATGTGCGAGCGCTGCCGCGCCGACAGATGCTGCGCGATGAGATGCGGCGCGCCGCTCTGGCCATGCCGGACGACGAACATATCGGCGTTCATCGCGACCAGGTTGTCGATGGTGTCGAGGAGGGTTTCGCCCTTGCTCGTCGACGAGACGCCGACGTTGATATTGATGACGTCGGCCGACAGGCGCTTGGCGGCGATTTCAAACGTCGTACGCGTCCGCGTGCTGTTCTCGAAAAAGAGATTGAAGACCGTCTTGCCGCGCAACAGCGGCACTTTCTTGACGTCGCGCTCGGCAATCGAGACGAACGGGACGGCGGTATCGAGAATGCGTTCGATGATCGCCGCCGGCATGCCTTCCAGCGTCAGCAGATGCTGAAGCTCGCCGCCGGCGTTGAGTTGCGGGTTAGGGCCTGTTCTAAGCACGCGGTGCGCTCGGCGTCGGCTCGACCGAGAGCTCGAATCGATCGCCGGCACGATTGAGAACGACCGAGAGCTCGCGCCCCACGGCGACGCGCGCGCCCACGTAAGTTGCTTCGATCGGCAGCTCGCGGCCGCCGCGGTCGATCAGAACCGCCAGCTCGATCCTTTCCGGCCGCCCATAGTCGAACAGCTCGTTGATCGCGGCGCGAACCGAGCGACCCGTGTAAAGCACATCGTCGATGAGGACGATGCGGCTTCCCTCGACCTCGAATGGCAGCGTCGTCGTCTCGACCTTCGCGCGCAAACCCTTCTGGCCATAGTCGTCACGGTAGAAGGACACATCGATGAAGCCGACCGGATGCTCTCCCGGCAGCAGTGCGGCAAGCCGCTCCGCGAGCCAGGCGCCGCCGGAATAGATGCCGATCAGCTTGGCGTCCACCGCCACCGCCCCCCGCATCTTGTCGGCCAGCGCGGCGAGCGCCCGTTCGGCGTCGGGCAGACCCTCGGGCACCCCCCCATGCGGCCCCTCAGTCGGCATCGTGGTCAAAGTAGGTCTGCAGAATGAGTTGCGCGGCGAGCTGATCGCGTATGCCCTTGTGCGAGCGCGCTTTCACGCCGGCATCGGACAGCGCCGCAGTGGCGGCGCGAGTGGTGAAGCGTTCGTCGACTAGCTTCGCCGTGACGCCGAAACGGCCCTCGAGCTGCTTCGCGAAACGGCGCGCACGCGCGGTCAGGGCATGCGCCGTACCGTCGGCATGCAAGGGCAGCCCGACGATCAGCAGCGCGGGATGCCATTCGTCGATCAAGGACTTGATCGCGGCGAACCGGCCCTCGTTCTGCTCGCTGGCGATGGTTGTCAGAGGATGCGCGAGCCCGATGGCGCTCTCACCTACCGCGACGCCGATGCGCCGGGTGCCAAAATCGAACGCGAGAATGGTCCCGCGCACCGGCGCGGAGGATGCTGCCGTCGCGACCACGCGTCACGCGTGCCCGACAGCGTCGGACAATCTCGAAAAATCGATGCCCAGCAGTTTCATGGCCGCAGGCAGGCGGGTTTCGGCGGGCTCGGCAAAAAGCACGTCGCTGTCCGCGGCGACCGTAAGCCACGCGTTCTGGCCGATTTCCTGCTCGAGCTGATCGGCCGACCATCCGGCGTATCCGAGCGAAATCAGGACATTCTCCGGACCTTCGCCATGGCCCACCGCCTCGAGAATATCCTTCGACGTCGTCAGGCCCAGGTCGTCGCTGATTGCCAGTGTCGACTGCCAGCTGCCGAGTGGCCGATGCAGCACGAACCCGCGGTCGATCTGCACCGGTCCGCCGTAATGGACTCGCGCCTCACGCAACTCGGAATCGCCCAGCGGAACATTGATCTGCTCGAACAGCGACGACAAGGTCATGTCGATCGGCTTGTTGACGACAATCCCGAGCGCGCCTTTGGCGTTATGTTCGCAAACGTAGATCAGCGTGTGGGCAAAGTGCGGGTCCGCCATGCTGGGCATGGCAATCAGGAAGTGATGGGTCAGATTGACGCGCGAGTCGCCCATGAAGGCAATTGTAAACGCCAAGCGCAGCGTGCACAAATACCCGACCTTTGATGGCGCCTCGCTGTGCCATGCGCGGCGCCCAAAGAGACCCGGCCCCCGCAAAATTCCTAACCCCGATTCGGGTTCGCCGGCGTTCATAGCGCTTGTCGTCCATCCTTTCGGAGCTCGCCATGCCCTACCTGCCCGCCCGTCCCGCCTGGCTTTTCCTCGCCCTTGCATTGCTGCCAGTCGCCTTCGCGTCGACACCCGCGAGCGCATTTTGCGGATTCTATGTCGGCAAGGCGGACGCGAAGCTCTTCAACGAAGCGTCCCAGGTCATCCTCGTCCGCGACGGCAATCGCACTGTAATCAGCATGCGCAATGATTTTCAGGGCGATCTTTCCGAGTTCGCGCTGGTCGTTCCGGTTCCAGCGGTTTTGCAAAAGAGCCAGATCCATATCGGCGACCCGAAGACCTTCGAGCGCATCGACGCCTATAGCGCACCGCGGCTGGCGGAATACTTCGATCCCAATCCCTGTGATGTATCCAGGAGAGAACGCCTGATGGGTGCGATGAACGCGGCGCCCGCGTCGATGGCCAAGGAACAGGACAGGAAAGACAAGGCGCTCGGCGTCACCGTCGAGGCACGCTACACGGTCGGTGAATACGACATCGCCATCCTGTCCGCGACCGAGTCCAACGGACTCGAGAAATGGCTACGGCTGGAGGGTTACAGAATTCCTTCGGGCGCCAGCCAGGCGCTGCAGCCGTACATCCGGCAGAACCTGAAGTTCTTTGTCGCGCGGGTCAACCTGGCCGAACAGGCGAAGACCGGTTTTTCGTACCTGCGGCCGCTGCAATTCGCGTTCGAATCGGAGCGCTTCATGCTACCGGTGCGCCTCGGCATGTTGAACGCCAAGGGCTCGCAGGACCTGGTCGTCTATGCACTGACCAGGAATGGCCGCGTTGAAACCACCAACTACCGGACGGTCAAGCTGCCCGCGAACGTCGAGCTGCCGACCTATACCCGCGCGGAGTTCGGAAAGTTCTACAAGGCGCTGTTCGAGACCCAGTCGAAACGCGAAGACTACCGCGTCGTATGGACCGAGTATTTCTGGGACATGGCGTGGTGCGATCCATGCGCTGCCGACCCGCTTTCCCCTGAGGAGCTCAAAGGCGCCGGGGTCTTCTGGCTGAGCGGGGACGAGCCGGTGATCGGTGTCGCACCAGGAACGGCGCGACCGAATGTCTCGCCGCGCGCCGGGTCGGGCGCGCAACCGGTCATGCTCACGCGCCTGCATCTGCGTTACACGCCGGACACGTTGCCGGAGGACCTGATGTTTCAGGAAACGCAGGATCGACAGAATTTCCAGGCCCGCTACGTGCTGCGCCATGCATGGAAGGGCGATTCCGCAACCTGCGATGCCGCTCCACGTTACTTCGACGAAGTGGCGAAGCGGCAGGAACGCGAAGCGCAGACCCTGGCCAATCTGACCGGCTGGGACCTGAACCAGATTCGCGCCAGGATGAGCATCGCCGCCGCGCCCGCAACCATGTGGTGGGAGCGGCTGTGGAAATAACGCTCGCGCGGCACGGCCTGATAACCGCCGCGCGCGCATTGCTGCCGAAAGACGCGCGAATCCTGCAGATCCTGTTTCTCGCACTGCTGCTGACTACCGGCGTCTTGCTGCGCGACTTTTCGCTGCATCCGCTGCAAATGGCTCTGGCCTTCGCCGCCGGGCTGGCGACGCAGGCTTTCTGGCTCAAGCGACTCGGCCTCGAGCAACGCGGATTTCTGTCGGCGATCGTAACCTGCTGCGGATTGTCGCTGTTGCTGCGCAGTGACACCATATGGGCGCACCCGTTGGCGGCAACGCTGGCAATGTCGTCGAAGTTCGTATTGCGCATCCATGGCAAGCACTTGTACAACCCCGCCAATCTCGGCGTGATCGCGGCAATCACACTCATTCCCGGAACATGGGTATCGCCGGGTCAATGGGGTAACGATCTCGCGCTTGCGGTCTGGCTGCTGATGCTGGGGACCATCGTCACGACCCGCGCACGACGGCTGGACATCAGCTGGATGTTTCTCGGCGCGTTTCTGGGTCTCGTGGCGCTGCGAGTTATGCTGCTTGGCCAATCGTGGGCCATCTGGTGGCATCAGCTCGGCAACGGCGCGCTACTGTTGTTTGCATTCTTCATGATTTCCGACCCGATGACGATTCCGAATCGGCGCGCGCCGCGGATTGCGTATGCGCTGATCGTCGCCGCGGCAGCAATCGGCTGGCAGTATGTGCTCTTCCGTCCTAACGCGCTCATCTGGGCGCTTTTTCTGGTGACGCCGCTGGTTCCGCTCCTGGATCGCCTTTTTCCCGGCGAAGGCTTCTCGTGGCACGCGTGGGGGTCGCGGTCTATTCCTCTTCGTGCTTGCGGGATTTTCGGTACTCCGCCGACAATTGTTGCTGAAGGTTGGCCGGTGCCGGCTCGTAGTGCGACAACTGCATCGTCCAGCTCCCCTGCCCTCCCGTCACCGACTTCAGCCGCGCCGAGTAGCCGTCCAGTTCGACCAGCGGCGCGAGACCGGTGATCGCAAGCACCCCCGTCTGCATGCCCTTGG
>WNGI01005115.1_pt1 | contig 11776 bp, 14 predicted proteins | sample 5400621 | NCBI WGS metagenome assembly WNGI01 (sample SAMN13153374, study PRJNA577476) | soil metagenome | isolation source: 20 cm soil or saprolite under Garry oak tree replicate 1 | place: USA:California | collected 2016-06-15
CTGGCCGTCCGACGCACCGCTCGCTGGATGTCGCTGGGCGAGTACCTGTACCAGCAACTGCACGACGACGGCCGCGTGAGCCACTCGATCGCGTCGGGCACCGGGCTGCTCGATGTCAACCACTGTGAGTGGGACGGGCAAGCCCTCCGGCTCGCCGGTGTCACCGCAAAGGACCTCTCACCGTTGAGTGATTGGGATCAGCCGGCGCAGTCGCTGCGCTCGAGCTTTGCGAGGCGCTGGCCGCAGCTGCGCGGGGTGCCGTGGTATCTGCCCCTCGGTGATGGGGCCCTGGCCAACGTTGGCGCCGGCTGCGTAACCCCCCGTTGGGCCTGCGCGACGATTGGTACGTCGGGAGCGCTGCGAGTGGTGGTCGACCAGCGCCGCCTCACCGTGCCGTGGGGAACGTTCGTGTACCGCCTCGATCGCCGCCGCTTTGTGCTCGGAGGCGCCCTCAGTGAGGGCGGCAACGTGGTCCGGTGGTTCACCGACAGCCTCGGCCTCCATAAGAAAAAGCTCGAACGCGCGGCCGCCGACCTCGAGCCCGACGGTCATGGCCTGACGGTCCTTCCCTTTTGGGCGGGTGAGCGGAGCCCGAACTGGCGAAACGATGCACGAGCCGTCATTGCGGGGCTGTCGCTCAGCACCAAACCCGAGCAGATGCTGCGAGCGGCGATGGAAGCGATCACCTACCAGTTCGTCGCCGTTGCCACGGCCATGCGCAACGTCGTGGGCCGGCCCCAATCGGTGATCGCCACCGGCGGGCAGTTGATCCACTCGCCCGCGTGGAGCCAGATGCTGGCCGATGCCCTGAATCTGCGCGTGTTGATCTCGGTGGAGCCGGAGGCATCCAGCCGAGGGGCCGCCCTGCTGGTGCTTCATCACCTGGGCAAGTTCCCGCGACTCTGGTCCTTACGTCCGGCGCGCGGTCGAAGCTACCGGCCGCGCGCCCGCGTGCACACCATCTACGAACGCGCGCGGCGGCGCCAGCATCATCTCTATGAGCTACTGTTTCCCCCGCTCGGCCAGCCCGAGCATGCCGCTCCTAGCGCCGCGGCGGGATCAGGTTCCAGAAGGAAGGATCTTCGAAGCCCAGCCGCCAAACACTGATCCCCTTCAGTCCGTACTCGTAGACGAGCGGCAGCTTGCGGCGCAGGGTCTCCGTGCTCTGGATCCAAAGCTCGTGGTGCACCCCATAGGCGTTGTAACCGAAGTGCATCTCCTCCTCGACGGCATCGATGGCCGGGGTGGCACCGTAGATCTGGGCGAGCGTCATCGCATCGGCGTAGGAGCTCGACGTGAGGCGACCAACCCCGGTCCAATCGTGGTAATAGGTCGGCAGGCCAAGGGTCGCCTTTTCGGGAGGGACGCCCTGCATCGAGAACTCGAGCGCCTGACGGATCCAGGGCGTTCCGGACACAGCGCCCGGCGGTGTCACGCCATTGTGCTCGTCGTAGGTCATGAAGGAAAGGAAATCAGCGGCGCGGGCGAGAGCGGCGAAATCATAGGACCCCGACCACTTGTGAAAGTACTCGCGCAGCGTGCCGGTTGCCGTATCGTCGCTGGGCAGGCGTGGGATGACGGCGATCGAAAGGTTCAAGCCTGCCGGATGAAACGCGGCGGCGCAGTCCTGCACCAGCGCCGTCAACTGGTCGCGGTCGGTCCACGGAATCTGTTCGAAGTCGAGCTGGAACCCGGCGTAGCCGTACGTCTTCGCCTCATTGACGAGGTTGCTGCAGAGAGCAGCGCGGCGAGCCGGATCGGCCAGGATCGCATGGCCGACGCCGGGATCGACATCTTTGTTGACCACGAGCGGGATAATCGCGACCGCACTCCCGTGCGCGGCGTCGATCACGTCCCGGTGCGCGTAACCGGTAATACTGCCGTCGGGATTGGCGTCGTACCAGGCAGGGCTGAGCACATCGATCTTGTTGAGGTGCGCAAGGAGGGAGGCGTGGCCGTCATCGGTGTTCACGTAGTACATCTGCACCATCCGGCCTGGCACCACCTGGGTCAGGGTCGATGGAACCGAGAGACCGGCGCTCTGGAACTTGCGGCTCAAGGTTCCATCGGCTGCACGGATACCGGCATCGATCATGACCACGGCGTGCTCAGCCAGCCCGAAGCCAGTCGACACCGCCTCAACCGTCTGGGCATCGCGCCAGGTGAAGGTTGGATGTCCCGTCATGGTGACGTGCGCCAGCGCCTGCGCGCGATCGGCCACCGCCCGGGAGAACCGGATGGTTGCCGCAACGCTCGCCTTGGCATCCGCCTGCAGGTGGTAGAGGCGCATCGACACCGCGGCGCTCAGCGGCGGCACGACCTGGAACACGGCGCGGATATGCATCGCCCCCGCAACCAGCTGGACGGTGTGACGGCTGCCCAAGGGCAAGGGGCCGGGCAGCGCGACCCGGAGCACGCTGGCGGTGGCTCCGGCCGCGACGGCGACCGAGTGGCCGTCCATGGAGAGCTGCCAGTCGCCAGGCCGTAGCGGGTGGCTCACCTTGACGACCAGGTGTGGCCGAGGCGAGACCTGGGGCAAGGGCGCCGCCAGGACGGAAGCCCCATCGACCTCCATCGCATCGACGTTGACGACGGGCATGGGGTCGAGCACGGTGGCCGCCAGGCCCCCCAGCAGCATCACTCCGGTGCTGATGGCGCCGGCGCCGAGAACGACCGGAAGGCGCATGCCGGTCGCGAGTATCGTCGGCCGCAATCGCGGCCGCCAACGGTCGAGATGGCACGAACTGAGCCTCAGCCGTTAGCGCCTTACACCGTCACCCCGCTATCAGCTTTGCCGGTTTGCCGCCCGAAAATCCGGGTAATTACGATCTCGTGGACATGCTCGATATCCTCCGACGGCAAGCAGGTCGCTTTCAGTGCCCGAAGTGCGGCCAGAGCCTTGCCGAGTGCCAGCTCGAGATGGTTGTGCAACAGGACGACCAGTCCCTGGTCAAGGTCACCTGTGCCCATTGCCAGGACACGCGCCTGATCGCGGTCGCCCTGGCCGCCGAAGCGCCGTCAGCGCCCGTGATCGAGGTTCGCGACCAGCCGGTTGCGGAGCTGGGGCCTCCCATCACCGCCGACGACGTCCTCGACGTCCGCCTGGCGCTCGCCGAATACGACGGCGACCTGGCCAGCCTGCTTCGCTGAAGCGGCCTGTCACCACGCGGTAACAATCCAAAGCGGACACCGCCCGCGCTGGACTTGACCCAAACTCGACCGTAAGATTGGCGCCGTGAGGTGGGGATGGCGCCGGGCGCTCGGATCGAGCCTGCTGGCGGTCGCAACCTGGTCGGCAGGTGGGCTATCCGCCGCCGCCGGGCCCTCGGTGCCGACCTTCAACCAGCGCTCGCTCCAATGGTCGCGGGACGCGCTCGGTAGCGACCGAGTCGATACGATCGGCTCGGCCGGCTGTGCCCTGACTGCGGTCACCATGGTCACGGCAGCCTATGGCTACTCGACGAACCCGCAGCGCTTGAACCGCTGGCTCACCGCCCACGGCGGCTACATCGAAAACGACCTATTGCTCTGGCGGCAGGCCGGGGCCGCCACCCAGGGCTCCGTGCGCTGGCAATGGCTCCACGTGCCCGGGATGGTTTCCCAGCTCAAGACGGATGACCAGGACATCGAGGACCTTCCGCCCCAGTCCCTGGTCGAGGCCCAGCTCGATGCCGGCCGGCTGGTGGTGGCCGAGGTCCGCCTCTCGGGTCACATGCACTTCGTCGTGATCACCAGCCACAGCGGCCGCATCCTCTATATCAACGATCCCTGGTACGGAGACCGCACCACCCTACAGGCGCGCTACGGCAGCTACCGTCAGGCGGTCCACTCAGCCCAGATCTTTTACCGCAACTAGCGACCGGCTGGTCAGGCGGCAGCGGCCAGCTCGTCGTCGTAACCGGCCGAGCCCCACTGCGGGGTGCGCTGCGCCAGGGCGGCGCACAGGTTCTCGAACGTATCCGGCCTGAAGAGGGCGCGATCGAGCTTGACGACTTCGGTGTCGGCGGCGATCTCCAGGTGACCGCCCTTGCGGGTGATGACCTGGTTGGCTCCCCGGACCCGATCCCAGGGGACCAGGCGGGGTTGGCGATTGAGCCACGCGTGACCGACGGGCCGGAGCGCGATCCCCTCGCGCGTCACGATCACCTCGGTCCATTCGATAAAGAAGCTGTGGAACAGCAGCCCGACGCTGAAGGCCAGTCCGCAACCCATGGCGATGGCCAGGGCGGCGAACGAACCGCTGTGGGTTTGCGAGATCTCGATCACGGCCAGCACGAAGCCGAGGGTACAGGCCGCAATCGGCACGCCCGGCCAAAGGATGACGAGCCGATTCAACGGGCTGTCAGGCCGAAAGCTCATGCGTGCTCTCTAAGGTATCGACGGCGATCGAAGCCAACATTTCGGCCATCAAGTCGTGGCAGGAATGCTTCCTACGCGTCACGGCCAAGCCGCCGCCAGGCCGCGCTAGGGCCGCCGGTTAGACGTCGAGTTCTTTGACGTCGAGGTCGCGCAGCTCGGGCGGCGCTGACAAGCCGTTGTCCACCAGGATGCGCAGCAACCGGAGAACGTAACGGGCGCCGTTCAAGTTGACCCCATGCTGCCGGGTCAGTGTCTGGATCGCCTGCAGCTTGCGAACGTCCCGCTGGGAGAATCGGCGCCGGTTGGTGGAGGTTCGCTTGGGCACCACCAGACCGAGATGCTCGTACATCATCAGGGTGCGCGGGTGTGTCTGCAGAATTTCGGAGGCGACGCTGATGGTATAGATCGGCTTATCGAGTGAGAGGCTCGTATCCGTCGGCGCGCGGCGGGTTACTCCTTTAGCCAATCCTCGATGCCCTCTGAGAGACTGGTCGGCGTCGTTCGTGCTTTGATGAGGTATTCGTGCGCCCCGAGCCGCAATCCTCGCGCGACCAGGTCCTCTTCATCGTAGTTAGAGAGGATGATAACCGGAATATCGCGCGTCTTCTCCTGCGCACGTAATTTTCGCAACACCTCGAGGCCGTCCATCTTCGGCAGCCGAATGTCGAGAAAGATGATGTCGGGCGTCAGGTCGCCCGCTTTCTTCAAGCCTTCCTCACCGTCAAGGGCGGTGTTGACACGGTAACCGTCGAGCTCGAGCTTTAGGCGGTACATCTCGAGCACGGATGGATCGTCTTCCACGAGGAGAACGTCCACCAGGTCCTCATCAGCCTGCGTCGCTGGATTCGCGCCGGCGCTGCGGCGAGTCTTACTTTCCATAACGCTCCCCTTGGCGCGAAGCAGTATAGACGAAGTCCGCCCATCTCGCGGCCATCATGGCTAGCAATACGCCCCACTGGGGAAGAGGCATACGCCCGGCGTCGAATCCCCCAAGAAAAGATTAAGGCCCTCCGAGGGGAGGGCCCGAAGAGGGGGGCAAAGGAACGTATTACGGATTATAGAGACGGGCATCAGCCTTGTCAACAAGAGGGCAGTCAGATAGTATCCTGCTTGCGCTGTCGATAAAGTGGCAGTCCGTCGCATAAGGCTGCGCAAAAATCGGCGTTGTCCGACCGCGCCAAATCAACATGCGAGCGTGGCGCCAGCGGGCCTTAGACGTCCAGTTGCGAGACGTCGATGTCGCGTAACTCGACCGGCGTCGCCAGCTGATGTTCCTGGAGGAGCTTGAGCAACTTCATGATGTACCGAACGCCTGCCAGGTTCACGGAGTGATGGCGAGTGAGTTTCTGGATCGTCTGCAGCTTCATGACGTCCCGCTGCGAGAAGCGCCGGCGGTTGGTGGACGTCCGCTTGGGAACGACCAGGCCCAGGTGCTCGTACATCATGAGCGTCCGGGGGTGGGTTTCGAGAATCTCCGAGGCCACGCTGATGGTGTAAATCGGCTTGTCGAGGGAGATATTCGTGTCGCGTCGGGTATCACGCTTGACGGCGGTAGCCATATGGCCCTCCATGATGTGTGTGCCTCCCGGTCTTGAATACGCTGACGGCCGCGTGACCTCTCCGACCGGCGAAAATCCTCCCGAGTATAGGGACCCCACCCGGCCGACCTCAACGCAGAAACTGTAAAGAGATATGAATGCAGTTCACGGCGCAGTTCTACCTCCGGACAGTGGCGATAATCGCCGTGCGGCGATATAATGTTTGATAACAGGCGCAATATCGCGGCGCAATCTAATCCGGAGGTGCAACGTGGGCGAGTTTGGTGACAAGGTCGAAGGCGAGGTCAAGGATACCGGCGGCAAGGTGACCGGCGATAAGAAGATGGAGTGGGAGGGCAAGGGCCAGAAGGCGAAAGGCGACCTCGAAGGAGCCGGCCGCAAGCTGACCGAGGACGATCCGACCCAGGACCAGCCGGCAGGCAGCGACAAAGCGCTCTAAGCGGTTAGGGCAAGCAGCCGGCCCTGCGGGGCCGGCTTTTTTATCGAGGCGTGAGGGGAGGGCGGTTTTGCGCGGCGGACGGGGGCGACGACTCGGCGGTCGCTGCCTCGGCCGGGGCTTCGCTCGCCACGCGCCCCGCCTGAGCGCGGCCGCCGCCTGACTGAGTGGGCGCTCCTCCGCTGCGCCAGCGGATGAGGCTGAGCGTCGACTCGCGCAGGATCAGGAACAGTAGGAGCGCGACCGACCCAAGAAGGAAGTTCGTGCTCAGCCAGTTTCCACCCAGCGCCGGCGTGAAGAAGCCGAGCACAAAGCCGATCAGGGCCATGAAGAAGGCCGCGATCGTACTGATATGCATGAACTCGTCCTGGAGGTGATACCGAGGAAAGAGCTGCTGCAGCCGATCTTCGAGCCCCTTCGTGGCTGCCGGACTGCGGCCGGCCGAGGAAGCCGCCGACCCGGTAGTGGCCACGCCGACAGGGTCCGCCTGGGGCTTGCCGCAGAAACGGCAGAAGCGCGCACCCTCCTCGATGGGCTTGCCGCATTCCCGGCAGAACACGGTTCCCTCTTTTCCGGCCACGTCCGACAAGGCCGCCCCATTATACGGGCGCCAATCGGGATCGGCGGCGACCGGGACGGTGCGTAACCAAACCCCTGGCCCAGCCGTTGGACAGACGCCGAGGGGGACGATTCTGACCCCATATCCCGCAGAGGAGCTCCGATTAGATTACAATGATCAAGTCAAGTTTTCGGAAGCGGGACAGTACGATTTAAGGGGCCTGACATGATCAGCATTTGGCACGCGACTCACCACACAACCGCCAGCGGCCTCTCATCGCTCGACGCTCGTCGACGCCAGATCCGGCGCCAGCGCCGGTCGGCGGTGCGAGCGCTAACGAGCGGAGCGGGGTGGGGAGCGGTTATCCTCCTCTCTCTGTGGCTCCTGTTTTCCGGGATCTTCGGGTTTCTGAACGTCTAGCCGCCCGCCGGCGGAGCCAGCGGCATATTGCACGCTGGCGGAAGCGTAGCCGGCGCGACCTGCGGCGTACGGTCATCCTCGGCTTGATGATCGTGCTCCTCATCCCTCTCCTGGGCATCCCGGCCGTTACCGCCCAGGCCGTCGGTCCTTTGCCGGCGGTCAGCGGGCTGGCCTCCAACAAGATGGAACAGGACACGCTGATCTATGACCGGCGCGGAAACCTGCTCGCCGATGTCGGTAAGGAAGGCAACCACCGGATCGTCGTGCCACTGAATTACATCTCACCGTGGGTCGTCAAAGCGACGCTTGCCACCGAAGACCGCACCTTCTATTCGAACAGTGGCATCGACCTCGGTGGCATCATCCGTGCCGCGGTTGCCAACTATCAGCACCACCGCATCCAGCAAGGCGGCAGCACCATTAGCCAGCAACTGGTCAAGCAGGTCTACATCGGACCGAACGCAACGGCCGACATCCAACGCAAACTCAAGGAGGCGATCCTGGCGATCGAGTTGAATCGCCAGTACAGCAAGAACCAGATCCTCGAGATGTACTTGAACACGATCTTCTACGGGAGCCAGACGTACGGAATCGAAGCCGCCGCGCGCAGCTACTTCCAGACGAACGCGCACGACCTCTCGCTGGCCCAGGCGGCCATGCTTGCCGGTCTTCCGCAGGCACCGACGCAGTACAACCCGGTCATCAATCTCAAGTCAGCCAAGCAACGGCAGGCGCAGGTGCTAGCGGCGATGGTCGGCGAGAAGTACATCACCGCCGCACAGGCCGAGGCCGCCTATGGCGTCAAGCTGACGATCTCCCCGCCCACCACGAAATTCGAGGCGCCGTACTTCGTCGACTACGTCTTGAAGACGCTCGCACAGCCCCCGTACAACATCACGTCCGAAAATCGGAAGGGTTACCGGGTCTACACAAGCCTCGACCTGAACCTGCAGCACATGGCGGAGAAGGTGGTCCACGAACAAGTGGTCCAGAAAGGCAACTTCTACAACTTCCATGACGCCGCCCTGGTCAGCATGAACCCGAAAACAGGTGAGGTGCTGGCGATGGTCGGAGGAGATGACTACAACCGGCCTGGCGGACAGTTCAACTTCGCCTACGACAAGCCGCGGCCCCCGGGGTCGAGTTTCAAGATCTTCACCTACACAGCGGCGATCGAGAGCCGAAAAGTCAACATGCTCAGCCCGATCCTGGACGAGACGCTGGTCTTTCCCACGGGTGGCGAGGGAAAGGGATACGGTCAGGCCGCCCAGCGGTACGCGCCCCTCAACTACGACCGTCGATTACATGGCACGCTGCCATTGAAGATGGCGATGGGTAACTCGCTGAACATCCCGGCGCTGAAGGTGGAGCTGCGCACCGGGATCCCGGCGGTCGTCGACATGGCACACCGCCTCGGGCTGACCTGCCTCGGCGAACCCTGTGGCACCACCCGCAAGCCTGAGGACTACGGGATGAGCCTAACGCTCGGCGCCTATCCGGTCCGGTTGGCGGACATGGCGACGGCCGCCTCGACGCTGGCGACGCTGGGCGTCCGCCATCGCGAGGCGCCAATCCTCAACATCAAGGATGGCCTGGGTCGCGACGTCTTCACCTATGACCCGGTGAAAAACGAGTACCGCGCCATCGACCCGGGCGTGGCCTTCATCATCGCGTCGATCATGTCGGACGACCGCAACCGCTGCATGTCGTTCGGCTGCCACGGTGACCTGACCCTGGCCGGGCGTCACGTCGGGGCCAAGACCGGCACGACCAACGACTTCAAGGACAACTGGACCGTGGGCTTCACGCCCAGCCTGGCGACGGCCGTGTGGGTCGGCAATCCCGACAACAAACCGCTCAGTCACAACTCGACAGGCATCGTCGGCGCGGCTCCGATCTGGCACAAGTTCATGACGCAGGCACTGGCCGGCAAACCCGACGAATGGTATCCGGTTCCCGCCGGCATTCACGTCGTGGGGAGCACCTACTTCCTGCCGGGGACGGAGAGCCTCCCGGCGACGTTGGCCAAGCCCTGGCCGCAGTGCAAACTGCCCGCGAATTACAACCCCTACACGCTGAGCGCGGCGCAGCTAACGGTCGACGGCGTTCCCTGCATCGTCAACGCCCCCAAGCCGCCGCCGCCCCCCGCCGCGTCACCGAGTCCGACTGCGTCGCCGACCTGCGAGCCGGTCCCCGGTCAACCCGACAAGTGCAAACCCGGCAACAACTGAGCCGGCGTCGGCCAGAACCTGACGCTCGACCGAATCAGGCGATGCCGGGCTGGTCGCTCGCGGCTTTTTCGGTGCGACCCTGCTCCCCGTCGCCGAAGGGCATCTTGGACGCCAGGTCGCCGGCACGATCGCGCAGCTCGATGCCACGCTGCATCAGGTCATCGCGCATCTCCTCACCGGACTTTGGCGCAAGCAGCAGCGCCAGCCCGAAGCCGACCGCAACGCCGATCAGGAGCCCGGTAACGAAGCGCTCCACGCCGGCGTCGTCCTCCTGGGTGATCCGGGTGCGGCGCAGGGCCGCCACCGCGTCTGAAAGGCGGTCCTTGACTTCGAAGTCCTGGGCTGCCTTGTTCGCGCGATCGAGCAACTCGCTCAACCGGTCGACCGTCTTGTCGACTGTCTGATCCATCCTCGTCCTCCCTAGGGGCGCCTGGCCCTGCTTTCTGTCCCGCCTGCCGCCCGTCGTCGAGGTGTGCCGCCGGCAGTTGTGGCAGCCCCGCCGCTATCGACCTCCATCATCTGCTCCGCCGGGCCCAGCCAGCGCGCAACGCGGCGCCGCAGGTTTACGCCGGATTCGGGGGCGTAGAGCAGAGCCAGAATCGCCCCGACGATCGCACCGTGCGTGACTCCTCGCACATATCCCATTAAGAAAGTCGCATTCCCTCCGCGCATAACAACGACCTTTCCGCCAAACGGTACAGCCATCGTACCACTTGTCTTTCGTGAAGCCGACCCCGGCTTTATGGCTCCGCGATTCAGGATTTTGGGAGAACTTGGGTTATACTAACGTCCGGCGGAAAGGGGGGAAAGGTGACAGGCGCGATGTCGACTTTACGATTTGATGGCCCAAGGAGGGGACATGAGTGAAGTGGTGGATGAGGACGTAAACGTCCTTTTCATCGAAGACGACCCGGCGGTGGCCGAGATGTACAAGCTCAAGCTGGAGCTGGATGGGTACCGAGTCACCGTGGCCAAGTCCGGCGAGGAAGGCCTCGACCACGCCAAGAACCAGGTTCCGGACATCGTCTTCCTCGACATTCGGCTCCCCAAAATGGACGGTTTCGCCGTGCTCGAGAACCTGCGTTCCGACACGGTGACCAAGAACATCCCGGTCATCATCCTGTCCAACTACGGCGAGAAAGAGCTGGTCGATCGCGGACTCAAGCTCGGTGCGCTCGACTACCTGATCAAGTCGGAAACGACGCCCGCCAGCCTGAGTCGCGGCGTTCAGGATTGGGTCAAGGAATAAGTCTTGATCCCTGGCCGCGATCCGCGCATCGGTGGAGCCTTTGATCTCGACAAGCCGCTCTATACGATCAGCGTGGCCTCAGAGATCCTCGAGACCCACCCGCGGACCTTGATGATGTACGAAGACCTTGGCCTGATCGAGCCCTACCGCACCGCCACCAACCGACGGCGCTACTCGCAGCGCAACGTGCGCAAACTGCAGGTGATCCAGCAGCTAACCCGCGAGAAGGGCGTCAACCTCGCCGGCGTGAAGTACATTCTCATGCTGCTGGAATCGCTGAAGAACGGCGGCATCAAGCCACCCGAAGACCTCAAGCACGTCTACGACCTCTACGAAGAGATTATTTAGCCTGGCCGGTTAGCTCGCCGCCAGCGGTGGGCCGGCATCGCTCTCCTGGGACACGTCGCTGGCGCTGTCTTCCCAACGGTCTGCGTCAGCGGCCGCGATGCGGCCGGCGACGCCCGACTCTTGCGTCTCCGGGACGGTCAGCGTCGGCACCGCCGCGTCGAGCAGCAACCGGTCGAGCTCCTCACCGTCGATCGTTTCCACGAGCTGGAGATGTTCGGCAACCCTGACGAGCGTCGCCCGTCGGGTTTGGCAAATCTCATAGGCCCGCCGGTACGCCTCGTCGGTGAGGTTCTTCACCTCGGCATCGACGTCGGCGGCCGTCAACTCCGAGAAAAACAGGCTGTCTCCGTCGCCCTTTCGGTGGAGGGTGACCAGGCCCAGTCGCTCGCTCATCCCGAATTCACACACCATCTGCCGTGCGATGCTCGTGGCTTGTTCGATGTCCTGCTTCGCGCCGGTCGTCACATCACCGAAGATGATCTCCTCGGCCGCGCGGCCACCCATCGCGGCAGCCATGCGGGCATTGAGCTCGGACTTCGACGTCAGGTAGCGGTCTTTGAGCGGCAGCTGGATCGTCACCCCTAAGGCCTGCCCCCTCGAAACGACGGAGACCTT
>WNGI01005116.1_pt1 | contig 11776 bp, 8 predicted proteins | sample 5400621 | NCBI WGS metagenome assembly WNGI01 (sample SAMN13153374, study PRJNA577476) | soil metagenome | isolation source: 20 cm soil or saprolite under Garry oak tree replicate 1 | place: USA:California | collected 2016-06-15
TCGGTGTCGACGTCGGGACATCGAGCGCGCGCGCCGGCGTGTTCGACGAAAAGGGAACGCTGTTGGCGACCGCCCGGCATCCGATCACGGTTTGGCATGAGGCGGGCAGCGTCGTCGAGCAGTCGTCTTCCGAAATCTGGGCGGCGTGCGCCGCCTCCGTCTGCGCCGCGATGGCGGAAGCAGCGGTTCCGCCTTCCGCCGTCAAGGGCATCGGCTTCGATGCGACGTGCTCGCTGGTGGTGCTCGACGCTGCCGCCAATCCGCTGACGGTCAGCACGTCGGGCGAGGCGCGACGCAACATCATCGTCTGGATGGACCATCGCGCGATTGCCGAAGCCCGTTTGGTCAACGACACGCATGACGACGTGCTCCGCTATGTCGGCGGCTCGATCTCGCCCGAAATGGAAATTCCCAAGCTGCTTTGGCTGAAGCGGCACCTGCCGTCGACTTATCGCTCGGCCGGTCACTTCTTCGATCTCGCCGACTATCTTTCGTTCCGCGCCACCGGATCGACGGCACGTTCGATATGCACGCTCGCCTGTAAATGGAATTTTTTGGCCCACGAACGGCGCTGGAGCGAGCGCTATTTCGAGCGCATCGGTCTTGGCGATCTCGCCTCCGATAGCTATGCGAAGATTGGAAACGAGGTCGTCGCGCCCGGCACGCCGTTGGGCATAGGCCTTAACAAATCAGCTGCGCACGATTTGGGCTTGCTCGAGGGGACGCCGGTCGGCGCATCGCTGATCGACGCGCATGCCGGAGGCGTGGGCACGATCGGCGGGCGCGAGAAGTCGGGCGATTCAGTCGATATATGCCGTCGTCTTGCCTATATCATGGGGACCTCGGCCTGCATCATGGCGACGACGTCCGAACCTCGCTTCGTCCCCGGCGTTTGGGGCCCCTATTATTCGGGGATGGTTCCGGGATTCTGGCTCAACGAAGGCGGCCAGTCTGCAGCCGGCGCGGCGATCGACCATCTCATAAAATCCCACCCTGTCTACAACGAAGCTGTCGCGGCTGCACATGCCGGCGGTATGGAAGTCCTGGAATTTCTCGAGCGGCGCATCGTCTCGCGCGTACAAAACCCGGGCGAGGCGGCATTGTTTGCCCGCGACATTCACGTCTTACCGGAGTTTCTCGGCAACCGTTCGCCCTTCGCCGATCCGGATTCGCGCGCGATCGTCGCAGGGATGGATCTCGACGCCGACATAGGCTCGATGGAGCGGCTGTTCGTGGCGGGACTGTGCGGGCTGGCCTACGGCCTTGCCGATGTCGTCGAAGCTTTTCGCTCGCACGGTGTCGATAGCGACCTAATGGTGATCAGCGGCGGCGCAGGGCGGAGTTCGCTGGTCCGCCAGATCATGGCGGATACCACGGCCCTGACCGTTGCCGTGCCACAGACGCAAGAACCGGTGCTGCTCGGAGCTGCGATGCTGGGTGCAGTCGCCGGTAACGTTTACGGATCGATCGGCGAGGCGATGGGTTCGATGTCGGCGATCGGTTGCTTGAGCGAAAAGACGGCGCCCGGAATGGCCGACTTCCACCGGATCAAGCGAGAAGTCCATGGACTGATGCGAAAGCTGGACCGCGAAAGCCGCGATGCGATGCACCGGATCGGATTGACCGCCGGTGTCGATGCGAAAAATTGAGAACGATGCTGCTGAGTTGCGGAGATGCCTTGATTGATTTCCTGCCCGTCAAATCGGTGGACGGGCGCGACGCCAGCGTGCCCGTGGCGGGAGGTTCCTGTCTCAACATCGCCGTCGGCATGGCGCGTCTCGGCGCACCGGCGGGGTTCGTCGGCGGCATCTCGACCGATCTTTTCGGCCGCATGATTGCCGATCATGCCTTGGCCTCGCAGGTCGACCTTCGATATGCAACGCGCAGCGCGCATCAGGCCACGCTTGCATTCGTCCGCACCGTTGGCGGTGAGCCGCAATATGCCTTCTATGACGAGGCGACCGCGTCCCGCAACTGGATCTACCGGCCCGGCTCCATCCCCTTCGATGAAATCGAGGCTGTCCATGTCGGATCGACCACGCTCGCCGACGATCAAGGGGCGGCCCAGGCGCTTGCCATGGTCGAGGAAGCGCGCGCGTCGGTCACCATCTCGTTCGATCCGAATTGCAGGCCGAAGCTGGTCAAGCACAAGACGCGCTATGTCGAGCAAATGGATGCATTTGCCGCCGCTGCCGACATCGTGCGGATGTCGGATGTCGACTTTGAATTTCTCTACGGCGGCAGCGACCATGCGGGAAGGGCGAAGTCACTGATCAAGGCAGGTGCGAGCCTGATCGTCGTGACGCGCGGAATCAAGGGAGCTCAGGCATGGCATGGAGAGGCGGGCGCGGTTGAAGTCCAGGCGCCAAGCGTGAAAGTCGTGGATACCATCGGCGCCGGTGACAGTTTTCAAGCCGCGCTCCTGTTCGCACTGCGCGCCATCGGGCGGATCGGAAGGCAAGCGCTGGCGCGGATGAATTCTGGCGAGCTTGATCGCGTGCTGTCATTTGCAGCTAGCTGCGCGGCCTTCACATGTACGCGTGCCGGTGCCGATCCGCCGCGACGATCGGAAATCGGCGCGACACTGTCTCGCCTCCTTCCCGACTCGCTGGAATGACTGTCGCGCCGGCGAGTGGTGGCCTGACAACGCTCGGGAGCCGTCGTGCGTACCTCCTTCGGGGTGCAGTCGTCAGAGCATCGGGAAAGCCAACCAATGGCAAATATGTCGAAGAACTCACCAACTGACTTGCGTGTTGCAGTTGCGGGCTTAGGAGCCATTGGAACCAAGGTCGCGGAAGCGCTGGACCAGGGAATCAACGGTCTGGTTCTCTCCGCCGTCTCGGTCCAGAATCCCGAGAAGCATCGAAGCTGGCTTGGCAAGTTGACAAGCAAGCCTGCCGTTCTACCGATCAAAGCGCTGTCAGCCGCCGCCGACATCGTCATCGAATGCGCGCCGAGCAAGCTCATGAGGTCGATCGTTGCTCCGTTCGTCGAAAGCGGAAAGACCGCGGTCGTTCTCAGCGCGGGCGCCCTGCTGGACCACGAGGACCTTATCGAGCTTGCAAAACATAATGGCGGTCAAATCGTGGTTCCGACCGGCGCGCTGATCGGCTTGGACGCGGTGACCGCAGCAGCGGTCGGGAAAATCCAGTCGGTCCGGATGGTGACGCGAAAGCCGATCCTGGGGCTCGCCGGCGCGCCTTATATCGTTGAAAATAGCATCGACATCGAACGCATTACCGAGCCGCTCAGAATATTCGAGGGCACGGCACGGGAAGCGGCAAAAGGATTTCCGGCGAATCTGAATGTCGCTGTCGCGCTGTCGCTTGCCGGGATAGGCCCAGATCAAACCAGGCTGGAAATTTGGGCGGATCCTACCGTGACGCGCAACGTACACCGTATCGAGGTCGAATCCGATTCCGCGCGCTTTTCGATGGCGATCGAGAATATCCCCTCAGAAAATCCAAGGACAGGCCGCATCACCGCGCTCTCGGTCATCGCTTATCTTCGCAAGCAACGCGCATCGCTTCGCGTTGGGACCTGATCGGCATCCGGCCAAAGTCTTGCGATTGCCGTTTCGATGGCGCAAATCGATGTTTCAGCGCGCGGATAACAGCGATGCGCAATCAGTACAGCTGCGGCGCGGCGGGTGCTACCATTGCGCTCCGCGCCGCAGCCCTCTCTCACTTGAAGGGGATAGCGTACATCAAGCCGCCGTTGTTCCAGGTGGCGTTCAGGCCACGATCGAGCTTCAGCGGACTCGCCTTGCCGACGTGGCGCTCGAAGATCTCGGCGTAGTTGCCCCCCGCTTTAACTGCCTGCACCATCCACCTGTTGTCGAGGCCAAGGCGCGAACCGAGCTCTCCGGAGCTGCCGAGCAGACGCTGGATGGCTGGCACGTTGCTGGATTTTGCCATTTCGTCCGCATTGGCTGCGGTTACGCCGAGTTCCTCCGCCTCGATCAGTCCATAGTGAAGCCAGGCGATGATGTCGGTCCACACCTCGTCGCCGTTGCGCGTGAACGGCCCGAGCGGCTCCTTGCTGATCGTCTGCGGCAGGACGAGGTAATCGGCCGCGTTCGGCGCCGCTGTTGCAACCGCGCCGGCGAGCGCGGAGGCGTCCTGGGTCATGGCATCGCAACGCCCGCCGAAAAACGTCTGGTACATGGTGTCAATCCGATCGAACACCAGCGGCTTCCATTCGATGCCGTTGGCGCGACCGTAATCGCCGAGCGTCACCTCATGGGTTGTTCCCTGCGCGACGCAGACGGTGGCGCCGTTCAGCCCCTTCAGATCCTTCACGGCGCTGTCACGCCGGACGACAAAACCCTGGCCGTCATAGAAATTGACCGGCCCCTGCCGCAGGCCGAGGGTCACGCCGCGCAGATAGGTCTGCGTCGAATTGCGATAAAGCACGTCGATCTCGCCGGACTGCAGAGCGGTGAACCGGTTTTGCGCTGTGAGCGCGACGTAGCGTACCTTGCTCGCGTCACCGAGAACTCCGGCTGCCAGCGCGCGGCAATAGTCGACATCAAGACCCTTGTAATTGCCCTGGGAGTCCGGAGCGGAGAATCCGGCAAAGCCGGCACTGACGCCGCATACGAGCGTGCCGCGCTGCTTGACGGTGTCCAGCGTTCCAGCGGTTGCCGCCGAAAACCATGCACTGAGCAATGCTGTAGCAATGATGACTCTCTTCATTCTGCTCCTCCTATTGACCAACAGTTTTCAGTGCGCGGTCTACCGCAGAGCCGAGCCTGTCGACGATCATATCGATGTCGTCTGATGTCGCGACGTAGGGCGGTGCGAGCAGGACATGGTCGCCGCGGCGGCCATCCACGGTCCCGCCGGCCGGGTAACAGGCGAGGCCGCTTTCGAACGCGGCGGCCTTGATCCGATGGTTGAGCTTGAGGCTGGGATCGAACGGCTCGCGGCTGGAGCGATCGGCTACCAACTCGATGGCCTGGAACAGGCCCCGCCCTCGGATATCGCCGACATGCCGGTGATTACCGAAGCGCTCGGTCAACCGTCGCTCGAGGTGACTGCCGAGATCCCTGACCCGTTCGAGCAATTTCTCTTCGCCGATAATCCGCTGCACCTCAAGCGCGGCTGCGCAGGCGAGAGGGTGCGCGAGATAAGTATGTCCGTGCTGGAAAGCTCCCGAGCCCCGCCGGATCGTATCGATGATATCAGCGCTTGCGAGCATCGCGCCGATCGGCTGGTAGCCGCCGCCCAGTCCCTTGGCGATGGCCTGGATATCCGGGGCAATACCTTCCTGTTCCCACGCGTGAAGCGTGCCCGTCCGGCCCATGCCGCACATCACCTCATCGAGGATCAGCAGAGCGCCGTGCCGGTTGCAGATGTCGCGCACGGCCCGGAAGTAACCCTCCGGCGGCGGCACACATCCGGCCGTGGCACCGACGACGGGCTCGGCGATGAACGCCGCCACCGTGTCGGGGCCGAGGCGCTGGAATTCAGCCTCCAACTCGGTCGCCAGCCGAGTCACAAAATCCGCCTCGGATTCACTGTCGCGCTTTTCATGATAGGCGAAGGCTGGTGTCACATGGCTGAATGCTGGCGACAGCAGTGGCGCATAGGGTTCGCGCCGCCAGGCGTTTCCGCCTGCAGCCAACGCCCCAAGCGTATTGCCGTGGTAGCTCTGGCGACGGGCGATGAAGCGCTGGCGCTGCGGCTGACCGCTTTCGATAAAATACTGTCGCGCCAGCTTGATGCTGGCTTCGATCGCTTCCGACCCGCCGCTGACGAAGTAGGCATAGGCGAGGCCGCCAGGTTCATCGCCGAGGAGACGGTCGGCCAGCGCCTCTGCCGGCTCCGAGGAGAAGAAGCTGGTATGGGCATAGGCGAGCTTCGACGCCTGCCTCGATATCGCCTCGAGAACGCGTGGATGCTGATGCCCGAGACAGGAAACAGCGGCGCCGCCCGAGGCATCGAGAATTCGACGGCCGTCCTCGGCAATGAGCCATACGCCGTCGCCGCCGATGGCGTTCGGAGGTGTTTCGCGCAGGCTTCGGTGCAGCACGCGGCTGTTGCGAGCGCCCATAACGGTCAACCTCTCTCGGCAACATATTGTGAGGTCTCGGCGAGGCGAGCTTCGGTCTCCTCGAGGCGTCTCTTGGCGCCCACGCCACCGAGCACGAACGTCACCGCGGCAAGCGACTGCGCGATGGCAATGGCGCCGGTCAGGCTCGGAAAGAATCCCGGTGAGGAGGCCGCCTCGAACAGAAGCAGGTGCTCGGCGCCCTCTGCCATCGGTGCGGCTGCCGTGTCCGCAATCGCGATCAGCGTGGCCCTGGAACGGTGCGCCGCGCGTGCCGATAACACGCTCGCAGTGGAATAGGGCGCAAACCCGATGGCCACGACCGCGTCACCGGCATGAAATGCGCCGAGATCAAGATCCTCGGGGCCCGAGCCGCCAACCAGCTGCGCCGCGTCAGGCCGGAACAATCGAAGCTGGTAATTAAGCAACTCCGCGACGCTGCGGCAGCTTCGAAAGCCGGCAATCCAGATGCGTTGTGCCACGTGCAAGGCCTTGGCAGCCTTCGCCACCGAGCCGGACGAGATGCGTGCAAGACCTGCTGCTTCAGCCTCGAATTTGTCGCCGACCAATGTGACGTCAGAGTTGGGACCCTGGCGTCGCCCCCTGGTTCGACCTGAGAACGGCGACGGTTGCGCAGGCCGCCGGGCCTCGGTCAGGGCGGCGCGCAACTCGTCCCACCCCGAATAGCCCAACGCCTTCGCCAGCCGGGTGAAGGAAGCTGGATCGGCCCCCGCCACCGCGGCCAGTTCGCGCATCGAACGCGTCGTGGCATCATAGTCATTGGCGGCAACAAACCGCCCAACCTCTTGCAGCCGCATCGGCAGCGACGGCAAGGCGCTACAGAGTTCATTGAGGGGCGAGGACTTCAATTGCGGCCGAGCCATGCAACATATGTTGCATAAAATACGATTTGATGCAACATATGAAACGCGCCCGCCAGCGCATAGCCGAGATCGCTCTTGTCAGAAGGATCCTTGTGCTGTGACAACATCTACGCCCAGACACCCTCCCGGCCCGCGGTGGCGCATTTCTCTGAGCAACGAGCGCTTTGCCGGACTTCTCTGGCAGATCGTGGTGGTGGGGATCGCGATCGCGGTCGTCGCCTGGCTCTGGTCGAATGCCATTCACAATCTTTCGGTGCGTCGCATCTCGACCGGTTTCGCCTTTCTCGGTCGCGAGGCCGGGATGCCGATTGCAGACACCTGGCTCGCCTACAGCCCCAAAAATACCTATCTGCGCGCGTTCATCGTCGGCGTCGTCAACACCCTCCGCGTCGCCGCCATCGGCATCGTGCTGGCGACCGTGCTCGGTACCATGATTGGCATCGCGCGGCTGTCGTCCAATTGGCTGCTATCCCGGCTTGCCGCGGTCTATGTGGAAGTCCTTCGCGACGTTCCACTGCTGCTGCAGCTATTATTCTGGTACGTGCTGATGCAGGGACTTCCGGCGGCTCGCGCTGCATGGAAGCCGATAGACGGCGTATATCTATCAAATCGAGGCCTGGTGCTTCCGTCGATTCCGATCGAGGAAGGAAACCTCTGGGTGATGGCTGCGGCCGCGGTCGGGCTGATCGCGTTGTATGCGCTGCGGCGGCGACTGGTTGCGCGGCAAATGCTGGACGGTCAGCCGCGTCGCCTCTGGCCTTACGCGCTGGTTTTTGTGGTCGGCGTACCGGCGCTGGTGTCGTGGGGTTTGGGCGTATCCTGGACCATTACCATGCCTGAGCTGCGGGGCTTCAATTTTGTCGGCGGGCTGACATTGTCGCCGGAGTACTTCGCGCTCCTGGTGGCGCTCGTCACCTATACCTCGGCCTTCATCGCCGAGATCGTCCGCAGCGGCATACAGGCCGTTCCCAGGGGTCAATGGGATGCCGCCATGGCGCTCGGGCTGCGCCGCAGCTTCGTTCTTCAGCACATTGTCATGCCGCAGGCTCTGCGCGTCATCATTCCGCCGATGACCAGCCAATATCTGAACCTGACCAAGAATTCCTCGCTGGCCGTCGCGGTCGGCTATCAGGACATTGTATCGATTGCGAATACGACGCTGAACCAGACCGGCCAGGCCATCGAAGCCATCGCGCTTATCATGGCGGTCTTTCTGACCATCAGCCTCGGCATAAGCCTTTTCATGAACTGGTATAATGCGCGCATCGCGCTGGTGGAGCGCTGATCCATGACGTCAGTAACGGATGCTCCGGAAAATCCGCTGCCCTTCGGTCGATCGCGACACCGCAGGACTACGGGCAACCGCGTGATCAGGTGGCTGCGCGCCAATCTATTCTCGTCGATTCCCTCGACGATCATTTCTCTGTTGCTGATTCTCGTGCTCGCCAAGGCGTGCTTGAGCCTCGTGCAGTGGGGTTTTTGGAATGCGATCTGGAGCGTTCCCGGCACTGATACCAACGCCTGCCGGGCGATCCGTGGACTCGGCGCCTGCTGGGCCGTTATCCCTGAGAAGGTTCGCTTCATACTGTTCGGTACCTATCCCTTCAATCAGCAATGGCGGCCGGCGCTCGCTACCCTTGTGTTCATTGCGCTCTTCTTCCTGTCGAGCCGACGCAGCTTTTGGCGCAAGGAGCTCGTGCTGGTATGGGCGGCGGCGCTGGTCGTGATCGGCCTGTTGATGTGGGGCGGTATCCCCGGACTGCCCTTTGTTTCCCAGGACCGCTGGGGCGGGCTGCCGGTGACGCTGATTCTTGCGACATTCGGGCTGGCCTTCGGCTTCCCGCTCGGGATCCTCGTCGCGCTCGGCCGCCGTTCCAAACTCCCCGCCATCCGCTCGCTATGCGTGCTCTATGTCGAGCTCATCCGCGGCGTTCCCTTGATCAGCCTGCTGTTCATGGCGAGCGTCATGTTTCCGCTGTTCTTGCCGGATGGTGTCAACATCGACAAGCTGCTCCGGGCCCAGATCGCGTTCGTGCTTTACGCCGGCGCCTATCTTGCCGAAGTCATTCGCGGCGGCCTGCAGGCTGTTCCCAGAGGGCAGCACGAGGCCGCCGATGCGCTAGGCCTGTCGTACTGGCAGAAAAACGGCTTGATCATTCTGCCGCAGGCAATCCGTCATGTGATCCCGCCACTGGTGAATACGTTCATCGCGTTCTTCAAGGATACCAGTCTGGTTCTGATCATCGGCATCTTCGACCTGCTGACGACGGCCAAGACCGCCATCATCGATCCCGCCTGGCAGTCGTTCAGTGTCGAGGTCTACGTGTTCGTGGGGCTGATCTACTTCGCCTTCTGCTTTGCCATGTCACGCTACAGCCGAGGTCTTGAAGCAAAGGCCGGCTCGACCTGATGAGCAGGGCGGCCGATGCCGATCCGCCACGCTCAAGCCAACGCCGACGTTATCGATATCGCCACCGCCTTGGTCGCAAGATCGCTTGGGCCTGTCTCTTCACACATGCACCGCGGTGCGAACCCGGCCTGCGTTGCCGAATACCCGCAGATAACGTTCGACTTCGGACAGATCACCGGTGGCTTTTTCCGGGTTGTCCGAAAGTTTTACCGCCGGCCGGCCGTCGACCGACGTCACCTTGCAGACGATCGAGATCGGATCGAGATCGACCGAGCCGTCCGGCGCGCATCCCACAAAATCATTGGTCAGGTTGGTGCCCCAGCCGAAACTGATCCGCACCCGGCCGGCGAAATGACGATAGGTCTCTTCGATCGATCCGACGTCCATGCCGTCGGAAAAAACCAGGAGCTTCTCCTTGGGATCGCGGCCCTTTTGCTTCCACCATTTGATGATTTCTTCGCCGGCCGTGATCGGCGGTGCGCTATCGGGGCGAAAACCGGTCCAGTCGGCCACCCATTCCGGCGCATCGCGCAGGAATGACTTGGTGCCGTAGGCGTCGGGCAGCGCGATCAGAAGATTGCCGCCATAGGTGTGACGCCACTGATCGAGAATACGATACGGCGCCCAGCGCAGTTCATTATCGTCATTCGCTAGCGCGGCGGCGACCATCGGCAACTCATGCGCATTGGTCCCGATCGCTTCCAGGTCGTTGTCCATCGCCAGCAAGACATTCGAGGTGCCGGTGAAGGAAGGTCCCAGACCTTCCTTGACGGCCTCGACGCACCAGCGCTGCCACAGAAAACCATGGCGCCGCCGCGTACCGAAATCGGAAAGCCGCAAGCCTTCGAGCTTGCGCAAACGCTCGACCTTGGTCCAGAGTTTGGCCTTGGCGCGGGCATAGAGAACGTCGAGGACAAAGCGGCCTTGTCCTTTCACCACCTGGCGCGAGCGCAGCTCGTTGAGAATGGCAAGCGCCGGAATCTCCCACATCGTGGTATGCGTCCAGGGCCCGTGGAAATGCAGTTCATACTGGCCGTCGACCTTGCGGAGCTCGTATTCGGGCAGCTGGAACGTGGCAAGCCAGTTGATGAAGTCGGGCGAAAACATCTGGGTCTTGCCGTAGAAGGTATTACCGGCGAGCCAGATCAGCTCCTTCTTGGTGAAGCGGATGGTGCGGGCGTGGTCGAGTTGGGCGCGAAGCTCGCCCTCGTCGATCACCTCGGCGAGGCGCACATGCCGGCTGCGGTTGATGACCGAAAAGGTGACCTGCTGGTTCGGGTAAAATTCCCGAATCATTTGCTGCATCAGTAGCTTGTAAAAATCAGTATCGAGCAGGCTGCGCATGATCGGATCGAGCCGCCAGCCGTGATTGTAGGTCCTGCTTGCAATGTCTGTGACCGCCATGCCCGGACTCTATCGCGCCGGAAGCCGCCCAACCAGTGGCTTTCGCTCGGGCGAGCCATGCCAATGCACCACCGAAAGGCAGGCTCCGGATCCACAGAGGGTCGCCGCGTAGCAAAAGCGACGCTAGTCCAAGCCCGCGCGGCGAAAGGCTTCCAGGTAGTGCTCGCGGTCGGCGTCCAGCTTCCAAGGCAATTGGTTGGCGATCCAGGCCAGAGAGATGTTGGGCTGCGCGCGGCGCAGCTCTTGCAGCGCAGCGGTTGCGACCTCGGCCTGCCCGGACATGCCGGCGGCCACCGTCAGTACCCGGTAGGCGCCGGTGAGATCGCCGCGCTGACGGATCGCCTCGCGCGCCAAGGCGATAGCTTGCTGGTAGTTTCGTCCGACAAACTGCGCATAGGCGGCGACTCCGTAATAAATCGCGGAAGAGGGGTCGCGCGGGCTCAGTCGAATGGCACGTTGCGCGGCTTCATGGGCTTCCTGCCAGCGCCCGCAGTAGGACAGTGCCAGGCCGTAGTAACCCTGAGCCAGCGAGAAATTCGGGTTGAGCTGCAACGCCAGTTCGAATTCGGCGAGCGAGTCGTCGAGGCGCCGCGTGGGAAAATAAACGCTGCCCAACGCATTGTGCGCCCAGGGGTCCTCGCTGTCGGCCTCAACCGCAGCCAGCGCCGCGCGCTCGGCGACCGGCGCAGCCGAGCGAATGTCCGCCCAGCCCAAGTGTACGCCGAACATATGGCTGGTGGCGAGCAGGGAGAGCGCCTGCCCGTAGTTTGGATCGATCGCGATGGCTTTTTCCAAAAGCGCCTGCGCGACCATATTGTCCTGCCGCGTCACGCGCCAGTAATGCGACAGCGCCCGCATCACCAGATCCCAGGCGTCCAGGTTGTTCGGCGGCTTGCGCCGGGCGCGGAAATTTTCCGCCGCATAAAGCTGCGGTTCGATCGCGGCGACGATGGCCTCGGTGATCTGATCCTGCACGGCGAATACATCGGCGAGATCGCGGTCGTAGCGCTCCGCCCAGATGTGG
>WNGI01006535.1_pt1 | contig 11776 bp, 16 predicted proteins | sample 5400621 | NCBI WGS metagenome assembly WNGI01 (sample SAMN13153374, study PRJNA577476) | soil metagenome | isolation source: 20 cm soil or saprolite under Garry oak tree replicate 1 | place: USA:California | collected 2016-06-15
CAGAGTCCTCTGTGCACTGATGGAGATGTTACGAATATCTTCCAAGGCAATGTTTCCAACCACGATGGGCCTTACAATGGAATCCTCATGGGATGTTAGGCGCGTTGTGGAGCTACTCGCAGGAGCACATTTCAGAGAACAAGGTTACGTCTGGAACGTATTTAATGAAGAAAATGAAAACGGGGTCGGGACACCGATAAGACCGAGATATTAAATGCAACATTAGCTTCAAGGGTTCTTGAGGCTTATATATAACATCTCCACCGGTCACGCATCTTCCATCGACGAATGTTCTTGTCGCAGGCCTTCAGTCGTTTACTGAATCTCTAAGAGTGCACTACCCGCCAGTGTTGTTGAAAAGGCGACAAGCGTTCTTTGCGTACTGGTGGATATGAACAGTTTCAAATATCCTGCTAACGACGATGGCGTTGGCTGTTTATAAGTGAGAGTGCATCACAAAGAGTAAAATTACGTTTACGTCTGCAACCAGGTGCCTGCGGGCAATATATCCTCAGGATAACCTTGACAGTCTGCAAATATTGCCGCGGAAAGCCGAAGCTCATTGTCCTACACAAGATGTATGCTTAAGTTAAGTCCCGGAGACTTACAGCACTTGTTGAACCATTCACTGCATGTTCATATGTACGAAACTTGACGAGTGATCTTCAGCACACAGTGATGTTTACGAAGAACAGTTCTAGCATTTGACCCTGCGAGCAACGCTCGAACGTTCGTACTCTAAGCGACACAGCATCTGTTATAGTTAAGAAGTTGCAATTAGCTCCATGGGCGCAGAATTCATGTGAAATACTATCTACAGGCAGTTTTTCCGACTCGACTATTTTTAGACGATTTTAGCCGCCGGCATCGTCCACAAACTTCGCATCCCGAGAAAATCCAATGTTCGGCTTTTTGTCGTTCGCGCTCATGGGTCGTAGCTCATCAGGGTGATTAACCCTTACTATGCAAAGCACTAGTCGAGGCTCAAGAATTCTGGACTCCACTGCAACGCAAATGGTGGCTTGTGCACAAATGAGGTATAGTACTGGTAAATCATGAGATTGATGCGTGTGGACAAGTGGAATGACTCGGAACAAGGGTCATCACGGCAGTATAAAGGTTTCGCGAGTAGCCGGGTATAATGGTACAAATCCTGCAGATCGCTTAGAATGACTGCGTCTGCCGCCCTATCATCACTGTCGGTCCTTTCTGCGGTCCTTTCTGCGGTTGTTGTCGCTCTTTTTGTTCAAGCGGTCCCTCTTGAATAACTAAGCTGACACGTAAATTATCACCGAAGCTAATTGTGAAGCCAACCCCGACTTCATTCCTGTTGCATCCGGCGGAGATGGCGGCGACGTTCAGTATTGTACGCCGATCCTGTTGATTAATGAAGTTCGAATGGGAATTACGTCTGACGATTACTAGGGTTTGTCGGGTATTCTCCGTCGTTAAGTTCCGTCATCGTTTCTCACCAAGGTACTAATACCGCCTCAATGTGTGCCGAAAAATTTACAAATATGTGACGACTCTAACTTCATTTTGCAAGCGAGGCAGTTGCGACGGATACCAACGCACTCCTGGAAAACCTTGATCCCAGCCTATTCCCAGGCATCAGTTCCTCCATAGAAGTCCACAGTGGTTTTGCAAATGAACAAGCCAAGTACGACTTGTTTGTTTGTCGCGGAAGCATGCTGATCTTGTGTATAACCGCAGGACCGCAATGGACGTTTTGTCCGCCGTCCAAAAGACTATCTCAGAGCATGGTGCGGGTCATGTCACGCTGGTCGGACACTCACTCGGTATGTCCTGGTCTGAAAAAGTGGATTTCCTCTCATAGAAAGTGTAGGCGCCGCTATTGCTCTGCTCGATAGTGTTTACTTGCCTCTCCATTTGAGCGGCGTCTCCTTCCAGACCGTCACTTACGGATTGCCCCGTGTGAGCAACATTTCAGCATTTATAATACGCTTTACTCAGCCGAGCATTCCAGGTCGGAAACCAAGCGTTCGCCAATTATGTCGACGCTAACCTCCATTTAACGCACATCAATAACATGTAAGAATGAGAATTATAGTAAGGGCGTACGGATAGATTACTAACTTTTCCATATAGGAAAGACCCTATTCCGATTATGCCAGGTGGGATGCATATAGCTAAGGGGTATGATAATGTTTGAATATTTTCCAGGCAGATTCATGGGATATGTCCACCCGTTGGGTGAAGCACACATCACTGAAAAGGGTCTATGGGAGTCGTGTCCAGGTATAGCTCGTTGAATCGTCAGCATAGACGTTGCTAAGTCCCTCTCCAGGTCAAGATAACCCAAGCACTTTGTGCATCGTCGGAGATGTGCCGAATATTCTTGATGGAGACCCATCCAATCACAGTGGTCCTTATAATGGTATCACCATGAGCAACAGCTGCTGAAATCTATATATTTAGAAGGCCCGGTTTATTGGACTTGCTTGATTTCTACCGTTTTAGATTCTTTTAGTGTTTTAGTCAATAATAAAGAGATGATACCAAGTACACGTCCAATCAAGGCAGTGTTTAAAATGAGAGATCTGGTCATGCAGTGGCTAGAGAAAAAGGGGATGCAGGATTAGCTGAATAGTATGCAATCAGACACGGGCTGAAACAGTGAAGATGTAAACCACAGAACGCGTCCAAGATAGCTCGCTCGTCCACGTCCGACTCTCATGAGATTGATGCATATGGTCAGTTGCAGTCAAGCCGAACACGCTTTGGAGAAATCGTGTGACTAGCACTAACAACCTATTCCCAGGCATCAGTTCGCTTACACGTCCAGACTCCTACCCAGTCCCTCGGAGTGAGCTTGACGTTAAGTAAGCCTGTAATCTTGTGCACAGCCTTCTCGGATTCACGACAATCCGAAACCGATATCATCATTGTCCTCATGAGCCAGCCGAACAAGCGCAAATTCTCCGGTCTCAGTGGACTAGAACTGCAACTGGCTTATAATGCTGTTTCAAAGCTGAAAGAAACATTCTCCTACGTGGAGCCCGAGGTGAATCCGGAAGGAGCCTCGGTCCCGAACGACGATTTTGACCAACGTGTCCTCGAAATACTTGCTATCTTTGAGGCGAGGATGAAAGTGCCACATAGTCTTTCCTTCTCCAATGTGGACAACGATAACTTGTCGAAGTTGAACATCGCTTTTGCAGGCAGTATCAGCCTGAAATCCAAATCCGATCTCAATCAACGCATCGCGACGACCTCTTCCCTCAAAGAGGACGACCTTTGGTCTTCTAATAATCTGTATCGCCAATTAAACTTGTTGGAAAGCCTCATTGCCAGGAATGTATGTTAACGTTCGATCGCCTTTGCGCAGCTCTAATACCTTGCCAGACCGAAGCAGGTGCCCATGCTTGGATTGATGCTTTCTTCTTCCGGGCTACTGCAATGTTATCCTCGGATAAGCGTATGGTTCTCACCATGGAATATGCTGTACCCAGTGTCAACATTGGTTCGTCAAACATAAACCATTCCGGACTTATAGACTATGCCGCCATAGTAGCAAATGAGAAGGATGCTAGTAAATCTACGTTTGGATTCTCTCAATAGCCCAGCTCATCATTTTCCCCAGGAATTTTCCGAGTAGACTCGCGACTTTCAACCATCAAGAGGAATATGAGAGATTCAACTGGCCTGTTCGTCGTCGAAGCCAAGCGACACGATCCAGCGAACCACGTTCCTCAGGCAGTCGCTGAACTTGTTGCATGCGCAAAGTATCTTGAGTAAGCTGATCCTATGGGCCTAGGCGTTCGCGTTTCTGATATGTCATTTTATCACAGTAAACAGGTCGTCCGTGGTGCTCTGACCAATGGTCGTGAATGGATCTTCCTTCTCGTAAAGCTCAATGACGATCGCAATGGAGCCTCGTTCATGCAATCGGATATCATTCACTTAAATACGCAGCAAGAGAAACTGAGTGGCCCGCAGGTGATGATCCGCCCATTCCCTGATTTGATTGCTGGTATTTTGTCACATTGGGTGAGTTTGACTCAATCAGCGTATTGGATCGTTGTCCGAGTGGAATGCCAGATGCAAAACAGCTTCGTAGAACTTGCGAGTGATGATTGGTTTAAGGTGGAGGCTTTCACATGACGCATCCAAATGCGCTTGAGGAGGGCACGGGCGATCGGAGTCCCAGCGCAAGCCTCGTCAAGTTGAACTTTAAGTTTGGCATTCAGTGTCCTTCATTACCGGGCCTGGTGGTGAAGCGGTCATCACCCCGTCGTTCTATGAATATTGAAGAAAGACACAAAAAGTCCTTCGGGATTCCCCGTTCGATTCGGGACCAGGTCGTTCGAGCGTTCCGTTTCACTGTACAGCATATATCTTTTTTTCACGAAACAACAGTCTATGTTTTGCGTTTCGCTGTAAAATAATGCTCAGGCTTATTTATTTATGTTCAATAAATAACGAATTCAGAACACCGTTATCCATTCGACCACATAAATACATGCTGCACGACAGACAGCCAAATCTCCTTACATACATATGTGCATGATATGATGAGATGATCTAGAAATGAGAGTGATACAAAAATTCTAGGAAATAATGAGTCCATCCCGCTCGTTGCTCGTGAACAGTCCACCGGTCGGCCAAGATTTCTGATCCTCTCAGCCTAGAACAACCACGGTCCCACTTCAAAAAAGAATCATCAGCACACAAGTTCTTGGGGGCCTGGCGCTCGTTGAGTTACTTGATTCTCTTCCGACGTTCGAGAATAAAAAGGAAACGGCCGATTGAGCCCATCGTTGCCTCCTTCAATCAGCAACACTCCCTGAGGGCTACCGCGAGACGACGTGATGAGCAACCTTCACTTACCAGGGCAAGCCTCGATCTATAACGGAAATGCACGCTTGGCCACTTCGTATAACTTGGCCACCCTTGGTGCCTGTTCGGTGAGAGTACCAGTGCGGTTGTACACAAAATCAGCATGCTTCCACGACAAGCAAATGGCAAGTCGCACTCGGCCTGAATGCCTGCAAAACCACTGAAGACTTCGATGGAGGAACTGATGCCTGGAATAGGTTGGGATCAAGTTGTTCCTGGGGTGCGTCATTCGCAAATTCGTTACTTGAAAGAAAAAAGTTAGAGTCATCACATATCTGTAAATTTTTCGACATACATCAAGAACTCGGGAACAACTTTCCCTTGGTTGGAAACGATGGCGGAACTCAACGACGGCGAATATCGGACAGTACGGTTGGAGCCTTATCTGCGCCGCTTGCCTTGACGCAAGATTCTGCGTTTCTCGTTGCGCGGTCTGGAGACGCATGTTGATCTCCATCTGACGCAATGCCCTGAGTTCGTCTCGACCTCGGTCTTTCGTGTTGGGTGCCTGCGGAGACTGGCAGGAGCGCACCGTTCATCTTGTCCGCTGTCCGGACTGCTATCTCGGACCATGGTGCGGGTAAGGTCGCGGTGGTCGGACATTCATCTGGTATGTCCCGGTCTGAACAATGGATTTTTTTCTCATAGAAAATGTAGGCGCTGCTATTGCTCTGCTCGACAGTGTTCACTTGCCTCTCTATTTGAACGGCGTCTCCTTCCAAACTATCACTTACGGAATGCCTCGTGTGAGCAAAAATTTCAGCATTTATACAGCTTGCCCAGCCAAGCATTCCTGGTCGGAAACCAAGCGTTCGCCAATTATGTCGATGCTAACCTCCATTTAACGCACGTCAATAGCATGTAAGAATGAGAAATTTTAAAGGCATACGGATAGATCGCTGACTTTTTCATATAGGAAGGATCCTATTCCGATTGTGCCAGGTGGGATGGTATGACAATATTTGACTATTTGCCAGGCATGTCCATGGGATATGCCCACCCCTCGGGTGAAGTACACATCACTGAGACGGGCTCGTGGGAGTCGTGTCCAGGTATAGCTCGTTGAATCGTCAGCATAGGCGTTACTTAAGTCCCTCCGGGTCCCAAGCACTTTGTGCATCGTCGGAGATGTGCCGAGTATTTCCGCTGGAGACCAATCCAATGACGAGGTCCTTATGATGGTATCATCATAGGCTGCTGTTCGGTTTATTATACTTGCTTAGTTTGATCGTGAAATGACTATCGCTATTCTTTTAGCACGCGATCAGATTGCTTACTAATCCGGTGCACTTGACCTTTTATATGATCTTAATATTATCGCGACCACCAACATGTCAGATCTGAAGGCAGAGCTGATAGAACAATGTATGTCTGTCGGTGCACTCAGATTCGGGACATTTACACTTAAATCGGGACGGTAAGTCTATTGAATACACTTCTTCACCAACCATTGAGATGGATGACAGAATCTCGCCCTACTTCTTCAACGCCGGCTTGCTTTGCACCGGTCCTATTCTCTCGACAGTGGCTAATGCCTACGCAGATGCGATTGTGGATGCCATCGGCTCCTCCACAGATACTTTACCTCCGTTCGATGTGCTTTTCGGGCCTGCATATAAGGGCATTCCATTCGCCGCTACTACAGCCGTGGCTCTCCAATCAAGGCATGGTATACCTGTTGGTTTTGCTTATGACAGAAAAGAAGTCAAGGATCACGGTGAAGGAGGTAAAGTTGTCGGCGTTTCAGTTGAAGGAAAGCGCGTCGTAATCATCGACGATGTCATGACTTCTGGGAAGGCTATCCGCGGTGCGATAGAAATTGTGAGACAGAACGGCGGAGAGGTGATGGGAATCGTGCAGTTACTGGATAGAGAAGAGGTTGGTCAGGATGAGGTCAGCAGTACAGTGAAGGAGGTGGAAGAATTGATAGGACAGGGTCCAGTCAAGGCGGTGTTGAAAATGAGAGATCTGATGCAGTGGCTAGAGAACAAGGAGATGCAGGATGAGCTGAAGAGCATGCAGTCTTATTGGGATAAATACGGGCTGAAACAGTGAAAGATAGCTCGGGATGTACATTCAAGAGACTTGCGTGGTCGTGGGAAAGCCGACCACTATACCAGCGTCACCATGGCCGAGCGTGGTCCTTCCGTTGCGTTGGACCTAACGCATGTATTATGTTCGTCATATATCTATTCTTCGTAACCGTGACGTTTCTAACTTTCACTCAGATGATGAATCATCCTGGTTGGAGCTGGCTTTGGCTTTCGTGACATTGAGCCCAATTCTGCTCATGGTATCGTTTCTTTATTCTAGAGTATACGTGATTTCCGACACATTTCTGCGCATGTCTGTAGGCATCATATGCGGCGCTAGCGGTGCAGACGCGCGAATACGTTATTCTAGTCATGTGGGCAGGCCAATTCGCAAACGAGGGTTTCAATGTGCTGTTGAAGCGTGTCGTGAAACAAGATAGACCAGATGGTGTGTGGCATTTCAATTCGAAATATTGTTACTTATTCGGCAGCCCATGGAAACGGATATGGCTTCCCCTCATCCCATAGTCAATATATGGGGTACTTCGCCACGTTCCTCACGTGCCACATGTACTTTACGCATCGGTTTTCTTCCACTGGCTCTACTGTTCTTGATGTTTTGTGGAGATTTATTGTATACTCGGTCTTGTACTCTTGGGCTGGTGCAGTCGCGTATTCGCGGTACGTATTCCGTTGTGCATCCGTTCTATGGGCTTGACGCGTATCATTGCACTAGATATCATCTGGGATACCATAATGAATACCAAATTGTTTGGGGTCTGGCTATCGGTGCGATGGCAGGCGTCTTCGTCTATACGTTTGCTGAACTCATTCCAACGCGACGACCACATTCTCTTCTTGGACGGTTTAAGGCATTCCTTCTGGCCAATCCTGTATCAACATGGTTTCAACTGCGTGATGGGTGGGGGTTATGGCCCGATGGTGGTCATGAAGATGAGTGGGTCCGGTGGCGAATACGGTGGGATCAGCAGAGGAAACGAACTTTGAGCGATAAGCATAGAACTGATTAGATATAAACGATATAAATAGCACTTATCTTATCTGGTTCTCATTACCTCGTCATCATGTTCTGAATGGTTCAACAGTTCGCAATACCTTTGAGCTTCCTGAGGCGTGCCATGTCCGCTTCAGCGAGCCAACAGCTTCCACAGTCAAGGATACCCGTCATAACGACGGTTGCATCGTATCGAGAATGGCGGAGTTCAGCTTTTAGAGCAGGTCAATCTGTAGGTTTCGTCCCTACTATGGGTTCCTTGCACGAAGGTCATTTATCGCTCGGTATGTGTACCATATTTCTCTAACGTCTACCTGATTGACGAAAATCCCTCAGTAAGGCGATCACTGGCTGCGAATGATCATACTGTAGTCTCTATTTTTGTCAATCCCGCGCAGTTTGCGCCGCATGAAGACCTTGCCACGTATCCCCGCACATTGGCCAGAGATGTTGAAATTCTTAGCGCCGAGTCAGTAGACAGACCAGGACATCCTCAACCGAGCACGGTCTCAGTCATCTTTGCTCCGAGTGCACGAGAAATGTACCCATCGGGTATAACTCAAGATGTCGGCTTGCAAAAGGGTACCTTTGTCGAAGTCAAAGGTTATGATCACCAGATGGAAGGAAAGTCACGACCGACGTTTTTCCGTGGAGTTGCAACTGTCGTTACAAAGCTTTTCAACATCGTACAGGTATGTCAAATTGTGATAAGCCCTTCATAGATGTTAAGCCAAGCACCTCCACAGCCGACGAGCGCCTACTTTGGGCAAAAGGATATCCAGCAAGCGCTTATTCTGCGTCGGCTCTGCCGAGACCTGCTTCTCGCTCATCCCGAGCCAGACCACTTGCACATCATCCCAACGACCCGTGACCCTACCGATGGTCTTGCGCTGTCCTCGCGCAATATGTATCTGTCTACCTCTGAACGTCGCTTTGCGCCAACTCTATACGAAGCGCTATTACTTGTTGAACAAGCTTGGGATCAGGGACGGACAACGAGCGAAAGCATTGAAGAAGCGATACAACTAATCCAGTCGCGTGTCCAGACGGCGAACGAAAGTCCGGAACGCGTTGGGATGAAGTTGGATTACGTGGAGATGAACGACACGGAAACGTTCGATAAGCTTGAAGATTCAAGGACCATGTCTGATGGAGACGATATCATTCTCAGTGGTGCCTTATGGGTGGGTAAAACACGGCTGATAGATAATATCCTGATTGGGGTTAAACGCTAACCGCCACCTATATCTTATTCCATTTTCTATACATCTCACATAGTACAGTAATGGCACGAATGTGATCGAAAGACACAGTTGCGGCGGGGAATGCCTCTACTACGAGGATTTCGGCTTCCGAACCCAGAACAAATAGTTGCATTCTGAAGCAAATATGCGTCTCGAGGAGCAAGGATCCACCGAGCTTGGATAGGGTTGTATATCATACCTCGTACTTCAGCTTCAGTTCGTGTAGGATTCGGAGAATGAGGATTAATCCACGGTCGAGATAGTTCTCCGCTTCCAGAATTGAGAGGCGAGCGGTATTGTTTAAAAAAGTCAATAAGCTCCGTTGGTTTGATATATTTGGAGTAAGTGTGTGTTCCAGGGGTAACCATGCGAAGGACGTGTTCCGCGAGAAGAATAGTGAGAAGATAGGACAACGGAGTACGGGAGACGGTGGAAAGGAAGAGATGGCCACCGGGCTGTGCGACATATTTAAATACCAGCGGAGAAAGAGAGTAGACAGCACCTACTTTCACCAGCTCAGCGCATGTTTCGAGGAATGTAACGGGATTGTCGACATGCTCAATCACTTCCATCGAACAGACAACATCATACCGTTTTGGTTCCGACAGTATGGATTCGGCGGGTGCATGCAGGTAAGACAGCGTAGAGGCCAGCTTTGGATCCGCAGACGCGTGGGTCTGAGCGATGGCAATGTTAGATTGTGACGCGTCTATGCCGAGTGTCTGGGCGCCCAAGCGAGCAAGGCTCTGCAATTCGGCTGTTACTCGTTGTTCGGCTTAACTCGATGAGACGATTATCTACCTCGGATAGGAGCCCCCCTCCGCAACCGACGTCGAGTACTTTCAATCCCCTAAGCGGATTATGCGTGCTTGGCGCGTCTTCAGGAATCGTTCCGTCGTCGTACGCCGATTCCAGTAGCTTTTGGCGCACAAACTCCAGTCTGACTGGGTTCATTCTATGGAGAAGCGCAAATTCGCCATGTTCGTCCCACCATTTGGAAGAAAGTTTTGAGAAATGTGCGATTTCGGCTTCGTTGACGGTGGATTTGTGAGCAGCGCCGAGGCTGGCTCGGAGGACGCGTGAGACAAGCATGGGCGCGCCAGCAACGATCAGCGTGATTTGTCATCACGACAGGTTAGATTGCCCAGGACCTGGCAGGCGCAGGCACCGCTTTCCCCTCGATTACTTGACCCATGTCTTCCCTCCTTGGATCCCTTTTGACAGGCGGATCTTCCTCTGTAAAGCTAATGGAAGAAATCGACAAGTTGGACCAACGCAAGGACCTCGATTTGTCGCAGAAATGTGAGCTTAAAATCGAGGGTATGACTTGTGGTTCGTGCGTAGAGGTTTGTTATGTTTTCGTCTTGCTATTGTCATTGGTCATAATTCCAGCCTACTAGGCTATCGAAGGCATGCTTAGAGATCAGCAGGGTATCCATTCCGTCAAGGTTGCGCTCCTGGCTGAGCGAGGGGTCATTGAATATGACCCCAGCTCTTGGACGCCTGAAAAGCTCATTAACGTAGGTGCTACGCATTTCAACCGCATTACGGTGTGATCCCACGAGTGACAGGAAATATCCGACATTGGTTTCGATGCATCCCTAATTCCACCAACCCGTGCAGATACTGTAACCCTAAGGATATATGGCATGACGTGCTCGTCATGTACCTCCACAGTTGAATCAGGCCTCTCTGCAGCACCCGGAATCACCAGTGTAGCTGTCTCCCTCGCCACGGAAACATGCACAGTTCAATTCGACCGGAGTTTGATTGGCCCTCGTGAAATGGTGGAACGGATAGAAGAGATGGGTTTCGATGCTATGCTATCAGATCAAGTAGACGCAACTCAGATTCAGTCCCTCACCCGCGCGAAGGAAGTCCTAGAGTGGCGTCGGCGTTTCCTGTGGAGTCTGGTTTTTGCTGTTCCAGTTTTCTTCATCAATATGGTCGGCCCGAAGTTACCGTTATGCAAATCGCTTCTCTCGTTTCACTTCTTCAATGGGATTTACCTGGGTGATTTACTTGCATGGATTATCACAACACCGGCCCAGTTCTGGATTGGTGAAAAGTTCTATCGTGCTGCATACAAGTCTCTTAAACATGGTTCCGCGACGATGGACGTACTTGTAATGCTTGGAACCACCGCCGCATATGTCTATTCTGCCATCTCCTTGTTCTTCGCTATGTTCAATACTGAACCTGGCTTCCGACCTTTTCTGTTCTTTGAGACGAGTACAATGCTCCTCATGTTCGTCTCTCTCGGTCGATACTTGGAGAACAAAGCTAAGGGCAAGACGAGTGCGGCTCTCACCGACTTGATGGCCTTGGCACCTTCGATGGCGACGATTTACACGGATGCACCCACATGCGCGCAAGAAAAGCGCATCCCGACGGAACTTGTTCAAGTGGGGGATACCGTCAAGCTTGTTCCGGGCGAGAAAATACCTGCCGATGGGACCCTTGTTCGTGGTTCATCTAGCGTTGACGAGAGCGCCGTCACTGGTGAAGCTCTTCCTGTCCTCAAACAGGTCGGGGACCAGGTCATCGGGGGCACTGTCAATGGCCTTGGTACATTTGACATGGTCGTCACTAGGGCCGGAAAAGATACAGCTTTGGCACAGATC
>WNGI01005118.1_pt1 | contig 11772 bp, 9 predicted proteins | sample 5400621 | NCBI WGS metagenome assembly WNGI01 (sample SAMN13153374, study PRJNA577476) | soil metagenome | isolation source: 20 cm soil or saprolite under Garry oak tree replicate 1 | place: USA:California | collected 2016-06-15
GCAAACCCATTGTGCTCGCCGACGGCGACGCCGTTCGACGTTACGATCGGACCCCGCGCCAATGCCGGCGCGTCGACTGGCAAGCGCTGCTCGAGAATCCGCGTGTAATCACCATCGGGAACGAAGCAGATCTCCTGACTCTCCGGCTTCTCGGCGATCACCTCCAGGCCCATCGCGTGTGCACGCGCGCGAGTCTGCGCCTTGTCGAGACCGCCGACGGGCAGGATCATGCGCGACAGGACCGATCGATCGATCCCCCAGAGGAAATAGGTCTGATCCTTGTTCTCATCGACGCCGCGCCGGAGCTCGCCGTTTACTACGCGGGCGTAGTGACCCGTCGCTATCCACCGTGCGTCGATAGAGTCCGCCTTCTTCAGGAAATCGCGGAACTTCGTGAACGTGTTGCAGCGCACACACGGAATCGGCGTGCGGCCGCGCGAGTACTCGTCGACGAAGTTGTCGACCACATCGTGTCCGAAGCGGGTCTCGAGATTCAGCACATAGTGTGGAATCCCGAGCTGCTCGCAGACGCGTCGCGCGTCGTTGACCGAATCGAGCGAGCAGCACGGGCGATCGGGGACGTCTTCGCCATGACAGAAAAGCTTCATGGTAGCACCGACCACGTCGTAGCCTTGCTCGACGAGCACGCCGGCGGCAACGGAAGAATCAACGCCGCCCGACATGGCGACCAGAACTCTTTCGCGCGCCATGACTATTGCGCCGTCGCCAGTTGTCTCGCTTTGGCTACGAGAGCAGGGAAGACTTCAATCACGCGATCGATGCACTGATCGGTGGTGAGAGAGCCGAGGCTCATGCGAATCGCGGCGCTGGCAAGCTCGGGACGAACGCCAATCGCCCGCAAGACATGCGACGGCTCGATGCTTCCGCTCTGGCAAGCGGATCCACCCGACGCGGCAATGCCGCGGAGGTCGAGCGCCATCAGCAGTGACTCGCTGTCAGTACCGGGCACGGAGACGTTGGTGACGTGCGGCGCACGTAGAGCGCCGCGGCCGTGGATCACCGCATCGGGGACCTTTGCCAGAATCCCGGCCTCGAGTCTGTCGCGCAGCTTCTGGATGCGCGCGCAATGCGCCTCGCATTCCGCGAGCGTCAGCTCCGCGGCGCGCGCCAGACCAACTGCCGCCGCCACGTTTTCGGTACCCGGGCGCCGCCCGCGATCCTGCGTGCCGCCGTGCATCAGCGGCTCGAGATGCACGCCGCGACGAATAAACAGCGCGCCGATTCCTTTTGGCGCGCCGAACTTGTGGCCGGAGATGGAGAGGAAATCGAACTGCTGCTTCTGCGCGTCGATCGGGACTTTTCCGAACGCCTGCACAGCGTCAGTGTGCATGAGCGCGCCGCGCCCCTTCGCCTTCGCCGCGAGCTCCGGAACGGGCTGAATGGTGCCGATCTCGTTATTCACCCACATCATCGAGCAAACCGCGACGTCATCGTCAACGAGATCATCGAATGACGCGGGGTCGACTACTCCGTCGCCGGTCATGGTGAGAAAGCGCTCCTCTGCTCCTTCGTGCGCTGCCTGATGAACCGCGCCCAGGATCGCCTTGTGCTCGATCGGTGTCGTCACGACCGCTTTGCGCCCCTTCGCCTTCAGTGCGCGCCAGGCGCCGAGGATAGCGAGGTTGTCGGCTTCAGTACCGCCTGAGGTGAAGCAAATCTCGTCCGGACGTGCTCCTAGACATCGGCCAACTCGCTCCCGGGCCTCGTCCAGCGCCGCGCGCGCTTCGCGCCCCCACCGATGCGTGCTGGAAGGATTTCCGAAGCGAGGACCGTAGAACGGCTTCATCGCCTCGAAGACCTCTTCGCGCACCGGTGTCGTGGCGGCGTGGTCGAGATAAACCGGGGTGTTTGCCATACGGGAAATTTAGCTCAACCCTGAAAGAATTTGCTCCGTACTTCCCACAACTTGGGGAAGAATCGCTGGGAAATCGTCTTCTGTAGATACTTGGACCCAAGGGTTCCCCCGGTACCCGAAGTCGCCGGTCCAATAATCCGCTCGACCAGCTGGACGTGCAGGAATCGCCACATCGCAAAGCCCTGCTCGTACTCCAACAAACCCTCGGCGAGCATCTGCAGCGGACGCTGATGGGGCTCGGCGTAGATCTGCTCCAGAGTGACATTATGCGCATCCAGCAGATCGTCGAACAGTTGTTGGAGTGTCGCCTTGGACAGCGCCTGTTTTACAAGCGGCGGAATCTCTCCGTGCTGCTTCAGGACCTGGATGAAATGGGGATCGCGCATCCCCGACATCGCTTCGATGGCTCGAAACTGGACGCTCTGTGAACCGCTCGACGTTCCGAGGTAACCCCGGAACTGGGCGAAGCGTTGCGGCGGCAGCGTCTCGAGCGCCGCAAGCTGTCCGGTAACGATGTGCACCAGCGCGTTCACTCGTTTCACCGAAGTCAGGGCGCCGAGCGTATCTCGCGCCTCGAGTAGTCCAATCAATCCGTCCAGCTCGTGGAGAATGAGCTTGAACCAGAGCTCGCTCGCCTGATGCACGATGATAAAGAGCAGCTCGTCGGGGTGCTCCGGCCTGGATCGGGGTCTCTGGAGTTTCAGCAGTTCGTCGAGGGCGAGGTAGGACGAGTAAGTGACCTCGTCGCCGGAGATCTTCTTCGCGGCTGGCGACTCATTCTTGCGGCTCTTCTCCTTCAAAACGTGGAGACCTCGAGGGCGCCGACGTCGTCCACGCGCATTGTCTCGGTGGTGTAGAAGGGCTCGCCGTAGCGGCAGCGAATGAGCGACCCGTAGTGCGCCGCGTGGTGGCGGATCAGGTCTGCGAGGGGCTCGCCGTTTGGGTAAACCTCTCCCGCCTGGACCGCCTCACCGAACTGTGACTCGTAGCATCCGATTGCCTCGAGCTTTTTGTCGAACGCATCGCTGATGTCGACGACGAACGTCGGCTTCTGGTTGTCTTCACGGAAAGACAGCGCGTGAACGACCTTGAGCGGGCGGTAGGGCGGAATGCCGGGCTCGATTTTCTTGAGGCCCGCGACGAAGCACGCGTCGCGTACCAGCTGGGCGACTACCGGGTGATCTGGATGTCGCCCGTGAAGCGAGTGAGTAATGAGGATTTTTGGCTGTAGCCGCCGAATCACGACCGCGACTTTGGCCCTCGTCTCGGGCGTGTTCGTTATGCCACCATCGGGAAACCCGAGATTTTCACGGACCGAGACTCCCATCACCTTGGCCGCCTTGGCCGCTTCCTTGGCGCGAATCTCTGGAGTCCCGCGGCTGGCCATTTCGCCGGCGGCGAGATCGAGAATGCCCGTCGATCTGCCGAGCATGTGCGCTCGGATCAGCGTTCCGCCACAAATGAGCTCCACGTCGTCGGGATGAGCGGCGATCGCAAGAACATCGACTTTTGCCATGCGGAGAATCTACTCGTAACGCAAAGCGTCGATTGGATCGAGCTTGGCCGCGCGCTGCGCGGGCAGCATTCCGAAGATGAGCCCAATACTCACCGACACCATCACGGCAACAAGCGTGAGGCCGAGCGGGACGCCGGCGTCGATCTTCATCGCCATTGTAGCGAGACGCCCGAAGGTGAGACCGATGAGGATGCCGAGCGCGCCGCCAAAGCCCGTGAGCGTCGCCGCTTCGACGAGGAACTGGAAGAGAATCTCCTTGCGTGTGGCGCCGAGTGCTTTGCGGATGCCGATCTCGCGCGTGCGGCTCGTCACCGACACCATCATGATCGCCATGACACCGATGCCACCAACGAGTAGTCCGACACTTGACAGCACGATCATCACCAGGAAGAAGACTCCGGTGATTTTGTTGAAAGTGTCGAGGATCTGGTCCTGGGTGATCAGGTCGAAGTTGTTCTTGTCGGCGGGACGAAGGCGGCGCATTTCGCGCATCGCAATCGTCACCGCCTCCTGCGCCTGCTCTGTGGTGACGCCCGGCGTCGGCTTGACCGGGATGTAGAGCGCGTTCGTTTTGTCGATGGTGAACTGGTGGTCCATCATCTGGTAAGGGATGATTGCACCGATGTCCTGACCCGGAGGCGAAAAAATGTTCTCGGGTTGGGCGTACAAGCCGATTACCCTCGCCGGTCGGCCGCTGATCCGGATCTGTTTGTCGAGTACTGACTCTCGGCCGAACAACTTGTGCGCGGCGTTCTCGTCGAGGACCACCACGCTGGAACCCGCGGCGAGCTCCGCTGGTGTGAACCAGCGCCCATCGAGCAGCTCACCGCCCTGAATCTCCTGGTAACGATCGTCCGCGCCCATGATGAGGACGTTCTGCGTTCGCTGGGCCTCGTACGACAACCGACCGTTGTCCTGCGCCCAGATCGCCGCATACGAGACTTCAGGGAGCTGCTTGATGCGGTCCGCCTCCTCCTGAACCAGGTCAGGCCGCACTCGAATCCATTTCGGCAACCGGTCGGGGTTCACCGGCGTCTGCGAGAAAACCTTGACGACGTAAAACGTCGTCGGACCCGCGATCTCGATGGTGCGCACGATCTGATCCTGAATGCCCTGGACGATCGCCGCCATCGTCATCACCGTGGAAACTCCGATGACCACGCCGAGGATCGTGAGCGACGAGCGCAGCTTGTTCGCCCGCAGGGTGTCGAGGGCGATCTGAATGTTGCTGGCGATTCGTTCGGTGACGATCATTCGGCACGCAACGCGTCAATGGGATTGAGCTGCGCCGCTCGCGACGCCGGGTAAACGCCGAAGAGGACGCCAACTCCCGCGCCCAATGAGACGGCGAGCATCACCGACCACAGGCTCACTCGAGCGGGCAAGGGCGAAGCGAGGCTCACCAGGCTCGCCAGTCCCCAACCCGCTACTACGCCGAACATGCCGCCGATGGTGGCCAACACGATTGCTTCGACCAGGAACTGGCGTTGAATGTCTCCGCGCTTGGCTCCCATCGCTTTGCGCACACCGATCTCGTGCGTGCGCTCCGTCACCGACATCAGCATGATGTTCATGATGACGATGCCGCCGACGACGACGCCGATGGCGACGATAGCAGGAATAACCGAGAATAGAATCCGCGTCAGGTTCTTCCAGAATTCGACGAGTGCATCCGCAGTCTCGACCGAGTAGTCCGGCTCGTCGGCCGGACGAAGATGGTGAGCGACGCGCATCGCCTCGTCGGCGCGCTGCATTCCGCTGGGGACGAGATCGGCGGTCGGCATCTTGACCGAGACATTGTTCGTCTTCCGCCTGCCGAAAACCATTTCGAAGTTCGGCAACGGCAGCAGGATGAAACCATCGAACGACTGTCCGAGCACGCGACCTTTCTTGGCGATAGTTCCGACGACGCTGAATCGCTGGCCGAGGATGCGAATGTCCTGTCCTACCGGATCAACGTTCTCGAACAGCTTCTCGGCGATGTCGGCGCCGATCACCGCGACCGAGTGGTGATCGCGCACGTCCACGTCGTTGATCGGGCGGCCGCTGGCAAAGACGTAATCCTGAACGACCTGGTACGGCGCGGTGATGCCGAAGATGGCCACGTCGGCCTGGGTCCTGTTTCTCCAGACGACATCCGCAATCGGAACGGGCCAGCCGGTTTGCATGCTCACGGCGATGGCCTCGGGCACGGCAGCCATTACCGCTGCGGCGTCGGACTCAGTGAGTCGAGGTCTCCTTTGCAGCTTGCGCCACTCTTCGTCGTCGAACAATCCGATGCGAATCGGAGTCCTGCGCACCTGGAACGTATTCGCTCCGATGAGCGCGCTGGCGAGGTTCTCCTTGACGTAGGCATTCATGCCGGAAATGATCGCCACGACGGCCACGAGAAACGCCACCGAAACGATAATTCCGAGCAGCGTGAAGAACGACCGCAGTTTGTTGACGCGGATTTGCTGGAGCGCGGTCGAGATTACGTCGGAGAAGCGCATGACCTAATTTCGGGGACGGGAGGCGCGCGCGCCATGAGAAATCAACGCAGACTAACTGAGACCGCGTTCTAATCGCATTCAACACGTTATGGTTGTCGCCGACTGGTGGCTAACTACTCGTACCGGAGCGCCTCCACCGGATCCAGCCGTGCCGCCCGCGCGGCGGGTAGCAACCCAAACAGAATCCCCGTGAATGCGCTCGTCGCTAGCGCCGCGACCACTGCCGACACCGGAGTGGACGCCGGAACGGCAGGGAACGCGTTCTTGATCCCCAGCGCGACGAGGATTCCGAGCACGAGGCCGATGGCCGCCCCAATGCTGGTGAGCGTCGCTGCCTCCACCAGGAACTGCCACAGGATCGCGCTCCGCGTCGCGCCGAGTGCCTTGCGCACGCCGATCTCGCGAGTGCGCTCGGTGACGCTGATCATCATGATCGCCACAACGCCGACACCGCCGACCAGCAGTCCGACCGACGACAGCGCCAGGCCGACGACGAAGAAAGTGCCGAACAGCTGATTGTAGATGCCCATCAGGCGGTCCTGGGTCACGATCTCGAAGTTGTTCTTCTGCGTCGAGCGGAGTCCCCGGCGCGCGCGCATCAGCGCCGTGACATCGTCCGTCGCCTCCGCGGTCGCCACGCCCGGCTCGGGCTTCACGATCAGGTCGACGCCCCGCATCCACGGGTTGAGGCTGCGCCGCGCCGATTCGAATGGCACGATCGCCTTCGCTTGATCGCCACCCCCAGCCGAAGTCGGCGTTCCCATCGGGCTGGCCGTGTAGTGGTAGACCCCGATCACCTGGAAGTTGACGCCGTCGACGCCAATCATCTTGTCGATTGGATCGGACGATCCAAACAGCCGCTCTGCCAGCTTCTGATTCACGATGATGACGCGCGCAGCGGTCATGTTTTCGGCGTAGGTGAAGCTGCGGCCCGGGTAAATGTCACCGCCGTCCACGTCCACCCAGTTCGGAGTGTAGATCTCCATGCCGGTGCTCACCTGCTTGTCCTTGTAGGTGAACTTGGCTCCGCTGCCGAGATGCGCGGTCACGGCTTTGATGGTCGGCAGCCGCTCGATGGACGTCGCGTCGTCGATCGTGAGCGCCGGATTGCGGCGCTCTGGGCACGTCTCGTCCGATCCGTCGCACGCCTGAAATCCGCTGATCGGGCGTCGATACATGTAGAACGATGTCGGCCCCGCGGCCTCGAGATCGCGTGCAAAGCTCTCGTTGATTCCGCGCACCACCGACGACATCGCGACCACCACGAACACGCCGATGGCGACGCCCATGATCGTGAGCGCAGCGCGCACCTTGTTCGAGCGGATAGAGTCGACTGCCATGCCGACGCCCTCGAACGCGTTGAAGACCCGGTCGGCGATCCGCATTTCTACTCTTTCCTCAGAGCTTCGATCGGGTCGAGCGATGCTGCCTTGCGAGCGGGGTACACGCCCGAGATGATGCCGACGACGGTTCCGAGCAGAGTTGCCACCACAATCGACCAGGGTGCAACAGCGGCGGGAAGCGGCGTCTTCCATTCGACGACCTTCGCGGCGGCTATTCCGAGAACGATCCCGATCACCGCGCCGAGGGTGCTGAGAGTGGCGGCCTCGACGAGGAACTGTCGCATGATGTCGCGTCGTCTGGCACCCAGTGATTTCCTGATCCCGATCTCGTGTGTGCGCTCCGCCACGGCGACGAGCATGATGTTCATGATCACCAGGCCGCCCACTATCAATCCGATGGCGGGAAAGGCCGTGCCGGCCATGGTCATGATTTTCTTCAGCTTGTCCATGAAAGCAAGCGCGCTGGCCGACGTCTCCATGAAGAAGTTGTCGGGCTCGCTTGGACGCAGCTTCCGGCGTCCGCGCATCACTTCGCGCACCGACTCCATCGCATCATCCATCGTGAGTGCCGACGGAGTCTGGACCATGATGCCGTCCACGTCTCCGCGCGGATTGGTGAAGTGGTGGAGCGGCGAGTTGTAAGGCGCGATCGCGACGCGGTCGAGTGACAAGCCGAACACAGACCCTTGCTTCTCCAGCACGCCGATGACTTGATATGGCATTCCCTTGATGCGCAGCTGGCGCCCAAGCGGATCGAGATCGGGGAAGAAGTACTTCGCGACTTCATCGCCGATGACGACAACCGGCGCACCAAGCGCGGATTCCTGGGGAGTGAACAGGCGCCCGGAGTGCACGTCGTATTTCTTGATGGTGAAGTAATCGCCATCGACTGCGTGCGCCTCGACCTGCTTTGGCCTGGCCCACTGCGACTGCGCCTGGAGGAATTCCTGGCTCTCTACCGCGTATCGCGATCCCATGGGGACCGCGCTCGCCACCAGCGGCAGGTCTGAGTGGTAGATGCGTGGCCGTCTCAGCCAGCTGCGCCATTCCTCCTCGGATCCGGCGCCGTCGCCGAACCACGGGAAGCGACGCAGTGTGAACGTGTTGACGCCGAGCATCTTGGCCGCGAAGTCGTTCTCCATGTAGCTGCTCATGCCCTGGACGATGGAGATGACGGCGATGAGGAACATCACGCCGATGCAGACGCCGAGCAGAGTGAAGAAGCTTTTCAGCTTCTGGACGCGGATCTGCGCCAGAGCGAGCCAGATGGCCTCGACGAAAGGCATGCCTACGCCTTGCGCGAGAGGTCGGGCGGGGCGATGCCTGCGGATTTGATGAACGTCGCGCGCTTGTCGTCGCTGGAGACGAGTCCGTCACGCAGCACGATGACTCGTCGCGCGTGCGCCGCGATGTCGGACTCGTGGGTCACCATGATGACCGTCTGACCCTGCTCGGCCAGCCCCTCGAAGACGCGCATGATTTCTTCGGATGTCGTCGAATCGAGGTTTCCCGTCGGCTCGTCGGCGAGAAGAATCGCCGGCTGGTTTACGAGCGCCCTGGCGATCGCGACGCGCTGGCGTTGTCCGCCGGAGAGCTCGTTCGGCCGGTGATGAATGCGGTCGCCGAGCTGAACTCGCTCGAGGGCTTCGGTGGCGCGCTTTCTTCGCTCTTCGGATCCAACCCCGGCATAGACGAGCGGAAGCTCGACGTTGTGCAGGGCGGTGGCCCGCGGCAGAAGGTTGAAGGTCTGGAAGACGAATCCGATCTCGCGATTTCTGACGCGCGCCAGCTCGTCTTCATCCTTGTCGGATACGAGCTCGCCAGCCAGCCAGTATTCGCCGGCATTCGGCGTGTCGAGGCATCCGATCAGATTCATCAGCGTTGACTTGCCGGAGCCGGACGGACCCATGATCGCGACGTACTCGTTGCGGCGGATCGCAATGTCGACTCCGCGCAGAGCGTGCACGACTTCGCCGCCCATGTCGTAGTCGCGCTTGAGACCGCGCGTTACGATTACCCAATCCTTGTCTGGAGCTGCGCCGGCTTCCGCGGCGACCGCCTGCCGCTCAGCGGTCGTGCTGAGCGGGATTTCATCCGTGTGCATTATGATTTGGCGACTTCGCCGGGTTTCTTCGGTTGTTCCTTCTGAGCGCGCACGGTTGCGCCGTCCTTGAGCTCGCGGATGGCCTGGTAGGTCCCACCGACGATCTGTTCGCCTTCCTTGAGGCCGGAGAGAACCTCGAAGTACTTCTCACCCGCGATACCAACCTTTACGGGACGGAACGAGACTTTGTTGTTCGCGCTGACCACGAACACGCCTTCCACGTCGCGCTTGCCGACCTGTTTCACCGGCGCCCTCTTGGCGAGCGTCAGCGAAGTATCGGGTTTCACGCTGTCTTCGCGGACGGTGAGCGCGATGATCGGAATCGAGAGCACGTTGTTGCGCGTCGACGTGATGATCTTGGCCGTCGACGAGAAATCAGGACGAGTCTCGGGTGGAACGTTGAGCAGCTGGATGGTGACCTCGTAGTCGATCGCCTGGTCCGTCGATCCGCCTGTCCCGCCGGTGCTCGCCGCCTTGACGGAGCTGTTCGAGATCTCGGAGACGCGCCCGAGGAAAGTCGTGTCGGGGAAGGCATCGAGCTGCACGACGGCTGAATCGCCGATCTTGATTCGCGACACGTCGGTTTCGTCGACCTTCACCTTGGTTTCGAGGACGCTCATGTCGCTGATCGTAAGCATCGTCGCCGCATCCTTGTTGAACGTTCCCTGGATCGCGGTTTCACCCTGTTCGACGCTCAATCGAGTCACACGTCCGCTCATTGGCGCCACGATCGTGGTCTTGCTCAAGAGCGACTGTGAGTCGCGCAGCGAAGCAGTTGCCTGATCGACAGCGTGGCTGGCGGCCTCGAGCGTTGCCTGGTTGACCTCGACCTGCGTCCGCAGCTGCTCCATCTGCTCGTCGGAAACGAGCGTCGGGTTCGCCTTCTTGAGCGCCGCCAGTCGATCGAAGTTGCGCTGCGCCTGAAGCAGCGCCGGCTTCGCCTGTGCTGCCTGGGATCTCGCTGACGCCACCGCCGCTGTCGCTCTCTCGACCGAGGCCCTGTACTGCGAAGGATCGATCTCGAGCAGGAACTGGCCAGCGGTCACCGTTTGGCCTTCCTTGACGGCGAGCCTGACGATGCGGCCGCTGATGTCGGCGCTGATGTCTACCTTGGTGTGCGGCTGAACCTGACCGCTGGCGGTAACAGAAGCGACCAGATCGCGTCTCTGTATTTTCTCGATGCGGACTTCAGTCGCCTTGTTTCGGCCCTTCATCGCGCTGGTGACGCCGATGATCACGACTGCGAGTGTGATCGCGCCGACAACCGTCCATTTAGTTCGTTTCTTCATTTGTCGTTCCGATTAGCGAAGGGGATGACCCACGGCGCTTTCGAGAGCGGCGAAGGCTTTATGGTAGTCGTAAATCGCGGTGATGCGGTCACTCTCCGCGCGCTCGTACGTCGCGCGCGACTCGGTGAGATCGACGAACGTCGTTGCACCAATCTTGTAGCGGTCCTGAACCAGCTTCAATTCCTGTTTGGCTTTGGCCGCGTTCTGCTCCTGGAGCGCAACCGTCTTCTCCGCTGTCGTCAGAATCAGATAAGCAGCCGTAACGTCGGCGGTCAGCGCCAGCTCCTTCGCCCGCACGGCGTACCGCGCGTCGGACCGGTTTGCCATCGCCTCCTGCAGTCGTTGCTCGCGGGAGAATCCGTCGAAAAGCGGAAGTGAGAGCGTCGCCGTGATCGAACGTGGCGCCTTGGTGAAGTTGAAAGGAAACCTGGAGTTGCCTTCCCGGATGGCCGCCGCGTCGGCGGTGGTGAAGGCTATTGCGTTGCACTCGGCGAGCTGATTCGAAAGGTTGAGTGCAGCGCGGACTTCCTCAGTGCGGATGCAGCTCGCGCGAGTCGCATCGGCCTGCGCCGCTGCCTGCTGCACCGGGAAGCTCGAATTCGTGTAGCCGTATGTGTAGCCGCCGATTCCGGTGGAAACCGAGAGCGTCGGCGAGTACTCGCCTTTCTCGCGTCTCACGTTCAGATCAGCGACGTGCTGTCTCGACCTCAGCGCCAGCACGCTTGGATTCTGGTTGTGCGCTGACGCAATCAGCTCCTGCACGTTGAGCGTCAACGGAGTTACCGGGAACTGACTCACCAGCTTCACGTTGGCCGGCTGCGGAGTCCCCATCAACTGGAAGAGCCTCAGCTTCTCGATCTCGACCTGGTTACGCGCCTGCAGCGCCTGTACCTGTTGCTGGCCGAGCGCAACTTCAGCGCGCTGGACGTCGAGCTGAGTTCCCGAGCCCACGATCTCTCTCGCCTGCGCCAGCACCAGCTCCTGCTGCGAGACGACGACGAGCGAGTCCTGCAGATCCGCGTTCGCTTCGGCTCGCAAGGCGGTCAGATACTGTTGAGAGACATTGCTCCGCAGAATCTCCGACGCGCCGGTAATGTCCGCCTCGACCGCATCGCGATTGGCGCGCTGCAGGCTCGGCGTGATCAGGGTGGC
>WNGI01005957.1_pt1 | contig 11769 bp, 9 predicted proteins | sample 5400621 | NCBI WGS metagenome assembly WNGI01 (sample SAMN13153374, study PRJNA577476) | soil metagenome | isolation source: 20 cm soil or saprolite under Garry oak tree replicate 1 | place: USA:California | collected 2016-06-15
TTGCAGTAAATGATGCACTAGAACATTTCAGATTTCAGACATAGCCTGAACGCCGCGCCGGTAGTTCAATCTGAAATTGTCACTCTGCAATCCAAAAATCTGCCATGTCGATTTACCGCCGCGTTCTTGAATATTACCGCTCGTTCGCCGCGGGGACGTTGATAGGCATTGCTTTCTCCCTCGCGAGCATTGGTTTGAATCTTCTCAAACCATGGCCATTCAAAGTCATTGTTGATTACATTTTGCCCGGTCGGCTCAGCGATTTTCACCCGCCGCCCATTTTTCAACGGACACTACAATTCGCCGACGCCGCTCTCACCAAATCGGATCAACTCTCTTCAACCCATTTGATCGCGCTTCTCTGTCTCGCACTCGTTTTGATTCAAGTGCTGTGGGGCCTTTGCAACTTTGCCAGCAACTATGTTTTCGTGAAAATCGGTCTGCAGGCACTGCTGAAATTGCGTACCGACCTCTATTCCCATCTGCAGCGTCTCTCGCTCAAATTTCACGACACCCGTCGGTCGAGCGATTCCAGCTTCCGCGTCGCCTACGATTCGCAGGCTATTCAAACAATTTACAACAAAGGTTTCACCGGGATCTTCGGATCAGTCATCACGCTGATTGGCACCTTCGCCATTATGGTGAGGCTCGATTGGCAGCTGACTCTGCTGTCGCTCGCGATTGTTCCGCTTTTGATTGTGACGATCTATTTTTTTGCCAGTCGAATTCGGCGGGAATCGACCTGGATCCAGGAACAGGAAAGTGCCGTTCTGGCCCAGGCCCAGGAAGGATTAAGTTCGATTCGGGTGGTGCACGCATTCGGGCGCGAAGGATTCGAAGTCTCGCAATTCCACCAACAGGCGCGTGGGAGTTTGCAGGCGAACCTGCGCCTGACTCTGACCACTATGAAGAGCGCACTCCTCATCAGTACGCTGATGGTGCTTGGAACCGCAGCGATGTATTACCTCGGCACGTTGCACGTTCTGGCCGGCACGCTCTCGCTCGGATCGCTGCTCGTTTTCAGCGCGTATCTGCTCATGCTCTATCAGCCCCTTGAGTCACTCACTTACACAGCCTGGGCCATGGAAGGGGCAACCGCCGGTGCTCGGCGTTGCTTCGAGGTGCTCGATCGGCAGGACGACGTCACCGATTCACCGTCCGCAATCGCGATCGAAAAAACGGATGGCGCAATCTCGTTTCAAAGCGTCAGCTTTGGCTACAATTCGGCGCGCCAAGTCTTGCAGGAGATCAATCTGGAAATTGCGCCTAATCAGATCATTGCCCTCGTTGGTGGTACCGGCGCTGGTAAGAGTACGCTATTGAGCATGGTGCCTCGATTTTATGATCCCACGCACGGTCGCCTCATGCTCGATTGCCGCGACCTTCGCCAGATCACCAAGAAATGTTTGCGCGCCCAGATCGCGATCGTTTTGCAGGATACGCTGCTTTTTTCCACGAGCGTGCGCGAGAATATTGCTTATGGCCGGGCTGAAGCGACCGATGAGGAAATTCGGGAAGCGGCCCAACGGGCCCAAGCCGATCAGTTTATCTCACAGCTTCCGCACGGTTACGAAAGCCTGGTAGGCGAGCGCGGGAGTCATCTCAGCGTCGGTCAGCGCCAGCGGATCGGCATTGCGCGAGCCTTCCTGAAAAACGCGCCCATTCTTCTTCTGGATGAGCCAACTTCCGCGCTCGATCCCGCCACTGAAGCGGCCATCATGGAAACGATCAAGGAATTGATGCACGACCGCACCACCCTCATTGCCACCCATCGCATTGCCACCATTCATACCGTGGACCAGATCGTCGTGCTCGACCGCGGGCGGATCGCTGAACAAGGCCGCGGCCCCGATCTCGTCACCCGTGGCGGCGTTTATGCAAAGCTCTACGCTTCCGGGAAATTTGCATGAGTAACGTCAACGCCGATCGGCGAGTAGAAGGTGATTGGTGGGCGGATCCGATTCCCTCGAATGTTGATTTCGGCGAAGGTTTTTATTGCGAGAGTGCTCAAATCTTTCGGCACCTAAAGACACGGCGGCCGCACGCCGTTCGGATCGGTAACCATGTTTCCTGCTATGCCGGATGCTCCTTCGCTATCGGGGAAAATGGATCGGCGACGGTTGGCGATTTCACTTTGCTCAACGGCGCCCTCATCATGGCGGAGGAGCGCATCGAGATTGGTTCGCATTGTCTTGTCTCGTGGAATGTCGGCATCGCCGATTCCGATTTTCACCCTCTTGAACCAGCTCGGCGGCTGATCGATGCCCATGCCCTGGCACCGTTTTACAAAGACCGACCGCCGCGCCCCAAACTCGAAACGCGGCCAGTGATCATTTCAGATAACGTCTGGATCGGGATGAACGCAATTATTCTGAAAGGGGTGACCATCGGCGAGAATTCCGTCGTTGCCGCCGGCGCGGTGGTGACAAAAAGCGTGCCTCCGAATTGCGTGGTCGCCGGAAACCCGGCCATTCTCGCGCGTGAACTGCCGGCCAAATAGGTCGACCCGTTGAAGCGGAAGCGAATTATCGTGATGGGCTTCATGGGTTCGTGCCCAATCGCCGGGGTGATCTGGCAACACCTTCACTACATTATCGGGCTGCAGCGCCTTGGACACGAGGTCTACTACGTCGAAGATTCGGCGCGGCTCCCCTACAACCCCGACACGTTCGAGGTAAACAACGATTTCGCTTATGCCGCCAGGCTCCTGACGCGCCTGGCCAGTGAATTCCACTTCAAGTCACGCTGGTCATTCTGCGCTCGTTACTTGCCCAAATTTCCGACTGCCGGGTTGCCGCTAAGAACGGTTCGGTCGCTCTACAAATCAGCTGACGCGATCCTGAACATCTGCGGGACTCAGGAATTTAATGACGATCTCCTGGCGAACGACCGCATCATTTTTGTCGAAAGCGATCCCGGGGTCGAGCAGATCAAGGTCGATAAGCGAGTCCGCTCCACTATCGAATACCTCAAACGTCATTGTGCTCTCTTCACGTTTGGTGAAAATGTCGGCACCGAGCGTTTTCCAGTTCCGCTGCACGGATTGAAATGGCTGTCGACGCGACAACCGGTCGTTACTGATTTGTGGCGAACGGAAAGAAGTCCCGTTCGTGCCGCCGTCCTCACCTCGGTTGCGAACTGGTCCACCAGCGGACTCAAAGACATTCAGTGGCGAGGCAAAAAATATCTATGGAGCAAGTCCGCCGAATTCTTGCGATTTATCGAAGCACCGACGGTCGCGGGCGAAACATTCGAATTGGCGACGGATATTGCCGATGTTAAAACCCGACGGCGGTTCTTACGGAATGGATGGCGTCTTCGCATTCCGCATGAGCTCAGTGTGAACTACTGGAGTTATCGCGATTACATTCGTCAGTCAAAAGGCGAGTTTACCGTCGCAAAAGATCAGTACGTTCGCTTAAATACCGGTTGGTTTAGCGACCGGAGCGCATGTTATTTGGCCGCCGGCCGTCCTGTTGTTATCCAGGAAACCGGCTTCACGCAGATGTTTGGTGGCAACGGCGGCTTATTTGCATTCCGAAATTCGAACGAAATCGCGGAGGCCGTCCGTGCGATCAACCACGATTACAAGAAGCACTCTCGACTGGCTCGAGTCCTTGCCCGCGAAATTTTCGAGGCCAAGACAGTTCTTCATTCATTATTGGAGCGTGCAGGAATATAAGATTTTGCGGACGACCGGCCGTCCAACAGGAAAAATGCGGGCCCAATCACTGTATTTGCTTTTGATCGGCTTCGATTCATCTTTTCGGCTCTTGCAATGGTTCGTCGCGTTGTTTTCGCCTGCTGGCTGATTCTTTGCGCGGGCGGTGAAGTTCTCGCCCAGCAAAACACGCCACCGCTCCCCCCCGGAGAGGGCATGCCACCGGTATCTTCTAGCGCTACTCCCGCTCCGCTCGAGCCGATCGGACCACCACTGAAGCCGAGCGCAAGCCCTCCCCCACCAGCTCCGATCGTGATTGCCGCGCCAAAACAGCCGAACGGCAAAATTGAAAAGAGCCTCGTTCGAATTACCTCGACTGAAGTGGAGCCGGACTACCGCGCACCCTGGAACATCGGTGCCATCGGGCGCGGAGTGGGAGCAGGCTTCGTGATAGCTGGCCCGCGCATTATGACCAATGCGCATGTCGTCAGCAATACCCGCTATCTCACGGTGGAGCGGGAAGGTGATCCGAATAAGTACCCGGCACGAGTCCTTTTCGTAGCCCATGATTGTGACTTGGCCGTTATTACGGTTGATTCGCCTGATTTTTACAAAAATATGGCGCCGCTCACCTTCGGTGGAATTCCGGAGTTAGAGTCCATCGTCTCAGCCTATGGGTATCCGATCGGGGGAGAGCGGATGTCCGTTACGACCGGAATCGTGTCGCGCATTGACTTTCAACTTTATACCCACTCGTCGATTGATCAGCACCTTGCCGTCCAGATCAGCGCGCAAATCAACCCCGGCAATAGCGGCGGTCCAGTGATGCAGAACGCCAAGGTGGTTGGCGTCGCGTTCCAAGGCTACAGCGGCGATGTCGCCCAAGGCGTCGCTTACATGATACCCACCCCGGTAATTCAGCGTTTCCTAACCGATATCAAGGATGGCCATTACGACAAGTACGTCGATCTGGGTTTGACGTATTCAAAGTTGCAAAATCCGGCACAGCGCCGCTATTTGGGATTACAGGACGACGGGCGCGGAGTAATCGTGAATACAGTGGTCGAGGCGGGCTCTGCTGGAAAAATTCTCAAACAAGGTGACGTTTTGTTGTCAATCGATGATCATCCCATCGGGAGTGATGCGTTTGTTGAACTGGAGGGTGGGCGGGCAGAATTTCAGGAGGTAGTTGAGCGCAAGTTCAAGGGCGACAAAGTAAAGTTTGACCTTCTTCGCGATAAAAAGCCGATGACAGTAGTGATCGAGCTCAACACGGTTTGGCCCTATCTCACACAGGGACATTATTACGATATGCGGCCTCGTTATATCGTTTTCGGCGGATTATTGTTCCAGCCACTGTGCCTTGATTTAATGGAAGCCTACCAGATGACGGACCCGCGGGTGCGACATTTCTTTGACTTTTTTGTCCAGGAGCAAATCTACCTTCAGCACCCGGACGTGATAGTCCTGACTAATATCCTGCCTGATCCTACCAATACTTATCTTACCTCCTATCGAGCAAGCATTGTCGACGAAGTGAATGGGAAAAAAATCGGGACTCTACGGGATCTGGCCGAAGCCTTTGCGGAAGCGCCAGACCGATTTGTGATCAAAATGATTGGTGAGGCACCGCCCTTGGTCTTGGAGCGAAGCCAGGTCGAAAGTGCCCGCGAGCGCATCCGTAGCCGGTACAACGTAATACAGGAACAAAACCTCGATGAGCAACCAATAGCTCAACCAGCCCAAGCTTCGGCCGGAGGTCCATCTTCGTAATATGCCAGGAATCCGGCTATTGCTGTTAGTGCTGTTTTGTTGTTTGGGAGTGACAAGCGCCTTCGCCAAAAAGGATGTCACGCAGGCAGCCGTCCAGCCGCGCCAATTATCACTGGTACGGGTAAACGTCACCGGACAAGGTTTCGACTATTTTCGTCCGTGGCAAAAACGGGCGCCCTTCTCCAAACGTGCGCTCGGGGCCGTCCTCTCTCAAGGCCGTGTTCTGGTCACGGCTGATTTAGTCGCGAATCAGAACTACGTGGAACTGGAGCGAGCCGAGTCGGGGGAGAAGACGGCGGCATCAGTCGAAGTAGTAGACTACGAGGCAAACCTTGCCCTGTTGCAGCCCCAGGACAAGAAATTTCTGGACGGCTTGCCGCCATTAGAATTAACAAACGACACCGTTGTCGGCGATCGACTGGCGGCGTTGCAGTTGGAGCAGACTGGCGCGCTAGTTGTCACCGATGGCCTGGTGACAGCGATTCAAGTCACGCGTTACCCGGCTGAAGTCGGACAATTTCTAACGTATCGTCTGAGCATTGCTCTGCAGTTTCGAGATAACAGCTATACGGTGCCATTAGTTAAAAACAACAAGCTTGCCGGGCTTCTGCTTCGCTATGACCCACGTTCGCAATTGATGGATGCGATTCCGGCGCCCATCATCACGCATTTCCTAAAAGATGCTGCCAAGCCAAACTACCAGGGTTTTCCATCCATTGGTTTCAGTTACTTCCCCACCCGCGATCCGCAACTACGAAAGTACTCGGGCGAAAATGGAAATGGCGGCGGAGTTTACGTGACTGGCATCGAGCCGGGCGCGGCGGTCCAAAAGGCTGGCTTGCAGGTTGGTGATATCGTTACCGCAATTGGCAATTCTGAACTCGATCAGAACGGAAATTATGTCGATCCGCTTTACAAGAAAATTGACTTCACCAACCTGCTCACCATGCGGGGATATTCCGGGGAAAGAGTTCCATTTAAGATTCACCGTCAGGGTCAGCCGATGCAGCTGGATGTGGCGCTCGAACATCGCCCGGCGGACGCTTATATCATTCCGCCCTATTCCCGGGACGAGGCCCCCAAATACTACATCCTGGGGGGACTCATTTTCCAAGAATTGACCCGCCAGTATTTGCGCGAGTGGGGAACGAATTGGTTGAAAGATGCTCCGCAGCGATTCGTCTATCTGGACCGATTCCAGTGGGAACTATTCCCAGAAGGTCATCGCCGTGTCGTGATCTTGAGTCAGGTTCTACCCGTTAACGGGACGATCGGATACGATGACGTTGGTTATTTGACCGTCACAAAAGTAAACGGGAAAGAAGTTCATTCCTTGGAAGATCTAGCCGCGGCCTTGCAACAGCCAGTCGACGGATTCGTCAAAGTGGAAACGGTAGAAGATCCAAAACAGATTGAGCTGGATGCGAACCAGGCGCAGATGGACGAACCCAGATTACAGGAGAATTTTGGGATTCCGGTTCTCCAACGAGTGAAATAGATCACGCATCTGCCTTCACCTCACGTAAAAACGCGCTCACCTCAGGGGCGTAAGTTTCGTAAGGATCGCTCATGATTAGGGTGTGGTTTGGACCGGACGCGATCGAATCCCAATTGATGACGTATGGAAACGGCGACTCGCGAAAATGCGCCACTGCCTGGGAGCGTCCAGCTGCACGTGAATTATTGGGAGGACGATAACTGGCGCTCTTGATTCGCACGCTTTGGTTCCAATCGGCAATGCGTTTCCCTCCTTTTACTTGAAAAAAGAGACCACGGGCCGGGTCGATGTTGTGATATTCCAAATCAAGACTGAGTAGCCACGGGTCATCCCATTTCAACCCTTCGGCTTCGGCAAAGGTTTCTAACAACCATCGTTTGGTGACCCAATCGACTCCGCCAACAAGTGCCATTGGATTGGTCCGCAAAGATTCGAGAGTGAAACTCCAGTTTTCTAACAGCCAATCGATTTCCGGGTCGCGCCCCTGAAGATATTTGCCGGCCGCGTCAAGAAACCGCCACTGCACATCGAGCGCTTCGATCGTCTTACCGTTCTCCAACCGGACCAGCCACGGACCATCGGGAGAGTGTGAAACTTCGCGCGTCGACACGACGGCATCTTCCAGGATCAGGCCACGCGGGAATCGGCCTTCCTCCAGCAACGTTAGCGCGCAGGCGGTGGTCCCGACCTTCAAAGCATTCGCAAACGGACTCATGTTCGAGTCTCCGATTAACAGATGCAGCCGGCGAAACTTCCGATAATCGGCCAAGGGCTCATCCCGGGCGTTAATGATTGCGCGATTAAACTGTACCCACTGATAGATGTCGTTGACGATGTGATCAGCCCGCTGACTGAGTTGAAATTTCACCGGCGTCGAGCTTGGCGGTAAGTCGAAATCAAATGCCAGCGGATGAGCCTGACCAACGCGACCGGCTCCGGTGAAGATCTGCCGCGTCGCCAGGAAGGTTAACAAACTGCCCAGCACCGGTGGAGTGAACTGCGTCTCGCGCCGCATCAAGTAGTTTTCGTGACAACCGAACGTCGCCCCCGTGTAATGATCGATGTTGTTTTTGATGAACGATACTTGTTCCGTCGCGTGCAACTCGCGGACTGCATTTAATAGGAGCGCGTCGCCCGCCGTTTCGTAAGTAACGATGTCGCGCAGACGCACACACTCGGGAGACGCATACTCAATGTGTCCCATATCGAGGTAGAGGCGGCCGCCGTTCAAAAGAAATCCGCCGTTGCCTGGCGGTTCTTCGTAGTCGCGATAGTGCAAATCGATCGCCCCAAGACATGCCTGACGAAAGATGTGATTTTTCACCCGCGCCGGCCATGTCTCTCCTGAGGGTTCTCCCGCGCGGACGAGAACGCCGTATTCCGTTTCAAGACCGACGATCCGATTCACTTTCAGTCAAGCATCGTGAAGAAAACGATGCGAACAAGCAGCAATCGCCAAGCCCTCCGCATTCCGAATTCAACGATTGGCTCCACTGTGGTTGCTTGAATCTCGTCCAGGAAAGGAAAGAGTGTCCTAATTCATGAGCGAGTTTCCGTTGCGCAGTCCTTCCGCAAAGGTGGGCGGTATTTTTCATTTCGGGCGGATGCTCGACAAAATCCGCCTCCACGCCCAGGGAAGACTGTTAGCTGAGTACCAGGCAAATTTGGGAAAGGGCTTCGATGGCTCGTGCGTTAGATTTCTCGGTATCGATTACGGCGAACTGGCCGAGCAGGTAAGGAACGGCGGCGGCGATGAAGAGATTCTCAGATGGTGTTTGGAGCGCGGCCGCACGCGATCAGAGCGCGAAATTCACGTCTGGAATGAGTTTATGCGGAAACTTGGTTGGAACGATGAGGTCACTGACACTCTGAAGCGCCGAAAAAAAGAGGGCGACCTCGAAGATCGTTCTGACATCCAAACCATGTTCCAATTTATTGATGCGGACGAGGGCCGAGAAGTCGAGATCAACAAACTCTAGCGGCGGTGCCGAACGCCGAAAAGGGAAGCACTTAGCGCCTCGGGCCGAGGCCTCGTCGGTCAGGGCGTCCTGGTCTGCGCGGGACGCGCTGGTGGCGGAGGCGGGCGCATCCGCCAATCGATAAATTTCCACACCGCCAGCACAAACAGGAGAGTGATGATCGCGCCGACGAGCTGCCGCCTCCAGGATTGACCCAAAGCCCTACTCCGACAGCGTATCGATTCGCTCGGCCAACGCAAAATCGAGATCGGTCAGACCGCCTTTGCTGTGGGTCGAAAGAACGAGACGCACCTTGTTATAGCGAATGTCAATATCGGGATGATGCTCCTCCTCGTCTGCTACTTCCGCGACCGCATTCACAAAATCGATGGCATCGGTAAAATCATCGAACTCAAAAGTGCGCTCGATATGCTTTTTTTCCAGCTCCCATTCCGGGATCTTCTTCAAGCGATTTTTCAGCTCATCGGCTTTGATCAGGTCGGCCATTACGGCAAACGAGTAACACCCGAAATTTGTTTTGCAAACGGTGATTCGGATCGTTCGGAACGACATTCCGTCGACATCAAATCTGAAGGATTTTCCGCAGGTTTTTGGTTGAATCGAACACTTCGACCGCAGTCTCCCGGGCAATCTGTGAAAACCAATGCCAGTCTCCGATCAACTCTTGCACGGCCTTCGTGGCCGATTGGAGATCGCACACAAATCGGAATCCATTTTGCCGAGGCAAATGTGCCGTTGCACCCGTATCCTCGGTGATCACAGGCCGGCCCATGGCCAGAAAAACTGCGGCGCGATCGCTTAACCACCCCGTCCGCCAGGACACATCGACGCCTTTGATCGCAGTGAATTCAGCGCTGGCCGATGCGACATAGCGCTGATACCGCCGCGCTGTTCTTGTTACGCGATGCGGATCGACCAGGTGCCAGCCGTGATTGGCCAAACGCTCACGCTCTGGATCGTCGTCAGAGATGTTCATGGCCAACTCAAAACGCGCGTTCTCGACTCGCGCCGGCAGATCGAGATATTTTTCGAACGCATATTTCTTGGAAAGATCGGGAAAGTTGCCGTCCACTTCTACCGCCCCACCCCAATACCATTGTCCGATCGTGGTGAATTTCGTGATCCGCGGCATCAGCTCCGGCTTGATCAGCTCGGTATCGACGAGCGGAAAAAACGTCTTCCACCGGAGCATCGACTTCGGCAGCTTGCAATCTGCCGCCCCGGCATTTAAACCGATTGTCCAAAATTCGTGATGGGTCGATTGCCCCATTTCGATCTTCGTCATCCAATAAAAAATTTCGCTGGGATCGAGATCGCAAAAAATACGGCGTTCGAATTCCAACAGCAGAGGCGGATGAACGGAGTAGCTCAGATTCAGCAGCGTATTGGGACCGGCCAATCGGTTCAGTAAATCGGCTCGGCTGATTCCGAAACAATGCATTTGGTCGAAATCATGCGAATCATTCGGGCGCGGCTGGTAGAGCAGACAATATCTTTTCGTCAATCCATGGACCCGAAGTTGTGCCTGAAAACCTCGGATTGCAGCTTGGTCGGTCTGCTCATCTCCGGTTCCCGGAAAAATCTCGAGCCAAATTGCATCGAGCTTTAGCCGTCGCAGGCCAAGCATCCATTGTAATGGCACCGACAAAACACCCCCGCCTTCACGATATTTCGCGGCAAATCCGCAGCCGAGAAACACAGTCACACCATTAGAATCGCCCGTGTCGGAGGGACGCTCAACGGCAGACAAATTCGAGCGTTAATCGACTTCGGTTGGAAGAGTTAAAAATCCGGCCGAGTGGCGGTGTGCTTTGCCCGTCCGTTCACGTTTAATGATATTTTCTTTAAATCCATTGCGCCGTGATCCGCGTTTTGAAAAGCTCGTAAAGCAGTCGAAGAGACCGGTCATGTTGTGCCGAACTTGTTGCTAGAGAATGGCTGCCTGGAATCAATTTAGCAGCGTGAGCAATTTGAGATGATTTCAATGCAACTCGAAATCGGCAGAACGGCCCACAGCTGGTCGCTAACAATGAACAAGTTATAGTAGAACTAATAGAGCCGCTGAAAATCTGTACGCGATGAGTCCAGCCGATTCGGTGGTGATTCCATATATGCGTTGCGTACTGAGCGCTCATGCTCGGATTGCGATGGTGCTCCCAATCCAGGATTCTCGCTTTCCTCAGCAGTTTTCTCATTGTTTGCGGAAGCCGTTCGCGTGGCGAGCTGGCATATTCGCCGAGATTGGAATGATGAATAAAACCTTTGCCACCAGGTTTCAGTTTGGTTCCCAATTGGCGCAGGTACCCTTCGACCACCTCGCGTTTCGTATGCACGAAGGAATCGAAACTAAACACGAAGTCGATCGAAGCGTCTGGAAACATCGATAATGAGAGGCCATCATTCAGATAACAGCGTACGTGCGAGTCAGCGGCAAAACGACGGCGACACACTTCGATGCACTCATCGACGCGATCAACAATCCACAGCTCCTGGCAGTAATCTTTGAGATAGTGTGTCCACCGCCCAAAACCCGGCGCGATTTCCAAGATCGTTCCCGTCGGGAGGCAATCACGAATGCGCGGAAGAATAGCGCCAAACCATTGCGCTGCCGAAGTTCCCCACGGCGCCGACCATTCCTCGCCCGCATCTTTCCAGTCGTATTTCATAGATCGCGCGGATTTGAGATGTCTTCGGAAATTTACCACAATCCCCCGCGATGCCATCGCTTCATTCTAAATCTGGCGCGGCCCAACTATAAGCTTACGGCCAGAACGGACTACCGCACGCACCCGGGAAAACATATATTGCCTATCGATTGACCGCCAAGGGCGTCTGCATCCGGCATAGGATTCGTTGCG
>WNGI01005120.1_pt2 | contig 11767 bp, 13 predicted proteins | sample 5400621 | NCBI WGS metagenome assembly WNGI01 (sample SAMN13153374, study PRJNA577476) | soil metagenome | isolation source: 20 cm soil or saprolite under Garry oak tree replicate 1 | place: USA:California | collected 2016-06-15
CGCCCGCGCCGCGAGCACCGCCGCCGGCGTGGGGAAGCGCCCGCCCGGGAAGAGCGCGATGAAGCGCGCGAGAATGGTCTGGGCGGCGCGCCCGTTGAGCTGCTGGTGCGCGATCGCGCGGGACAGAGCCTCGTAAGGAGACCAGAGGCCGGGCGCCAGAGGACACGGGCCGTGACGGCGGATGAGCGCGCGCATCACGGGGTCACGCGCGAGGTGGCGAGACGCCGTCGCCGTCACGGGGGTGCCGCCCTCAGAACACGGCGAGCGGATTCGCGGGCGAGCCCGTCCCGCCCACGACCTTCAACGGCGCGATCACCAGCATGAACTCGTCGCGTCCCTCCTCCACGCAGGCGCGCGCCAAGGGCTCGAGGAGCGCGTTGTCGAGGAGTGCGACACCGTAGCAGAACAGGACGGCGTGCACGGCCCAGGGGATGTCGTAGCCGATGGGCAGGTGGTCGAGCATGTCCCACACGAGCACGCTCACATCGTGGTCGCGCAGGAACGGCAGGCAGGAGACGTGGAGCCCCGGGCGCTGCAGCGTGGCGATGGGACCGAACGGCTTGCTGTATGGGCGCTCGGGATCCTGCGCCTGCCACGCCTCGCGCCCGGCGTAGACACAGACCGCGTCGCCGGGCTCGAGACGGATTCCGCGTTTCACGAGGATGTCCTCCAGCTCCCAGCCGTGCACCGGCCGCTCCTGCGTCACGCACGGGACGCCGCGGTGGCGCGGGACGTCCAGCATGACGCCGCGGGTGATGATGCCCTCCGACCAGTGCTCGATCGAGCCGAAGCGCGCGCCATCGAAGGTGATCTCACGCTTCGGGTCGCGCCCGTTCCACATGGCCTCCTCGTCCCAGGTGTGGCAGAGCGCGTCGATGTGGGTGGAGGCGACGCCGTGATAGAAGATGCCGTAGTAGTCGGCGGCGAATCCGCCCTTGCCGCGCGGGAGCGTCTTCATGTAGTGCTGGGCGGGCAGCGCGTTGTTGGGGCCCGGGTCCTTGGGGAAGGGGCGGCTCAACGAGACGCTGCGCCCACTTCGCACGAGCCGCGCCGCCGCCGCGCGCTTGGCCGGGGTGACCAGGTTGAGCGCACCGACCTGGTCGTCCTTGCCCCAGCGCCCCCAGTTGCGGCGCTCGCGGATCCAGCCGAGGACTTCCTCTTCAGTGGGCAGCGGCCGTTCGGGCATCGTCGCCTCCGGGATGATGGTTGGCGGACGGCCCGCAATGGTATCAGGAGGACCGGGCCTAGAGGTACCTCGTCGGCGACATGATGGTCCGCCACATGTGGGCCGCCGGGCTCGCGTCGAACCCGAGCCCTTCCTTCGGCTGCCTGAAGTGTCGGCCGACGACGTCGGTGAACTCCTCCAGGCGCACCTGCGCGTTGGGGTCGAACGAGTAGAGATCGTTCACGCAGATCAGGCGCGCGGTCATGTACCACGTGTGCTCGCGCGCGTAGCGGTAGTCCCGCTCGATGTAGGGCTCGGGCTTGTAGTCCGGGCCGAACAGCTTGACGTACATCTCGGGGTACTTGTACCCGACGGACTCGTCCGCGAAGAACCGCAGCGCCTGGTGATAGCGGATGGCCCAGCTCACCTCTTCGTCCACGTAGGGCTCGACGAGCTGCGCGCCCCAGTAGCCGTGATCGCCCCGGATGAAGCCCGCGATGGCGATGTCGTGCAGCAGGCACGCGAGCACGACCTTCTCGCCGGCGCCGCTCTTCTGTGCGAGCCGCGCGGACTGCAGCACGTGACTGGCGGGGGCGAAGCGGTGCTCGAAGAAGTCGAATAGGGTCGGCCGGTCCGGCATCCGGGACAAGCGTGGATCCTGGCCCATCATGTAGAGCTTGCCCTGGTTCGGCGGCCGCGGGACGGGCACTCTCGGATCGCGCTCGCCCGAGGTGTAGATGACGGACTTCACGACGATCCGATCGAGCTCCTGACTCAGCGCGTGCTCGGCGGCCTCCGCCCGTTGCAGTGTCGTCATGATCGGATCATCGTTCGCCCGGCCGCGGGCTGTCAAGTTTATGGCATCACCCAGCCGCCGTTGGGCTGGAGCACCTGGCCGGTGAGATAGTGGGCCTCCTCGGTCGCCAGGAAGACCGCGCAGTAGGCCACGTCCTCCACGCCGCCGAAGTGCCGTACTGGGAGCTCCCCGAGGCGCCGCGCGCGGTACTCGGGCGTCATCACCGCGCGGCTCATGTCGGTGTCGATCCCGCCGGGGGCGATGGCGTTCACGGTGACGCCGTGGGGGCCGACCTCGTGGGCCATCGCGCGGGTGAACGCCTCGATCGCGCCCTTGGTCGCCGCGTAGGCGGCGAAGCCGGCACCGACCGACGTCCGCGCGAGCTGGGAGGAGAGGTTGATGATGCGACCGTACCGCGAGGTCAGCATCGGGCGCAGGGCGTGCTGGGTGCAGAGGAGCGTCCCGGTCACGTTGACGGCGAACATCCCGCCGTAGTCCGCGACCGGCACGTCGAGAAACGGGCCGCGCGTCATCACGCCGGCGTTGTTCACCAGCACGTCGAGCCGGCCGAAGCGCGCCAGCACCTGCGCGATCATGGCGCGCACCTGGTCCTCATGCACGACGTCGGCCCGCACCGCCTCGGCGCGTCGGCCCGCCGCCTCGACCTCGGCGACGACCTCCTTCGCCGCGGCCGCGCTCACGTTGTAGTTCACCGCGAGGTCGGCGCCCGCGCGACCCAGCGCGAGGGCGATCGCGCGACCGAACCCGCGGCCGGCCCCGGTCACCAGCGCCACGCGCCCGTCGAGGCGTCCCATGCCCGGGGCTATACAGTGCCGGCGAAGGAGGTGTCAAGCCGGGCGTGCCCGGATGGTACGATCTCCCGTCATGCCCGGCGAGCCGCGCTCGTCGTTCTTCGCCCTCACGCCCGACCGCGTCCTGGAGGCGGTCGAGGTGGGCGGCCTCCGCTGCACCGGCCGCTGCCTGCCGCTGCGGGCCTTCGAGAATCGCGTGTACGAGGTGGAGCTGGAGGACGAGCGGCGCCTCGTCGTGAAGTTCTACCGGCCGGGCCGCTGGTCGCGCGAGACGATCCTCGACGAGCACAGGTTCCTCGCGGACCTCGCGGCAGCCGAGATACCGGCGGTCGCGCCGCTCGACCTCGGCACGGGCACGACGCTCGGCGAGATCGAGGGAATCTACTACGCCGCGTTCCCGAAGGTCCGCGGGCGCACGCTCGATGAGCTCGACGCCGAGAACCGGCGCCGGATCGGACGGACCATCGGTCGGATGCACGCGGTGGGCGCCGCGCGCGGCGCGCCGCACCGCCTGCGGCTCGACGCGACGACCTACATCCGCGAACCGGTCGAGGTCTTGCTGAAGGGCAGCTTCATCCCCGAGAGCCTCGCGCCGCGCTATCGGGACGTCGCGCTCCGCATCGCCGACGCCGTCGCCGCGCCGCTCGCCGCCGCGCGGACCCAGCGTATCCACGGCGACCTGCACTACGGTAATCTCCTCTGGACCTCCGACGGCCCGATCCTGGTGGACTTCGACGACTGCCTCGTCGGCCCGCCCGTGCAGGATCTCTGGCTCCTCGCCCGCGGCCGGTCCGAGGAGGCGCGCCGCGCCCGCGAGGACTTGGTGGAGGGGTATGAGCTCTTCCGCGAGTTCGACCGCTCGACCCTCGCCCTCAGCGAGCCGCTGCGCGCCTGTCGGATCGTCCACATGTCCGGCTGGATCGCCCGGCGCTGGGACGATCCCTCGTTCCCGCAGGCCTTCCCGAACTTCAAGGACCACCGCTACTGGATGCAGGAGTACGAGGAGCTGGTGGCGATCAGCGAGGCGCTTGCCTGAGCCGGGACTGCGACGGATGCTACGCTCGGCGTCGGGAGGGCGTCGGACGCGTCGGCATGCCGGAGGACATCGCGCGGGCGATTCTGTTCCTGGCGTCGGACGAGGCCTCGTGGATCACCGGAGCGTGGCTCGTCGTGGACGGCGGCGCCACCGCGTGCCACCCGCCGATCGGCTGACCGCCGCCGCCGCCGTTGCATTATCCTTGAAGACAAGGAGGCGTCCATGCGACACACGATCGCGGTGATCCCCGGCGACGGGATCGGCAAGGAGGTCGTGCCCGAAGGCGTGCGCGTCCTCGACGCGGCCGGCCGCCGGTTCGGGTTCGACGTCGAGTGGAAGTGGTTCGACTGGAGCTGCGAGCGCTTCACGAAGACCGGGCGCATGATGCCGGAAAATGGCCTCGACCAGCTCCGGCCGTTTGAGTCCATCTTCCTGGGCGCCGTCGGGTTCCCCGGCGTGCCCGACCACGTCTCGCTCTGGGGGCTGCTGATCCCGATCCGCCGCGGGTTCCGGCAGTACATCAATCTGCGCCCGGTGCGCCTGCTCAAGGGTGCCCAGTCGCCGCTCGCCGGGCGCGGGCCCGGGGACATCGACATGCTGATCGTGCGCGAGAACAACGAGGGAGAGTATTCGGAGATCGGCGGGCGGCTCTACGTGGGCACGCCGGAGGAGCTGGCGGTCCAGCAGGCGGTCTTCACGCGCAAGGGCTGCGACCGCGTCATGCGCTACGCCTTCGAGCTGGCGCTGAGGCGGCCGCGCAGTCACGTGACCTCGGCGACCAAGTCGAACGGGATCATCCACAGCATGCCGTACTGGGACGAGCGCTTCGCCGCGGTCGCGAAGGAGTATCCGAGCGTCAAGACCGCGCAGTACCACATCGACATCCTCACCGCCCACTTCGTGCAGCATCCCGACTGGTTCGACGTGGTCGTCGGCTCGAACCTCTTCGGCGACATCCTCTCCGACCTCGGTCCCGCCATCGCGGGCTCGATCGGGCTCGCGCCGGGCGGTAACATCAACCCCGAGAAGGAGTACCCGTCGATGTTCGAGCCGGTGCACGGCTCGGCGCCCGACATCGCGGGTAAGGGGATCGCGAATCCGATCGCGCAGATCTGGACTGGCGCGATGATGCTCGAGCACCTGGGCCATCCCGAGGCGGGTCGCGCCGTCGTGACGGCGATCGAGCGGCTCGTCGAGGAACGCAAGACGCTCACGCGCGACCTCGGCGGTCACGCGTCGACCGGCGAGGTCGGTCAAGCGATCGCGGCGCTGCTCTAGGAGGGCGCGCCGCTGGTCCGCAGTTGTTTCCCTGAATCCAGCGGCGACGGATTGGCGTCCCAAGTGTGGAGGATCATGACGAATGATGAAGCGGATCCTGGTACCCATCGACGCTCGAGAGCGTAGCGAGACGATCGTTCCGGTGGTCGCGGCGCTGGCCCAGAGCGCCGGCTCGACCGTGCGTCTGCTTCGGGTGTTTCCGATCCCGGAGCGAGTGGTCGGCCCGCAGGGCCGGACGGTCGCGTACGCCGATCAGGAGATGGCGCGCCTGACGGCGGCGGGGCTGGCGGACCTGCGGCGGGTCGAGGCGCAGCTCGCGGCCGCACCGGTGGAGCGCGTCGTTCGCTTTGGCGAGCCGGTCGAGGAAATCCTGCTGGAGGCCGAGGCCTTCGACGCCGATCTGATCGCGCTCGCGGCATCCGGCCACGGCCGGCTGCGTGGCGCGCTCCGGCCCGGTGTGGCGGAGCGGGTCGCGCGCAAGGCATCGGTGCCCGCCCTGCTGCTCCGCGGGTGAGCCTGGCTAGGCGAGGAGGCCTTCGAGTACCGAGCGCGCGAGACGTGGCAGCTCGGGATCGCGCGCGCCCATGATGAGGACGGTGTCACCGGACTGCGCCTCGCGCAGCACCCACTCGCGCGCGGCGCCGTGGTTCGGGGCGTAGCCGCAGCGCAGTTCGTGAGGTAGATCGTCCGCCAGCGCGCGGCTCGAGAGGTCCTTCGCGACGGTGCCGCCGGAGTAGAAGATCTCCGAGTAACAGAAGCGGTCCTCGGGCCGCAGCAGCCGCGGGAGCAGCGTCTTCAACTCGGGGCGCAGGAAGCGGGCCGGGCCGAACCCGTGGGGCTGAAAGACGGCGACGACCCGCCCGGCGCCGGCCTGCGCCGCAGAGATGGTCGCGCGGATCTTCTCGCCGTTGTGCGCATAGTCGTCCACCACCCGGATGCCGCTCGGCGTCGTGCCAAGCACCTCGAACCGGCGCGCCACGCCGGGGAAGCACGCGAGCAGCACCTCCACGGCGACCGGGGCCACGCCCAGCTCGAGCGCGACCAGCGCCGCGGCGGCGGCGTTCTCGAGGTTGTGGAGCCCGGGCAGCGGTACCTTCAGCGTCACGTCGTGGTGCTCGACGCGGAGCACGCCGAGGGCGTGGTCGGGGCGCGCGCTCGAGACGCGGAGGCGCGCGTCGGCGTCGGGAGAGTCGCCGTAGGTGAACGCCTTGAAGCGGCGCCCGAGCGCCGCCGCCTCGGGGCACCGGGCGTTGACGAGGAGCCGGCCGCAGCTCTCGGCGAAGGTGGCGAACTGCGGGCGGAGCGTCTCCACCTCGCCGTGGTCCCGGCTGATGTTGTGCACGACGCCGATCGCGGGGCGGTAGCCGACGAGCGTGCCGTCGGACTCGCAGGCCTCGGCGACGACGGGGCCCTCGGCGGGACCGGCGCGGAAGCACCCGCCCGGGCCGTCGCCGACGAGCGCGGCGCCGCCGAGCACGGTGGCGGGCACGCCCGCCTCGCCCAGGAGCCACGCCAGCATCCCGACGATCGTGCTCTTGCCGCTCGTGCCCGCGATGGCGACGCCGGGCACGCCGGCATTCACCACCTCCGCGAGGAGCCGCGGCCGGGAGACGTATTCGAGCCCGAGCGCGCGCGCGGCCCGCATCTCGGGCGTGTCAGCCTCGACGGCCGTCGAGTGCACGAAGCGATCGATGCCGCGCGTGACGGCCGTCCCGTCATGCGGGAACAGCTCGATACCGAGCCCGCGGAGACGCGCGGCGACCTCCTGGCTCCTGCCCTGGTCGAAGGCACGGTCGGAGCCCTGGACCGCGTGGCCGCGCGCGCGCAGGAGGCTGGCGAGCGGGTTCATGCCCGCCCCGGCGACGCCCGAGAAGTGATAGCGCATCGTGGTCCTCAGAGCGGGCGCGACCGGACCCGGAAATCGACGTTATCCCGAACCCACTTCCAGAGGCGCGCCTGATCCGGCGGTTCAACACCGGTCATCAGCTGAGTGCGCCAGCCCTGCATCACCTCGGACTCGGTCGTCCAGAGCCTGACCCGCTGCCGCACCACTTCCTTCCGCCAATGCTCCCCCACCTTGGGGCTCGGATAGACCAGCCGCACGGTGAGGTTTCTCGACAGATACTCGAGCGGGGTGAAGTTGATCTGTCGGTAGAGGGCCAGCGAGCCTGGCTTGACGCCCGGGACGGGCACGTCGGGGATGCCGTCGGTCACCAGCAGGATGCTGATCGGGCTCAAGACGAGGTTGCGCTCCTTGGCGATCCGGGCCACCTGGGTGAAGAAGGCGTTGAAGTCGGTGAGCGTGTCGGTGGGCGCGTACCAGCGCTTGAGGTCCGCCTCGATTTGAGCGACGTCCTTGCCCGCGAAGTCGAGGATCGGGCGGAAGGCCTTGGGCTCGCTCGCCTCCTTGCCCCCGATGGCGGCGACGAACAGTTCGCGAGGCTGGCTGAGGCCGCCGAGACCGTTGAGGTGGCCGTGGAGGTAGTACGCGAGGAAGCTCATGGCGTTGCCGTAGTCCCCCGTGTGGACGAACGACCCGCTCGTATCCACCCCGACGAACAGGCTCTCCCGCAACTTGTGGTTGGTTGTCGGCTCCGCCCCCGCCGTCGTCGCGAGCAGCGCGCCCGCGAGCAGTGCGAGCGTGAGCGAGCGGGCGGGGCTCACAGGTTGCCCTGCCTTCTCGGCTGCAGATGCATCAGGCCGGCGAGGACCTCCCGGGTGTCCGTCACCTCCTTCAGGCTCTTGAACGGCAGGCTGAAGACCGGCCGCGCCGTCACCAGGACCATGCCGAAGTTCACCGCGGCGGCGAGGACGTGCATGGCGGGCAGGCCGAGGTACTCGAGGAGCTCGTCGCTCTTCTCGTGGAGCCAGCTCATCTCACGCTTGAGATCCGCGAGCGGCTCGCGCCACCAGGCGGGCGCGGGGACCAGCTTCACCGGCAGACCTTCGGGCGTGTGCATCGGCTGCCGCGAGATGACGGCGAGCAGCGGCGGCGTCCCGTACTGGCCGAACAGGAACCACGTCATTCCACGGATGCCGACCCAGCCGAACGTCGCCACGCTGAGTGTGAACCAGAGCCCAGGTCGGAAGCTGTCCCCCGTCTGCTGGACGATCCAGGGCGTGATGGCGTCGACCATCTCGCGGTAGAGGAACATCACCTCGAAGAACATGACGAAGAGCTCGACCATGACGATCTGGGCGATGAACTTGAACTCCTGCTTCCGGACGGCGTCGACGAGTGCCTGGATGCAGGCGAAGCTGCCCATGATCAGCAGGCAGAGGAAGAGCCAGAGCAGCGCTCCGGTCGCCCGCGGAATCTGTGCTTCGCCGGAGAGGTCGGCGAGCACCTGCGACAGGGTCGGCATCAGCGTGTAGGTGAAGATCGTGGCCTCGAGCGCGCACCAGACGAGCAGTATCACGAAGGCGAGCCATGGCATGCCCGGCCGGAAGTATTGGTCCGACATCCGGCCCGTCATCGCCATCGGCAGGGTGACGAGCTGGCGGGCCGCCTCGAAGAGGAGCTTCACGGCGAGGTGGGTCAGCGTGGTCAGCCAGCCGACCACCACGGCCCCGAGCCGGATGATACCGACCCAGTACATCCAGGCCGCGCGGGCCGCATCCCACCACGTCAACAGAACCGTCGAGATGAATTCGACCCGGCGCGACCGGAACGGCAGCGTGTACACGGCAAGCCCGGTGCACCAGGCGGCGGCGAGGCCGAGGAGCACGGGGAACAGGAGCAGGACGTACTTGATGGTTGCCGACCAGACAGACGAGGAGTCGAGGAAGTAGCCGAACAGCATCTGCTGCAGCTGGGGCACCCAGGCGATCGGCGCCGCGAACAGCTCGGCGACCTCGCGCCACGCCTCCGGGACCATGGCGATGAACCGGTCAATCATCTGCGTTCTCCTTGACGATGACTACGGGCCTTGGATACGTCCCGCCGGCGCGGCGGGCCTATCGGTGACGGGCCTGAGGTCGATGACGGGCTTGAGTAATGGTGGCTCCCCGCCGGTCACGTCCCGCAGGCCGAGATCCATGACGTCCATCACGTCCACCGCCGCCTGTCGCTCGAGCGCTTGGCGCTCGCGCCAGCCCGAGCGGGCTCCCATCGTCATCGCGAGCGCGAGGCTCGGCGCGGGGCGGCTCGTCGGCGCGGTGGTGAGGGCGCGGCGGTTCACGCGGCCCACGAGGTCCTGCCGGCCGATCCGCCGCAGGATGCGGGCCACGTACCGGCGCGTTTCGCCGTAGGGCGGAACCCCGCCGTAGAGCACGACGGCCTGTTCCCCGGCGTTGTAGGCGGCCAAAACTTGAGGTAGGTCGCCGTTGAACCGGTCCATCAGGCGCCTCAGGTGGCGGACGCCGCCTTCGATGTTCTCGTAGGGATTGAAGGTGTCCTCCACCTGGACGGCCGCGGCCGTCGCGGGCATGAGCTGCATCAGCCCGCGCGCACCCCGGCGCGACACGGCCCGCGGGTTGAACTCGGACTCGGCCTCGACGATCGCCGCGACCAGGATTGGCGCGATGTGATGGCGCACGGCGACCTCCCTGATGTGCGCTTCGATCGCGACCGCCAGGAACTCGCTCCGCGGCTCCTCGATCGCGTCATCGTCGTCCGGCGTCTGGCGCTCGATCTCCCGAGCATCGTTCGGGATCGACCGCGACGCCACGTATGCCGGAACGATCGTGAGCAGCAGGATCAGGAGCCCGAGCATGTGAGGTGTGAACAGAGATCGCACGTCGCGCATGACGCATGGAAGAGAACGCAACCACGGTGCCAGCCACCCCGGACAGATGCGTCGGCCAGTCTTCTCAGTCATTTAGCCAGTGATCCTTCGAGCAGTTTCAATGGGACAGGCCGTCAGTGGTCAGACACCCCGGTGCCATCCGGTCGCGGGTGGCTATACCCTCGCGCGGAACCGCCCTGCGGCCAGACGTGGCCGGAGCGACGGCGCCGGTGCAGGCGCCGGTCGGTCCAGAGGGGCCGGACCCGGTAGGGACCGGAGCCGGAGGTTCGCACATTCGATGAAGCAATCCAAAGCGGTTGCCAGCTCCGGCTGAGTGCGGGCGCGAGCCACCTCGATGTAGACCACGGTATCGTTGAAGATGGCGTTCTCAGCTCCGAGAACGCTCGACGCCGCGTGGGCCTTGAAGAGGCTGATCCAGGCCTTGTCGGGTGGCTGGCTCAGCTTGAAGTGGATGCAGACGCGATCGTCGGGCCCGCCCCGGCGCTCGAGCGTGAGGTCACTGATCCGATGGATCGTCAGCATGATTATCTCCGCAGCCACGACGCCCGAGCGCCACGCTCGGTGGAAACCGCTGACGGCAGGCGGCCCGAACTCCAGCCAGAGCCATCGAAGCACACAATGGCCGGCGTGTCCAGAGCCGGTCGGTGCGATCTAGCCGCGCTCGCTCGACAGGACCAGCGTGCCTGCGGCGGAGAGCATGCCGCCCATGCCGTTGACGAGCGAGAGCTTCGCGCCCGGCACCTGACGCTGGCCGCACTCGCCGCGCAGCTGACGCGTCGCCTCGATGATCGGGAAGATGCCGTACATCCCCGAGTGGGTGTAGGAGAGGCCGCCCCCGTTGGTGTTGATGGGGAGCGTGCCGCCCGGGGTCGAGCGTCCCTCCGCGAAGTGGTGCACGCCCTCACCGCGCTTGGCGATACCGAGCGACTCCAGCATGATCGGCGGCCCGGAGGTGAAGGCGTCGTAGAGCATGATGTGGTCGAAGTCGTGGGGGCCGACGCCCGCCATGCGGAACGCCTTCTCACCGGCGAGGCGGGTCGCCTCGCTGAAGGTGAGGTCCTTCATCTGGGTGAGCATCACGTGCTCGGTGCCCTCGCCCACGCCGCGGACGTACACGGGCCGCTTGGCGCAGTCCTTCGCGCGATCGGCGCGCGTCAGCACGACGGCGCCGCCGGCGTCCGTGACGAGACAGATGTTGAGGAGATTGAACGGGTAGACGACCGGCCGCGAGCCAAGCACGTCGGCCACGGTGATGGGCTCGCGACGCGCCGCCTTCGGGTTCCGCATGGCCCACTGACGGGTGGACACGGCCACCTGCGCCCACTGCTCGAGCGTCGTCCCGTACTCGTGCATGTGACGCGTGGTGATCATGCCGAAGAGCGTGGGGGCCCCGCCGAAGCCGAAGGGTGCCTCGAACTGCCCGGTCAGGCTGGTGTCGCGCCGCGGGCTCACGCCCACGCCCGAGCGGCCGGACTCGCCGTGCGAGATGACGGCCACGTCGCAGAGGCCGTGGTGGAGCGCCGCCACCGCGTGGCCGACCATGATGATGAAGGAGCAGCCGCCCACCGTTGTGCCGTCCACGTAGCGCGGGGAGATACCGAGCGCCTCGCCGAGGAGGGCGGGGGAGTGTTGGCCCGCGGTGAAGATCCCGTCCACGTCCGAAACCTTGAGCCCGGCGTCGCGGACGGCGTTGGTAACCGCCTCCAGATGGAGCGTGAGCTGGCTCTTCCCCGGGAGGGTCCCGATCTCGTCGCTCTCGTCGACCCCCACGACGCAGGCGGAGTTCCTGAGCGCCTTCATGTCGGCCATGACACTCACCGGGCCGGCTCGAACAGGGGCAGCGTGATCTCGTCGGTCAGCTTCGAGAACACGACCCGCACCGGCATGTCGCACCTGATCGCCTTGGGGTCGGGCTCGACGTTGACGAGGTTC
>WNGI01020573.1_pt1 | contig 11767 bp, 6 predicted proteins | sample 5400621 | NCBI WGS metagenome assembly WNGI01 (sample SAMN13153374, study PRJNA577476) | soil metagenome | isolation source: 20 cm soil or saprolite under Garry oak tree replicate 1 | place: USA:California | collected 2016-06-15
GGCGTCGGCCAGCACGGTGCGCAGGCGTCCGCGCTCCAACTCGTGCAGCGCCGCGGCGGACGTCCCACCCGGGGAGGTCACCATGTCACGTAACTGGGCCGGATGCTTTTGCGTCCGTTCGGCAAAGGCGACCGATCCCTTGAGTGTTTCGAGAACGAGGTCATGCGCAAGATGGCGTGGGAAGCCGAGGTGCACGGCGCTGTCGATCAACGCCTCCATGACCAGGAAGACGTAGGTCGGACCGGTGCCGCTGACGGCGGTCGCCATTGCGACGAATCGCTCGTCGGCGACCTGCAATTCGTGGCCGAGGGCACCCAACAGCGCGCGGGCCTGACCGCGATGCGCCTCGGTCGCCTCCCCCGTCGCGTACCAGATGTTCACGCCTTCCCCAATCTGGGCCGGCGTGTTGGGCATCACGCGGACGAGGGCACCGTGCTCCAATCCCCGGCGCAGCGTCTCTGTCGTCGCTCCGGCGATGATCGAGATCACCAGTTTCTCCGGCGCGAGGCTCCCGCGCAGCTCCTTGAGGACGGCGGGCATCACCTGCGGCTTGAGGCCGAGCACGACGACATCGCCCTCGCGGGCGGCTTCGGCGTTGTCGGCTGTCACCTTGATCCCGTGTTTCTCGGCGAGCGCCTGCCGCCGGTCGGCGCGCGGGTGGCTGGCGATGATCGACCCGGCCGGCAGCAATTGCCGCTCGAGCACGCCGGCGATGATCGCCTCGGCCATGACGCCGGCGCCGACCACGCTCAGCGTCGACCCTCGGAGCGGACTCATCTTGCGGATTGTACGGAGCTTGATTGACTGGTCGCGATCATCGCGATGAACGCCCTGGGCTGGTCGGCGAAGATTGACAAACGAACGGATGTTCGCTAAACTGATACAGAATTGTGGTAGTTGAGGAATCGGCCCTGGTGTTGAGTCCCGCAGTGACCGAGCTACTTGGTGCGATCGAACGCTTCCGCCAGCGGCCAAAGGGGAATCGCCAGCCAACCGAGCTTACCGCCGAACTCAAAGGCATCCGCCACGGTCAGGACCTGCTGGACCTGGAGTTCTCGATGGCGGCCGCGGAGTTCGGACGGACCGAGGAATACGAAGAACAGGGGTCGGTGAGTCCCATCGATTGGATCCGCCATCACTGCCGGATGTCGAGCTCCGCGGTCTGGGGCAGCATGGCGGTTGGCGAGCACCTCGGGGAGCTCTCGCGGAGCGTGGAGGCGGTGGAGAACGGCGAGATCGGCTATTCCCACCTGGCCTTGATGGCGAGAACCGCCGAGGCGCTGGCAGGATCGTCGACCGCGGCGCCCTTCGAAGAGGCCGAGCTGCTGGAGAAGGCGCGCGAATTCAGCGTCGGACGCCTCTGGCACTTCTGTCATCACCTGCGGCACGCGACCGACCCGGAGGGATTTGCCGCCCAGCAGAACCGGGCGACCGAAGCGCGCAGCCTGAAACTGAGTCCCTGCGAGGATGGCACGCTGCTCCTCGAAGGCTGGCTAGACACCATCGGCGGCGCGGCACTCCGGAGCGCGCTCGAACCGCTGGCCCTGGCCCACGGCGACCACGACGACCGCTGCCGGGAACGCCGCTACGCCGATGCGCTCGTCGAGGTGATGACCCATGTCCAGGACGCGGGATCGCTGCCGCAGCGCCCGCACCTCCAGGTGACGGCCTCGCTCGACACGCTGCGCGGATCGGCGGGTTCGCCCGCCGGTGACATGGAATACTCCCTGCCAGTCTCGGCGGCGACGGTGCAGCGCCTGGCGTGCGACGGCACCATCACCCGCGTGCTCTTCGGGCCGGAGTCGGTTGTGATCGACGTTGGCCGCGCCCGGCGCGTCGTCGCCGGCCCCACGCGTCGCGCCCTCAACGCCCGCGACGGTCATTGCAAGTGGCCGCGCTGCGATCGACCTGCCTCCTGGAGCGACGCTCACCACGTCATCCATTGGACGAAGGGCGGTGAGACCGACCTCTCGAACATGGTGCTGTTGTGTCACCGGCACCACTGGATGGCGCACGAAGGCGGCTGGCAGTTGGTGCGCACCGCAGAGGGCGAGGTCCTGACGGTGCCACCTCGCCCCCCGGGTCTGGCACGCGCCGCTGACGTCCCGGATCAGGTGGAGGCCGCGCGCCGGTTCGTGGACCAGTTCACTGGCGAGCGCGTAATGGGCGCAGGCTAGCCGCGAGCTGCCTGCGTGCCTTCATGTTGATTCTCGATCCGGGCCACATCCGACTTCGGCGCGATGCGCCAGAACCGGTGCAGGGCACTGCCCCAGTCCTCGAGGATCTCGCGCGCCACCACCGAGTCGGTATAGGCAACGTGACGCTCGATGAGCTCGTGCAGGCGAACCCCCTGCTCCATCAGCAGCGGATGGTCGCTGCTCAGCCGGTGGACATCGACCAATTCCGGGTTCACCATCGCGGGCACGCCGATACCTCGGTCGTAGACGAACACCTCGCCACCGGTCATGCCGGCTCCCAGGTTGTGGCCCACATCGCCCAGGACGATGACCGTTCCTCCCGTCATGTACTCACAGGCGTGCTCCCCCACCGCCTCGACCACCGCCGAGGCACCGCTGTTTCGGACGGCGAAGCGTTCGCCGGCGCGCCCGGCACAGAACAGCTCGCCGCCGGTCGCGCCGTAAAGGATGGTGTTCCCCAGTAGGTGTGGATCCCCCGCATCATTGGCGGGCGGCCGCGCGATGATTCGCCCACCGCCCATCCCTTTTCCGAGGTAGTCATTCGCTTCCCCGACGAGGACGAACTCGATGCCTTCGGTCAGGAAGGCCCCGAAGCTCTGCCCGGCAGACCCGGTAAACGTGACACTCGCCAACCCGGCTGGCGCGGACGCCCCCATCTCCCTGGCCACCGCGCCGCCCAGGCGAGCTCCGACTGAGCGGTCGGCATTTTCGATCGGGTAGCTGAGTTGAACATCCCCTCCCCTCAGGACCGGGCCGAGCGCCTCGAGGCAGACGCGGTCGCCCAGCTGTGACGAGGGCCGCTGCAATGGAACGGTACGCACGAAGCGGCGGGGCTCCGGCAGCTCATCGACGAGCAGCGGAGAAAGGTCCAAGCGGTCGGCCCGTGGGTCGTTGGTGATGCGCTGCGAGAGTAAGTCGGTGCGGCCGATGGCATCCTCCAGACAGTGCAGGCCAAGGCCGGCCAGGATGTGCCGGATCTCCTCAGCGACGTGGGTCAGATAAGCCTCCAGCATCTCCGGCGTCCCCGCGAACTTGGCCCGCAGCTCAGGTCGTTGTGTCGCGATGCCCACCGGACACGTATCGAGGTGACAGGTGCGCACCATGATGCAACCTTCTGCGAGCAGGGCCGCGGTGCCAAAGCTGTACTCGTCTGCGCCCAGCAGCGCCGCGATCATGACGTCGCGGCCGGACTTGATTCCGCCGTCGACGCGAAGGCGAACGCGACCGCGCAGTTCATTGATCCGCAAGGTCTGCTGCGTCTCGGCCAGGCCGATCTCCCAGGGCATTCCCGCGTGCTTGATGGACGACAGGGGGCTGGCGCCGGTGCCGCCGTCCGCACCCGCAATGTGGACGACGTCTGCGAGGCCCTTGACGACGCCGGCGGCGATCGTCCCGACGCCGGCTTCGGCGACCAGCTTGACCGAGACGGCCGCCAGGGGATTGACCTGCTTGAGGTCGTAGATGAGCTGGGCGAGATCCTCGATGGAATAGATGTCGTGATGCGGCGGCGGCGAGATCAGGGCGATCCCAGGCTGGGTGTGCCGGAGCCGGGCGATCTCGTCGGTTGCCTTGTGCCCGGGGAGCTGCCCGCCCTCCCCCGGCTTGGATCCCTGTGCCATCTTGATCTGCAGCTCGTCGGCAAAGACGCAGTATTCAGGCGTTACCCCAAAACGGCCCGACGCCACCTGCTTGATCCGCGAGTTGCGGTCGATCGGAAGTCCCCTCGTGCGGTACCGGGCGGGATCTTCGCCGCCCTCTCCCGTGTTGCTCTTGCCGCCGAGCCGGTTCATCGCGATCGCGGTGGTCTCGTGCGCCTCCGCGGCGATCGATCCGTGCGACATGGCGCCAGTCGAGAAGCGCCGCACGATGGCCGAAGCCGGCTCGACCTCATGCAGCGGCAGCGGCGGGCCGGCCGGGCGCATCGCCAGCAGGTCGCGTGGATAGGTTGGCGCCCGTTCGTTGACGAGCCGGGCAAAGCGCTCGTACAAGGCGTAACCGTTCCCATCCGGGCCGGCGGCCACCGCTCGCTGCAGGGCGTGCGCCGCCGCCATCTCCTTGGCTGGCGCCGCCGCCATCTCCTTGCCTGACGCGCCGGCCATCTCTGTCACGCGCGCGGTGGCCATCGCCTTGACGGCGCGCTCCGCTGCCGGCACGGCGGCATGCAACGCGTCGACGACGTCCGGATTGGTCGCATGGAATTCGGTGCCCTGCTTGTGATGCTTGAAGAAACCGGGGCTTACCAGGGATGGCGAGCTGGTCGCGTACCCGGAGGCATGACGGGTCAGGACGTCCTCGCCGAGGTCGTCGAAGGTCGCGCCGCCGAGCGGCGATGGGGTCCCGACAAAGGCGATATCCACCACGCTCGGATGGAGCCCGATGATTTCGAAGAGCTGCGCCCCCTGGTACCCGTCGAGCGTCGAGATGCCCATCTTGGCCAGCACCTTGAGCGTGCCGTCCTCGAGTGCACGCACATAGTGCTCCTGCGCGGCGCGCCCGTCGGATGCCTCCCCTTTGAGATGACCCGCGGAGGCGAGGGCCCGGATCGAGGCGAGGCCGAGCCGCGGACAGATCGCCTGCGCCCCGTAGCCGAGCAGGCTGACCACGTGGTGGACCTCGCGCGCTTCGTCGGTCTCCAACACCAGGCTCGCGCGGCCACGCAGGCCGCGGCGCATCAGGTGGTGATGCACCGTTCCGACCGCGAGCAGTGCGGGAATCGGCGCGCGCGCCTGGCCGGCCGCGCGATCGGACACCACCAGGATGGACGCGCCCCTGCCCACAGCCCCCTCGGCGTCGCGCGCCAGCCGCTCGCACGCTGCCTGCAAACCCGGGGCGCCCTGGGCGACATCGAAGGTCGCGTCCAGGTCGCTCACGGTAAAGGGAGCACCCAGGGCCCGCACGGCGTCGAGCCCGGATGGAAAGAGAACAAATGAATCGAGCTGGACGAGGCGGGCCGCGTCAGGCCCATCGGAGAGCAGCGGGGCGGGCGTCCCAAGATAGGTGCGCAGTGACATCACCAGCCGCTCACGGAGGTGGTCGATCGGCGGGTTGGTCACCTGCGCGAACCGTTGCTTGAAATAGCTGTAGAGAAGGCGCGGCGACTCAGCCAGGACCGAGGGGGCCGTGTCATCGCCCATGGAGAAGATCGGCTCCTTGCCCTGGCTGGCCATCGGCCGGAGCACATAAGTGAATTCCTCTTTGGTGTAGCCGAAGGCCGCCTGGCGGGCGACCAGGTCTTGCGGGATCTCTTCGACTGGCTCTCCCGCATCGGCCGGTTGCAGCCGCTCGTCCAGCCAGCGACCGTACGGCCGTTGGGCCGCGAGACGGCTCTTGACCGCCTCGTTCTCCTCGAGCCCGCCGTTTTGCGGATCGACGCACAGCATCTCTCCCGGCCCGAGCTTCGCCCGCCGCACCAGGCCATGGCCACGCAGATCCACGGCGCCGGCCTCTGAGGCGCAGGCGACCAGGCCGTCCTCGCACACCGCGTAGCGCAGCGGCCGCAGACCGTTGCGGTCCAGCGCCGCGCCCACCCGGACACCGTCGGTGAAGACCAGCCCGGCAGGCCCATCCCAGGGTTCCATGAGGCACGCGTGATACCGATAGAAATCGCGAACCGCGGGATCGACGTCGAAGCCTTCCCAGGCCTCAGGAACCAGCATCGCCAATGCCTGGCGGAGGTCACGTCCGCCCTGCACCAGGAGCTCCAGCGCGTTGTCGAGCATCGCCGAGTCGGAGCCGCTCTCATCGATAACCGGGACCAGCAACGATTCCGCAGCGAGGCGGTCACTGCCGAGCCGTCCCTGCCGGGCGCGCATGCGGTTGACGTTGCCCTGGATAGTGTTGATCTCGCCGTTGTGGCAGAGCATCCGAAACGGCTGAGCCCGCTCCCACGATGGCGCGGTATTGGTGCTGTACCGTTGGTGGAAAATCGCGAAGGGGGCGGTCATTCCCGGCTCGCGAAGGTCGGGGTAGAAGGCCGCCAGCTGGTCCGCGGCGCACATCGCTTTGTCGACCGCGCTCCCACCGCCGGCGATGCTGATGACGGCTTGCTCGATACGCGGGGCCGTGCGTCGCGCCGCATCTCCAAGCGCCTCAGGATCGACCGGTGTGACCCGCCAGCCAAGGACCTGCAGCCGCTCGTCGCGACACGCCTCCTCGAGGAGTTGACGGCATTTCTGCCGCTCCCGGTCGGCATCGTCGCCCGGTTCGTTCGAGAGGAAAGCCGTCGCAACGGCAAGCGGGGCTGAAGGGATGAGCCCCGTTCGCTGCGCCCAGTCGCGAAAGAAAGATTGGGGGATCGGGAGCAGGATTCCCGCGCCATCTCCCGAACGGTGGTCGGCGGCGACGGCCCCCCGATGGCGAACTCGATTCAATGCGGCAAGCGCTGCATCGACGATCTCCCGGTTCGCTCGCCCTCCGGCATCGGCGACGAAGCCGATTCCGCACGCGTCGTGCTCGAATCGGGGGTCGTAGAGGCCCACGGGTCGCAAAGTTGATGCCTACGGTAACCCGTGCCGCGAAGCCATTCCACGGACGAATGGGACAGAAAGAACGCGAATCCGTCGTACCTTCTATACAAGCGCAGCGCTAGCCGAGGCGCTCCTTCAACCAGTCCGCCATCAGCGGCCGGTACTTGTAGGCGATGTTGTTGCAGACGTGGTTGCCGTCCGGATACATCACGAGCGTCGCGTTCGGTGCTTCGCGAGCGATCCGTTCGGCCTGCGCCGGAGGAAACAGCCCGTCGCGAGCGCCGTGGATGACGAGCAGCGGCTGGTTGACCTTGTCGAGAACGCCCTCGAGGTTGAGGGTATAAGCCTTTCGCTTGGCCTCGGCCTCGTCCGCCGATTTGGTGTAAAAGATGTAGCCGCCCTTGGTCAGGGGATTGAGCGCGTCCCAGCAGTCCCCGAGGTTGTACGGCCCCGACAAACCAACCACCGCCCGCAGGCGCTTTTCGAAGGCCGCCGCTCGCGGCCCATAGATCGCCCCCATGCTGATTCCCATCAGCCCGATCTTGCCCAGGTCGAGATCCAGACCACGTTGCTCCAGGTCGTCGATTAGTGGGGTGATCACCGACTCCCAGTTCACCCGGATCGGGAAGTGCACCGAGTTCTCGGACTGGCCGGGCCCGTCGATCGTCAGCGTGGCCAGTCCTCGGCGCAGAAACTCGTCTTCGATGGCAAATAGCTCCTCCTTCGATGAATCGAGCCCGGGAACGATGATGACCAGCGCCGGCCGGCCCGCCTCGCGAGGCCGGCGCAGATGCCCCGGGATGATATGGCCCTCGAACGGGATCTCGACGCGCTCGGCCGGCGGATCGAGGTGCGGCAGCGTTTTCCGATAGACGGCGACCGAGCGGTCTCGGAGGTCGCCATGCTGGCGCAGGTCGTCGAACCAGAGGAATTTCCCGAGGTGATAGCACCAGGCGGCCCGCTGGTAGCCGGCGGTCGCGGAGACGATGCGGCCGTGCTGCTCCGCTTCGCGGCCGAGCGCCTCGTGGACCTCACCCATTGCCAGCCAGTTCGGGCCCCAGTCCTTCCACTCGGTGGTCTTCGCCACGGTTGTGTCGAAGTCGTTGACGTCGATACCGTTGGCGACGAAGCGCGCCCGCCAGTGGTGAGCGGCGACCTGGACCCGGTTGCTTGCCTCCACCGTCATCTAACCCTCTCCTTGAGTTGTATGGCCTCTTCGAGACTGGACCCGAGGTCCGCGAGCAGAATCGCGGCGCAGTTTCGACCGGGAAGGCCGGAAACGGAACCGCCCGGATGTGTGCACGCTCCGGTTTGGTAGAGCCCCTCCACCGGCGTTCGGTAGGTCGACCAGCCCTCGACCGGGCGGAACCAGCCACTCTGGTCCGGCGTGCTGGCGCCACCGTGGCACGATCCGCGCCAGTTGGCCGGGTTCCGCCGCTCGAGATCGAGCGGGCTCTCGACATGCCGGGCGAGCACGATACGCGTCGAGAGATTCGCCGTCAGCGGCGCCAACCGGTCGAACAGTCGCGTCGCCACGTCGTCCTTGATCTCGTCCCAGTGCTTGGGCCCTTCCGCCAACTCGTACGGCAGGAAGCTGATCAGCTTGAAGGTGTGCTTGCCGGCGGGCGCTCGCGAGGCGTCGATTACCGTCGGGGTGATCGCGAGAAAGACCGGCTCCTCGAGGTCGAGCTGGCCGGCTCGGAAGGCGACGAGCATCCGATGGAGCGCGTCCAGCGACTCGAGGCCGCCCATGGTCACGCTCTCCATTGGGCCGGTCTCCGTCTTGAAGCGGGGCGCCTCGCTCAATGCATAGTGGCTCGCGAACATCGTCACGCTCGGCTTCCAGCGGGCCACGCCCGCACGGTACGCTGCGGGGAGGTTCTCCTCCCCGATGACGGCCGCGAGATGCCCGATGTGAATCGTGGAAACGACCGCCTTCGAGGCGCTGTAGATCGACCCGTCGGCGGTGATGACACCGGTCGCCCGCCCGCCTTCGACAACGATCCGGTTGACCGGCTTTGAGGTGAGGACCGTGCCGCCGTTCTCCTCGATGATGCGCGCGAGTGCGAGTGGTAAGCGAATCGATCCGCCCTCCGGCAGGACCCAGCTGAACCGCTGCCGCCCGGCCACCAGGGAGAACGCCAGCAGGCCCGTCTGCGACTCGTCGAGCGGGTGAAGCGTCATGAAGGCGATCCATGCGAAGAACGTGCGCACGTGCTCATCCTCGAAGCGCTCGGTGATCACGTCGAGGGCCGTCGACTGCCGGATCGCGACCGCGCGCTTACCCAGCGGCCCCGCCTGGGTGCGGGCCAGCACCTCGGCCGGCGGTCTGGGCGCATGCTCCCGCTCCTCGTTGACGATTGGCGCAAGCCCCTGCCAGTCGCCGAGCAGCTGCCGATACGCCTCGGCGTCGGCGCTGGAAAATCGCGCCAGCTCGGCACAGGTTCGATCCAGATCGCGCCACATGGTGATACTGCGGCCGTCGCGGAACGGCATGGTGAAAACCGGGTCGGGATGGAGGTACCGCAGGCCGTGGTGGTCGAGCGGCAGCTCGTTGTTGCGCATCAGGGGATTGCTCTGGATCAGGTTGTGCGCGGTGGCGCATGGATCATGGAGGAAGCCGGGCAGGGTCAGCTCCTCGGACGTGGTGTCACCACCGATGCGAGCCTGGCCTTCAAGTACGAGCACCCTGAAGCCGGCCCGCGCCGCGTAGGCGGCGGTCAGCAGGCTGTTGTGACCGGCGCCGGCGACGACAACGTCCCATTCCCCCACGCCGCTCACCGCGCGCCTCGCGCGCCGGCATCATCGGGCGCGGCTTCCTTGACTTCGGCTCCGTGACCAAGATACAGCTGCTTCACCTGTGGATCGTTGAGGAGCTGATCGCCCTTCCCCTCCAGCCTGATGGTCCCCAGCTCGAGGACGCATCCGCGCTTGGCCGCGGATAATCCCATCCGAGCATTCTGCTCAACGAGGAGGATCGTGGTGCCAAGCTCGTTGAGCACCCGCATCTTCTCCACGACGAGCCGGGCCGCCCGCGGCTCGAGCCCGAGGGTTGGCTCATCGAGCAGGAGAAGGGTTGGCTGCGTGACCATCGCGCGGGCGATCTCGACCTGCTTCTGCTCGCCACCGCTCAGGAGTCCGGCGGCCTTATGCCGTTGCTCGACAACGATCGGAAACAGTTCGGCCGCCTGGGCAAGCCCTCTGCGGACCAACTGCTGGTCGCGGAGGCCGTACGCGCCCATGAGCACGTTTTCCCAGACGGTCATCTGCGGAAAGGTACTGCGACCCTGTGGGACGTGAGCAATGCCGTCCCGAAAAAGCAGGTCTGGGCGGCGGCCGCTGATGTCCCGCTCTTGGAATACGATGCGGCCGCGACGTGGCTTGAGGAGCCCGGAAATCGTGCGGAGCAGGGTCGACTTGCCGGCCCCGTTGGGCCCGATCAAACAGACGAAGTCACCCGACCCGACGCCCAGCTCGACGCCGCGAAGGATGTCACCGCCTGACCCGTAGCCGGCGACGACGCGCTCGCATTGAAGCAGCATCCTCAGTCTCCGAGATAGGCGTCGAGGACAGCTGGATTGGCTCGGACCTCCGCCGGCGTCCCCGAGGCGATCACCTGACCGCGGTGGATCACAATGACCGGCTCGCACAGTTGCATGACGAAGCCCATGTTGTGCTCGATGATCAAGAACGTCATACCGCCGGCGTTGAGCTCGCGAATGTAGGCGGCCAGCCGGTCGATCATCACCGGGTTGAGCCCGCCGGCTGGTTCGTCGAGCATGAGCAGCTTCGGCTCGGCCATCAGCGCCGCGGCCAACTCCAGGAGCTTCTGCTGTCCAAAGGACAGGCTACCCGCCGGCTCGTTGCGTAGAAAGGCGATGCCAAAGAACTCCAGGAGTGTCTCGGCCCGCTCCCGCTCGTGACCCTTGATGCCTGCCGTGAAGAGGGTGCGAAGACCAAGCTGCCGGACAGGGACGATCATATTCTCGAGCACCGTCATGTTCCTGAAGATGCGCGTGATCTGAAAGGTCCGGGCGATGCCGAGATGGACGACCTCGTTGGGTCGAAGGCCGCTCAGGACGGCAGCACCGAATTGCACCGTGCCGCGCTCCGGTCGATAGAAGCCGGTGACGCAGTTGAAGAGGGTCGTCTTGCCCGACCCATTAGGGCCGATCAGCGCCGTGATGGTTCCGGCTTTGACCTCGAGGCTGCACTCGGACAGCGCGGTGATCCCACCAAATGACTTTCCAACAGAACGGATCACCAGGTCCGTGCCGGGTTCGGCGATCGGAGCGGCAGGCACACCGCGCTGATCGGTGGCAGCACTCATCCGGCGACCTCCACCATCGAGGCCTGGGGCTCGATGGGACGGTAATCTTTGGGTCCCTTCCTGCGCCAGGCCTGGTAGGTCCGAATGACGCCGTCCGGCATGAACATCACGACCAGAACCAGCACAACGCCAAGCGCGACCAGGTGTAACTGGCCCGCCAGCCGGGACGGAAGCAAGAAGATGAGGTACGCCGAAAGAGGATAGATCACAAAGGCCCCTAGTACCGGCCCCCAGACGATGCCTCGGCCGCCGAAGAGACTCATGATGATGAGGTTGAGGGTGATGATGAGTTCGAAGGCCAGGTCCGGATCCACGTAGTTGAGGTACTGAGCGTGCAACGCGCCCGCTGTTCCCGCGAACCAGACGCTGATCGCAAACGCCAGGATCTTGTAGAGCGACGTATTGACACCAGAGGCTTCGGCCTTTCCCTCGTCCTCGCGGATCGCGATCAGGCCCAGGCCGAACTTCGACCGTCGGATCACGATCGAGACGAGAATGGCGATCACCAGCAGCGCGAGCATCGCGTAATAGAAGGGGACGATCACGAGGTTCGCCGGCAGATCGAGCAGGGGCAGAAATAGCCCCTGGCTTCCCCCGGTCACGCCCTTCAGGTCGAGCATCAAGAGCTGAGCGACGTAGGTAAACGTCAGAGTGACGATGACAAAGGCCGGGCCCCGAGTCCGCAGCGAGATGAACCCGAGACCAGCGCCGAGGAGAGAGGCCAGGACACCGACCAGCGGAGCGGTCAAGAAGACGGGCAGACCAAGGTGCAC
>WNGI01005121.1_pt1 | contig 11766 bp, 10 predicted proteins | sample 5400621 | NCBI WGS metagenome assembly WNGI01 (sample SAMN13153374, study PRJNA577476) | soil metagenome | isolation source: 20 cm soil or saprolite under Garry oak tree replicate 1 | place: USA:California | collected 2016-06-15
CGTCCTCTCGTTCGTCGTGCTGGGCGTCCTGCTCCTCGCCGGCGCGTACGCATACCAGCGCCTCCGCCGCCGCGGCTCGAACAACCTCTTAGGGACTCCATAGGGCGCTCACAGGCTCTTCTCAGGTCCCGCTGCGACCGTGCTCCCAGGCCCGATTGCGGGCGAAGCGAAGGAAAGGAGCACGTCGATGGACAAGCAGCAACGGCGCTGGTGGCCCTCCCGCCTGGCCGTGACGGCCGCGATCGTCGCGTGCGTCACGGTCGGAAGCTACGGGATCGCCAGCGCCGCGAGTGGCTCGGGTTCGAGCTCGAGCCCATCCGCGGCCTCGACCGCCCAGCGGCCCTGGGGCCACCAGCGCAGCGACGAGACGCCGCTGACCGGTGACGCTCTCGCCAAGGTGCGGGCGCTCGCCCAGGCCAAGGTGCCCGGCGGCACGATCATCCGGGTCGAGACCGACGCGGACGGCAACGCCGCCTACGAGGCGCACATGGTCAAGGCGGACGGAACTCCCGCCACCGTCTACGTGAACAAGCAGTTCCAGGTCGTGAGCGTCCAGACCGGCATGCCGGGACCGCCGGCTCAGTCGAACGGCGCGAGCGCCTAGGCGACGAGGAGGGCCCGCCTCGCCCGGGCGGGCCCTCAGTCGCTCACTTCAAGGCGCTCGATCGTGACGGCCTCGCGAGGCTTGTCGTTGGCGTCGGTCTCGACCGCGGAGATCGAGTCGACGGCGTCCATTCCCTCGGTGACTCGCCCGAAGACGGTGTGCTTGCCGTCGAGCCACGGGGCCGCCTGGGTCGTGACGACGAAGAACTGGCTGCCGTTCGTGTTCGGGCCTGCGTTTGCCATCGCGAGGGCGCCGCGCTCGACCTTGTGCTGGTTGAACTCGTCCTCGAACGAGTAGCCGGGGCCGCCCGTGCCGGTGCCGGTCGGATCGCCGCCCTGGATCATGAAGTCCGGGATCACGCGGTGGAAGATGACGCCGTCGTAGAAGCCGTCCTTGGCGAGCTTGACGAAGTTCGCGACGGTGTTGGGCGCGTCCTCGTCGAAGAGCTCCACCGCGATCGCGCCGTGGTTCGTGTGCAGCGTGGCGTTGGTCATCGGGTCAGTCCTCTCTCGGCCAGCTCCGCGGCTGCCCGGTCGAAGCGATCGGTTGCGGATTGGGTCTCGAGCCATTGCGCCAGCTCGGCGAGGGCCTCGTCGCGGTCGGCCTCCGCCTCGAAGTCGAGCAGCTCGCGCGCGAGCGTGACGTCGGCGAAGCAGTGGCGGATGTCGCCGGCGCGGTACGTGCCGGGGATCTCGGCGGCGATGTCCTTGCCGAGGACGTCTGCGAGGGCTCTTGCGATCTCGAGGATGGAGGCGCTCCGGCCACTGGCGACGTTCACGGCCCGGCCGTCGGCGCCGTCCCGCTCGAGTGCCAGCCGGAAGGCGCGGGCGGCATCGGTGACGTGGACGAAGTCGCGCCGCTGGTGGCCGTCCTCGTAGACGACGGGCGCGTTGTCGTTCAGGAGGCGGGAGGCGAAGATCGCGAGCACGCCGGTGTACGGGTTCGCGAGCGCCTGCCGCGGGCCGTAGACGTTGAAGAGGCGCAGCGCGACCGTGGGGACCTCGTAGGACGCGCCGTAGAGCAGGCAGAGGCATTCCTGGTCGTGCTTGGTCAGGGCGTAGACCGAGGCGAGCGCGGGCTCCTTGCTCTCGGGAGTGGGGATCGGCGTGAGCTCCTCGCCGCGCGCGCCGCGCGGCTCCCACTCGCGCCGCTCGAGCTGCTCGCGCGTTCGCTTCACAGGTGGGACAGGCTCGTACGCGCCCTCGCCGTAGATGCTCATGCTCGACGCGACGAGGAGCTTGCGAACGGGGTGGTCCTGGAGCGCGTCCAGGAGGATGCTCGTCCCGAGCGTGTTCACGCCCGCGTACTCGGCGTGCTCGTACATGCTCTGGCCCACACCGACGCGCGCGGCGAGGTGGACCACCGCGTCGACGCCCTCGAGCGCGCCGCGGACGACCTCGGGGTTGCGGATGTCGCCGGGAATGAGCTCGATCTCGGGGTCGAGGTAGTCGGGCCGCTGCGAGTTGCCGTGCACCTGCTCGACCAACACGTCGAGAGCGCGCACGGCGTAGCCCGCTCGCAGCAGCTCGTCGGCGAGGTGGGAGCCGATGAAGCCCGCACCGCCGGTGATCAGAACGCGCTCAGCCACGCCCGCAGGTTACGCGCGCCGGGACTGCGGAAAGGGCGTGATGCTCTCGTGCGGGTGGCTGCCACCGTTGTGGAACGTTCGTGACGTTCGACTACGGGGCGAAACGGGTCAGGAGCAGCGCGAGAGCGAGATTCGCGGCGAAGCCGAGCGCGGCGAGGGGGCGCTTGCGGAGCCATGCAGGCCCTTCGCCGATCGCCCAGAAAATCGGGAACGCGAAGAGGCTCTGGCGGCCGAAGCTGTGCATCAGGCCCGAGCCCAGTAGCTCGGCGACGACCACCGCCGCGAACAGCGCCCACGGGCGGTAGCGGGAGCCCATCCGCCAGAGCACGACCAGGAGCGGCAGGACGAGCACGCAACGGGCCGTGTCGGTGAAACCCTGCAGGCTCTGGGTCGCGGCGAGGAGCACCGGCACGGCGCACGCGTAGGCGACGACCGCCGTCGGCAGCAGCCCGAGCCGCCGCCAGGCGAACGCGACGAGGGCGCACCCGATTACGAGCGCGAGCACCAAGGGCACCGTGTGCGCCTGGAACAGGCTCCAGACGTGGCCGGCCCAGTGGCCGATTCCTCTCGGCCCCTCACGCCCCCAGAGGCGCTGCGCGTGGAAGAAGGCGCTGAACTCTCCGCTCCGCTCCCAGAAGAAGATCTCTACCGCGACGGCCGCGGCGACCGGAGCCGCGGCCGCGAGCTTGTACGCGGGCCCTCTCCCTCGCGCGAGCAAGGCCAGCGGAACCGCGATCAGCAGGCCGTTCGGCCGCAGCAGCGCAGCCGCTGCGCCGAGTGGAGCCGCGGCCACCGGCCGCTCCCGCATGACGAGGGCCGCCGCCCAGGCCGCCGCGGCGAGCGCGAGCCCGTCCGGGTAGGCGAGCAGCAGCGCGAACGATCCGGGCCAGCAGGCGAGCGCGAGCGCGGTCTGCCGCGGTCGTCTTCCAGGGCTGCCGGCCGCTACTCCGAGGAACGCGAGGCCGCTCGCGGCGACGGTCAGCGCGCCGGCGAGCTGCCAGTCCGGGATCGAGCCGGACGCGCGCAGCAGCCAGGGCCAGAGCGGGAAGAACGCGTAGAAGCGGTCCGCGACGGGCGGGTAGCCGTGGTGGGCGATCGCGTTGTACCAGCCGAAATCCCAGGAGAAGAACGGGAAGAGCGTCGTTCCCGGGACCCCGGCTTTCGAGCGGTCGTAGACCCCACCGGCGATCCCGATTGCGACGGTCGCGACGACGGCGCCGGCCCACGCCATCCAGATCGCGAAGACGTGGACGTAGGCCCGCCTCACCAAGGGCCGCTAAGTATGCGCGCTAAGCGGCGTTGATCTCGTCGACTTCGGTGTCGCTGCCGAGCTGCTTCTGCCACCACTCGGACTCGCGGCGCTGGATCTCGGTCTGCGCCTTCGCGACGTACGCGGCGAGCTCGCGCTCCTGCTTGGCCAGCCGCTCCTCCAGCTGGGCGAGCTCGGCCTCGCGCTGCTCCAGCTTGTCCCCGCGAATGGTGACGTCCGCCTCGACGCTCGCCTCGCGAAGCTCCATCTCGGCCTCGCGTTCCTCGAGCTCCTTGAGCCGGTCGCGGATCATCTCGTCCATCTCGGACAGCCGCTTGTCGCGGCGGTCGGTGCGCTTCTTCTGCGAGTCGGCCATGGATTCGACGCTCTCGAGCTCCGCCTCGCGGGCGGCCAGCTCCTGCTCGCGCTGCTCGAGGCCTGCGGACAGTTCCTCGAGGTCGCGCTCGCGGTTGGCATCGCGCTGCGCGTTCGCGAGCTCGGCCTTGAGCCGACTGAGCTCGGCCTCGCGGTCGGTCAGCTCGAGCTCGCGCTGGTCGAGCTCCGCCGTGCGCGCCACGGCTTCGTGCGCGACGCGGCCCTTGTCGGCGAGCTCGCGCTCGAATCGCTCGGCCTCGGAGCGGAGACGATCCTGCTTGACCATCAACTCGGCCTCGCGCTCGCCCAGCACCTCGTCCTTGGCCGCGACGCGGGCGGCGTCCTTCTTCAGGTCGGTCTCGCGAGCGACCAGCTTCCGCTCGCGCTCGGCGAGCTCCTTCTCCTGGACCCGAAAGTCGGTCTCGCGCTTGTCGAGCGAGCGCTCGCGGCCCTGGAGCCGCACATCTGTGGCGCGGTGCCGCGTCTCGAGCTCGCTCTCCTTCCGTTCCAGCTTCTTCTCGCGCTGCGCCAGGCCGGAGAGCTGCTTGGCGAGGTCGGACGTTGCCTTCTCGCGCTCGCGATTGGTGTGCTGGATGTCCCGCATCCGCGCCTCGGCCTGCTCGAGCTGCTCCGCCGTGAGCTGCTGCTCTGCCGCGAGCTCGGCCTGGACCTCGGCGACGCGCGCGTGCTCGGTCTCGATCACTTCTTTCTGGTCGCGCACCTTCCGCTCGCGCTCCTCGAGGTCGACCTCGAACTCGGCCAGCTTGGCCTCGCGAGCGTCCAGGTTGGCGGCGCGGTTTGCGAGCTCCTTCTCGAAGCTCATGCCGCCGTCGTAGGCGGCGCTCTGCTGGTCGAGGCGGCTGCGTAGAGCGGCCTCGCGGCGCTGTGCGGCCTCGAGCTCCGACTTCAGCTCAGTCAGGTCCGGGCTGATTGCGATCGTCTCAGCGTCACCACCCGCGGGGCGGGCCGTCAGCTCGAAGCGCAGCTCGACGTTCGTCGGGCCCTGCGGTTCCACAGCCTTGTCCTCGTCGCCCCGGCGACGCTCCAGCTGCGCCCGAAGGCCGGTCCCGAATCCCTTCTCGGTCTCTGCGGCTTGATTTTCGGGCTTGTCGGCCATCGTCGCCTCCGGTTAGAAGATCTTCGAGAGGTTGAGGAACGCCGGCCCGAGGATGACCAGGAACATGGCCGGGAAGATGAAGAGCACGGTCGGGAAGAGCATCTTGATCGGCGCCTTCATCGCCTTCTCCTCGGCGGCGGCCTGACGCTTCAGGCGGCTGTCGGTCGCCTGCACGCGCAGGATCCGGCCGAGGGAGATGCCGAGCTGGTCGGCCTGGATGATCGAGCGCACGAAGGAATTGAGCTCGGGAGTGTCTGTCCGGGCGGCGAGCTTCTTGAGCGCGTCGGGGCGGGCCTCGCCGATGCGGATCTCGCTCAGCGTCAGCGCGAACTCGTCCGCGAGGGGGCCGTCCATGTGCTCGGTCAGCTTCGAGATCGCGCCGTCGAAGCCCATTCCGGCCTCGACGCTGACCGCCATCAGGTCGAGCGCGTCCGGGAGCTCGGCGCGAATGCTGTCCTTGCGGGACCGGGCCTTCGCCGAGACCACGAAGTCGGGTGCGATGAAACCGATGCCCGCGAACGCGACCGAGCAGAAGAGCACGCCGCCGGCGCTCGCGGCCGCGCCCCCGAAGAGGATCCCGAGGAAAAGGCCCGCGATCGCGAGGCCCGACTTGAAGGCCAGGAAGGCGGTCGGCGAGATCGAGCGCCCGAGCCCGGCTGCGAGCAGGCGTGTGCTGACACCCTCGATGGTGGTCTTGGGATGCAGCTTCAAGGTCCACTTCGCAAGACGCTCGCCCAGCGGGGAGAGGACGCGCTCGCGGAACGGACGCTGCGCCTGTCCCAGCGCGGACTTGAACGCGCCGTACTGAGCCGCTCTGCGGACGGAGGTGCGACGCTCGCGGGCCGGCATCGTCACGGCATCGCCGACGAAGTAGGCCGAGGCGGCGAGGCAGACGAGACCGACGAAGATTACGAAGAGCATTCGTTTACCCCCGGAATGAGACGATCTTTCTCAGGAGCAGGGAGCCGAACGCCATCATGATCAAGCCGACGATGATCAGCATGTGCCCCGTGGACGAGTTGTAGAGCGGTTCCATGTAGGTCGGGTTGAGCAGCGTGATCGCAAAGGCGATGAAGAACGGCAGCCCGATGAGCACGTAGGCGGAGGCGCGGCCCATCGCGGTCAGCCCGCGGATCTTGCGCGCGAACTGCTGCCGCTGGCGCACCGTGTCCGCGACCATGTCGAACAGGCCCGCGAGGCTGCCGCCGACCTGGCGCTGGATCGTCACCGCGGTGATCACGAACGAGAAGTTCTTCGAGCCGATCCGGTCGGCCGTGTCCGCGAGCGCGTCGTCCATCGGGCGGCCGAGCCGGGTGTCGGTGATGACACGGCTCAGCTCCTTGCTCGCGGGCTCCTGGCCCTCGTCGACGAGGGTCTGGATCCCCTGTTTGAAGCTGTGGCCGGCCTTCAGCGAGGCGGCGAGCGTGACGAGCAAATCGGGGAGCTGGTCCTCGAAGGCGAACATCCGTCGCTTCGCCTTGAACGAGATCCAGAAGTAGGGAAGCAGCGCGCCGATGCCGAGTGCGATCAGCATCCCGAGCGTCGAGCGGCCGGTCAGGGCGGCGAAGAGCATCAACAGGAAGCCGCAGCCGCCCATCAGGTAGAAGAACTCGACGGTCCGGAGCGGCACGTCGGCGCGCTCGAGGAGCGTCTGCACCTTCTTCCAGACGTTGCGGTGACTGAAGGCCTGCTCGGTCATCCGGAAGAGCCCGGCGAAGGCCGCCAGCCGCTCGCCCTTCTCGCGGCGCCGCCTGCCGCGCGGACCGCCCTCGATGTGCGGGGCGAGCCGGCCCTTGACCCAGGAGTTCTTGTTACCTGCGAACAGCAGGCCGGCGGCGGTCAGCACGAGGAACGCAACGAGCAGGGTGAGCACCAGCCCGCCGAGCGCCGAGTAGAACGGCGTGGGCAGGCCGCCGCCGTGCGGCGTCGCCGCCGCGAAGCTTTCGGGGACGGTCACGTTGCTCGAGGCGGCGCCCTCGGGATCGAGCGAGACGCGTAGGTGCACGGTCTCACCCGGGCTCGCACCGGTGACGTACTCGACCCGCCACGTTCGGCGAAGCTCGGAGGAGATCGACGAGTAAACCGACGCGAGCGCGGAGGTCGTGGCCGCGCCGTGGTACGCGCCGCCCGTCTTGCGCGCCATCTCCTCGAGCGGCTTCTTCGTCGTTGCGGAGGCGCCGACCGCGATCGGGTAGACGAGCGCCCCGGCCTTCTCCGCCGAGTTGATCGCTGCGGGGAGGGAGCTCAGGCTGGAGACGTCCTGGCCGTCGGTGAGGAGCACGAGGACGCGCGCGCCCTGCTCGTGGCTGAGCAACTGGGACGAGAGCCCGAGGGCGTCGTAAAGGGCGGTGCCGGACTTCGAGTCCACGGCCATCGTCCGGAGAGCGTCGTCAGAGTCGATCGTGGACGACGAGAATCCGGTCAGCGCGACCGCGCTCGAGCCGAAGACGACCACGGCGACGCGGTCGGACGGAGCCTTGCTCGCCACGAACTTGCGCGCGGCGGCGACCGCGTCCTTGAGCCGCTTGCCCTTCATCGACTGCGAGCGGTCGATCGCGACCACGACGCTCTTGGCGGCGCTCAGGTTGTACGCGTTCAGGTCGACGACCGGCCGGCCGTTCTCCGTCAGCGTGGGCGCGTTGCGGGAGGCGACGGGCGCGACCACGGTTGCGCGCATGGTCGGGTAGCCCGTCGCGTCCACGTTGCGCAGGGTCACCTTTGCGCTCGCGGCCAGCGGCGCGAGCAGCGCCGCGACGATCACCGCGATGAGGACTCCGAAACGGGGTCTCACTCGTAACCGCCGTAGCCGACCGACGCGAAGTTCGGCGCCTGCCTGCTCGTCTCCCCGAAGAAGGCGGGCGGCAGGACGACTCCGTTGGCGGCCATCTTCTCCAGGAAGTGCGGCTTCAGGCCCGTGCCTGTGAGCTCGCTGAGCAGCCGGACCGGCTTGGCGGCGTCGCTGCTGTCCTCGTCGGGAGGCTTGGCGACGTAGACGTCCTGGAGGGTGATCACGTCTGACTCCATGTGCAGCACCTCGGTGACGTGGGTCACCCTGCGGGAGCCGTCGACGAGCCTGGCGATCTGCACCAGCAGGTCGAAGGCGCTCGCAATCTGCTCGCGGATCGCTCGGTGCGGCAGCTCGACGCCGGCCGTGAGGACGAGCGTCTCGAGCCGGGCGAGCGCGTCGCGAGGCGCGTTCGCGTGAATCGTGGTCAGCGAGCCCTCGTGGCCCGTGTTCATCGCCTGGAGCATGTCCAGGGTCTCGGGGCCGCGGACCTCGCCGACGATGATCCGGTCGGGGCGCATGCGCAGGGCGTTGCGGACGAGCTCGCGGATGCGGACTTCGCCCTCGCCCTCGATGTTCGGCGGGCGCGACTCGAGCGTGATCACGTGCTGCTGCTGGAGCTGGAGCTCGGCCGCGTCCTCGATCGTGACGACCCGCTCGTCGTTCGGGACGAAGGCGGACAGCGCGTTCAGGGTCGTCGTCTTACCGGTGCCGGTTCCGCCCGAGATCAGCATGTTCAGCTTCCCACGGACGCACGCCTGGAGGAACTGCGCCGCCTCAGGGCTGACCGTCCCGAAGTCGATCAGGTCGTCCATCGTGTACGGGTCGCGCGAGAACTTCCGGATCGTCAGCGTCGGCCCGCGCAACGACAGCGGCGGGATGATCGCGTTGACGCGGCTTCCGTCGGGGAGGCGCGCGTCGACCATCGGCGAGGCCTCGTCGACGCGGCGGCCGACCTGCGAGACGATCTTGTCGATGATCCGGAGCAGGTGGGCGTTGTCGACGAAGGTCGCGTCGGCGGCCTCGATCTTGCCGAGGCGCTCGACGTAGACGCGGTCGTGGGCGTTGACCATGACCTCCGTGATCGAGTCGTCGCGGAGCAGGGGCTCGAGCGGCCCGTAGCCGAGGATGTCGTCGGTGATCTCGCGCGTGACCTGGCGCCGCTCCTCGCGGGTGAGCGGCGTGCGGTCGAGCGCGAGCTGCTCGGTGACGACGCGGAGCACCTTCTCCGCGAGGTCCTCAGGGCCACCGTCCTGCGACTTGCCGGCCGAGAACAGCTGCGGGCCGAGCTTCGCGATGCAGGCGTGGTGGATGCGGGTCTTCAGCTCCGCGTACGGATCGGGCTTGCGCTCGTCCTGTTCGGGCTGCTGCCCGCCCAGGGCGTCGAGAGCGTCGCCGGTGATGCCCGGCGTCGAGCCGTTCTGGCGATGGAGGCGATCGTGCAGGCCCACGGCTAGGTCCTCGACAGGGTCGCCAGGAAGCTCTTCTTCTGCTTCGCCGCGGCCTGTGCGGCCACGAGGCCCTTCGCCATCCCGCGCAGAGCACGGGAGAAGTCGGCCTTCGCATCGGAGAGCACTGCCGGATTCCCGCGGTTGACCGCCAGCGGCACCGAGCGGTCGCTCGGCACCTCGAAGGCGATCTCGCGCTCGAGGGCGGCCTCGACCTCCTTCGGCTTCATTCCGACCTTGGAGTTGGCTCGGTTGAGCACGAGCTTGATCCGGTCGGGCGGGAAGGAGAGCAGCTCGAGGGTCTGCAGGCTGAGCCGGACGTTTTTCAGCGTCGGCACGTCCAGCCCGCAGATCAGGAGCAACTCGTCGGTGCGGTCGAGGGTCGCCAGCATCGGGCCGTGGAAGAACGGCGAGGTGTCGACGACGATCACGTCGTACGACTCGCGCGCGACCTCCAGCAGCCGGGCCAGCTTGGCCTCCGTCACGAGCTCCGCGTCCTCGGGGCGCAGCGGCGCCGGGAGAACGTCGAGGCCCGAAGCGTGGCGGGTGGTGTAGCCGGCCAGCTTCTCGGAGTCGAGCTCACCTGGAGCCGTGACGAGGTCGTAGATCGTCTTGTCCGGCTCGATCCCGAGCATGATCGCGGCGTCCCCGAACTGGAGGTCCAGGTCGAGCAGGAGCGTCCGCTTGCCCCAGTGCTTGGCGAGCGAGACGCCCAGGTTCGTCGCGGTCACGGTCTTGCCGGTGCCGCCCTTCGGCGAGAACACCGTCACGAGGCGGCCGTGCCGCTGCTGCGGCCCGGTCAGCCGCTTGCCGACGTGGCCGGCCTTGCGGATCGAAAAGACGACGTTGTCGGTCAACTGCGGCAGGAGCAGGACGTCGGCGACGTCGTGCTCGAGTGCCTCTTCGAGCAGCTCGGGGGAGCCGTTCGACGCGAGCAGGATGACCGGCGCCCGCGTGTGCTCGCGGATCGCGGCCAACTCGTTCACGGGCAGGGTCGCCGCCCGGGTCGCGTGGAGCACGACTCCGAGGTGGCCGCCCGTGAGCGTCGGAGCGGCCTCGGCCACCTGGGCCGACCAGCCGACGAGCTCGACTTCCGGGTGCGCGGCGAACGCGTCCCGCATGTCGGGCAACCCGTCGCAGTCGCCGGTGACGTAGATCCGCACCAGCTCCTTGCTCGTCTTGAGTCCGTTTTCTGTCGTTGCATTGGTCATCTGGATCACCCGCCGTTGCCGTTGCTGGGGCTCTTCTTCAGGCCGAAGCCGAACAGGCGCTTCTCGGCCGAGGTCAGCCCGTCGGTGAGGACGCTGTACCACGTGTCGACGTGGTCGGTGCTGTCGGCGTCGTGGACGACCGGCCGGAGGGTGAGGTGCCAGCGGTCTGGCTTCGGAGCGTTGTCGTCGCTCGACGCGTCGCCGAGCAGCCACTGGACCTTCGCCGTCTGGTTGTCCGTCAGCGCGAGCATCGCCCAGGACTTCTGGCCGATGCTGCTCGTCAGCTTGCCGTTGACCGCGGGTGCGGCCGGGGCCTGGAGCACCTTGATGTTGCGGATGAAGACGCGGCCGGCGCCTGCGCCTCCGTTGATCACGCCGACGAAGTCGACGTGATCGCCGGCCCTGAGGGTTCCCGCCAGTAGCTGGGTCGAGTCGCCCCAGATCTCGAAGCCACGCATCGTGCCCTTGAGCTGGGCGCGGACGCCGAGCTCGGCCTGTGAGCCGAAGCTGCGCGTCGAGACGACCTGGCCCTGGAGCGTCTTCTGCGTTGCGACCAGCCCGGAAAGCTGCTCGGGCTTGGTGATCGCGCCCGCGACGCGCTCTCGCGCCTTTCGCGGAATGGTCTCGGAGACGAGCAGGCTTCTTGCCTCGTCGCCGGTCGTGCCGGGATTGATGTCCTGCTTGGCAACGAGCACCGTCACGTGGTCCTCGCTGCGCTGGACGTGCCGCTTGTAGCTCGTCACGTAGAAGCTCGTGAGGAGCGCGGCCACGGCCGCCAGCGCGACCGCGATCAGGATGTTTCGTGCTCGATATGCCATGGCTCCTTATCTTTCTCGGTTCGATTTGTCAGTCGATCAACTTGACGGTCCGCGCCCCCAGATCGGGGTTGCTGCCGTCGGTCGTGGTGCTCTCGATGCCGTCCCATGTGACCCGCTCGAACCAACCGGTGATCGAGCCGGTCGAGCCGTGGGCCTCGTGGGCGGTGATGTGGAACGCGACCCAGCCGACTACGTGGTAGATCGCGTTCGCCCCTGTGCCGCTCAGCCTGTCGTAGACGGGGAAGAGCAGGACCGGGTCCGTGTTCATCCGCTGCTCCAGCGCGTTCTGGACGAGGCTGTCGTTCCACTTCGCGCCGGTATCGGAGAGATACGAGCCGATCGGCAGATAGCCGGAGTAGCCGTGCAGGATCCAGTCGGCGAGGGTCTGGCCGCCGGTGCCGCCCTTGCTGCCGTCGATGTTCAGCAGGTCGAACGAGCCCGGTGCGCCGGTCTTGCCGAGCGGCAGCTGAGTCGTATTGCCGGGGCCGAAGCAGGGGCACGTCGAGTCGCCCTTGAGCTTCGGGTGCTTGATGTTGACTCCGATCGGCGCGACGTACTGCGCGCTCTGCAT
>WNGI01005122.1_pt1 | contig 11766 bp, 9 predicted proteins | sample 5400621 | NCBI WGS metagenome assembly WNGI01 (sample SAMN13153374, study PRJNA577476) | soil metagenome | isolation source: 20 cm soil or saprolite under Garry oak tree replicate 1 | place: USA:California | collected 2016-06-15
CGGGTGCTTCCCGGCGGCGGACGCCTCTCAAAAATCGCTGCCCGGTTTGGGACCTAGAAAAAGCCGGGGCTACGCGGAAGTTGCAGTTATAAGAGTCGTCATCCCGTTTTTGCGATCGTTGGCATGCACGACTGGCGAAATTTGCGAGATCCTGGCGGAAACGACTGGGACGCCGACTGTCCAGCTAGCGGGGTGGAGATGCGCTTGCGCTCCTAACACTGCTCTCTGGCAATGGATACTCGTTATCGGGTCGTGCCCGGGGGGTAAGATCGTACGCCCTTTTCTTACTTTCGAATTCGATAACTTGGCGTGATCCACATCCGGCACACGAAATGCATCATACTATCCAATACAGATGGATCCGTTGATCGGTGGAATGGAGAGCGGGCTGCGGCTAAAGATTCTTTCGTCTACCCGACGCAGGGATTTTTTCGCTCATTTGAAAGGAGCTCAGCAGGTTCACTTTGCCAATAAGATTGCGGAGCCCGGCAAATGCAGGATTACCAGCATCCATCCGTCGGGAGTTGGGCGTGTCCACCCTAAGCACGATGTCATAATGTATACGGATGAGGCATTTCGTCTGCGACGACGCCTTGCAAAATTGCACAGGAAGATTCTGATCACTGGAAGGATTACTTGATAAACGCTTCCCGTCATTTGCCGTAACCGAATCCGCACTCTGGGCTTCCACAGCGCATCCGATCAAAAGCCATCGGGCATTGTTGAAAACTTGATCATCTACCAGACGGTCCGTCTTTGCGGTTGGATATCTTGCTGGCGTGAGGATTTCCGTATAGAGCCAGGGAGGCTGGGATAAGCATCGGAATGACACAGCTATGGAGTCTGCTGTAGCATCGGAGTCGGTTTGGGCAGCATCGGCGTCGGCTTCGGCTTCGAGGTCGGAGGGGGTCCCAGCACAGGGGTGGGCTTCGGCTTCGGCAAACCTTTGAGGGAAGAATTAGCTGGAGAAGGCGTTGCGTGTGCTTTTACGACGGCTTCTTCTTGTTTTTTTCTTAATTCCAGCGCTGCTTTTTTTTCATGCTGTTTTTGCAAGAAGAAAACCCAGCCAAGACCGAGAAAAATGACCACAAAAATGGTATACTTAATCACAAAAACCAGAGGAACAGTGAGCTATACCCTACCCACCTACGTGCGTTTGACAGCGTTTTTCTACCATCGTACAGATAATTTTCTTGGGTCGAGAGCCCACAAGGCCCCGCCTTCCCGCTACTGATCCTGTTTTTAGTTAGAAGTCGCTAGATGGTTTGCCAGTTGACCCCGCTGTGCAGCAAACCTGGTGAACGTGGGAAGTTGGCGCGTCGTTGTTATCAACCGATTTCTGCGAGCGCGCGAACAAGAGCGCGCTTTAGCGGGTGTCCTCTACGTAGCTGGCGATACGAAAATCCAGGACTTCGCCCTCACTATTGAGTGCGCGATCATAATGCCAGCTTACGTTTCCGTTCCCGTAAAAAGTCTTGCAGACCATGGTCCCAATAAAATCAGGGTTCCCATTCAAGGTGACATCCGCGCTCGGCGCGTAGAATGTCATGGCAAGAGTACTCGGCGTGGCGGAATTAAGTTGGATAGTTTGTGTCCATTGCGGAACGCCGTTCACGTCACGCGGTGGACTAATACCGTAGAATTGGAGGTTGCCGGCGATTGGGTTCGCGAGACTCGGATTCTGGTTTATAAGGTTATTGTTCTTAACGTCAATATCGTGGTCGAAATAAACCTTAAGGTGGACATTCGGATTTACCGTGATGCCAGCGGAGTTGCCCGAAATATTGCCTGTGACGTGGATAGCGACGTAGGTGTCCGTTCCCGCTGCTGTGGGATTCACTTTCAACGCACCGGTGAGCGACGAAATAACATAATAGACTGGGGCATTTGAGCTTCCGGCAGCCGGTGGCGTAAGCGTTGTAGAACTCGAGACGGCCAACGGCAGCTTCCCCGCTCCGGTCCCAGCCGGTTGGTACGCCCACGCCGAAGTGTCAGGCATATGATAATCGTCGAGATTAAAAGGCACATTATTATCTACAGTTCCGGTTATTTGAGATGAACCAACAATGGTTCCTCCGTTTGTCGCCACATCCCCGTAAAGCATGCCTTTGACAGTTGCCGTGGAGCTGCCGATTTGGAGGGATCCATGGCGTGAATCTGGATAACGTGGGTTAGTCGGATCATTCGCGACGAAGACATAGGGACCTTTTCGCGAATCGTAGCTGTCAAGCATGGCGGCGGAGCCAAGGCCGTAGAAGCTGGCAGACGCTTTAATCGCCGCGTCGAAGAAAGGTGTCACCGGGGTGACGATCTGCTCGATCCGTCGCGAGATTTGCGGGGTTGCTCCAATTGCTGCGGGATCATTCCTCGTTCCGAGCGGATCATCCCAATCATTTCCATAAGTGGTTATGAAATGGTCATATTTAAAATCGATTTTGCGTAAAACGCTATCGCCGTTGCCTCGGGCGGTGATATCCTGCATTGCTGTGGAACCCTTCGCAGCAAAGTGGCTATGACCATCATTGATAAGCGTGTCATCCATTCCGGTTCTCTTAAGGCCTGGAAGAGGCATCGTACCTTTGCTTCGAACACGATACCAGCTATTTGCGTTTGGATCCGGATTTGCCCCAGGATGGAAAACTCCTGAGCTGTCGAAATAGCACGTTTCTACTACTGTCCGAGCCTTAAGGTTGTCGCTGCCGAAAGTGGTTACCGGACTCACGTGCGTGGTTCCGGAATTAGTCCATCCCATCCACGGGCTCGGGCTCGGGGTCGGGCTCATCCCGGGGACTGTCTTCCGTAGCTCGGCAAAGGCCATATCACCACCTGCTTCGGCGGCGGAGAGCGCTTCCTTCCATGCTCGCACCTGATTGGATGAACTATTGAGGCGTGTCGTGGAATTGCGCAGAACATTAGCGCCGATAAGTGATACGACCAAAATCGCACCTAACACGCAGATCAAGACATTACCGGATTCGTTGTTGTTGCTCTTAATTTTCATCTTTCGTTGTTAGTTTCTAAAGGGAACGCCGCCGGTTTCTCAGGTAAGCTGTCGAATAAACGACTGTGCCGTTTCGGTCGGCCACGGAAATAGGCTTAAACGTAATCGCCGTAGTAGTGTACTCGGTATTAGCTAATTCTACGTCGACCGTTTCCGGGATTAGATTGTCAGTGCTCGAGGCAATCGTTGTCACGACACCGTCTTCCGTCCGCAGAATGGAAGAGCCGCTTATTTGGTACAGGACTGTACTAATCTGGTTGGTCGCGGTACCATAATTTATGTTGTAATCGCCACTTGAGATAGCCAACCTTGGCGAGCGCGGAGTTCCTATGGTGGAAGGAGTTGCATCCGAATCGGCCGCCTGAATAATATACCTGGGGATTTTCACCGTTACCGTTTGCTTATCAAGGGACGAGGTGACGCTAAATCCACGCCTCACATCTCGGGCGAGATAATCTACAATGCGGATTTGCTGCATGTGTGTCGCGAAATAGTTGTCCACTGAATTAAAACTCTTTTCTAGAGCGATTGACGAAGTCAGCGTGACACCCAGGATCGTGAAAGCAATGGCGATCGCGATCATCATTTCTACGAGAGTGAAGGCGCGAATCTTTGCGAGTTTTTTGAGTTTCATTTCTTAGTGCCGTTTGAAATAATGCTGCTTGTCTGTTCGATTCGGCTGCGACCACCCACGGCCATAGTCCAGGAGTCTTGGACGTCCACTTTGAGCAATCCCGTGCCAAGGTCCGTGGCTATCGAGTCAGTGGTGACCGTGCCGTTAGGTGCGCGTGTGAATTTGGTTACTCCGTTGGCTGTCGGATACTTGCTAATCGTGACTACCTCGGTTGCCTTCTTTGAAAAAGGTGCCGGATTAGCAGCCGTGTTCATCAGATTCTGCACAAACGAAGTGTTCGTTAGATCAGAGAAGGCAATATTACGCAAAACCTCGCTGCGATCCTGAACGCTTTGCACTGCGGCGAGTGACTCTTTACTAGCGTCGATGCACCGCAGACAGACGGCATTAAGCTCGAAAATCGAAGCGAAGAAGGTCGCGACCAGCACGACTGCGATGAGCACCTCAGGCAGTGTATTAGCTGCGTTTGTGACGCTCCGGGTCTTATTCATCTTCATAAATGAGGGGATTTATTAGAATTACTATAGCAGTGCCGGTGCCACGGAGGATTGTGTCTAACACTAGACACGTAAACACCAGAAAAAGTCGGACCTCTGATGTGCAACACTACAAAAGGCAGCCATCCCCTAACCGATTGCATCCTCGAATCTTCTCCTCATTACGACTTTTCTGGGACGCTTTTTCGCTTCAATCGACGGGTGGCAAAAAAAATGCGACACTTTCTTTCTTCGCAATGGATAAGTCGAAAAACGCGCGATCTTCTTGCTATCGCGTCCCAAATACGCGAAGTAGTCAGCTAAGCCGCGGCACTCCGCGGCCGCACATCGCGGGCTGTGGCTCAGCTTGGTAGAGCGCCTCGTTCGGGACGAGGAGGCCGTGGGTTCAAATCCCACCAGCCCGATTAAACGCGCGGGGTCAAGGCATGAACGAAACCGTCCTCACTACCATTGCGTTTACCGGATTCACGGTGGCATTTTTCACGCCGCGATTCCGACCCACTGGTTGCCCTTCGTGGCAGCGGGTCGTGCGCAACGCTGGAGTCATTCCAAAACACTCCTAATTACCGCATTAGCCGGCACGGGCCATGTCCTCACAACTGCGCTACTCGGTTGAATCCTAACGATTTTTGGAGTGGCGCTGAGCTGGCGCATTGGCACGTGGTTCCCGCGAATCGCGGGAGCATTGCTCATCGGACTCGGTCTATTCTACGTCTGGCGACAACTTTCCGGCCACGCTCACAGCCACACTCACTTATTTTCGAAAGGCGGCCACGGTGGGAACGAGCATGAGCATAAACATCAGCATGAACTGAAGGAATCGCTGGCGCATTTTCGTGCCCCGGATATTTCGCGCACCCGCACTCCGACTGGGTCGCAATTGGCAGCCTGTTTGCCATGCTTACCTTCTTACCCTGTGAAGCGTTTCTGCCGATTTACGTTTCGGGAATTCGCTTCGGCTGGGGCCGTTTGTCCTGCTAATCCTTATTCTCTCCACCGCCGCAGTTGCAGGAGTGTTGGTTTTCACCTCTCTGGCCCTGCTCGGAATTTGCAGCATCGGACTTGGTTGGTTTGAACGCTATGAAAGCCTGGTGATGTGATCGCTGCTATTATTAGTTGGTGTGATGGTGCTTCTTTTCGAAAAGTGACCGCGCGATTTGATTACCGAAACTGTTTGCCATCCTACGCAAGCAATGCTTGCGTTTCGCCTCACTGCCACGCCAAATTTATCTTTCCGCTATGGGTTCTCTCAAAAAAAGACGCAAAGCGAAAATCTCCAAGCACAAACGCCGCAAGCGAATGAAGGAGAATCGCCATAAGAAGCGTCTGCGTTACAAGTCGTAACGGCGACTGTGCCGGTTTGCCTCGGCAGACCGGCACAGTAGATTCAGGCAGGATGATGATTGTGCGCAAGCAGGGAGCTTATCTTGCGCTGCTTCTGCTGGTATGCGGCATCGGAAAAATCTCATCCGCGCGGGCACCATCTACGCGATCGCAAAAGGCAACGGCGGCGCACGCGGCACCGAAGCGAGCCGATGTAATCGATGATTCGCTGGCCCTACCTCCTGCGCGAGATTTGAATCTGAGCATCGAGGGTGAACACAAGGCCGAGGCCCTCGCCCATTTCGTCGAAGGAATCGATTTTGAGGAGAACGGCGAAATGGAAAAAGCTGTCGAAGCTTATCGTCAGGTTCTGAATGTCGATCCGGGGCAGATCGAACTGGCGGTTCGTGTCGCGGCGTTGCTGACGCGGGACGATGATTATCCGAGCGCGATTGATGTCTTAAAAGACGCAATTAAGGTACATCCGAAAGCGCCCGAGCCTTATCTGGAGCTGGCTTTTATCTACGCCAAGTATTTGAAGAAGGTCGATCAGGCGATTGAGTTCGCCAACAAAGCCATCGCGCTGGATCCGCTGAAAATTGATGGCTACCAGCGACTGTTTGAGATTCATCTCACCGCTGGCGATGAAAAAAAGGCGGTCGAAACTCTCGATCGCGCCGCCAAATTGCCAAGCGACGATCCGATTTTCTGGGCAAGGCTTGGCCGACTTTACGGCTCCGTCATTTTGAAACCAGATGCCAAGCCGGTTCCGGAGCAAATAGCGCGTCTGAACGACGTTTTTAAGAGGGCGGCCGCGAAAGGGCAAAACGATGCTGCCGTTTTGAAGGAGGCGGGGGATTACTTCGCCTCCACCCAACAGATCAAGGAAGCGCTTCCGTTTTATTTGCGCGTGCTTGAGTTGCAACCTGACGACGCCAATGTCCGCGAAAAACTGGCGACCGGATTTGTGTTAACAAATCAGCGGGCACGCGCCGTGGAAACACTTGAAGCGATTATCCAGGAACACCCTGAAAAATATCAGCCCTACGAGTTGTTAGCCCAATTGCACGATGATGAAGCGCGCGCGCTGCTTCGGGACAATCAAACCGACCCGGCGAACGCGGAATTCAAGAAGGCGGCACAGAACTATGAACAAAGCCTGCTTATTAATCCAAATCACGCGGCCACATATTTACGGCTCGCGGAATTATTGCTGGCGCCGCTGAAACAGAGCGAGCGCGCCGTTTCGATTTTGACAGAAGGGCGCCGGCGTTATCCCGATGCTCCCGAATTCGCCTACTATCTCGCGATTGCCCTGCGCGAGTCGAAAAAGGCGAAAGAGGCGGTGGTCATGTTCGAAGAAGCGCTTAACGAAGCGCAGAATGCGGAGGCTGATTTTTTGAAGCCACGTTTTTACGTTGAATATGGCGCCGCGGCGGAAGAGGCCGGTCTCTATGATAAAGCGGCGGAACTTTTCCACAGGGCCATCGCGATGGATCCCGCCAATGCGGCCGAGCCCTACAATTACCTCGGCTACATGTGGGCCGAGCAGAACAGTCACCTCGACGAAGCCGAGGACGCAATCAAGCGCGCGCTTCAACTCGATCCCGACAACGGCGCTTACCTCGATAGCATGGCGTGGGTGCAATACCGGCAGGGAAAATACGATCAAGCCCTGGAAAATCTAAAGCGCGCCGTTGAAAATTTGCCGCGCGAAGACGCCGTCGTTTTCGAACACCTTGGCGACGTCTATTCGAAGTTGAACCGTGTCTCCCAAGCACTCGAATCGTGGCAGAAGGCAAAAACGCTCGACCCATCGAATAGAAATCTTGCGACGAAAATCGACGCCCAAAAAACCCGTGTCAGCAAAACCAATCCGACTGGAGCGAAACCATGAGTGAATCTGGCGGCACGCGTTACCCGGCAGAATGGCAACGCAAGGCCATCTGGGCTGCGGTCAGCGCGCTGGCCATTAGCTTCCTCATTTTCGTATTCGTCGCAGCGGTCTGGATCATGGCGAACGTGATCAGCTTTCTGCAGCCAATTTTAATTCCGGTCGCGATCGCTGCCATTCTTGCTTATTTGCTTGACCCGGTTGTCACTCGAATGGCCGCCAACGGGCTCGGTCGCGCGAAATCGATCATGCTGCTTTTTGCGATTGCCGGGCTCGCGCTTGTCGCCATCGGCACATGGCTGGTGCCAGCAATTGGAATGCAGAGCTCGAACTTGGCGAAGGAATTACCCCAATACACCGTCAAGGCGCGCGATAAAATTGTCGATGTAATTTATCGCTACGAACGGACCTTTGGCAGCACTGACAAAACGCGAGCGAAAGCCACCAGTGGGATCGTAAATTGGTTGCTCGGATCAACTCCGGTCCCGACACCGAAACCGAAGCCTGCTGCAACCGCTGCGCCGGAGGAGGCTCGTCCGATTCCTTCGCCATCTGCCACGCCGCCGTTGGAGGAAATCGCCCCCGCGCCCTCTAAACTGACCGACGCGGAGCAGGGCCGTCTTCAGGAGCTGGTGGAAAAACAACTGCCCAACCTTGAAAAACAACTGCCCAACCTCACCGAGAAGATCTGGACGATCATTAAGAAAAGCATTGGCGGATTTCTCGGCGTCACCGGTTTTCTTTTGAGCTTGATCCTGGTGCCGATTTATTTGTTCTTCCTTCTTAAACAACGACCCGCCATCCAGCGTCGTTGGAAAGAATACCTGCCGCTTCGTAATTCGCCCCTCAAAGACGAAGTCGCCGACGTTCTCCTGCAGATCAACAGCTACATCATCGCCTATTTTCGTGGGCAACTCCTCGTCTGCCTCGTCGATGGCATTTTGATTGGCACGACTCTCTCGTTTCTTCCGCCGCCAGGACTAAACTTCGCTGTCCTCATCGGTTGTCTTGTTGCCATTCTCACCATGATTCCCTACATCGGAATCATTCTCTGCTGGATTCCGGCGGTTTTGATCGCCGTCGCGCAATGGGGCGACTTCACTCACCCGTTGCTTGTCACGCTGATCTTCATCGTCGTGCAAAATCTCGAGGGCTTGTTTTACGCGCCGCGCATCGTCGGCAATTCCGTAGGACTTCACCCGATGACGGTGATTGTTTCGATTTTCGTCTGGGGTTTGCTCATTGGGGGATTGCTTGGTCCAATTTTGGCGGTGCCCTTGACGGCGACGATCAAAGTATTGCTCACACGTTATGTTTGGGGTGAGCGTCTGCGCGAGGAAGCGATTGAAGCGATCGAGGAGGTCCCGGTCGTGGCGGAAGAGGAAGCTGCGGCGGAGACGGCCCACGCTTGAACGACGCTCGTATTTAAAGGGACGAGCGCGTTGTCCATAAAAACGCGATGACAGATCCGGCAATGCACCAGCTTGGGCGACAGACAAAGAGAACGGCTTCGGCAGGTCAGACCCGTTCTGTCCGCGGCGGTCTAATCGTCCTGGCGGTCATTGCTGGATTCGCGCTCGGGCTGCTTGTTCTTACCATTGGTCCAAAACTCGTTAATACTTTGCGAGAATCGCGCTGGCTTCGACAGGCCGAAGCGAATCTCAAACAGGGAAATTTTAATGGCGCGAATGATGCCGCGCAACAGGCGTTACAGATCAATCATGATTCTTTGCCGGCCTATCAAATTCTGGCCGAAGCTACCGAGAAACAAAATCGCGCTGAAACCGTAGTCTGGCGTGCGGAAATCGCGCGCTTGCGGCCGCGCGACATCGATAGCCAGCTCAACCTCGCCTCTGCCGCTTTGCGTTTCGGTCAGCTCGATGCAGCCCGCAAAGCGCTCGAGAGCGTCCCAAAGGAGAATCGCGAAAGCGCGCCTTACCATGTCGTTGCTGGATGGTTGGCGCGCGCGCAGGGCGATGAAGCGGGCCAGGAACGCCATTTCGCCGCAGCTTTGGCCAAAGAACCGGGCAACGAAACGTATCAATACAACCTCGCCGCGGTTCGGATCAAATCGCCCGATCCGCAGAAAAACGCGGACGCGCGGGCAACACTCGAGCACCTGGTCAAAAGCGCTCCATTTCGAGCTGGTTCCCTTCGCGCTTTGTTAAATGACGCGATCCACCACAGCAACCTCGCGGCAGCCGATCGTTTCGCGCAAGAACTGCAATTGAGCTCACAGGTAACCTTTTCCGACGACCTGCTTTGCTTGGATTTTTACAAAAAACTCGATCAAAAAAAACTGGTGGCATTACTCGAGAAAGTAAAACCGCTGGCGGCACGGCAACCCGACGATCTCGCGGCGTTGATGGAATGGATGATTAGCAATGGCATGAGCGCTGAAGTCCTGCGCTGGACGGAGAAATTGCCGCCGGAAAAAACCGCTAATCCTCCCCCGGCAATTGAAGTCGCTGCTGCTTTCACCGCGCAAAAAAATTGGTCGCGCCTTCGCCGTTGGACGAAAGGCGGTAACTGGGGCGACTCTGAATATTTACGGCTCGCCTATCAGGCATATGCGAAACAGCAGTCTCGACAGGAGGGCGCCGATGCGGAATCTGCTTCTCTCTGGCACGATGCCGAGCGCGCCTGCGAAGAAAATCCCGAGCGTGAAATTCGGCTGGCTCGTCTCGCCTCGAAATGGAATCTGCCGAATCAAGCGGAGCAACTTTGGTTGCGCGTCGCCCATAACCCATTGAGCCGACGTGAAGCGCTCGATGCCTTGTTTGAGATTTATCGCACCAGCAATGATCTCCCTAATCTCTCTCTCACCGCCATGCGCCTGCATGAAACTTCTCCGGAAGAACCGCTGATCGCAGCGGAATATGCCCGCCTGTCCATTATCCTTGATCGCAACCCCAGCGAAGGGCAGCGGGTTGCCAAAGAGGCCTTCGATCAAGCGCCGACCGAGCCAGCCTGCGTGGTTGCTCAAGCGCTTTCTTTAAACTCACAAGGGCGAACCTCCGAAGGAATTGCGGTCCTGCAAAAACTCGCGCCGGAGAAATTGCAGGACGCTCGCGTCGCCCTTTACCTCGCGGTGCTCTTGCTTAATGACGGCAAAGCCGATGCGGCTCATGAATTCATTGACGCCGCCAATTCCGGTTTCGTTTTCCCCGAAGAGAGAAAACTTCTGCAGGAAGCGTTGGAGAAACAATTTAGTTCCGCCTCTGCGACGCCAACACCCTCGCCGACGATCTCGCCCTCGCCCGCCAATTCCTCCCCGCATTAATCGAATCGCACCGATTCGTGTTGTTGGCTGCTCGTAGTTTCTGAGGAACTTTTGTGGCGCCGCAGTGTTTCCAGTTTGTATAGCTCAGGGATCAAAGGGAAACGCCGGGAGCGTGATGCTTCCGGCGTTTATTTTTTATGGCGCGAGCAATTTCCACTGCCCGACTTCGATTGCCGTCGTCGTCGGACGCGCGCAGCGCATTGCACAAATCGAGGTGAAACAAACTTCGCGAAATGGCAGCCCTATTTTGTCGGCTAATCTTTGCTTGGTCTCTGGCGGCAATTTTGCATAAAGCAAACTTAGGTGTGGGTCGATGAGGTAACGGTCTTGCGCACCGCTCGCTTTCCGGATCGCGTCGCCTAGCTGTTGCAACGTACTGTTTATTTCGAACTGGACGAAAAGTGTCTTCGTAAATTGTTCGCTGAATCGAATGCTATGAATCGTTAGCTCGATGTTAACCGGAGGGAGGTCGCGCAATACTTCGAGCGGAGGCCGCGAATTTTCCGGCGCAATAAAAATCGTTACGTGCGGTTCGAACAAGGGAGCGCCATATTGCCTCGCCAGCTCCTTAATTTCTCGCGCGAACAGGTCGCGCGCCGGTGTTTCCGGCAGCAACCAATAAGCGATCGCGTGCGCTTTTCCTGCCATTTGACCTAACGCCAAAATTCCCGTCATCCCGAGCATAAGTCGAGGGATGACAAACAAAGGTGCTCAGTTATCCTCTCCCCCATGCCCACAAATGTCCTCGGCAGCGAGTTGCGATGTTGCTGCCGCCAGCCGCTCACCGGCTTCTACCGTGACGGTTACTGTCGCACTGGCCCCGGTGACGTTGGGTTGCATACGGTTTGCGCGCAGGTGACTCGTGACTTTCTCGATTTTTCAGTGTTGCAGGGAAACGACCTGCTTACATCGCACCCGGAATGGGAATTTCCGGGGCTTGAGCCGGGCGACAAATGGTGCATCTGCGTGACGCGTTGGAAAGAAGCGCTCGACCACGGCGTCGCCTGCCCGGTTGATCTCGAGGCAACTCACGCCTCCGCGCTAGAGTTTGTCACCCTCGAAGAATTACAAGCCCACGCGTTGAAATAATCGCGTTCACCGGCACCGTTAGCGCGTTTTGAAATTACCCTTCAG
>WNGI01005124.1_pt1 | contig 11764 bp, 17 predicted proteins | sample 5400621 | NCBI WGS metagenome assembly WNGI01 (sample SAMN13153374, study PRJNA577476) | soil metagenome | isolation source: 20 cm soil or saprolite under Garry oak tree replicate 1 | place: USA:California | collected 2016-06-15
TAGGTGCCGATCAATATGAGCGCAAATATCGCGAGCGCGTTATCAAGCAGCTCCATCGACGAGCGTCGGAATTTGGCTATACCTTGCAGCAGGTTGTGGGTGTTTCTTAGGAAAGCGGCGGCGTATTTCGCGAAGGAGTCGCGGTGAGGTACGCCTGGATCGAGGGACATCGCGACGCTTACCCGACGGCACGGATGTGTCGGCTGTTGAAGGTGTCGCGGACCGGCTATCTGCAATGGCGCACCCGTCCGATGACCACAGAACAGCGGTTAGCTCCTCACCAGTACCACGACGAATTTGACCGGCCAGCACCTTGGGACCGGCGTTTGCCCCCAGATAAATACTCAGCAGACGGCGCATCAGCACGCGCTGGGTGAAGGAGTCGCACGCGATAGACATGCGCTGAGAAATGCCAGTCAACTCGGCGACTTGTCGCGCGGAAAAGCCATCGACGCAATCAGTTGTGTAGGTGATTGCGTAGCGACGGCCATGCGCGCCGGCCATCGGGAGCGCAAGGTAATCGGTGCAACCCTTGACCTTCAGGTCGCGGAGGATCGGGAGATCGAGTTTGTCGTCGGCCTCGTCGACTCTGCGACGCAGCGTTTCGCCGCCTTGTATCACCCGCAGCACCGGGTTATGTTGGTATGGCACCACATCGGCGACCTCGTGCGCGATGAAGGTCTGTACTGTTTGCCCGGTGTCACGCCACCAGATAAACGAAGTCCCGAGGAACTGAGGGTGCAGCGTACCGCTGTGCACCGTCAGTCGGGCGAGCGGAAAGCCTGCCGCGAGCATCCGCCAAGCGAATTCGTCAACCGCTTGCGCACCAGTCGCAACTTGTAACGCTGGTCCGATAAGCCACTCGGCAATTGCGTCGATCGTGTCCCGCACTGGACGGTCGGCAGGCGGACGTTCAACGATCTCGGTCGTATGGATATAAGACTGATTAATCCCGCCCCCAGACGATTGCTGTCTTGTGTCTGTCATTTACTCGATCATCTCCAAGACTGAGTGTCGCATTCTAAAGAAGCATCGCGTGTCACTCGCACCGGTTTCCATGCTCGCATTACACGACGGCAGCAGGCGACTGGGCTACGATTCTGCCTCATCCATCTGGCGAATTTTGACGGCATGCACACCATACTGGGCGCAGGCGGCGCCATCGGCATCGAACTGGTTAGCCACCTTGCCAAAAAGCGACTTCATATCCGCTTGGTAAGCCGAAATCCAAAGCGCGCTGGGGGCGCAGACCAAGTCGTTTCTGCCGATCTTGCCAGCTTGGATCAAACCATCAGCGCGGTAGCGAGATCGGAAGTTGTCTACCTGCTCGTTGGCCTCAAGTACGATCTTAAGGTCTGGCGAGAACTGTGGCCCCGCATCATGAACAACGTGATCGAAGCATGCAAACGAGCCAACGCGAAGCTGATTTTCTTCGATAACGTGTATGCGTACGGCAAGGTCGTCGGGCCAATGACGGAACGAACGCCGTTCAACCCGTGCAGCAGAAAGGGAGAGATCCGCGCGAAGATAGCGACAACGCTGCTGAACGAAATGACCAAAGGCGGCCTGACCGCTCTGATTGCTCGCTCGCCTGATTTCTATGGCCCGCGCGTGCAGACCAGCGTCGCCAACCGATTGGTCTTCGACAAATTCGCTCGAGGCGCGAAGGCTTCTTGGCTCGTCAACGACAGGGTGCGACATTCCTGGACCTTTACCCCCGATGCCGGCAAAAGTCTGGCATTGCTGGCGGAATCCGATTCGGCATGGAACCGCACGTGGCATGTTCCGGCGGCGCCGAATCCACCGACCGGCAAGGAATTGATTGAGATTGCGGCAAACGTATTTAGCGTTGAACCGAACCATCGAGTGCTCAGCCGACCGCTGATCAAGCTCGCCGGCTTCTTCGATGCGGATATTCGCGAGTCTTACGAAATGCTCTACCAGTACGACTCGGAGTATCTATTCGACTCGACGCAATTCTCGACGACTTTCCGTTTCACACCGACTAGCTACGAGGACGGCATCCGAGGATGCGCAACACCGCACGCGCTAGGTACCGCGGACAGCGAGAGCAGCATTGGAACGTGAGCGGCCCGTCCCGATCGGACTCTTCGAACCTATCAATGGGTCCGCTGCTGGCCTGCACTGAGACACCAATCGGCCGGCGCCGCAGTCATCCTCTCTTGGCTCACCCCGCGCCCACAATGAGGCGGGTAAAGTGCTCACATGGATGAAGTGATTGCGACCCCGCGCATCGCCCTGCTCGCCGGTGCGACCGGCCTCGTCGGTCGCACGCTGTTGCAAATGCTACTGACCAGCAAGCAATACCGCAGCGTGCACGTCCTGCTGCGCCGTTCGGCCCCGGACATCGAGGCCAACGCAAAGCTCAACGTTCATCAGGTCGACTTCGCACGGTTGCCCGCAACGTTCCCGGCGGTGGATGACGTGTTCATCGCACTCGGCACCACGATCAAGATAGCGGGTTCGGAGGCGGCCTTTCGCCAAGTGGACTTTGACTTCGTCGTGAGTACCGCACGAGCGGCCAGAGCCACGGGTGCGACGCGGTTGGCCGTCGTGTCGGCGTTGGGCGCCGATGCCAAGTCGCGCGTCTTTTACAATCGCGTCAAAGGCGAGATGCAGGCTGCGATCGCACAGCTCGGCTACGAATCGGTTGTGATCGCGCAGCCATCATTGCTGCTGGGTGATCGAGCGGCGTTGGGACAACCGGCGCGCGGCGGCGAGGTGTGGGCGACACGGCTGCTCGGGCCGCTCGGTTGGATCGTACCCAAAGGAGTCCGACCAATCCCTGCAAGCGCTGTGGCGTCCGCCCTGCTGGCGGTCATACTCGACGCGAAGCCCGGGGTTCGCGTTTTGAAATCGGGAGCCATGCAAGACACCTGACCAACCCTAGCACGTGCATCGGATCAGCCAAGTCAAGGAACAATCGCAATCGGTTTTTGGCTTCACGTCGAGTTTACTGTCGGCGTCATGCTCGTTTCGCCAGATGGCGCCCGACGTATGACCACTGAATGCCCGCATTCAGGCGATCAGCAACAGGAGCGCGACGATCGTCAATCCGATGATCAGACCCGAAACGAACGGGTGTCGAGCCACAATTGAATGCTGTCGGAGATTGCCGCAACGTTTCGCCGCCAATCGCCCTGGCGTGTGTCATGTCGCCCAGATCGGACGGACTTCGACGGCGCCGTGCAGAGCGGCCGGACAGCGTGCCGCCCAGGACAGCGCGGCGTTGAGATCCGGCGCCTCGATCAAGTAGTAGCCGCCGAGTTGCTCCTTGGTCTCGGCAAACGGTCCGTCCACCATCGTGGCCTTGCCGTTCGGAGCGCGTACCGTGGTCGCCGAGGCAGTGGGCTGGAGCCGATTGCTGCCGACGTAGACGCCGGCCGTTTTCATCGCTTCCTTAAAGCCCGCGTATGCGGCCATCATCTTGGCGGCGGTCTCAGTGTTTGCCGCCGGCACGGCGGCCTCGTTTCCATAGATCAGCAATAGGTATTGCATGGATAGCTCCTTTGGGGGAGCAACCGCGCTCCGCCCGTGCCGCGCTCACGCGGTCGCGTTTCGGCAACATCGATGGTCGAAGGCAGTTGCGACTTCAGGCCGCTGCCTCCAATTCGCGTTTCGCCCGACCGAGACCGCAATCCGGTGGGTCGAACATCTGCCGGATCTCGAGCTCACCCTCATACGAAGGGCCAAGAACATCCACGTGAATCTTCATGAAAATCTTGCCCAATTCGATCGCCTCTTCCTTCGAACTCGCCTGAAGGATGGCGTAACCGCCGATCAGCTCTTTGGACTCGATGAAGGGTCCATCCGTCACGGTCAGCTTGCCTCCGGTAGCGCGGACCCGCGCCCCTTGCGAGCTCGGCAGCAGCCCTCCCGTTTCGAGCAGTACGCCCGCTTTTGTCATGTCCTCGGCATGCTTGCCGATGGCGGCAATAAGCTTTGCATCCGGCGGAGCGCCCGTTTCGTAGTTACTGTCGGCCTTGACCATCATCATGTATCTCATCGTCGTCGTCCCATGCCTCGTTGGAAACAATTAATCGGTTGCTGCAAAGGGTAGTCGATCGGGATTGCCGGATTTCGACAATGCCGCTGCATTTTTTCGTGGCGAACTCTGGGTGGCAGCGTTCCCATCACGCTTCAGATGACCCGCCGTGTTCCCGCGGTGGCAGGATTGCCTGTGTTGGACGTGCCAGGGTGTTCGCCTTCCCATGACATGATCTCGCACGCCGAATCGTTGCGCATGGGTCGGTCGCGGCAGGTTCACTCGAGGAATGCATGAACGAACGCCGAATCCACCAGATTTTTGAGGTCAGTGTCCTGCTGAAAGGGGCTCATGCGTTAGTCGAGTGCATCGGCGGCCTCGTATTGACCTTCGTCAGCACAAGCACCCTCACCAGTCTGGTCAACGCGCTCACCCAGGACGAGTTGATCGAAGATCCGAATGACTTTGTTGCAGTTCATCTCTTAAGCCTGGCGCAGAATTTTACCGTCGGCACCCAGCACTTCTATGCCTTCTATCTCCTCAGCCATGGCGTCGTTAAGGTGTTCCTCGTCATCGGCTTGCTTAGAAATAAGCTCTGGGCCTATCCTGTTTCGCTTGTCGTCCTTGGCCTATTCATCGTCTACCAGCTCTACCGCTTCTCGTACACGCACGGCGTCGGCCTCATCGTGTTGACAGTCTTCGATGTTTTCGTGATGGGATTGATCTGGCACGAATACCGATTGGTGCGCCATCTGGACTCGCGGTAAGGCGTTTGGATGGCGCGACAGTCCTGGGGCTTCCGATGACCCTTGAGCTACGGTCCGGTCTCGTGGTCGGCTACGGGGCAATCGCGACCGAGGACATCGACGAGCGCCTGCGGCGCTTGCGTTCGTCCTTCAACGACTGATTTGGATCGGCTGAGTCAACGAACCATCGCGATCGGTTTCTTGCGTCACGTCGAGCATTACGATCGGCGTCATGCTCGTTTCGCAGCATGGCATCCGGCGTATCGACCATTGAGTGCCGGCTGTTTTACGAGAACAGCCGCTCGACATGTCACGAGACTCGCAACGTTACGGCTGAAGTGTTGCGAGTCAGCGCTATGAGACGACAAGAGCTGCCCGCTGTGCGCCGTATGCATTGTCGTCCGCGAAAATGATCCTGACACCACGCGGCGAATCATTCAACTAGCATCGCACGGTCACGCATGCCGAGCCGATGCAGTTGGAGGGCGCGGCCGCTTTGACGACTATGGTGCCGCTGCGGCCAAGGCCGCGAATCGGTCTCTTGAAAAACTGCACTTGGTGCGTTGCCTTACTCGCCGACTGGCGACTGACAGCGCTGACACCGTATGCCCTACGGCAAGGTGAGGCGCGCCGTGGCATGGCGAGTGATTTGGCGTGGCACGAACGGCTCGGGTCTAAAACTCGGGCCGTTCGTCTAATGCCCGACCCCGAAGTCGGGCGTGTCGGAATCGATCGGCCGACGTGGCGCATGGTTCACCATCGCGCATGGTTCAAGTATGAACTGCGTTCAGGGTTTGCGTTGCTCGTTGGCAAATCTGAGACGAGGCATCAACGTGGCAATATTCAAATCGCGGTTCGCCATCGGTGACCGGGTGAAGATCCGCTACTACTCCGGCACTGCAGTTGTCGTAGCGGTGCGATTCACGAAGGACAAAGTGCTGTACGACGTCGATCGCGACTTGGGCGGGAAGACGCTTCGCGACGTCGACAGCAACGACATAGGTCCAGCGTGATGCGCTACCGGAATCGACCGTCGGCCAAGAAGTCGAGCAGCTCGAGCTCATCAACAGCGTTGCCCGACGCAATGCACAGGCCCCCATGCGTTGCGTAGTCTGAGATCCTCCGGCGCGAAACGTGTCGCGCAGAATATCGTGCATCTCGCGCGCGTTACGAACGATCTCCAGGAATTGCGGCCCGACTCACGATCGAAGAAGTCCGCGGCAATATCGACTTTGAAGCACGCTTCAACGATATCGATATCAATCGCGACGGTGTGATCACGCAGGAGGAACTCGCGCGCTATATCGCGCTCCAGTATGGAGTCGCCTCTGCGATAGTTGAATGGAGGCTGATGCGAGTTGAGACTCCGAGCGAGCACATAATCCCGCCCAATCCGAAAAGGGACGGCCGGACAAATGAGCGGCATTATGGACTCAAGCGATTTCACGGCCGAAGGCGTCGTGCACGCGATGCAACTCGCCGGCGATGCGCTGCGGCTCAACACGGCGACACCGGATCAGCTCAACGCAGCCGCGGCGCTCCTGGCGAAAGCGCTTGGGCGATTCCCCGAAGGTACATCACGTGATCCGCGGCGCGTCGACGCAATCGCTCGGCTCGAGGTCGCCGGGAAGGCGATCGGCGCAGAGCTCAGCCGACGGGCGTTTGCTTAGGTCCTACTATTCGACGCATGCTCAATGATTTCGTGGAGTTTTCCTGCTCGCGTGCGGGCGGGTCGTCCCACGACGGTTTATTCTCCGTCCTTTAGGTTCCCGACTTTTCGTTACCCCATGTCCCCAGTCCCGTCGCTTAGCGACATCTACAACTTCCGCCAGGTCTCGCCTGACTTGGCGTCCTCGGGTCAACCGCGTGAACATCAGCTCGCGGCCATCGCAGAGGCCGGCTACAACGTGGTCATCAACCTCGCACTTCACAACGATCCACGATATTCGCTTCCCGATGAGGCGGCATCAGTGCGAGCCCTGGGTCTTGATTACGTCCATATTCCAGTGCAATTCGGCGCGCCTACTGAATCAGACCTGGAAAAATTCTTTGCGGCGATGGATCAACATGCCAGCGAGCGCATTTGGGTTCATTGCGCCGCGAACATGCGCGTTTCGGCCTTTCTCGGACTGTATCGAACGCTGCGTCAGGGTTGGCCGGAGGCACAGGCCTTTGCGCTCATGCATGAGATCTGGCAGCCTGATCCAGTGTGGTCCACGTTCATCGCGTCGCAGCTTGCCAACGCGCATGCCGGCTAAACCACGCGTTTAACCGGACGCGCCGGTACGGACCTTCTACTTGGCGACCGTCGCTGCCAGCGCGCCGGTTAACTTGTTCTGGTTGGACCTCTGCCCAAATGGACCGAACTGAGCTAGAGAGGATCTGGGCCACTACGGCCAAGCACTTGAATGCGGCCCGGGCCCAATTGCCGGAGGTGCCTGCTCCAGGTCTCGATGGCGCAACGGTTAGCGGCTTCGATGAGTGTTTGCGGCACAACGAAATGGAGTTGGCGCTCGATGAACTTGAAGACTTGGGGCTTACGAATGCACCGCCCCCGGACTTTTGGCGGCACCTCATCTTCGCGGCCGAGAGCATGGAACTTTCGGAACGGGCCGCCGATTTCAAACGGAAAATGGGAAACGCATGAGGCCAAGATTCATGCGTTCAACCGGACGCGCTGCTACAGGTCTTCTATCCGGCGCGCGTCGGTGGCAGCGTGCCGGTTAACTTGGTCTCGTTAGGCAGAGTCGCAGAAGCCGCCGATGCACATGCTTGATCATCTGGAAGTCGGAGAAGGAATTTGCCAATTTCGTCCTTGCGGTGAATGCTCTCTTGTTGACGCCGTGGACTTCATTACGAGCGCTATCGCATATTGCCGGGATCAGAGCATAGACAAGCTTCTCGTTGATGTGACAGGGCTCGTCGGTGTCGCTATCCCGTCACTTGTCGACCGCTTCTTGATGGTCGAAGAATGGGCGCGAGAAGGTAAGGGCGTGGTTGTCGTGGCGATGGTCGCACGAGCCGAATACATTCACCCCAAGAAGTTTGGGGTGAAAGTCGCCGCGGATTTTGGCTTAGTGCTCGACGTCTACACTTCCGAGACGGATGCAATTAGGTGGTTGTCGAGTGGCCTTGATCTAGCCTAATTGATAGCGGCGGGGATTGGCTTCATCAATCGAGGTAAGCGTCAATCGCGTGGCTCGGCTACTACCCGGCTATGTGGCCTCCCCCATTGATCGCAAGGGTTGTCGTTGACGGCAAGTAGGTCGAGACTGCAACTCTATATTCGGTCTTCGCGTGCGGCGCGGTCGTTCTGGCCGCTGACCCAGATGGAACAGCCGCGCGCCCGATCCTCGTTCGCGTCGCCGGCCGCCTCTCGCGCCGACGAGTAGCGATGCTTGGGCAGCGTTGCCGGGCCAATATAACTAGTCCGAGCTAAAGCGATTGCATGTCCTTCGCCATTCGCTTCCTTAGCTCCGGATCGGGGAGAGGGCCGTAGAGCGCGCCCATGTTCTCGGCCATATGCGCCGCCTTCGACGTTGCCGGAATCGCGCACGTCACGAGCGGATGAGATACGACAAACTTGAGGAAAAACTGCGCCCAGTTCTCGCAGTCGAATTCGCGGGCGTAGGCCGGCAGCCATCTGCCGCGCACGGCCGAAAACAGGTTGCCGCCGTCGAAAGGTCGATTGACGACGACTCCGAGCTTGCGCTCCGCAACGAGCGGCAGCAGCCGCTCTTCCACGCGGCGGTCGGCGAAGTTGTAGGTGAACTGCACGAAGTCGAACTGCTCGCGCAACAGCGCGCGCTCCATTTCGGCGTGCTTCAGTCCTTCCGAGGTCGTGAGGCCGATATAGCGGACCTGCCCCGCCGCCTTGAGTTCCTTCAGCGTTTCGAGATGCGATTCCCACTGAACCAGGTTGTGGACGTGCACGAGATCGAAGCGCTGCACACCCCACAGACGCCGCGATTGATCGAACTGCCAGCGCCCCACCGCTTTGGCGGGGGTCCATATTTTCGTCGCGGAGAACAGAGTGCCGCGATGGGGAGTTTCCTTGAGCAGGTCGCCGATCACTGCCTCGGAATAGCCATACATCGGCGATGAATCGATCATCGCGCCGCCGCGAGCGAAGAACTCTTGCATCACTGGGACCAGAGGCGCTTCGTTCGTCACGTCGGGCGCAACATTGAACGTGATCCACGTGCCGAGGCCGACGACGGGCAGCCGCTCACCGGTGGCGGGAATCGTGCGCATGATCGGCGTTCGCGACTCGGCCGCTGCGACGCGCGGCAACGCGTATCCCGCGGCTGCGGCCGCTAGCGATTCTAGGAAGCGACGTCGTGCAAGGCGTGGCGACATTGACTGCATCGCCGTTCGACTGGCGATCGCGTGCTGTGTTCCTAATCTAGCATCCGAGCAATACCTCGGAAGGTAGGGCAATCCTTCGCAGCCGCATCCGTAGACCGTTTCAGCAAGGTCGTCAGTTGCCCACCGATGACGAGCGGCGGCGTACCACTGCAATCAACTTGCACTACGCGGCACCGTTTCCTAACATGACCGCCGCTCCGCTCCGTAATTAGGCTTGGCTCGTGGCAGAATCCGCACAGATGCGTCGGTACAGGCCCTTCTACTCGGCGAACGCCAGTGGCAGCGCGCTGGTTTGTTTGGTCTTGTTAGGTGGCGGCTGAATCAGACAAATCGTTCCAATCCATACATGATCAAGGAAAGCGACCCGTGGCTCCAAGCATCGGATGTGATTCCGATGTTTCCCACCTTGGTGTGGAAGATTTTGCTCAAGCCGGAGTTGCGCGACGCGATAGATGCAAAGGTTTTGGCGACGCTTGAGGGACTAAGGCGCGATCTCCCAACACTCAAGCCCGGTCACGGGTGGCAATCAGAACAAACGCTACATCAACGCGACGAATTTCAGGAACTCATTTCTTGCGTTAGCAATGTTGCCAAGAGCATTCTGCGATTCTTGCAGATCGGTCAGGAAGCTTTCGAAATCACTGGCTGCTGGGCCACGGTTCTCGCCAAGGGTGCAATTCACAAAAGTCATAGCCACCCGAACAACTTTTTGAGTGGCGTCTATTACGTTCGAACTCACCCCGGTGCAGACACCATAAACTTTCATGACCCCAGAAGTCAGACCGGAGTTATCCGGCCGCCGGTCGTGAAACTTACGGCGGAGAACACTGATCAGGTCGTAGTTAGAGTGACCAACGGCACTCTTCTGATGTTCCCGTCCTACTTGGAACACTCCGTCGACACGAACATGAGCGCGGAAGAACGAATCAGCATCAGCGTTAACATCATGTTCTCTTCGTTCGCGGAGAAGCTGAGCAAGCCTCTGTGGTGAAGGCGCATCGTTCCATGCAGCCGCCGTACATTCAACGAGCAAGTGCAACGCGGCCGAATTGATCAAGCCGCGAAGACTGGTAGAAAGCCGTGTTGCCGTCATCGTCCGTCACGCAACCGGCGTTCGATATCGCCGGAGTCCGCGCCGCGGTTGTTACCGCGCGAATCACTCTACTTTTTTCGATTGCAGTATTCCGTTCAACGTTCTGGCGGCTCGCTGGCCCTGATCCTGGTAGTTGGTGTTGAAGAGCACGTGCACGATCTCCGCTTTGCGTGACAGCGTCCCTACGTTTTGGGCGACCTCCGTGAGCTCGCCTTCGTCATAGTCGTAGTTAAAGCGCTGCGCCGACGATGTGAGCCCCTTCTTGTTCCAGGTGCCGTGATTGCGCCCGTGCAGGCGAACAACAGAGAGGGCTGGATCGGTTACCTCCCATACCGCCGGTATCGTGTTGGCGATGCCCTGCGGCTCGTCGACCACGACGTTCACGAGTCCGTTGTCGCGCTCGAAGGCGAGCGTGCGCGCGGCGTGCTTGTCGCCGTCGAACCAGCTCTTATTGCGAAACTCGATCGCTAGCCGGAAGCCGGCGAGCATTGCGCGGCAGTGCTCGATGTACTCGAAGTTCTTGGGGTGGAACGCGACCCACGGTGCAAACTGGAAGTGCACGGCGCCGAGCTTCCCGGATGCACGCAGTATCTCGAGCACGGCGCGAAACTGTCGCCAGAGATCGAGTTGTATTTCCACCGGCACGTCTTCGTTGTAGATGTTCGCCTTGGCGACCGGGCCTAGTGCGGTGCGCATCTCCTTGGCGAGGCTAGCCACCGGAGTCTGGTGCCGCGTGAACAACCGATACGCTTTGATGTTGAAAACGAACTCCGGCGGCGTCCGCTCAACCCAGAGCCGTGCATTCGCCTCGACCGGAATGCCGTAGTAGCTGCTGTCGATCTCGACGATCGGAAATTGCGACGCGTAGTAGCGGAGCCGGTCTTCAGGCGTCCTAACAGCCGCTGGATAGAAGCGGCCGGAGTCGATCAGCGACTTGTCGGTCCACGAGGATGTCCCGACCAAGACGTTCGACATGGGTTAAGCCGCTACAAAACGGTACGCGCACGCGCTTGACGGCCTTGATCATGCGAGGAACGCATCTTGCGCTGAGATGAAAAGCGGATGTGGCCATTCCTGTCGGGTTCTGCGACGGTGTCGTCCTTGTTCTTGATCACGAGATCGGAGTGGCACTGCCTCGCCACTTCGCGTGCGCGCGCGATCGGCTCGCAGGCATAAAGACTGAGGTTCAAAATACGGCGGCCTAGCGAAACGTTACCCAGTCCAACGCGTAGGTAATGACGAGCCATGCAGCGGCAGTAAGGAGCGCACCAGCAGCGACGCATTTGACGACCAGCAGCGGCAAATCGAACTGCGGCGCAGGCCCGGTATCTCCCTGATCCGGGAAGTCGTTCATGTCTTGTTCTCCACAAAACCGCATCTCCCTGATGCGGTTTGTCGAGACTGCGCGAGATTCAGTGCAAATGCAAATGTAGGAGTTTAGGAAGTAACGGGCCGAGGAGATGCAACTCGCCAGCTAGCTCGGACATTCTCAAGATGCTTAAGGTCGTTGCAGCGTCGATTCACGCCAATGCGCAGCCGGCCGAAAACAAG
>WNGI01006399.1_pt1 | contig 11764 bp, 14 predicted proteins | sample 5400621 | NCBI WGS metagenome assembly WNGI01 (sample SAMN13153374, study PRJNA577476) | soil metagenome | isolation source: 20 cm soil or saprolite under Garry oak tree replicate 1 | place: USA:California | collected 2016-06-15
TTTTTCTTGATGTTTAATGGCTGCATGTTTGAGGTGCGTCGCCGACCAGACTCAAACACGAAGCCACCGTCGTCGATTTTCCGTCGCTAACTGTTCAAGACGTCCAGCGCCTTCGGGATTGTCCTCAAGGATGACGACCGGCCACGCACGAGTGTACTGCATTCGCCGGTGGACATTGACGCCGCGGCGCTGGGAGCGGTAGCGTGCCAGGATGCAGGGCGAACGACCCTCGGTTGTCGTGCTCGCTGGGCCAAACGGCGCCGGGAAATCAACGATGGCGGCGGAGCTGCTGGTCGAAGTGTTGGGAGCCGCCGAATTCGTCGATGCTGACGTGATTGCTCGCAATCTACCGCGTTCGAGGTCGGTCGCGATCACGGCCGGCCGCGCGATGCTCCGTCGGCTCGATGAACTCGGAGCGGGTCGCCGGGATTTCGGGTTCGAGACGACGCTCGCAAGTCGGTCTCTTGTTCCGAGAATTCGCCGGCTGGCCCGGGCGGGTTACGAGTGCCACCTGGTATTCCTCTGGCTGCCAAACGCGGATCTTGCGGTGGCGAGAGTGGCAGATCGCGTGCGTCTCGGGGGCCATGCCGTGCCGGAGCAGACGATTCGCCGTCGCTACCGCTCCGGCTTGCGCAATTTTTTCGCTCTCTATCGGCCTTTGACTACGACGTGGCGGATGTACGACAATTCAACGATGCCGCTCTCTGGGAACGTATCCGGGCGGAGGCTCAAGATGAACGCTAGGCAGGGCAGTCGAGTAGGCCGGATCTTCGCGGACGGCCGCCAGATCGACGATGCTCTCAGGTCGGCCGTCCGAGAGGTGATACGCAAGCACAGGAAGCACAACGCCCCTGTCGTGATCTGGCGAGACGGGCGCACAGCATGGGTCGCCGCACGGGATTTGATGACGACCATCCCCACGACGGCTGCTCTGAAGAAAAAGCGCGTATCTAGGCGCGGACGCTGAGCTGAGCGGGGGCGGCGACGCCGGGTCCAAACTCGAACGGGGCGTTCCAATCCCGTTGGGGCCAACTCGAAGTTGTCACCGGGCTCGTTAGGTTAGCTGGCTCTCTCGCCTCGCCCAGCGGCGGCCCAACGTTGTGCAAGCGCGACCATGCCCGCTTCGTGGTCGGGCCAGTCGTGAAGAATGGCCGGGTCGAAGTCGGCACCATTCGGCCAGACGAGCGTATGAATTTCGTGATCGATGGAGACAGCGTTGAATTGATTGAGATCGCGCAATGGACTGTAGAGCTCGCCTTCTAGAACCGGCCGGAAGTCGATCGTCCTGACCAACCCGTCTCGAAATTCGACCCGGAGACGATATGGCCCGACGATTTCGAAGCTCTTGACCCTATGGACGGGATGTCCCATGCGCTCTACCTCCAACTAGGGGCCACCGACGAGGTTCACGTTAGATTGCGATCCTCAGGGCAATCTCCGAACAAGCAACGCGAGGTGCCTTGACGACCCGTTTGCCCGTACGCCGGCCCCGATCGAGACGCACAAGCCCATACCTCTCGAGAAGCTTGAGGTCCCCCTGGACGTTCTTGAAATCTCTCTCGACGAGCTTCGCCAGCTCATAGATTGAGCCTGGACGCTTGTCCCGGATCACTCGCAGCAACGCGAGACGGGTCGGGGTTAGAAGATTCCGAGCAGCCTCGATGCTGGCGAAATACACATCTTCCCGTCTGGGAACTCGCTGTCCAGCGGCGACGGCCTTGAAAGTCGTCCGGAAGCCGTCAAGGACTTCATGGAGCGACTTCACGCGGATCGTGAGCGTCTTGGTCATCGCCCCGTCCCCTTGATACGTCGCATGTCTGCTTGGAAGTCGACGAGAAGCTTGTCCACGCCCGGGAAGGGGTGGGCTTCTCACCCGAATATATGGCCTATGAAGCCATATATCAACGGCTCAACCCGAGGGAGAGGCGGCGGCCTGCTCAGTGAACCGCTCTCAGACTGGGACTCGAACCGCCATTCCATCCCGGTTGACTAACTGTGGCCGCGGCCGCCGTTCTGCGGGTGGTCTAGGTGCATTCCGAAGGGTGGTTCTTAGATCGTTGAGTTTTAGGAAGTTGCTCGCCCCAGCAGAGACGGGGGCACCGAGACGAAGCGATCATCACGCTGCTGGTCACGCGCCCATTGTGGCAACCGGGCTGCCGTCCTCGCCAGCTCTCCATGTACACGGGTAAGATGACAGCTATGAACCGCCCTAACTCAGGTCGTGGCCGTAAGACGGCCTCCCGAAGCCGGAGTGCCGTGAAGCGCAAGGCGATCCATCCCAGCGGTCAGGAGCCGAGAGTCTTGACGACCATGCGGCTGCGTCGATCGTTGCGAAAGGACCTCGAGGCGACGGCCGTGCGCACGCGCCGATCGGTCGCAGACGTGGCTCAGGAGCTGCTCGACGAGGCACTACGAATGCGGCAATGCCCAGGCATCTACTTCGCTGATGAACCGAGCGGTCGGACGGCGAAAATTGGTGGGACTGGCCTAGGGGTCTGGGAAGTCGTGCGTGACTTCAGCAGAGACCCGAATTCGGATAGGATTCGAAAAGCCTTCCCGCAACTATCGCAAGCTCAAGTGACGGCGGCGCTGATGTACTATGCGCGCTATCGGGCGGAAGTCCAGGCCAAGATCGATGCGAACGCTGCGCTGACGCCTGAGAGCATCGAGAGACAGTATCCGGGGGTCTGGAAGTAGCGCGTCCACCGCTGCGCGAAACGTATCCGAGGGCTGAGGCAGCTCAGGCGAAGCGGAGGGCATCAGCCGTCCAGTCGCTCAGGACGTTCCACCGCTTCGCTTCCGGAGACCGATGTTCCGCCAGCCATCGCTGCTCTGCCTCGGGCAGCGATGCCCGACACAACGTGTCCTCACGAGCAAGACGGCTTCGTTCGAGCACCGTCTCGAACTCCTCCAGCGTTCGGGCCCGAGGCTGATCCCCAGCACGCTCCGCAAGCCGGCGCGCCAAGGTGACGACAAAGCCAAGACGATTCTGAAGGTCTCGAAGCTTCGCTTCGCGGACCAGCCAATCGGGGTCCAGGGGCCAAAATTTCAGTACGAGCCAGGGGAGGGCCTCGACGAGACGAGACTCCAGATCTTCCCGCGCGAGGGCACTGAGGAGAACCTCGCCAGGGTTCTTCGGCTTCCACTTCCGGGGTCGCCGATATGCGAGTCCTGGGTACCCCAATGCAGCAAGATCGCCGGCCAGAGTTTCAGAAGCCGTCTGGTGGCTCGCGACGTTCAATGCCGAAGGCGGCAGCGCGGTCGGAGCGAGATCGTAGACCCTCATCGCACGCCGAGCGAGGTCAGGCGTCATGCGGCGGACGCCGCCCTCGAGCATCGCCAGGTACGACTGCGACACCTTGAGACGCCGCGCAGCCTCGACCTGACTCCAGCCTTTGGCCAGCCGCCCAGTCTTGAGATCCGTGAAGTTCATCACGCCTGAGGAGTATCACAATATTTGTGATAATAAAGATCGCTTGCTGCCGTCGAGAGCATTGCCGGTTACTTGCTGCGGTTACTTGCTGATAGGCAGCGCGCGGCGACGGATACGCTTGCGATCGACGACAACGATTGAATGTTCGAGGTCGAGTGTAGAGGCGCGGGCCAAGACCCGGTCGAGCAGCGCGAGCATCTCTCTGTCGGAGTACGCACCTCCGCGGAACAAGATGACGCCGGGACGGTCGGCTTGCTGCAACGCAATGAGGCGCGGATAGTCCAGGTCGGCAGTAATGATGACTCGCTCCCCACGCCGGGCGACTGTGAGCAATTCGTTATCCGACGACCGAGCGAGTCCGAGATCGACCGCGTGGACCGCATCATGACCGGCAGCCCGAAGATGCGGCCCAGCGTCGGGCGTCACCGGCATGTCGATCAGAAACTTCAACCAGTCAGCTCGATGATCTCGTCTTCCGCGAGGCTCGCAGCGTAACGCAGGGCCTCGTCGATGTCCGCCGCTTCAAGGTAGGGGTATGCGCGGAGGATCTCGTCACGACTTTCGCCGGCGGCCAGCAGCCCCAGCAGTCGTGACACGGGGAAGCGCAGATCCCGAATGCATGGCTTCCCGGTGCAGACGTCAGGGCGCATCGTGATCCGCGTGAACTTCATTGATCGCCTCGGGCCCAGTATAGCGCAACGCCGGCTCTGGTTGGCGAAGACCCCGTGGCAGCCCAGCGCAGGAGGTTGGGGCGGCGCACGGAGCGATACGCTGAAGGGGACGCCCGTGGAATCGTCCTGCGTGTTTTAGTCACACCGAGTTCTTGGCTGACTTATTCACGGGCTTCAGTGAGAGCGACGCGACTAGAACGGGGCGTTTAAGTCCCGCCGCTCCTAGATCGCCGTAGTTGGCAGCCGTAGGATGCACGAACGTCCCGTATGTTTGAGCTCGCGCCTCCCGGACGATCGACGAGAACTCGTAACTCCCCGTAACTATTAGCGAAAACGTGGCGCGACTCAAACACGGGTTCGAATCCCGTTGGGGCCACCACGCACAATTCCTCCCAAACTCCCACAACTTCCACGGGTTCACGCGCGGTTCCAAGGTCTCCGCTGCGCTTGCCGGACAGGACAGAAACCGACCGAAAAGCTCACAAACGGACACGCGCGTGGCACCGGAATGGCACCGAAAACTTAGCCGAGCTTGGCCTGTTGAAGTGCCTCGCAGAGGTACCGGCAATCTCGCGATCCAAGAACGCTGGCAACTACAGAGCGGTGTAGCCGTCCTTGTCGCCTGGGCTCGTGTTCGTGGCCGTACCATGGTGCTGATCGACGAGGCGGGTAAGCGAGCAGTCTGTGAGAACGACTCGAGTCTCCTTGATCTCGCGCGCGAGCTGTTCGATCTTCGCTTCCTCGCGAGCTATTGCGCCGCGAATCGACTTTCCGGACGTCGGAATGGTCGCCGCCAAGGGTACGATCTGCAATTGACTCAGTATGACGATCGAGGGGCGGGCGACCCTTTACACAACCGGGATGGAGCACTCACCCACGAGCGCCACAGGCACCGGGTGGGAGCGCACGCCGTGGCACGCGGTCCAGCGGGCGACCCGGGAGGCGCTTGATCTTTACTCCACGAGAGCCTGCTGGAGACGGCCATCATTCTGCTGGTGGCTATCCCGTGATCGCGTTAACCCGACGGCTGGTCGCGCGACTTCATGATCTCGAGGAATTTCTCAGGCTGTGCGCCTGGTGCAGAAAGCCGCACTTGGACAATGAATGGGTCCCGCTCGATGAGTTCCTGCAGCGCAAATTCGATACCCGGACTTCACACGGCATCTGCCCAGCCTGCAAAGCGGAACAACGGAAGGCCTCGGTGCCGCGGCTCGCCGCGCCGGCCATTTGACGGCCAGTCGCCGCTGCAGCTGCTAGGGCGGCCGCACGGGAGGAACTCGGTAAGCCGCTCCGGTACCTCGACGGGAACGACATTTGAGCGCTGGGTCACGCTCCTTGACGCCGAGCTGGACCTGCTCCGCGCGGCGTCGCTGAACTGACCTCCCGGCCGAAACGCACCACGAGCGCCGAGAGGGACTCGACGCCCGTGAAATGCCCCACAGAGCGGCAACTACTTGCTCGGGCGTGCCCTCAGGCTCGTCGGCCCTTCATCGTTGGTGGGCGCTCGCTCAGATATTGCCCGGAGCAATATCTTGCGGGAAGCAATGCGGGTGCTTGAAGCCCGTCGGTGGCTGGTTAGGCGCCAAGTAATCTATGTTGTCTGTTCCATTAAAGCCGACTCCCGCGGGAATACCGTCCAACCCCGCGTTCCTGCGCATGCGGTATGCGATGACGTGATCGGCACAGGCGCTGTCCCCGCTGAGGCCCAAGCCACCAATGACTTCACCCCCCGAGTAAAGAGCCACACCGCCCCCGAACGTGATGATGCCGCCGGGCGCCCTGCCAATGCCCGTCCCTTGCTGTAGAAAATTGGGATTGAACGGATTGGAGTTGTTCAGGCCGTAGAGGGAGCCTCCCGGCTGCGTGGCGGAATACAGGTTGGCCGTGGAAAGCGCCAAGGCGTCGTTACTAAAATCATTGGCGGTACTGGCTTTCGCGATCGCGATGGCCCGACTCCCTGGCCAGGCATCACCAATCACGATCACCGAGCAGAGCCGACCTTGCCGGTCCACGACTGCGGACCACATCCGATTCGGATGGAAAATACCGCCGTTGTTCAATTGCACAACGACAGCGAGCTGGCCTTGCACGCCATTTACAACTTTGGACGAGAGGCCGCACCCGGCATTTGCATCATCCGCTTCGGCGAACGCCAAGTAAGAAGAAGCCAAGACTGCGCCCAGTGCAACCACAAGCAGTGTCTTCAGCATCTGAGGCCCCTCCCTCTTAGGGTGATGCCTCTCTCTTCTCGTCGACGGGATGCCGGTGTGTACGAGGCGGTGACGGGATCATCTGCGCCCACCTAGGGCTTGTCAAGACGTTTCCAAGGACGTGAGAGGCAAAACCAGAAGATGCGGTCCTGACCATCAATTGATGGCACAGGGCGATGTTTTCAAGCGTAATGGCGGTGGAGCGGCCGAGAAGGGCGCGGAGGAAGGTCCAGACGTCCACGACGAGGATCATTGCAGTTCCCAACGGTCAGGGATGAAGGGCCGAAATTCTACATCAGGCTTTCATACGTCGAGTTTTTGACCGGGACAGCGCATAACCCAATGGTCGTCGGTTGACCCGCACCCCAAAAATTGGCTGTTGGTCCCTCTGTGTGAGCGCTGCGGATCGCGGCCGCTAAAGCGCACGAACCAGATTTCGTGATCGCACGCCATTTGATGAACCGACGAGATCACGAATGAGCGGCGGCATCCTCGGAGCAGATCGGGGTTTCGCGTGGCACCGGGCCGTGGCACCCGGCGTCGAAATTGTTGCAATCATTACCCGTGGGCTCGCCCTCTCAAGACCGAGACGCGGGTTTGAATCCCGCTGTGGCCACCACCAAACTGGTCTGGTTCAAAATTCGGCCGCGATTTGGCGGCGGATCCAGGCTGGAGTTTGATTTGATATGACCCCCCGCTCGAATCGGCCCGCATGTACCGATCCAGGGTCAGAGTGCCGGCAATCGCCCCATAGGATCCTACACGGCCGGGCAGTCAAAGGCCGGAGGATTGCTCCCCCGACGCCGTGGACACGCGTGGGCACGGATGAGAGGTTTAGCCGCGTGCGACGCCATTATTTTATCTGAAGGTGACGCACCACGGGCCCATTGACACGAGTTCCGCCGCGGTGGTAAGAGGGGCCAAGTTTACAGGACAACTTTAGGCTTGACCCAACACCTGAATATTCAGCAGGCAGCCCGTGCCGCAGGCGTAGCTCCGTCGGCCATCCGATGGTGGGAGCGGCGTGGGCTTCTGGACCCCGAGCGTACAGCCCGAGGTCACCGCCGCTACGCCGAGGAGGATCTGAGTCGGATCCGGCACATCTGGCGGCTCCGCGCAGTCCAAGGGCTGAATCTTGCTGCCATCGCGGCAACTCTTTCCGCAGACGGAGACAGACGAGACGAGCGCCAGCCGTCCCGGCCGAACCGCGAGCTGGGGCGCCGCCTTCAGGCACTGCGCAAGCGCCGAGGCTTCACGCTGCGAGAGAGCAGTCGGAGGACAGGTCTGGCGCGTTCGTTCATCAGCGCTATTGAGCAAGGCGCGGAACGCCCTTCGGTAGCGAGCTTGCAGAAGCTAGCGCGGTCGTACCGAACGACGATCTCGGAGCTCACCGCGCCGCGCAACCAAGTGGGCGGGAAGGTGATCCGGGTCGGCAAGTACCGTGCGCTACCCATGCTCGGCGATGGGATCAGGATCGAGCAGCTCGCTGAAGGGCGATACGTGATGGATTGTCACCGATATACGTTGAATCCAGGCGCGGCGAGTCAGGGGCAGTATGCACACGAAGGTGAGGAGTTCATTTACGTCCTCTCCGGCCAGTTCGAGATCACGCTTGACGGCCGCGAGCACTATCGATTGGGGCGGGAAGACAGCATGTACTTCAAGAGCACGTCGTTTCACTCCTGGACAAATCCCGGTCCAGATGTTGCGGTGCTGATCTGGATCAACACGCCCCCAACATTCTGACCACTTGGGGGGCGAAGGTGATCGGGGCTATGAGACAACCGCCGCGAGTAGTCGAGGCCGGAGCACTTCGGGACGCCGCCATCTTCGATGAGCCAGTCCCTCCCGAGGCGTGAGCCGATCGAGGTGAGCGAACGCGGCATCGGCTCCCCGAACGTCGAATCGAGGCATCGATAGTGGTGATGGAATCCGACGTGCGACTGGAGGGGGTCACCAAGCGGTTCGGGAAGGTGACGGCGGTCGATGGGTTGGGTCTCGAGGTTTCGCGTGGGGAATTCGTCTCGGTGATCGGCCCGAGCGGGTGTGGCAAGACCACGATGATGCGCCTCATCGCCGGGCTCGATCAGCCAGACGCTGGACAGATCTGGATCCGGGGAGAGCGGATGGAGAGGGTGCCTCCCTACGAGCGCAATATCGGCTTGGTCTTCCAGTCCTTCGCCCTGTTCCCGCATCTGGACGTGATGGCCAACGTTGAATTCGGCCTGCGCATGCGCGGTGAATCGGTCCAGCATAGGGAAGAGAAGGCGGTGCGGGCACTCCGAGCCATCGGCATGGAGAGCCTCGCTCGACGCCGAATCGAGCAATTGTCCGGCGGCCAGAAGCAACGCGTGGCGCTGGCGCGGGCACTGGTCGTGGAGCCCGCCCTCATCCTCCTCGACGAGCCGCTCGGTTCGCTGGACGCCAGGCTGCGGATCGAGATGCAGAGCGAACTCAAGTTTCTGCAGCGTCAGATGGGGATCACATTCATTCACGTGTCCCACAACCAGGGCGAGGCCCTCGTCATGGCGGATCGTATCGCGGTCATGAACCTAGGACGATTCGAACAGGTCGCAACTCCCACGGAGATCTACAAGGAGCCCAGGACGCGCTTCGTCGCAGAGTTCGTTGGCCGCAACAACATCTTCGAGGGAGAGGTCGCCGAGTCGCGGAATGGCATCGTCCGCGTCCAGACCCGCCACGGAGTCTTTGCTATAGAGGGCCGTGGCCGAGCCCCCGCCGAACGGCAAAGGATCACCTTCGTCGTCCGCGCGGATTCGATGCGGCCGGTCGATGCCGGCGGTGCGCCAACCGAGAACGTGGTGTCAGGAGTGATCAAGGGTCTCGAGTACGCGGGCAGCGTCATGCTGATGGTCCTGGACCTCGGATCGGACCAGGAACTCAAGGTCGAGCAGCACGAGAGCCTGAGCCTCGGGCGAGCCGCGCCGCGCCATGGCGCTACTCTGAGCGTCACCTGGGCGCCGGCCGACGCGCACCTGTTGCCGACGCCGTAGCTAACAGCCCACCCAAATGCCAGAGGAGGAACGCGATGTCAGATGAGGGAACGCAGGTCAGCCGGCGGGAGTTCGTGCACACCGGACTACAGCTGGGCGCGGCGTTGGGCGTCAGCGGGCTAGGGGGACTGACGATCGTGGGCGAGGCTGGCGCGCAAACCAAGCGGCAGCATCCGTGGGAGTCCTTGCCGGCGGGCGAGACGGCCCCGCCCACCAAGTTGCAATTGCGTACGATCGGGCTTGGCGTTTCGGTGCAGGACCGATTCCTCCGGGAGTTCGAGCGACGGACGGGCCACAAAGCGACGGGGAAGGTCACCGGCCTCACGCCAATGATCACCGAGTGGCTGGCGGGAGGCTACCGCAACTACGACACCAACGAAACTAATGCCAATCGAAACGCGGCGCTTTGGAACGCCAAGCTCCTCCAGCCTATTCCCGTTGACAAGGTCGTACCTTGGAAGTCTGCCCGCGATCTGTTCACGAACCCGAAGGCGCTTGGGCATGATGAAGTCTCCGGCTGGCCTTTGGTGGAGATTTGGGTCAATCCCAAGACCCAACAGGAGTTCAAGCTCGTGCCGCAGTTCTTCAATTGTGACTCGATTGGGTATCGCTACGATCTCATCAAGGAAGACGTCACAAGCTGGGGGTCCCTCGTTGACCCGAAGTACAAGGGGAAGGTCGGCATCCTGAACGACAGCCTACTGACCCCGGGTTGGTGCGCTGGTTACATGAAGAAGAACAACCTGGCCCAAATTAAGCGAAGCGACAACATGACGCGCAAGGAACTGGACACCGTCATCGACTTCCTCATCAAAAGGAAGCGTGAGGGGCAGTTCCGGGCTATCTGGGAAGACTACGGGCAATGCGTCAACATGTTGGCCTCCGGCGAGATCTGGCTGGCCGACTCCTGGAACCCGGTGGTGGAGGATGTAAAGAAGCAGGGCGTGGTCTGCAAGTACGCCTTCCCCAAGGAAGGCTTCACGGCGTGGTTCCACGGAGTCGCGATCGCGAAGGATACCCCAAACCTCCAGGCGGCTATCGACTACGTGAATTTCTGCCTCGAGGGTTGGTGGGGCGCGCAGGTGGCGCCCCAGGGATACTACTCTCCCACTGCTACTTGCGAAGCGTACCTGAAAGCTAGCAAGAAGACCGATCCACAAGGGCGCTTCAACGACTACGAGTGGTGGTACCTCGGAGGTGAGAGCGAGGAGCCTAAGAAGGGGTGGCCGATCCGCGGGCGAGACACCGGCTCCTTCCGCAAGCGGTGGAGCAATGTCATGCACTGGATGGTGTGGCCGGACGACGCAGACTACTATGCGAAGCGATGGAATGACTTCCTCTCGGCGTAATGCTGCGCCGGCCCTGGAAGTGTCAACGACGCTGGTGGTGCGACGCCGGGTGGCGTTCCTCGACCGCCATCCCGGCGTCGCAAGCTGGCTCCTCGTGGGGCCCGGCACCCTCTGGATGATGCTGTTCGTCGGCATTCCGCTGGCGAGTATTGTGCTGTTCAGTTTCTGGCGTTCCGGCTTCGCCGGACTGGTGCCAGACTACAACGTAGAGAACTACGCGGCGCTGCTGGGCGGCCGGACGTTCTGGCGCATCACGCTCTGGACTTACGAAGTCGTGATCATGGCCCTTGCCGGGGTCATCGTCCTCGCGTACCCGGCGGCGTATGCGATCTGGCGCGTCGTTAGGGATGATCGCTGGAAGACCGCGGTGCTCTTGTTGTGTATCGTGCCGTTCTGGACGAGTTACCTGACGCGTACGATCACTTGGCTGCCGATGTTCGGCCGGGAAGGCGTGGTCAACCGCGTCCTCCTTGCCCTGGGTGTGATAGGCGAGCCGCTGGAGATTCTTCTCTACACGCCGTACTCGATGATGTGGGGTCTATGGTCCCTCTACATCGTCTTCATGATCGGTCCCCTCTACCACAGCATGACAAAGATCGACGAAGACGTCATGTCGGCGGCGGCGATGCTGGGGGCCACGCCGGTGCGGACACCGAGCGCGTCATCGGCGGGGCGCAAAACCCGATGCTCGCGGGGCTCATCCTGCGGCAGATCGACATCTTTCAGTGGGCGTCGGCGTCCGCGATCGCGGTGACGCTGACGTTTCTGACGCTCGTCACGGTGTCCGCGATGCTCCGCTTGTTCGATCTCCGCAAGGTATGATGGGACGCGCGCCGGCTATGGTCCGCGCGGCGCGCCTGGTCATTCGACCCCTCTACCTCGCATATCTCGGATTCATCTTGGCCGTCCTGTACTTCCCGTTTGTCGTCATGACCATCCTGTCGTTTCAGGGGCCGCGCGGTGGGCATACCTTCCCGCTACGCGGCGTGAGCACGATCTGGTACTGGAAGCTGTTCAATCCCGGGAAGCTCACACCCTACAGCGACGTCGGAGAGTTCCTCGGCGACTATCTGGCTTCTCTGCAGCG
>WNGI01005125.1_pt1 | contig 11762 bp, 4 predicted proteins | sample 5400621 | NCBI WGS metagenome assembly WNGI01 (sample SAMN13153374, study PRJNA577476) | soil metagenome | isolation source: 20 cm soil or saprolite under Garry oak tree replicate 1 | place: USA:California | collected 2016-06-15
GGCCGGCGAATTCGACTTCCTTGTAACCTATGGAGGCGACTTTCGCGATGGTGCCTTCGAAGTCGGACTTCATGGCATCGCGCACGGTGTAGAGCTGCACGCCGACGCGGTCAATGTGATGGACGGTGTCCGCTGCCCAAGATGGCTTGGCGGCGGCTGCGAGAGTTGCTGTGATGGAAGTGCCGATAAATGTGCGTCGATTCATGGGCCGCATTTTACTCCTTCTGAGAGGGAAGGGAACAGGGATTCGTGCGAGAGGGCCATTTAATTCGCCTTTCTGACGGAAGGAGGTGTCGCGCGTGTTATCCCTTTTCCTTCTTCGATCGTCAGGAAGTTATTGGCGGAAACATTTGCGACAATGTCTATTTTTCCATCAGGCCAGTGAATCTCAATCAGGCTCACTTTGGTCTTTTTCCCGAGACCATAGTGAAGGCGAGGGTCATTGGAGGAAAGATAGCTGCCACCGGCGTGAACTTCGTCCCATTGGGTGAGATCATCGCTGACGATCTTGACGCGCGCGCCGACGGCGTCGCGGTTCTTGCCGCTCCCCACGAGCTTTACGGTAATCCAGTTGTTGTGGCTGCCGCCATCATTCTTCAGGATGGTTGGCCCTCCGTCCAAGTTGTTGATGACCGCGTCGATGTAGCCGTCGTTGTCGAGATCCCCGAAGGCGACGCCGCGGCTTACGCGCGGGATCATCAATGCAGAGCCGCTTTCCGCGGCAACTTCCGCAAACTTGCCGTCGCGCTCATTATGAAATAAGAGCATGCGCTGACGATACGTAGTGCCCACGCTGGCGTTTTCCATCTGCGGGTAAACGTGACCGTTTACAGCGAGGAGGTCAGGCCAGCCATCGTTGTCGTAGTCGAAAAAGCCCGTTCCCCAGCCGACATAGGGTGTGCTGACCGGAGCGACTCTGGAGGCGTAGGACACGTCCGTGAAGAGCAGCGGCTTGTCATGACGGTAGAGGGTGGCGTGCTCGCCCGAAAAGTTCGTAACAAAAATCCCGAATTGGCCGGTGTGCAAGTAGTCGCCTACCGTGGCGCCCATGGAACCGAGGGGAACGCCGTCATCATCGAGAGACACGCCGGCCTGCAAGCCGATCTCGGCAAAAGTGCCGTCCTTCTTGTTGTGGTAGAGATAATTCCCGGTGGCATCATTGGCGACAAAGAGATCCAGCCAGCCGTCGCTGTCCACATCGGTCCAGATGGCCCCCAACCCGTAGCGCCCTTCGGGATCGGAGACCCCCGCCTTTTTGCTGACGTTGGTGAAAGTTCCGTCGCCGTTGTTGTGGAACAGGGAATCGCCGGCTCCCGGCAGACCTTTTGGACCGCACTGCACGGGAACTCCGCGGTACTGGCAGAACTTGGATTTGCCGAATTCGGGGAGCTTGGAGAGGTCGATGTGCACATAATTAGAGACGAAGAGATCCAATTCGCCATCCTTGTCATAGTCGGCAACGGCCGCGCCGGTAGACCAGCGAGGATCGTCTGCCCCAGCGCGATCTGTGATATCCGTGAAGGTGCCGTCGCTATTATTGTGGTAGAGATGATTGTGTCCGAGGCAGGTGACGTATAAATCTTGATAGCCGTCACCGTCGAAATCGACCGCGACCACGCCGTTGGCCCAGCCGGGGTACGCCAAACCGGAATTTTCGGTCACCTCCGTGAAAGTGCCGTCGCAATTGTTGCGATAGAGGGAACTGCGAGAGGCATGCGGGTCGTTGGCGGTGTCCGCGGTGAGCGCATTCGTGAAATAAATGTCCATACAGCCATCATTGTCGTAGTCGAAGAGGGCAACCCCGCCGCCAATCGATTCGACGATGTATTTTTTCTCCGGCGCGGAGGTATGGCGGAAGGTGATGCCGACGGAATCAGTTACGTCCGTAAAGTTAACCGCGGGTTCTTTCAGGTCCGGCGGGCTTTGCGCGAGCAGAAAACTGGCGACCGCCGTTGGCAGCAGCAACGCCGAGAAAAGCAGGCGATTCCTCAAGGCATGTCCTCCGGAGTGTGGGAAGGGCGGGAATGCTGCTTGCTCTCCAGCTCGTGGGTGATCTTGAACTCCTTTTCTGCTTGTGCGGCGCGTCCGGCACGCTGGTAAGCACGTGCGAGCTGATAATGACTGTAAGTTCTTGAGGGATCAAGGCGCGTTGCGGTCTCGAGATGCGCGATCGATTCCTGCAGGTTCCCATTCTGCAGGAGCGCCTTGCCCAAACTGTAATGAGCCTGAGCGTAGCCGGGTTGCTCTGTGACTACTTGCTGCAATAGAGGAAGGGCTTGGTCTCCCTGTTGCAGGGCCAACATTACAAACGCGAGATGGTATCGCGCGCGAGAATCCTGCGGATGACTCCCGAGCTCGGCGGCGAATTCCTGCCGGGCGATTTCCAGACGGTCCGTGCTGAGACTCAGCATGCCCAGAAAAAAGTGGGCCGAGGGCACTGTGGGATCGAGTTCCAAGGCGCGGCAAAATTCTCCTTCGGCCTCCCGCGGTTGCGACTGAGCGGCGAAGATCTGTCCCCACATGACGTGAGATTCGGCCGACTCCGGCTGAGACTTGAACAGTTCTTCGAAAGCCTGACGAGATTCGTCCATCCGGTTGAGGCGTGCCAGAGCTTTTCCAAGGGCTAGAAGAACGCGCGGATCGTCGGACTGGCTTGAGCGGACGTCTTCGAGCAGTTTTACAGCGTTTTCGTACCGCCCAGTTTCCACAAGAGAGAGTCCAAGGTATTTTTTTGCTCTCGAGTTGGAAGGATCGCGCGACAGCGCATGTTCGAGGGGAGCAACGGCTTCGGCGTAGCGCTGTGCCCCGAAGAGCGCCAAGCCGTGGTTGAAATCGGCGTCGGGAAAGCCAGGCTGCAGCGCGCGCACCGCGGCGAATTCCCGTGCGGCTTCTGCAAAGTCTTCATGACGCGCTGCTATTAGGCCCAAGAAGTTGTGGGCGCTGGCCAAAATGCTTGTGTAGAAGGTAAGCAGTTCGGCGTCACGTTTGGAACGGGCTGCAGGTGGTTTCGCGGAAAGCGTACTGCACTCCTTTTCGGTATCCACGAGCAGTGCTCGGAAGGCGGCAGATGCCTCGGCATCCTCGCCGCGCGCAAAGAGTTTCTGCGCGGTGTCATGCGAGTTTTTTAACCGTTCTTGGCCACAAAGAGAGGCCGCGAAAACCGAACAGAAAAGGAAGCCGGAAAGGAGACCCACAGTGTGAAGGTGAGATGCCTTAGATTTTCTGCAGAGCATGGGCCAGAGATGGAGCACAGTTCCTTGCCGACCAAGAGAAACATTAACACAAAGAAGAACGGGAAGACCTGAAGAGGGATCTTCCCGTTGAAGAGCAGCGGGTTGCGACGAGCTGTTAGAATTCGATCCTGAGCCCGAATTGGATCTCTCGGGGATTGATGCCGAGGCCAGTGATTGCCCCAAATGATGCGTCACCCAAAGTTCCGCCGGGATCACCGTATTGAGTATGGTTCCAGACGTTGAACATCTCGGCCCGGAACTCAATTTTCGCAGATTCGGCTGCATTCCAGCCGGAGTGTCGTCCGAACCAGGGAATGTCCGTGACTTTGAAGATGGACAAATCCCAGTTGTTAATGCCTGAACCGCGGACCGGGTTTCGTCCGCCATTTCCAAAGGTGCCTGGAGCGGGTTCGGAAAAGGCAGCAGTGTTGAACCACTGGTTGAGTGTTCGCTGCGATTTAGGCAGGACGGGGTTTCCAGTGATATCCGGGCGTTCGCAAATACCGGAATCCCCCAGACCCGCAGTGTCGCCCTGGAGACAGACGTTGATCGGGCGTCCAGAGCGGAAGACGGAAATCCCGTTTACCTGCCAGCCCCTGAGGAAAACTTTCTTGAATCCCTTGGTCTTGTCGAAAAAAGGAAGCTGCCAGACGTAATTGAACACCAGGGAATGCGGGATGTCCTGGTCCGCCACGGCTTTTTCCCGCTCGGGATGGAAGGCATCCTGCATGGGTGACGCCCGGCCTTCGCTGTCTTTATTGGCGGTGGTGGCGATGTTGCGCGAATAGGTGTAGGAAGCCTGGAATGCCAGACCATGCGACATCTGGTGATTAAAGAAGACCTGCAGTGAGTTGTATCGGGAGGTGGCCGCACGCTCGTTCACATTGATGAAGTCGAAGCCGAGCAAGGGGCGAACTGTATTTGGATCGGTGCAAGTAATGGCGGGATCAGTACAGTCCGCGTTAAAGAAATTCCACACCTCAAGCTGCTTATTAGCCGGAACCTGGTTGATGTTGCGATTGCGGCCCAGGTGAATTTGATGAGAACCCACGTAGTTTACTTCCAGGCTGGTGTTGTGCATGAGCTCATACTGCACGCCCAAGCTGTACTGATAGCTCTGCGGGCTGGGGTAGTTCTTCTCCAAGACCAGCAGAGCTGCAGGGGGTTGCGGAGTTGCCGGGTTGAACGCCGTCAGGCTGCTGAAAGATGGATTGTTAACCACGGGCCGCAGATCGAAGGGCGGCTGTTGCCCGGTCGCGCTGTTTTGAGAAAACGCATCGCGACCATGGTAGATTCCAGCGCCAGTGCGCACGAGGAGTTTCTTGTTTGCAAGTGGGGCCCACGCGAATCCCACGCGAGGTTCGAAATCTTTATAATGATTATCCTTCAGAGAGCGATTTACACCCGGCGTCTTCGGCGTGACAATGCCATTCAGAGTGTCGCAGGTAGCGGGATTCACCAAGAGGGCTCCGGTCACAGGGTCGGTGACAAACGCAGTTGCCGCGGGACACCGAGCCGAGTCATAGCGATCGGGAAAGAAGCTGGAAACGTTGGGTTCCACGGAGAAGACCTGGCCGAGATACTGCCAGCGCAAGCCGTAGTCGAGTGTGAGGTTCGGAGTAAGCTTGTAAGTGTCCTGGACGTAGAGAGCGATATCGCGACCGCGTGAAGGCACAAAATTCTGAGTTTGCTCCTCGGTATATTGCAATGCATTTCCGGCGAGCAGATCGCCCAGAGTCGAAAATTCAAAGGTGCCAGCGGTGAAATCGCCGCCGCCGTTGGCGGGCTCGAGCTTGCGGCTGAAGCGGGCGAAGAATCCGACCTTCAGATTGTGTTTTCCGAAGGTATGCGTCAGATCATCCTTGTAAGAAAAATTGTGGGTGAGGTCAAAGAAGGGTGCTGTGTGCTGAAGCATGCCGAAACCGTCGTCGAGATTGAGCGCCGGGAAGGAGCCGCTGGTTTCGGGAAACAACTCGGTGTATGTAAAACCCGAGCGCGAAGCCAGAGTCTTGTCGGAGACAGTGCTGGTTTTGATGTCAATGACGTTGTTGGAGTAGCCGAATTGGAAGTCGTTGACGGTCCGCGAGCTGATGATGGTAGTCAGCTTCATGGTGACAAGTTTCGCTTTGGTGTTCCAATCGCTGTTGACCGAAGGGAAATTGTCGTCACCCCAAAAGCCGGCGCTGTTGAGGCCAGCGAGTGGCGTGTTGGTTTGCATGTAATTGGCCATGAAGCTGGCTTTTGCGCCAATCATATGATCCCAGCGGATGGCGTAATGGTTGAAATTGCTCACTGCGGGGGAGCTGGCGATAAAGTTGAAGCCGTTCGAAATGTCAGTGTTGGGCATGGCATAGCGAGCGAGAAAGGCGACGGCGTTGGGGTCAGGGGTTCCCGTGAAATTCGCTTCGTCGACCGGGAACTCTTGAGGATCACAACCGGCATCACGGGTGACACATGGCGTCCGGAAGAAGCCATTCCGTTGTCCCTGGGTGGGGACCGTGTCAGTGATCGTGTTACCGCGGATCTCGCGAGAGAATTCGGTGGAGAAGAAAAAGAAATCCTTCTTCTTGTCGGTATTGTAGAACTTGGGAATCCAAACAGGACCGCCGATCGTGAATCCGTAGTCGTTGTAGCGAAGCTTGCCGGGTGCTCCCAAGAAGGGGTCGCTGGCGTCCAGGCTGTTGTTGCGGAGGAATTCGAACAGGGAGCCGTGGAAGTTCTGGCCGCCGGACTTGGTGACGACATTGACGATGGCTCCTGTGGCTTCGCCGAACTCCGGACTGTAGTTGTTGCGCAGGATTTTGAATTCTTCGATGGCGTCCACGGAGGGCCGCACCATGATGCCTCCGTTGTTACCGTTGTCTTCGTCGAAGGTGCCATCCACCAGATACAAGTTGGAGTTCGACTGATTGCCGTTGACGGAGACGTCCGTGTCACCGATGCCCACGCGCCCATTGTCCGGCGCGACGCCAGGGACGAGGTCCACGAGCTGCCCGAAATCGCGCTGATTGAGGGGCAAGGATTTCATCTGATTGTTTCCAACAAGGTTGGAGACCTCGGCGGTCTCCGTCTGAAGCACGGGCGTTTCGCTCGTCACCGTGACACTCTCGGTCACGGACCCCAGCGCCAAGCCGATGTTAAACGTCAGCTTGTCGTTGACGTTGACGTGCATGCCGGTGACTTCTGACTTCTTAAATCCATCCTTCGCAACAGTGATCTTGTAGTCTCCGACCGGAAGGCTGTTGAAGAAAAAGACGCCCGCGGAGGTAGTGGTAGTGGAGCGCTCCGCGCCCGTCAAGACACTCAATAGATCCACTTTGGCGTCGGGCACAGCCGAGCCACTGGTGTCCGTAACTGTGCCGGAAATGTTTCCGGTGATCTCCTGAGCGGGAAGGGCCGCTGCAAATCCGAGGAGCAACATCAGACACAAAGCTATCTCTCTTATTCGCACAGTGAACCCCCTTGAAAGATCTCTAAAATGTGATTGGAGACCGAGTTTGCAGGCAAAGGTGGGGTTGAACCCGAGCGCTTCCGGCTCAAGAAAGAGCACGAGTACAGCTGTGAAACGGCTCGAGAACATTCACGGTACCCCTAGAACCCTTCGCCGGACGGCCAAGCTTACACCGGGCTGGCGTCCATCAAATCGCTTTTGTTAAATCGAGTTAATATCCGATTTGCGGGCGATGTCAAGAGGAAACTCAGATGAAAGTTAGGCGCGGCAGATCACTAGCGCTATACGAGAGGTGATTGGCGAGGACCGCGGGCCTGCTCGATGGCTTCCGCAACGGCCAGGACCAACTCGTCTTCAAAGGGCCGGCCAATCACCTGCACACCGATGGGCAGTCCCTGGTTCGAAATGCTGACCGGGACGGAAGCACCCGGAAAGGCGGTTAAGTTCAGCCATTGGGAAAATCGCATTGTGTCGCGATATCCAGTGCCGGACAGATAATTTCCTTGGCCGTGACGAAACGCGGGACCCGTGGAAACCGGCGAGAGAAGAATTGGCGTATCGCGCATTTGGCGCAGAATATCGGCGCGGAGAAGATCCCGATCCGCGCAGGCTTTCATGAACTGATCGAGTTTGACGGGAGGCCCGGAGGTCGAATATTTGAGATATTCACGCAACATCGGGCTGATTTGAGATCCCCGACCGGCGATGCTCTCCTTGATCATATTGCCGATCACCGGGCCGAAGAAAAACCACCACAGATGGAGCGCGCGATCGAGTCCATCCAGTCGGAAAGGTTCGACCGCGAAGCCCTGCTCGCCGAGTGATTTCGCGGCTCGCTCGACTGCCGCGCGCGTGTCCGCAGTCGCGACACCAAGCAGGTCGCTCTCCAGAATTCCGACGCGCATGCCGCGCAGCTCACTCTGCCGGTACGTCCGCGAGGGTACCGGAGCGGATAGCGCATCGCCTGCGTCCGGCCCGGCCGTCACTTCGAAGAGCAAACGCACATCCGCGACGGTGCGGGCCATGGGGCCGACAACGCCGATCCAGGAAAAGGCGCCGGTTGCCGGCGGGAAATGCCCCGTGGCAGGAATGCGGCCGGGCGTGGGCTTCAGTCCGCAGATTCCGCAAAAATGCGCAGGTACGCGAATCGAGCCGCCGCCATCGCTGCCGACGCCGCCGGCAGAACAGCCAGCGGCAATCGCTGCCGCTTCACCGCCGCTCGAGCCGCCTGCAGAGCACGTCAAATCCCACGGGTTGCTCGTTTTTCCGATAAGCAGGTTGTCGGTTTCATAGGCCATCAAGAATTCTGGAGTGTTGGTATTCCCGAGGAGGATGGCGCCGGCGGCTTTCAATCGCGAAACAAGCCTGGCGTCCTGCTTGGGAACGTAATCTTTGCGCAGCAAAGAACCGGCGGGACAGGGCCAGCCGGCGACATCAATACAACTTTTGATGGTGAGCGGCACGCCATGAAGAGGTCCGAGTTGATCGCCGCGCAAAACAGAACTTTCCCTCGCGCGGGCCTGCTCGCGGGCTCCCTCGGCGTCCAGATGGACAAACGCATTCAGTTTCGGCTGCAGCGTCTCGATGCGTTTAAGATGGAGTCCGACGATTTCAACAGGAGAGATGTTCTTGGAGCGAATTGCCTGGCTGATTTTAGCCAAGGTGCAGTAGGGGAAGAAGCTCATGGCTTGATGCGCGAGAGTAAGCGTATGCCGGGTGCGGGTCAAGCACCCCGCGAAATGCGTAACTCGGGGCGCATAAAAACGGTTGACGATGGGAATGCCAGCCGGGAGAATTCCAATTGCGCCCGGATGGGTCGCACATAGAATTCGGGCATCCCGCGCGGACAGGAAGAAAACATCTTCATGCGTTCAACTCAGCGGCGTGCAGTGTGTGTGATTTTAGCTTGCTCCATCTTGATTTTCTGTGCGGCATTATTGCTCTGTTCCCGCGCGCCGTCCGCGCAGGAGAAGGCTGCGGCTATAAAGAAGTCCGGGTCATCGGGCCATGGGGTTGCGGACGCCTATCGTTTCAATACGTTGGGCGTCGCCTACATGAATCAGCAGCGTCCGGCGGATGCGCAAAAGTATTTTGAACAAGCCCTGGAGGCCGACCCCCAATTTGCCGTCGCCCGGTTGAACCTGGGTGTTTCTCTGCTCGCCCAGCAAAAGCTCGAGCCCACCCAGGCGACGCTCGAGGCGGCAGCGCAGCAGCTTCCCAAGGATGCTTACGCCTGGTACAACCTCGGGCTGGCCTACAAGGACCTCGGAGAATCGGAGAAGGGCATCGCCGCTTTTCAGCACGTCACGGAGATCGCGCCTAACGAACCTGACGCCTATTATTTTGTCGGCTACCTGAACGCCCAGCTGCAGAAATATGATGAAGCTATCGCGGCGTTTCAGAAGGGGCTGGCGCTTTCTCCGTTTCACGCCTCGTCGGAATTCGGCCTGGCGCGCGCGTTTCAACGGAAAGGAGATGCCGCTGCCGCGCGCGAACACCTGGCACGTTTCCAGAAAATCACCACGGAGCATCTCGGAGCGCCGTTCGGCGCGGGCTACGGCGATCAGGGGCGTTACTCGCTCGCGGAGTTGCCGCTGAGTTCGGCTGTTGATGTTCCGGCAGCGATTCCAGTGCAATTTGCGGCGGAAGCGAATGCATTTGTGTCCCAGAGTGCGGGGGGAAGCCGCGTCGAGAATGGACCGAGCACGGGCGCCTGCTTCTTCGACTACAATGGCGATGGCAAGCCCGATCTTTTGTTGATGAGCGGCGCAGCGGACGGCACGAGCCGATTGCTACGCAATCTGGGCAGTGGACGATTCGCGGATGTGACCCAAGAGACTGGAATTCGCCTGAACGGGAGCGGATTGGGGTGTGCGGCGGGCGATTATGACAATGACGGCCACCCGGACCTCGCCGTTTGTCTAAAAGATGGTGTCCGGCTGCTGCGCAACAAGGGAGACGGCAAGTTCGAGGACGTCACACAAGCAGTCGGAATCCGCAGGGAAAAAGGCTGCGTAAGCGTGACTTTTGTGGACTACGATCACGATGGCGACCTGGATCTGTATATCACAGCGGCGCCCGATTCAGCTGCGGCGGGCGCGCCTCCCCACAATGTTCTTTGGCGCAACAATGGCAATAGCACATTCACGGATGTGTCCGTGGAGACGGCGCTCGGTTTGGCAGCCACGGGCGCTGGGGTTGTCAGCACTGATTTCAACAACGACAGGGCAATTGACTTCGTCATCGCGGGCGGGCAGGCAGGAGCTTCGATCTATCTCAATCCCCGCGAAGGGAAATTCACGCCGCTCGGCGGCATCGATTTCAACAAAGAGAAGTTGCCGCCGGCGGTGGGTGTGGTGGCATTCGACTTCGATAAAGACGGCTGGATGGATCTGGCGTTCACGCATGCGGGCGCGCCGGGTATCAGCCTGTGGCGGAATGTAGAAGGGAAACGGCTGGAACGCATTCCGCTTCCCGATTTCGACTGGCAGAGCGGCTGGGGAATTGCCGCGCTCGATTACGACAATGACGGCTGGCTCGATCTTGTCGCGGCAGGAGAATCGAGCAGCGGCGGGGAATTGCGACTGCTGAGAAATTTGGGAAGCAAGGGTTGGGCCGACGTCACCAAGGATGTGCATCTCGATGCGCTCAAGCTGAATCAACCGCGCGCGATTGCGGTTGCGGATATCGATGGAAATGGCGACGCTGATCTGGTCGTGACGCAACTCGGCGGCGCGCCGGTTGCTTTGCGCAATGAGGGGGGTAACAAAAACAACTGGATGAACATCGACCTTAAGGCGCTCAATGACAATAAGAGCGGGATCGGAACGAAGGTCGAACTCTACGCGGGCACGCTGTATCAAAAGTGGGAAGTTACCGGTGCGTCGGGCTATCTGGGGCAGAGCGCCGCGCCGATTCTTGCTGGGCTCGGCTCGGAGCGCAACGCCGAAGTCGTTCGGCTGCTGTGGCCGACGGGCGTGCCACAGGACGAAATAAACCTGGCCGCGAAGACAGTACAAAGCATCACAGAACTCGATCGGCGCGGGAGCTCGTGCCCCGTTTTGTTTTCGTGGAATGGACACGAGTATGAATTCATCGCGGACATGATCGGACCCGGCGTGGTCGGCCACTGGGTCGCGCCCGGCGAAAGGGACGTTCCCGATCCGGACGAGTACCTGAAGGTGCCTGCGCGTAGCGTGAAGGCCCGGAGCGGCCTGCTCAGCTTCCGCTTTATGGAGCCGATGGAAGAAACGGTGTATCTCGACCAGGTGCGGCTGGTGGCCATCGATCATCCAGCGGCGTATGAAGTTTATCCGAATGAGCGATTCGTCAGCGGGCCGCCCTTTCCGGAGTTCCGCGTGATCGCGAGCCGCGACCCGCATGCACCAGCCGGTGCCTGGGATGACCGCGGGAATGATGTGCTACCGCTGGTCTCCAAGCGCGACCGCAAGTACGTCACGAATTTCGAAGGGTTGCCGTTCTCGGGATTCGCGAAGCTGCACTGGATCGAACTCGATCTCGGTGAATGGAATGCTCAAAAACCATTGCGATTGATCATCGATGGCTACACGGATTACTTCACGGCGACTTCGATGTACGCGGCGGATCAGGCGGGAATCAAAGTGATTCCGCCATATGTGGAAGCCCTCGATGCGCAAGGCAAGTGGACGCGCGTCTTGGAAGATATGGGTTTTCCGGCAGGGCTCGAACGGACCATGATTGCGGACTTAACCGGCACGCTTCCCGCGGGAACGCGGCGGATTCGCATTGTCAACAATCTGAAAATTTATTGGGACGCGATTCGAATCGACCAGACACCGGACGTACAAGATGTGCGCGCGGCGCAAGTGCCTCTCGCAAAGGCGGCGCTGGATTTCGTCGGCTATCCGCGGGAGATGCGTCTAAAGCCGGCAAGCGACACCACCTATTCGTATTCGCACCGGAGCATGACCGGTCCCTACGCGCGCGCCGCAGGAAATTACACGCGCTACGGCGATGTGTTCGATTTGCTGCGCGCCTCCGATGATTGCTTTGTCGTTTTCGGCTCCGGCGAGGGACTGAAGCTTGATTTTGATCCC
>WNGI01005126.1_pt1 | contig 11760 bp, 8 predicted proteins | sample 5400621 | NCBI WGS metagenome assembly WNGI01 (sample SAMN13153374, study PRJNA577476) | soil metagenome | isolation source: 20 cm soil or saprolite under Garry oak tree replicate 1 | place: USA:California | collected 2016-06-15
TTCCACCACGGCTCGCAGGCGCGCCCGGAACGCACGTCTGCCTGCCAGACGGAACCCACGTCACCGCGCTCATCAATCTTCCGGCAATTCTCATCTGCCTCGCGTTGACCGGACTGCTCGTCCTCGGCATCCGCGAATCCGCGCGCGTCAACACCACGATCGTCATCATCAAGCTCGTCGTGCTCACACTCTTCATCGCCGTCGGCGCGCACTACGTGAACACGGCAAATCTTCATCCTTTCATTCCACCGAACACGGGCACGTTCGGATCGTTTGGCTGGAGCGGAATCCTCCGCGGCGCGGGCATCATCTTCTTCGCCTACATCGGATTCGACGCCGTCTCCACCGCATCACAGGAAGCCCGAAATCCCGGCCGAGACATCCCGATCGGAATCCTGGCCTCGCTGGCGATTTGCACCGTTATCTACATCGCGGTGGGACTGGTTATGACCGGGCTGATCTCGTACCCCAAGCTCAACGTCGCTTCTCCACTCGCTCTCGCCGTTCAAACCACTGGCGTGAAGTGGCTGCCGCCGATCGTCAACATCGGAGCGATTTGCGGAATCGCCAGCGTGATCCTCGTCAACATGTTGGCCCAATCCCGGATCTTCTATTCGATGAGCCGAGATGGATTGCTGCCGCCGATTTTCTCGAGGCTGCATCCCCGCTTCCGCACGCCCCACATCACCACGGCTATCACCGGAATCGTCGTCGCCATCGCCTCCGGGCTTTTCCCCATCAGCGTGCTCGGCCAGCTGGTGAGCATGGGAACCTTGCTGGCGTTCGCGATCGTCTGCACCGGAGTGCTCATTCTGCGCAAAGCGGAGCCGCAGCTGCCGCGGCCATTCAAAACTCCCGGCATGCCCTGGGTGCCGATCGTCGGAACCCTGATATGCCTCTATCTGATGTCGGGGCTTCCTCTCCCGACCTGGATTAGACTGTTCGTCTGGCTAGCAGTTGGTCTGACGATTTATTTCACCTACGGTCGGTTCCACGCGGCGACGCGCCGCAGCGAGCCAATGGCCGACGCCGCCTAGTGCAGCAGGCGGGACCTGTCGCGTGTTTCATGTCGATGCGACTCCTCCTGGGGACGTCACCTCTGCCCGTTTCTGCCAGAGTCTCCTGCGTCTCTGCGCCGGAGTCACCAGCCGCTCAACCAGCGCCAGCACTCCGTCAACCAGGAGTGCGAGCACCGCGGCCGGCAATGCGCCCGAAAGAATCATGCGCGTGTCCGCCAGCGCGAGTCCCGCGACGATCGGCTCGCCCAGTCCTCCCGCGCCGATGAACGCCGCCAGCGTCGCGGCGCCCACCGTGATGACCGCCGCAGTGCGAATACCCGCCATGATCACTGGCGCCGCGAGCGGAAGCCTGACCCACATCAATCGCTGCATCGGCGTGGTGCCCAGCGCTTCCGCTGCAGCGACTGCATCGGGATCGGCGTCGCGTACGCCGGTGAAGGTGCCGCGGGCAATCGGATAGAGAGCGTACAGCCACAGCGCGACGAGCGCCGGCGTCACACCAACACCCAACAGCGGAATCATGAACGCCAGCAACGCGATGCTCGGAATCGTCTGCAGAACGCCGAGGCCACCGATGGCGGGCTCAGCGACGCGTCGAGCGCGCTCGAGTGCCAGACCGAGAGGCACTGCAACTATGACGGCGGCGAAGAGCGCGATCACCACCAGCAGCAGATGTCTCAGCGTCAGCGAAAGAATGTACCCGCGACGATCCCACATGTACGTCCAGAACCCAGCGTGTTGCGTCGCGCGGGTCGAAAGAGCGCTTCGCCGACCAACTAGTCCCAGGGCGTTCAGCTCGTCGCCGGCGACGCGTCGAACGTCCTGCCCCTCAACTTCAAGACGTCGATTGAGCTGACGCATTGTGGTTTCATCGAGACGGCCACTGAGAAGAACCAGCGTCGCAATGGCGTTGGGCATTTCCCGATCGAGGCGTCCGGAGACTAGAGCGGCTGCCTCGTAGGGAGGGAAGAAATGCTGGTCGTCGATCAACGTGACGAGATCGTACTTGGCGAGCAGGCCGTCGGTGGAATAGCCATCGATGACATCCACGGCGCCCGAAGCAAGAGCCTGGTATTTCACCGCTGGTGCAAGCGGACGAACCGCGCGCGGTCGCAGTCCGTACACCTGCGAGAGTCCGACAAGGCCGTCGCTCCTTCCTATGAAATCGGCGGTGAATCCGGCGGTGAGATGCGGACTCTCGCGCGCGAGATCGCTCAAGGTGCGCAGATGATATTTGTTCGCGGTCGCCTTGGTTACTGCGATCGCGTAGGTGTTCTGGAATCCGAGCGGAGGCAACCAGCGAGCGTTGTACCTCAGTGTGAACTGCTGCGAGACGTGCGCGAACACCTCGCGCGGATCCGCCATGACCGAATCGGGCAAAGTGTCGTGGAGGATTGCCACGAGTCCCGTTCCCGTGTACTCCGGATAGACGTCGATTGCCCCGGTGCGTAGTGCTCCAAACGCGATTTCTGTCGCGCCGAGGCCCGGCCTACGCTCGACTTCAAAACCCCGTGACTCCAGCAGCTGCGCGAACATCTCCGCCAGCAGATACGACTCGCCGAACGGCTTCGAGGCGACGACGACAGGACGGTTGACCCCGGTAGGTGTCGGTTGCGCCGGCGATGTCGTTGGTGGCGATGCGGATTGTCCGAACGTGCAGTGTGCCGCTCCAATCAGCGCAGCGAGGAACGACGCCACCGCAGTTCTCATGGAAGCGCTTGTTCTCACGCCAGCAGTGCCTCGAGCCCCGCCCGCGCGCGCTCGATCAGATGGGCGACGTAATCAGTGGCGGGAGCACGAACGAGGTCCCGCATGCTCCCACGCTGCTCGATCCTTCCCCGTCGCATCACCACGACTTCATCCGCCAGACGCGCCGCTTCCGCGAGGTCGTGCGTTACAAGAAGTGTCGTGACCGAAAGATTCTTGCGGAGAGTGTCGAAGGTCTGCTGCAGCTCGGAACGCGAGATGGCATCCAGCGCTCCGAAAGGCTCGTCCAGCAACACCACGCCGGGCCGGGCCGCGATGCTCCTCGCCAGTGCGACACGCTGACGCTGGCCACCCGAGAGCTCGTGTGGGAATCGCAGCTCGAACTGAACTGACGGAAGTCCGACGAGCTCGAGCGCTGCCCGGGCAACGTCGTCTGCATCCGGCCGCTCAAGGAGCGTCGGCACCAGAGCGACGTTGCGCAGAACTCTCCAGTGCGGGAGCAATCCGCCGTGCTGCTGAACGTATCCGATTCCTCGGCGCAGCTGCTCCGGCGGCTCCGCGCCGACGTGTTTGTCACCAACCATTACCGTGCCGGAGTCGGGCTCGACCAATCGATTGAAGCAACGAAGGAGGGTCGTCTTTCCCGATCCGCTCTCACCGACGAGTGCGGTGGCGCGACCGGCCGCGACCTCGAGACTTACGTCGTCGAGGGCGACCACTCCCCCAAATCGATGCGTTACATTGCGTGCGCTGATCGATGCCGGCATGGGCTTAAGTGTGCATGCGTCGCCCCATGGTGTCGATGATCACCAGATTCCGTGCTTGCGCGACATCCGTTTCGGCGCACCCGTTGCGGTAAACATTCTTAGACTGCGGACTACGGATTGCGTGGCTAACGGCATTGCGGACTGCTGACTAATTGGGGAATTGGGAGACCTACTGCGGATTGATGACTGCCCCGACTGCGCACTGCGAGACCAGTCCGAAGCTCGCAATCCGCACCAATCTGAAGTTGTCCGCAATGCGCTTAGCAACTCAATCCGCAGCAGTTAGTCCGCAGGCCGCAGCTCCAAAAAAAAAAAGGAACCGTATGACCTCCGCCAACTCCACCCCCAAAACCCGACGACTCGGCTCACAGGGCCTCGAGACCTCCGCCATCGGACTCGGCTGCATGGGGATGTCCGATTTCTACGGGCCAAGCAACGATCAGCAGTCGATTGCCACGATTCACCGAGCCATCGAGCTCGGGATCAATCTGCTCGACACCGCTGACATATACGGCCCGTTCACGAACGAGGAGCTGGTCGGGCGGGCGATCAGAGGAAAACGCGAGAAGGTGATCGTCGCTACCAAATTCGGGAACATGCGCGATCCGAAGACTCGCGCTTTTCTCGGCGTCAACGGCAAACCCGAGTACGTGCGGCAAGCGTGTGAAGCATCTCTCAAGCGGCTCGGCATCGACACTATCGATCTCTATTATCAGCATCGCGTCGATCGTAACACGCCGATCGAGGACACCGTCGGCGCGATGGCCGAGCTCGTGCGCCAGGGAAAGGTGCGCTACATCGGGCTGTCGGAAGCGTCAGTGCCGACGATCCGCCGCGCGCACAAGGTCCATCCCATCACCGCCGTGCAAACCGAGTACTCGCTGTGGACCCGCGATCCGGAAGACGGACTCATCGAGGCTTTGCGCTCACTCGACATCGGATTCGTCGCCTACAGCCCGCTCGGCCGCGGATTCCTGACGGGACACATCAAGCGCATCGAGGATCTCGCCGCCGACGATTTCCGCAGAACGCATCCGCGGTTCATGGGCGAGAACTTCCAGAAGAATCTCGATTTGGTCGCGCGGGTGGAGGAGATCGCGAAGGAGCATAAATGCACACCTGCACAGCTCGCGCTCGCCTGGGTGCTCGCGCAGGGTGACGACATCGTGCCGATCCCCGGCACCCGCCATCCCGAGCGCGTCGAAGAGAATCTGCACTCGCTCGATATCGTGCTATCGGAGAACGACCTTCTTCGCATCGACGCCGCGGCGCCAAAGGGAGTAGCGGCCGGCGCGCGTTACTCCGAGCAGGCGATGAAAACGATCAACGGCTAGCCGGAGTTGGTCTCCGGCTGCCGAGTCTACCGCCCGCGACGGCGACGCTGACGCGAGCGGCCACCGGAGCGCGTAACACCGTTCCGCGAGCCCGACTCATGCTGACCATTTGAGCGAGCGCGGCTGTTTCCCCGACCCTGGCCGTTGTGGCGATCGGTCTTCGCTTTCGATCGCGACCGCTCGTCTGCTTTTCTCACGCGGATCGCCGCGATTCGCTCGCCGATCGGAATCTCCAGCCGACCTTCAGGGCGCGCGTTGTAGTCGAAATCGGGAAGCGTTATCTGTGGCAAGCGCTTGCCGATCGCTTTCTCGATCGCGCGCAGGTCGTTCTGTTCGTCGGGCGCGACGAACGTGAACGCATCTCCAATTTCACCAGCTCGCGCCGTGCGACCGACGCGGTGGATGTAGTCGTCGGGCGCCTGCGGCACATCGAAGTTCACGACGTGCCCCAATGCCTCGATATCAATTCCGCGCGCGGCAATGTCCGTCGCGACAAGAACTCTGTGATACCCGCTTTTGAATCCCGCGAGCGCTGAGGTCCGCTGAGTCTGCGAGCGATTTCCATGGATTCGTTCAGCCCTGATACCACGCTTCACCAATTGCTCAGTCAGGCGATTCGCGCGGTGCTTCGTTCGCGTGAACACCAACGCCTGATCCATTTCGCCACGTTTGAGCAGTGCCAGTAGCAGATCTTTTTTCAGATCCTGCTTTACGGGGTAGACAGCCTGGGTGATTCCGACCGCTGGCAGGGAGCGCCGGCCAAGATCGATTGTGAGCGGGTTGTGCAGCATCTCTCTGGTGAGAGCTGCAATCGGCGGGGGCATTGTCGCGCTGAAGAAAAGCGTCTGCCGCTTTGCCGGGACCAGCTTGAGGATGCGCTTGATGTCAGGCAGAAAGCCCATGTCGAGCATTCGATCCGCTTCGTCGAGCACCAGGAATTCGATGTTCTTCAGATTGGCGTACGGCGCGCTGAGATGGTCGAGAAGCCGCCCGGGCGTGGCAATCAGAACGTCGACACCGGCACGCATCGCATGCTCCTGCGGCGCCATTCCTACTCCACCATAAACGGCAGCGGCAGTAATCGGCGTATGAACCGCCATCGAATCGAGCGCCGTCAGAATCTGGGCGGCTAGCTCTCGAGTGGGCGTCACCACCAGCGCGCGGGTCTTCCCACGCGGCTTTCCAATGAGATGCTGGAGAATGGGAAGCAGAAACGCGGCGGTTTTGCCGCTTCCTGTCATCGCGCAGGCGAGAATGTCCCGGCCTTCCAGCGCCGCGGGGATTGATTCAGCCTGAATTGGTGTTGGTCGTTGGAAGCCCAGCTCCTTGAGACCTTTGTGAAGACTGGGGTCGAGCTTCAATGAAGAAAACGGCAGGATGGTACCAGATTAGAGAAGTGAGTGATCCCTACTTTGAAAGGTACCCAGACCGGGGCAGCAGTAGTCGATTTATTCCTGCGAGCCGACCAGGAGCGCCTCGACTCAACTCTAGAATCTGAACAGATAGCTGATCTTTCCGAAGAATCCGTCCCTCGTGCGATGCAGATCCTGGAACCTGAATTCCCGCTGCTCCTCGAGTGTCGAGCCATACCCGAGGTATACCAGCGTGCCCGGCACCGGACGGTAGCTGAACAACCAGTCCGTGGAGAATTCGTTGCTGAGATCGCCGGTATCGATCACACCGTTGACCAGAATCGGATTACCGTTGCGATCGCGCAGAGCGGTGCGGGATCGCGCCGCGTACTGACCGACCAGTCGCAGAAAGATCGGCGGACTCACCTGATACTCGACTTTGATTCTGGGAATCGTCTCCGAAGAAAACCGTGATCCGTCGGACCGTCGGTCGATGGTGAGCCGCGAGAACTGGAGCGAGCTGCGAATGGCGTTCGTCGGACGCACGGCGAGGATGGCATCGATCCGGGAGCTCCGCCCGGGAGCAGCTTCGCGAAAGACGGGGACGTCGCCGACGGTCCTCGCCGCGGTCCCGGTGAAATGCTTGTACGTCGGAGTGGTAAGGCTGTACGATTCACCCCACTGGTCTTTCTCCGGACCGGGCACCGCGAACGCCACCGTATCGACGAATGTCCCGCCCGGACTGTTGAGCGAACGCTCGATCGTGAGTCCTGAGTAGAGCGACGGATCAAACGCGAAGTAGCTGTGCGTGAGTGCACCACTCACCAACCAGCCACCTCGTATCGTCGCGCTCGGCGTGATGGATTCGGTGCTTTCCTCCAATCCGTGATTGGAGCCACTGTTGTTCCAGATTCGATCCAGCCCGAAGAAGGAGCCGTACGTCTGAACCAGGGAGTTCGGCGCGCCGTAGAAGCTGATGCGGTTGAACGCGCGCGTCTCGAGGATGCCTGCCCGATTGACGAATCCCGCTGCCGCCTTGAAGCCGGGATCGAGCGATCTCAGCGTGTAGTGAAATCCCCAGGCGCGACCGGTCCTGTCCCAGTCACCCTGCAAGATCGATCCGGTTTTCTGACCCGCCGCGCTGTCGGTCCACGAGTGCGCGGCCTGAAACTGCGCCCAATAGAGCTTGGAGTGATAGAACCGGAAATCGGCCGCCGCTACCCGCGAGTAGTTACTCCCATCTTCGCGGGAAGTGAGTACAGCGCCCAACGTGTTCGCCGAACCGAAATCGTAACGGAGTCGGGACACTCCAAAGAGTGGCGAGTGCACTCCGCTCCACGAGTACAGCTTGTCGTCGCTCGCCACGATCGAAGCTATGTTCAACCCGCCAAGTTTTCCGGTGAGCTTCGCCCCTGCCTTCGGCGCAACGATCTGTCGCGTGTAGATCAGTTGATTCGGTGAGTCGAACAACTCCAGTCCATCCAGAAAGAACGGGCGCTTCTCCGGATAGAAAAGCGCGAATCGCTCGTTGAGCAGCACCTGACCGACATCGGCTTCGACCTGCGAGAAGTCGGGATTGATGGTGCCGTTCAGGGTGAGATTTTGGCGAATCCCCCACTTGATGTCGCCACCAAGATCTCCTGTCTGCTTGTAATCGCGGCCGTTGCCGATCGTCGCCGCACGATCCGCGTGCGCGGTCATCGTCGGCGTTGCCTCGAGTACGAGCCCGCGCTTCAGATCGTGCAATCCCTCCAGAGTTCCCGATTGCGCCAGGAAATTCGCATTGGCTCGTATCGCCGGCGCCCAGGTGTTCTGGAACCCCGAGTGCTGAACCCGACGCAGAATGTGGAGTCCCCAGTTCTGAACGCTTGCATCCTGGTAACGAAGGCTCTTGAACGGGATGCGTATCTCCACCTCGTAGCCACCCTCGACGAGATGCCCCTTTGACTCGAAGAAGTAGTCCGGGTTGAGATCGACGCTGCCCTCGAGCGGATTGATGTTTCGGAATCCGCCGCCCGTGGCTGACGGTCCTCCGGCCCCGCCGGCGAATTGCGCGCTGCGCGTCCCATCCTGCTGCACTCCGTAAGGATTGACACCGAACAGGAACGCGATCTGCCGTGAGTTGTCGGTGTCGAGCAGGATCTGGATCTGATCCTCGCTGTCGATGTTGTCGCGATTCGCGTGCGTCGCGCGCACGACGTTGCCGTGGATCTCGCCCGCCTTGACGCCGAAATAGATCGCGTCGGCGGAATACCAGACCAGCACTTCCGTCGGATCGACCGCGGGCAGTCCATCGACGGGTTGGTATTGGGAGAATCCAGTGAGTCGCGCGGCACGCCGCCATACCGGCTCGTCGAGATTGCCGTCGATTGTGACAGCGCTCTCGATTCGCGGGATTTCTACGTGGACGCGATTCGCGCGTCCGTCGTACACGACCGATGAGTCCTGGAGCACTACGGCCGTAACGAGCGCCAGTAGCATCTCAGGCCGATCGCCTTCGGCCGGCGAAAATCAGTAATCCCCCGACCACGATCGCGGCGATGCCTACGACAGGCGGTACGAAGCCCCGTTCCTGCGCGGTGACTTTGACCGGCCCCACTTCGACTTCATTGCGGCTCTTCGTGTACGGGATTCCTCCCGTTACCAAGACCGCGATACCGCCAACGATAAGAAGGACGCCTACCCAGCTCAGTGGCCGCATAATGACTCCGGGGACGGGGATAGATATGGTGCGCGTGTCCCCCCGTCGGTGGCTAGTACCTCACCACGGCTGAATTCACGCCCGCACTAGTCTCTTATAAGCGATGCGGTGCGGCTGATCGGCGTCGGGGCCTTTGCGGCGTTTGAGATCCTCGATGTAGCTCTGATAGTTCCCCTCGAACCACACCGTCTCCGAATTTCCCTCGAACGCCAGAATGTGCGTCGCGATGCGGTCGAGGAACCAGCGATCGTGCGAGATCACCACCACACAGCCCGGAAAATCGACCAGTGCCTCCTCGAGCGCCCGCAGTGTGTCGACGTCCAGATCGTTCGTCGGCTCGTCGAGCAGCAGCAGATTGCCACCCGACTTCAGGAGCTTGGCCAGATGGAGCCTGTTCCTCTCACCGCCTGAGAGATCGCCCACTTTCTTCTGCTGCTCCGGGCCCTTGAAGTTGAACTGCGCCAGATACGCGCGCGCCTGCATCTCGCGCTTTCCGACCATCATGATGTCGTTCCCCTCGCTCACTTCCTTATAGACGGTGTTGGCGTCGTTCAGCTCGCGCGCCTGATCCACGTACGCGAGCTGCACCGTGTCGCCGACAGTCAGTGATCCGCCGTCACCTTTCTCGTTGCCGACGATCATTCTGAACAGCGTCGTCTTGCCGGCGCCGTTGGGTCCGATAATGCCGACGATTCCGCCGCGGGGCAGCGCGAACGAGAGATCGTCGAAGAGAACCTTGTCGCCGTACGCTTTCTTCAGGCTCTTCGCAATCACGACATCGTTGCCGAGTCGTGCCGGCGGTGGAATGACGATCTCGTTCTGCATGACCTTTTCGCCCTCCGCGGCGTTGGCCAGCTCTTCGTACTTCTGGATGCGCGCTTTGCTCTTCGTCTGACGCGCGCGCGGCGACATCCTCACCCACTCCAGCTCCCGCTCCAGTGTTCTCTGCCGAGCCGATGCTTGCTTCTCCTCCTGCGCCAGTCGAGTGCGCTTCTGTTCCAGCCAGGCGCTGTAGTTCCCTTCGTACGGAATGCCGGCGCCGCGATCGAGCTCCAGAATCCATCCGGCGACGTTGTCGAGGAAGTACCGATCGTGGGTTACCGCTACGACTGTTCCAGGGAACTCGGCGAGATATCTCTCCAGCCAAGCCACTGATTCCGCATCGAGATGGTTGGTCGGCTCGTCGAGCAGCAGCATGTCCGGCTCCTCGAGCAGCGTCCGGCACAACGCAACGCGGCGTCGCTCACCACCGGAGAGCGTGCTGACATCGGCGTCGGCGGGCGGGAGACGCAGCGCGTCCATCGCGATCTCGATCTTGCGATCGATATCCCAGGCGTTGATGGCGTCGATCTTCTCCTGCACCTTTGCCTGCTGATCGAGCAGCTTCGTCATCTCGTCGTCCGACATTGGCTCGGCGAATTTGTTGGAGATGTCCTCGAACTTCTTCAGCAGGTCTTTCACCGGCTTCACCGCGACGTCGACGTTTTCCTTGACGTTCTTCGAAGCGTCGAGCTGTGGCTCCTGCGAGAGATAGCCGATTCGCGTCCCCTCATGCGGCCACGCTTCGCCCTGAAAATCGTGATCGACTCCGGCCATGATCCTGAGCAGCGATGACTTGCCCGCGCCATTTGCGCCAAGGACGCCGATCTTCGCGCCCGGATAGAAAGACAACCAGATCCCGCGAAGGATCTCCCGCGACGGCGGGACGACCTTTCGCAGATCCTTCATTACATAAATGAATTGTGGAGGCATCCGACCAATCTAAAGGCAGGTGCAACGGCTGCGAACTGCGACCGGTTGCTACTTAGGGTCTCCGATCATGGCGTGATCATGGTCCATATGATCATCGTGCCAGATGGACCTGAGATCATTCCCCGCGAAAACGTTGGCGTGCAGCATCCACCCAAACGCCTGCGGAATGAACCGCCCATTCGCCGCCTCACACTCTTCCTTCGTTGCAACGCCGAGGGGCCCGAAGACCGGTCGCCCGTTCTTCGTCTCGGACCACCGCTCCTTCGCCTTCCGGGCGGGGATGCACCAGTTGACGTGACGATGCCAGCGCGCGACGCTGAGCGGCACCCGATCGTTGAGCTCGTCTTCGGTCGTGCGTTTCGACGCGGTGTACATCGCGCCGATCAGGTGGAACTGACCCTGCGCATCCTTCTTGTATAGCAGCGAGGTCGGCCTGGCTGGATCGAATCCCCACTGATTTCTGATTGCGTTCCAGCCCTTCGTGAAATGGTACTGCGGCTGATTCTTGATCTCCGGCGCGAACATCTTGTAGCCATCGGCCTCGGCAACTTTCACATCCTGATACTTCGCGATCGCCTCCCGCAGCTCGTTGATGATTTGCGCAGATCGAACAGAGTCGCCTGCAGTGCGCCGGCGCGGACTGGAGTAGGCCATGTGGCTGGCCATCGCCGCCATCCGCCAATCGTCACTACCACTCATATCCATGCCGGCCGTGTCGTGCGGCATGGACATCGTCGACGCAGAATCAGAGTGGCGATGGGAATGTTGAGCAACCGCGCGTCCAGAGATCGCGATGATCGCTGATACAGCGAGAGTGGACCGGAGCAGGAGCGTTCGAAGCATGTTCACCGCCAACGGGGGTTGGTTGGTACAACTGAACAGTTATACCCCGTTAGACGATCGTCGCTGTGCCGCGGTTAACCCCCGAAAGACGCTAACAACCTGTCCAGTGCGTCACGGACCCTCTCGTGGGGCAGCTGGTGAATCTGGTCTTCATTCCAGGCGATGATCTCGCCCGGTGTATTCCACGGGGCGTACGGTTTGTGTTCCCGCTTGAGGAGCACCAGTGATGGTTTTCTGAACGCGGACGCCGCGTGCGAGATGCTGGTGTCCGGGGTGAAAACCATG
>WNGI01006224.1_pt1 | contig 11758 bp, 9 predicted proteins | sample 5400621 | NCBI WGS metagenome assembly WNGI01 (sample SAMN13153374, study PRJNA577476) | soil metagenome | isolation source: 20 cm soil or saprolite under Garry oak tree replicate 1 | place: USA:California | collected 2016-06-15
CATCGCTGCAAATTACAGGCGCGGCATCACTGGGGGAAGCGACTCCGGGAGAAATCAGCTTCTTCGCAAACCGAAAATACGTTGGGCTGCTGCGCAAAACACGCGCATCGGCAGTCTTTGTTCCAGCCGACTTCGCTGAGGCGATCACTCCTGCTCAGATTCGCGTCGCAAATCCAACCAAGGCTTTCGAGCAAGTTGTGCTCAAATTTGCGCCCAAGGCGATTGCATTTACGCCTGGGATTCACCCGACCGCCGTCGTTGATGCCAGCGCTCAACTCGGAGAGCGTGTGTCAATCCAACCGCACGCGGTCATCGAGGCCGGCGCTAGAATTGCCGATGACACAGTTATCGGCGCTGGGAGTTACATCGGCCACGAGACGGTGATCGGACCCGCCTGTCTGATTTATCCGCGAGTGACCATTCGGGAGCGAAGCCGCGTTGGTTCACGGGTCATCATCCACAGCGGTGCAGTCATCGGTGCGGATGGTTTCGGTTTTGAAATGGTTGATGGCCGACAGCAAAAAATTCAACAACTCGGGATCGTTCAGATCGATGATGATGTTGAGATCGGTGCAAATACCACCGTTGACCGCGCCCGGTTTGGCCGGACATGGATCCAGGAAGGCGTAAAGATCGATAATCTCGTTCAGATCGCGCACAATGTGGTTGTAGGAAGAAATTCCGTAATCGTGGCGCAGACCGGTATATCAGGAAGTACGCGTGTGGGGGAGCGCGTCATGATGGGAGGGCAGGTTGGCATTGCAGGCCACCTGGAAATTGCTGAGGGAACAATGATTGCCGGGCAAAGCGGTGTTTCCAAGAGCCTTCCCGGCGGAGTCTGGTTCGGCTATCCTGCGGTTCCGATCGCAGAAGCAAGACAACAGATTGCCTGGGTCCACCGACTCGGAAAACTTTTGGCGCGCGTAAAAGCAATTGAGAAGAAACTCGGGCTCTAGGCTGGCCGCGCACCGGAAAGAAGCCCGTGCAGTCCTTCGGCAGAAATCCATTCTGCGCCACAAGCCTGCACGGTTTCGGCTTCCAACAAATCAGAAGTTGCAACCATCAGTTCGAAGCGTTTTGCGTATTTGCTCGCTAACCGCTCAATGATCGCGTCGGCTGATTGTCCGGTGCGCGAATAGAAAATCTGCACATCGCCCGGCTCGGAACTCGCGTCGATTTTTTTACCTTTTCCATCGAAAACGATCACCACTCGCACGGCCGTCCAATCCTGGTAATGGCGCAACTGTTTAAGTAACGCTTCGCGTGCCAGCGTGGAACGGCGCGCCTGAAGTTTGCGCAGCTCTGGCCAGGCAAAAATAATACTGTGACCGTCGACGATCAGATAACGAGTGCGTTCGACCATCGAAAGAGTCTAGGACTTCCGCAACGACACAATCTGTGAATCAGCACTACTCCGCCGCTGCGGACTCTTTTTTTGCCGGCTGCTTACTCGGCGTCGGCCGCGTCGCGCTGGTTCGTAGCGCTGCCTTCTTGCGCTGCAAGTAAGCTCGTCGTCGCTTGCGCTTGGCTAGTACACGATGCTGTTGTCCCACGCAGTGTCTATCGATTGAAACATCGAAAAACGCAATTCGGATTCAGGTTGAATCGTTCTTCCCGCCGCCAGGCCAAGATTGCAATTGCATTTGCATATGATTCGCTGTTAAAAGGCAGCCTTTATGACGCCCAGGGAGTCGGGGAGTTTTGCGCTCACGTCAAAAAGTGTGGCCGGACTGGCCATTGTCTTTCTGGTCCTCGCGGCATTTTTTGGGTTTTTGAATATCCAAAAAGTGAAAGCGCTCCGCACCAACGCTGCAAATGCGCAGGTCGGCCGCAATGAAGCCGTGCGCAGTCACGCGCAAGCTCAGAAAGAGAAATTTGATCTGCAATCCAAATTAGATGCAAGTCAGCAAGAGATTGCTTCTCTGCAAAAGGGCGCGGAAGAAGCGAAGAACGCGAATGCTCCCGTCACCGCCGGTTCGCCCGGCGAAGGTGCACAGACCGGCGATTTGCAGTCGCAAGTCGATGATCTCCGCCGTCAGCTCGACAGCGCAGAAAAGGAAAAAGCTTTTCTCGCCGAAAGAATCCAAGTCGCCCAGGAGCGGAGTCCGCAGCCGAAGGAAGGGAAAAAGCGACGCGAAACTGTGGGTGTTCAGCGAGAAAGCGTCACCCCTTCCCGCACCGGCGTGCGCGGAACAGTGCTGGCATACAATCAGGCTTACAATTTCGTGGTCTTGAATCTTGGCGCTCGTAATGGAGTCGAGACCAACTCCGAAATGATCGTTCTGCGGGAGGGAACGCTGATTGGAAAAATTCGCATTTCTTCAGTTGAACCGGCGACAGCCATCGGCGATATCATCACCAACAGTTTGGCGCGCGGCGTCCAAGTACAACCTGGAGACACTGTGATTTATGCTGGCACAAGTCCATAATCTTCGAACAATCGTCGTCCCCGTTCTGCTGTGCGCGGTAGTGGTAACCATGACCTCGTGCGCGTCGCAACACGACACTGCGCTCGTCAAGGACCCAGACGCTCATTACGATTCAGCTATTCCGTGGAACAAGCAGGAGGCGTGGGAAACGGGCGGGCAGTTCCAGGCGATGACCGATAGGCGCTAAGGGGCAACGCGCCAGTTGCGCTGCGCCGACTCCGCTGAGGACAGCTCAAATCCAAAAACCGGCCGGAATCACTGCGTTTTTCGGAATTACGACAATGCCGTCGCGGATGAAGTAATTGTCTCCATCGAAGTTCGGCGGTTTGCCTTCAGGCGTGATCAAAACGCCATCCGCGATGCGGGCATTCTTGTCGATGATCGCGCGATCGATCACGCAGTTGCGGCCTACGCCCATCGGCGTCTGTGAGGGGTCGGTTCGTTCCAATTCAAAATAATCCGCACCCATCACGATGCTGTTGCGGATCGTGGCGCCGCTTTGAATTACACTGCGTATCCCAACGACGCATCGCTCCAGATGTGCATCCGAGATGATGCAGCCGTCGGAAATAATCGCCTGTCGCAGCGTGGCGCCGTTGATTTTGCTTCCCGGCAAAAAACGCGGATGTGTGTAGATCGGAGACTCGGGCTCGAAGAAGCTGTACTCGGGCACGACATCGGTGAGATCGAGATTCGCCTCATAAAACGCGCGAATCGTTCCAATATCCTCCCAGTAGCCCTGAAAGATGAAGGCGCTGACATGCCGATCTTTGATCGACAGTGGAATAATGTGGTTTCCGAAATCGAACAGATCGTTCTTCAGAGATTCTATGAGCACGTTCCGGTTGAAAACGTAAATGCCCATCGACGCCTGAAATAATTCCTCTTCTTCGTTGGAACCGATGGTGCGGAGCAGTTCGCGGCTCATTTTCATTTCCTGCAACGCAGATTCATCCGACGGCTTCTCGATGAACCCCGTGATTCGCCGATCGACGCCGCTCTGCATGATGCCGAATTCAGAAACATAACGCCGCGCTACCGGTTTGGTCGCCAGTGTAATGTCCGCGCCCAGCCGAATGTGCTGATGGAGTAGCGCCCGAAAGTCCATCCGGTAAAGTTGGTCGCCGCTCAGGACGAGATAATAATCATACGGCCGCTCCAGGAAGTAGCGCATGTTCTGCCGGACCGCGTCGGCCGTTCCCTGATACCATTGCGAGCCGGCGGGCGTTTGTTGAGCGGCCAGAATGTCGACAAAGCTAACCGAAAAATTATCGAACTTGTAACTCGCCTGGATATGCCTGTGTAACGACATGCTGTTAAACTGTGTCAGCACATAGATCGAGCGCAGCCCGGAGTTCAGACAATTGCTAATCGGAATATCGACGATGCGATATTTTCCGCCGAGCGGCACGGCGGGTTTGGCGCGGTCTTTCGTCAACGGAAACAAACGCGTGCCGGCGCCACCGCCCATGATGATTGCAAGCGTTTGCTGCAGCGTGCCCGGTGGCAGCGCCCCCTCCGCCTTCGGAGCTGCATTTTTCGGAACTGAATCGCGCTGCGGCTGGCTTTGCATTTCTATCCATGAATAATCTCGCCGCTGCCATTTGCGGCAACTCTTTTTGCGTCGCATTACACGAATTGAGACCAGGATTGCTTTTTTGAATTCGTTGCGGGCGGAACGGCCTCCGCTACAATGCAAAAGGATGTGTGGAATTGTTGGATATGTTGGGCGCGCCGAGGCGACACCGATTTTGCTCGATGGACTGCGGCGCCTTGAATATCGAGGCTACGATTCAGCGGGCATCGCTGTCGTGGAAAGAGGACGTCTGGAGACACGCAAATGTGCGGGACGCATCGCGGCTCTCACAAAATTGGTGAGGAAAGGACCGGTATCTGGTTCGCTGGGTGTCAGTCATACGCGTTGGGCCACGCATGGCAAAGTAACGGACGAGAATGCGCACCCGCATTTCGATGCCAGTGGCAAACTAGCGCTGGTGCACAACGGTGTGATCGAAAACTATCAGGGACTGAAAGATGGGCTCATTCGTGAGGGCGATACGAAGTTTCGCTCGGAGACCGACACCGAAGTCCTCGCGCATCTGATTGGGAAACTATATGACGATTCGTGCGCCGGCACGGTGGAGGCGGCAGGAAAGCGAGCCCGGCTGTTCGATGCGGTTCGCAGCGCGCTTCGACAAGTGATCGGCACATACGGCATCGCGCTGGTGCATGCCGACGTCCCCAATTTCATGATCGGCGCACGTCGTGGTAGTCCCCTCGTCCTTGGAGTCGGCAACGGCGAAAATTTTCTGGCCAGCGATGTGAGCGCCATTGTCGCTTACACACGGGACGCCGTTTACTTAAACGACTTCGATGTAGTCGCGGCAGAGCCGGACAAGTTCGAGATCGCTTCGCTTGCCGGAGATAGCACGGAGCATCCCGTCAGCAAAGTAGAGTTCACGGCCGAGGACATTAAGAAGGGTGATTATCCCCACTACATGCTCAAGGAAATCTTTGAGCAACCAAACACCGTGCGCGACGCAATGCGTGGGCGGCTGAGCCAGGAAGAAAGCACAGCGCGATTGGGCGGCTTGAACATGACATCTCCCGAATTACGCGAGGTGGTCCGGATCGTTCTCACCGGTTGCGGCACGGCGTTGCATGCCGGCAGGGTCGGCGAGTATTTGATCGAGCGATTGGCAAATATCCCGACCGAAGTCGATTACGCCAGCGAGTTTCGGCATCGCAACACGCCAATGATGGATGAGACGCTGGTGTTCGCCATCAGCCAGAGCGGCGAAACGGCGGATACGCTTGGCGCATTGCGTGAAAGCCGGCGCAAAGGATTCCGGACCCTCGGAATTTGTAACAACGTGGCGAGCACGATCGCACGCGAGAGCGATGGCGGAGTGTACATGCACGCGGGGCCGGAGATCGGCGTGGCAGCGACCAAGTCATTTACGTCGCAGCTGGCGATTCTGACACTGCTCGGGCTTCTCTTCGGCAGAATGCACAATCTGTCCGCAGCCGAAGGAACCCGCGTCATTGAATCGTTGGAAGCATTGCCCGACCAGATCGATGAAGTTTTGAGCCTGAACGACGAAATCAAGGCGATTGCCAGAAAATACGCGAATGTGAACGGCTTTCTTTTCTTTGGCCGGCAATTCAATTATCCCATCGCTCTCGAAGGCGCTCTGAAAATGAAAGAGATCACTTATCTCTTTGCCGAGGGTCATCCGAGCGCTGAACTGAAGCACGGGATTATCGCACTGATTCGTCCCGATTTGCCTTCGGTCTTTATATCACCTGATGACTCGGTGTTTTCAAAAAACGTAAACAACATCGAGCAAGTCAAAGCTCGTAAGGGTCCGATCATCGCGTTGACAAGTGGCAATTGCGCGAAGCATCTCAAAGGAATCGCCGATGAAATTATCGAGCTGCCCGACGCGCCCGACTACGTCATGCCGATCCTGACCGTCATCCCGCTTCAACTTCTCGCATATCATCTAGCCGTCGAACTCGGCCGCGATGTCGATAAACCACGCAACCTCGCCAAGAGTGTAACCGTGGAATAATTAGTCGCTTGGTAGGGACCTCGCGGCCGCTATGCTCACCACCGCTGGAAAATTAGGCCGTTTACTGTAAACTGACCGCTCAGCAGTTTCTATCCCCCGTGCAACACAACGAAGACTACGTGCTCAGGGTCCTCGAGGATGGAGGCCTCATCACGCACCAGCACATCGATAGTGCGCGCTCGCGTCTAAACGGCGAGCCGGGCGTAGTCGACGTTTTGATCGACGACGGGGTCGTGTCCGATGCAGACATCTCGCGCACGCTAGCCGCGCAGGCGCACATGGATTGGATTGACATCTCCTCCATGGTGATCCCACCGCAAGTCATTAATCAGATCCGGGGAGAGGATGCGCGCCGCTTCAAAGTGATTCCGGTCGCCTTCGGCGAAACCGGCCTCGTGGTCGCAGTGGGCAACCCGCTCGACATCGACACGATGGACAGCCTGAGTTTTCTCCTGCAACGCGAGCTGGAACTGGTTTGCACGAGCCCCAGGAAAATTCGCGAAGCGTTGATCAAATACTACGGAACGGCCGACGAAGCAGCGGACGTCATTCAGAAAAAAATTGGAGAAGACATCGATCTCGGTCTGGAGTTTGGCGATGGCGCGGAAGCGGCGGCGCTTGATGAAGCAGATGCGCCGATTGTCCGGCTCGTATCCATGTTGCTGATCGAGGCGCACCGTGCCGGCGCGAGCGATATTCATCTGGAACCACTCGATAAAAAATTTCGCGTACGGTTTCGGATTGACGGGGTGCTGCAGGAAATGCAAGCGCCACCGAAGCGTCTGCAGTCAGCCATTCTCAGCCGTCTGAAGATCATGACTGGTTCCATGAGCATCGCAGAGAAACGCTTGCCCCAGGATGGGCGCATCCAGGTAAAGATCAAAAAGAAGCCGCTCGACCTTCGCGTCTCGACCATTCCTACCAATCATGGCGAAACCATGGTCATGCGTCTCCTCGATAAATCCAGTCTGAAGCTCGGTTTGCCGGAGCTTGGATTTTTTTCTGAGGAACAGGAAAGCCTCGAACGCCTGATCAAGCTGCCGGATGGCATTCTCCTCGTCACGGGACCTACCGGGTCCGGCAAGACGACTACGCTTTACGCGTGTCTCAATTACATCAACAAACCGGACCGCAAGATCATTACCATAGAGGAACCGATCGAATATCAGATGACCGGGATCAACCAGGTGCAGGTAAACACGGACGTCGGAATGACGTTTCCTGCGGCCTTGCGTTCCATGCTGCGCCAGGCGCCGAACATCATCATGATTGGCGAAATCCGGGATCTTGAGACTGCAAGCATTGCCACCAACGCCAGCCTGACGGGACACCTTGTTTTTAGCACACTGCACACGAATGACGCGCCCTCTGCCGTCGCGCGTTTAATTGATCTGGGCGTGCAGCCCTTTCTCGTCGCGTCCTCGGTTCGCGCAGTCTTGGCGCAAAGGCTCATCCGGCGATTGTGCAGCAACTGCAAACAACCGGGCGTACTCACCGACACCGAATTGCGTGCGCTGGGAATCGAACCTGGCCAGATCTCGGAGGCGCAGGTAATGAAGCCGGTCGGATGCGAGGAGTGCCGTCAAATCGGCTACAGAGGACGAATGGGAATATTCGAAATTTTCGTGATCGATGACGAGGCACGCCACATGATCAACAAACGCAGCCCCACTTTTGTGTTGCGACAACGAGCCCGCGAGCTGGGCATGCGGACGCTGCGGGAAGATGGGGTGCGCAAAGTACTCGCAGGTCTCACTTCTGCTGACGAAGTCATCTCCATTACTGTGGGAGACGTGAACTGATGACTAGGGCGAGTTCCAAGTTGAACGCGTTAACGAACCATGACGCATAAACAACTTACTGAATTTTTCGTTGAGCAGCGCGTCCTTGAGCCCTCGCAAGCCGAAGACGTGCTGAGCGAAGTTGAGTTGAACGGCAAAACCGTCGCGCTGGCCATGATCGATGGTGGCTTCATCGACGAGCCAGGGTTTTATCAAACCATTGCCAATGGCCTGGGCACCGACTTCATCGACCTGACCGAATGCGAGATCGCGCCGGAAATTTTGCGATTTATTCCCAGCGGCCTGGCCCGATTGCATGGCGCTCTTCCAGTTGAAATGAGCGGAACAACATTGCGAGTCGCGCTCGTTGATCCGTTCGATCTCCACACTGCAGACGACCTTCGTTTCGCGCTCGGTACGGACATTCAGGTCGTGGTTTCGCCGCCCGAGCAAATCGAAGAACTCATCAAGGAGCATTACGGCAGCGACACGACAAGCATGGAGGATGTTCTCAAGCAGCTCGGCGAAGCTGGCGAGCTTCTTCAATTGCGCGAAGGAGATGACGGCGAAGCTGCAGTTGAAGCGGAGGCGCACGCCACGCCGATCATCCGCTTTGTGGATCTCATTCTTTACCAGGCAATCCAGGACCGCGCGAGCGACATTCACTTTGAGCCGTTCGAGAACGAATTCAAGATTCGCTATCGGGTCGATGGGGCGCTTTATGAGATGTCGCCGCCGCCTCGTCACCTGGCGCTGCCGGTGATTTCGCGGGTGAAAGTGATGGCAAATATGAATATCGCCGAAAGACGGCTTCCGCAGGATGGTCGCATCCAGAAGCAGATCGCAGGGCGTAGCGTCGATCTTCGCGTTTCAACTTTGCCGACACAATTCGGGGAGAGCCTCGTACTGCGCGTGCTCGATCGCAGCATCGTCAATCTCGATCTCGAAGCGCTCGGGATGCCTGATTACATTTACAAGTTTTTGCTCGAAATGATCGAGCGCCCAAACGGGATCTTTATCGCGACTGGACCGACGGGCTCTGGAAAAACAACCACGCTTTACTCCTGCTTGAGGAAGATCAATACCATCGACTCGAAGCTGATTACCGCGGAGGAGCCCGTTGAATACGACTTGGAAGGCATCGTGCAGGTGCCGGTAAACGAAGGCATCGGTCTGACATTTGCGCGCGCGTTGCGGTCGTTCCTGCGGCAGGACCCCGATCGGATCATGGTAGGCGAGACACGCGACCTCGAGACCGCGCAGATTGCCATTCAAGCGTCTCTTACGGGTCACCTGGTTTTCACGACCTTGCACACTAACGACGCACCCGGGGCTATTACGCGTATGATCGACATGGGGGTGGAACCGTTCCTGATTTCGACGACGCTGGAGGCAGTGCTCGGTCAGCGGTTATTACGCAGCATCTGCCGACAATGCCGCACCACTTATGAGCCAAGCGACGCGTTCCTCGCGGAACTGGGCGTTTCTCGGGCGGATATTGGCGACAAAAAATTCTATTACGGCAAAGGCTGCGACGCCTGCAACAACACCGGGTACAAAGGACGTAAAGGGATTTACGAGCTTCTGAAAATTACCGACCCGCTTCGTGAATTGATTAATGAGCGCGCACCGACGGTCACGTTGAAACAAAAGGCGGTCGAGCTTGGGATGGTCTCGCTGCGCCAGGACGGCTTGCGCAGCATCTTCGCTGGCGACACCACCATCGAGGAAGTGCTGCGCTACACCTAGATATTCACGCGCTCGACAATTATTTCGCCTGTAGCTATCATACGCCCCCGTGCCACGTTTTAATTACATTGCTCTTGATGCTCGCGGACAGGAGGCGAGCGGCTTGGTTGAAGCCCCCTCTACCAATGCCGCAATCAGCCAATTGCGCCAGGCGGGCTATTTCCCCACGAGCGTAGTCGAGGAAGCGATAAGAGGTCTTGACGGCGAGGTGGCTCGCCAGCGCGCGAAAATGGCGCCCACAACGAAACCGCGCGCGAAGAGGGGCATCGTTCTTTTTGCGCGGAGAAAAGTTAGTTCAAAAATTCTGATGATCTTTACGCGTCAACTGGCGACGCTGATTGATTCCGGGTTGCCATTGCTGAGAAGCTTGAACGTTCTGGCGAAACAGGAGCGCGACAAGGTGATGAGAAATACGATTAACAAAGTCGCGGACTCCGTGCAAAGCGGTAGCACATTCTCTGACGCACTGGCTCTGCACCCACGGATCTTTAACGATTTGTACGTGAGCATGGTCAAGGCCGGCGAGGTCGGCGGCGTGCTTGAGCTTGTGCTCACTCGGCTTTCGGAATTTCAGGAGAAAGCTGCGAAGATTAAAAACAAAATCTTAGCGGCGATGGTCTATCCGGTCATCGTGATGACAATGGCGGTGGGCATCATGGGTTTTCTCCTCGTGTTCATTGTGCCGAGGTTCGAACTAATTTTCCAAGACTTGCTCGGCGACAAACCGCTGCCGCCCGTCACCAGGTTTGTCATCGGGCTGAGTGGATTCATGCAGAGCCACGGCCTGGTTCTGCTGGGCGCTGTCGTAGTTATAGTGACCGCTTACAAAATGATTGGTCGCACGCGTCGGGGGCGACTGGTTATCGATAATTTCAAACTGCGCATGCCGCTTTTTGGCAATTTGAATCGCAAAACCGCGATCTCCCGTTTCTCGCGCACGCTGGGAACATTGGTCACAAGCGGTGTTCCGATTTTGCAGGCATTAAACATCACCCGCGAAACTGCTGGCAACGCGGCTATTGCCGCCGCCATCGCGCGGGTGCACGACAGCGTGAAAGAAGGCGAATCGATCGTTCAACCAATGGAAGCCAGCCGCGCTTTTCCGCCCATGGTGGTCAGTATGGTCGATGTGGGCGAAGAAACCGGTAAGCTCCCGGAAATGCTCTTAAAGATCGCCGATGTTTACGATGATGAGGTCGATAACGCGGTGGTAGCTCTTACATCAATGCTTGAGCCAATCATGATTGTGTTCCTGGCGGTGATTGTCGGCACGATTGTGCTTGCAACAACAAACATGAACGGCTTCGCCGAAATGACGAAGCTCGAATGACGAATGACGAGAAAAGTTTCCCCCGGAACCTGCAAGCGTTCCTGTGTCAAACGGCTGACGAACTGGTCCGCCGCCCGCAGCGGTGAGCCGAGCTACAACGCGTTCACCCTCATCGAGTTGCTTGTTGTATTCGGAATCATCCTTATTCTCGCCGGATTGGTTCTGAGTACAGTCGGCTACGCTCGAAAGAAAGGCGCGCGCGCCCGCGCCGAAACCGAAATCGCTGCCATGGCTGCCGCTTGCGAAAGTTACAAGTCGGATAATGGCGTTTACCCGAGCAACGGCAACACGAATAACCTCGATGCCAGAACCAACGGAAATTCAAGCAGCCCTAGTTACAATCTGACCACCCTCGCCCTCTACAATTTGTTGTTTGGCGCAACAAATGGAAGTCGCACGCCAGACCCCGGAGCGAGATCTTATTTCGTTTTCAAGCCCAATATGCTCAGTCCCACCGATCAGACGCAGAACGTCCTGTTCATTCGAGATCCGTTCGGCAACAGCTACGGTTACTCGACCGCTGCCAATCCGCAGGCGAATCCGACGCCGGCGGGGACTCCGGGCTACAATCCAACTTTCGATCTTTGGAGCACGGTGGGTCTAACAGCTAATCCATCTCCCCCGCCGAGCGATACCATTACGCCGCAGTGGATCAAGAACTGGTAGCACTGCGGAAATTTTCTAGCAGGTTTCTGTGAAACGCTAGCTCGACCATGGCGTCTGACACAGCCGCACCACAATTTCGCCGAAATCGATAATTAGCCTTCGCTCGTGTGGACGACAACTTCCACACGGCGATTAGCGCCTTGCTCTTCAATTGAGCCATTTGCTGGTACGCGGAATTTTGTTGCGCCGTAACCGCGTGCTTCGATTTGCGCCGGATTAATCCGCATC
>WNGI01005128.1_pt1 | contig 11756 bp, 1 predicted proteins | sample 5400621 | NCBI WGS metagenome assembly WNGI01 (sample SAMN13153374, study PRJNA577476) | soil metagenome | isolation source: 20 cm soil or saprolite under Garry oak tree replicate 1 | place: USA:California | collected 2016-06-15
GACCTCGGCCACCCGGATCTGAACGTCTACACCGCCGGTGCCAAGAACTGCTCCACCGGAGCGACTGCCGACGACGGCAACGGGCACGGCACCCACGTGGCCGGCACCATCGGCGCGCTGGACAACGGCGTAGGCGTGGTCGGGGTGGCTCCGGGCGCTCGGATCTGGCCGGTGCGGGTGCTAAACAAGTCCGGATCCGGCACCTTCGCGAGCATCATCTGCGGCATCGACTTCGTGACCGCGCACGCCAGCGAGATCGAGGTCGCCAACATGAGCCTCGGCGGTGCCGGCACCGACGACCATAACTGCGGGAACACCAATGGCGACGCCATGCACCGGGCGATCTGCGCGTCCGTCGCCGCGGGTGTCACCTACGCGGTCGCGGCCGGCAACGAGACCGACGACGCCGCCAACCACGTGCCGGCGGCGTACGACGAGGTCATCACGGTCAGCGCGCTGGCCGACTTCAACGGCCAGCCCGGCGGCGGCGCGGCGGCGACCTGCCGGCCCGACGTCGACGACTCGTTCGCCGACTTCTCCAACTTCGGCGCGGACGTGGACCTCATCGCGCCGGGGGTGTGCATCCTGTCCACCTGGAAGGGCGGGGCGTACAACACCATTTCGGGCACCTCGATGGCCACCCCGCATGTGGCCGGCGGCGCCGCCCTCTACAAGGCCACCCATCCGACCGCCTCACCCGCCGCGGTGAAGTCCGCGCTGCAGGCGGCCGGAACCACGAACTGGACCTGGCCGTCCCAGGACCCGGACGGCATCCAAGAGCGACTACTCAACGTCGCGACCATCTGATCCGACTCCTGCTGGGGCGGCGGACCACGTCCGCCGCCCCAGCCCATTCCTCGACCGGCGTTTCAACGGAATGCACATTGGGCAAACGCAGGTGGACCGGCGCGCCCGCCGTGAACGGGCTATCCGATAAATATCCTGATACTCTATGAGATCAGCTGTTGAGAGAAGAAAGCAGTCTGACGCCCGATGAGCGCCTGCTTCCTCACCTACCGTTACGTCGGCCGCGGCGGTAGCTCCTAAACTTCACCCGTTCGGCGACATTGCGCGTCCTCTTACGTGCCGTGTAGGTTCCGCTACCGCTGGTTCATTTTACCGCCGGGCGGGGCCGCGCGGGTAGGGCCCGATGTGTGGGGGGCTTGCCATGGCGGCACGTTCGGTGGTCTTACGTCCGCTCGTCATCCTTATCACCTGCGTGGCGACCCTGCTCGCCTACGCCGGGATCTCGATGCCGGCGCGGCCGGCGCAGGCGGCGGACGCGGAGACGGACGCGTTACGCGGCGTGGTCGCGGACCTCGAGCCGTTCGTGGCCGCGCTGGCCGGGGTCGGCCGGTTCGGCCAGCCACTGCCCACGCTCTCGCTGCTGCCGGGCAGCAAAGCCGGCGTCGACCTGGCGACGCTGCTGAGCGAATCGGTCAGCAGCGTCCTGGGCAGCGGCTATACAGGCGCGACCAACGTGAACGAGCTGGTCAGCGCGATCAACGGCAAGAGCGGGACGATCAGCGAAGACCGAGACGTCTCGTTCACCGCGGTCAAGACGACCTCCGGCACGGTGGACACGGTGACCGTCGGTCTACATGCGACGCGCACCATCTCGAGCGCCGCGCTGGATATCACCGACAACAAGCCGCTGGCTCCGGGCTATCCACCGTTCGCGCTGGCCTCCAAGGGCGGGGTCAACGTCGACCTCACCCTCGACGCGTCGTTCGCGCTCAACTACGACAGCAGCGGCGGCGCGGCCTGGATCACGCACAGCGGCAGCAGCCCCAGCCTCACCCTGGACGCCGTCGGGTCCATCCCGTCGCTGTCCGCGGTCCAGGCCGGGCTGGGCATTCTCGGCGTCTCGCTCGGCACCGGGACCGGCTTCAACCTCACCGTGCACCTCGCCACCGCCTGGGCCGACCCCAACAACGATGGCCGGCTGGCCTTCGATGAGCCGGGCGGCACCAACGACGACGGTGAACTGGCCGCGGCCGGCGCCGCCGCGGGCCTGGTCAACCCGAGGCTGACGTCCGGGTCGCTCGACTCGACGCTGGTGATCGTCGGCCGGGACAGCACGGCTATCGATCTACCGGACGCCAGCGCCACCGTGCAGGTGAAAGCACCCGACCTCGTCACCGGGAACCCGCAGGTCACGTTCGACCCCGGCGCCTTCGACGCGGTCAAGGGGTTCCTCACGCTGAGCCCGCGCGACCTCGCGCAGGGCCTGGCCCAGGCCGCCTCGGCCGTGCTGGGACTGCAGGACGCGACCGGGGTGAAGCTGCCGTTCATGCGCGGCGACCTGTCCGACGCGATCCCGGCGGTGGAGGCGATCCAGGAGTTCCTCACCAAGCACGTCCCGGAGCCCACGTCCGCCTCGGACAAACCGGGCCTGCCGTCCTTCCCGTCGCTGCAGGACATGCTCGAACAGCTCGTCGCCGAGGCCGGCCTGCCCAGCGGCGCCGACCTCAGCGTCCCGGTGGCCGAGTACGACGCGGCCAAGAACAAGGTCAACTTCACCTTGCAGATCGACCGGTCGGCCGGCTCGCCCGAGCGTCTCGACCCGGCGGGAACGCCGCTGAGCGGCTCCGCGGACTACACGGACACGACGCTCGTCGACACCTCGCAACCGCAGAAGAACTTCCCCAAGTCCCTCATCGGGCGGCAGGTCCTCGCCGGCTCCTCCAGTGGCATCATCAAGGATGCGAGCGGCAGCACGCTGACCCTCGATCCGGCGCCGGTCACCGACGCCAGCAATCCCTCCCCGACCGTGTACTGGAAGGGTGGCAGGCCGACCAACGGCACCCTGTACTCCATCGCGGCCGACGACCCGAAGACGGGCCTGGTCGAGCTCGGCGACGTCCTGAAGGCCAAGGGCGGGATCGGCAGCGGCAACGGGGTGGTGGCGCAGGCGACCGTGAAGCCGAGCTACCGGCTCGCCATCCCGATCGTGCTCGACCTGCGGAACCCGAACACCACCGACTGCAACCCCGACCCCGCCGTCTCCTCGCAGTGCCCGTTCCAGCAGAACGACCCGGTCTCCGGGATCAGCCGCATCATCTATGCGCTGCCGCTGGCGGCCGACCGCATCATGATCCGGACCGGCAACACGCCGCTGCTCACCGCCGACGCGCCGATCAGCACGAACGTCGACATCAACGCGACGGTCGGCTTCGTCGGCGTCAAGATCGCCGGTTCGCTCAAGGAGTGCACGACATCCACGCCGGCCGACTGCACCGGCACCCCGGCGGCCGACGACCACCTGCTGTCGCTGTCGCTGAAGCCGGTGGCGGGCGCCGACGCCGACGGCGACATCGCCATCACCTCGTTCGTCGACACGCTGCGCGCGGCCCTCGCCGCCGGCACGCCCACCGAGGTGTTCGGCTTCGCGGTCAAGGGTCAGGCCTACGCCAGCCTGACCGTGTCGGTGCCCGGCGCCGGGGCGTTCTTCGGCGGCGGGCAGCCGTCGGCGTCGGTCGCCGTGACGCTGCCGGATATCAGCAACCCCGGCGGCGCGTCGGTGAGCGCGCCCGACCTCGGCAAGCTCGCCTCGCTGGACGTCGACCCGAACAACCCGATGGCGCTGTTCGGTGCGGTGCTGGCCGCCCTGCAGGCCTTGCAGGGCGCGGTCTCGAACATCGGCGACCCCGCCCCGCTGGACACCAAGATCCCGCTGCTCGGCAAGTCGTTCAGCCAGATCATCGGCGGCGGCTCGGCCGGCAGCGGCGCCGGTGTGAGCTACGCCGCGGGCACCGGCGGCACCACCGTCCTCACCGACACGCACCAGTCGTTCAACCTGTCGTTCGTGGGCCGCAAGGTGACGATCGGCACCACGCAGTACACCGTCACCCAGGGCCTCGGCCACACGCTCACGGTCAAGCCGGCGATCAGCCCGCTGCCCGCCGCCGGCACGGCCTATTCGGTGCAGGGCGAGCTGCAAGGGCTGCTCAACATCCTGAACGACCAGCCGAGCGCGACGCTGCAGGACCTGCTGAACCAGCTGTCGCAGCAACTCGGCACCGGCAGCGTGGCGACGTTCGCGGTCGAGAGCGGCTCGCCGAACGTGCTGAAGCTGGTCATCGACTGGAAGCGCTCCTACGCCAACCAGGCGCCCTTCAACATGTCGTTCGACCTCGGGGGCAGCCAGTCGATCGTCGGCGCGACCGGCAGCGGCCTGCTCAACCTCTCGGCCAGCGGCGAGGTCAAGATCACGCTGCGCATCCCGCTGAGCCTCGCCGCCGTGCAGGACCCGCTCGCCAACCTGACCGTCGACCCGAGTGGGTCGTTCATCAAGGCCGGCGTCGGGCTCAACGGCGACGGCACCAAGTTCGCCGTGAACCTCGGCCCGTTCCAGGCCTCGCTCGGCGCGCCCACCGGCGACCCCGGCACCCAGTTCCGCGCCGGACTCGGCGTGCAGCTCGCCAGCAGCGGCTCGACGCCGGTGAACCTGTCCACGTTCATCAGCGGCCTCGACATCACCGTCAACGGCGATGGCGACGGCGACGGCACGAACGACGCCACCTCGTGCGGCAACGCGCCGGCGGGCGGAGCGACACCGCTCGCGCTGTGCGCGTACTTCCCGGCCTACCTGAACGGCAGCCCGGTCAACGCCGACCCCACCAAGAACGCCTTCGTCGTCCGGCTGCCGGTCGGCTCCGACCTGGCCGACACGTTCAACCTCGCCGGACCGGCGATCGACGGGCAGCCGCGGCTCGCCCTGCCCGAGGGGCTCGCGGACGCGCTGGCGAACGCGGCGCTGAACCTGTTCTCGTTCGGCGACGGCTTCTTCGGCTACCTGCAGTTCCTGGAGAACGCGATGCGGGCCGCGTCGTTCGACGGGAAGCTGCCGGTGATCGGCAAGGACCTGCAGGCCGGCGCCGACTTCATCGGCAAGATCCGCACCGATCTGCAGGGGGTGTTCAGCAACTCCCCGCCGACCAACCCGACCGCGGGCGACATCCGGAACTTCCTCAACACGCAGGTGAAGCCGAAGCTGCCAGGCGCCGAGCACTTCACCATCGACGTGACATGCAACGTCACGCTCGACCCGGCGGCGGCGCCCACGGTCACCGCGACGAACGCCGGCGACACCTCGACCAGCTACCAGTACCGGATCGTGGCGTATACGAACACGCCGGCCGAGGACACGACGCCCAGCGACCCGTCCGTCACCGTGCAGAATGCCGCGACGCTCGACAGCACGCACTTCAACGACGTTTCCTGGTCCCCAGGGGTTTCACACGCGACCGGTTACAAGGTGCTGCGCAGCGCCGACGGCGGAGCCACGTTCCAGTTGCTGAAGGACGTCGGCAACCTCACCTCGTTCAAGGACGAAAGCCCGGGCAACCCGACCAGCTACACGTACGCGACCGAGGAGCCGCTCGTCGTGCCGTGCCCGGACGACGCGTCCGGCGGGTCCATCACGGGCTTCACCTTCTCCGTCGACATCGGACAGGGCAATCCCAGCCCGGCCAACGGCTGCACCACCGGGTGCATCGGCGACACGATGCCGCTGGACCTCGGCGTCCCCGGCCTGTCGATCAAGGCGACGGACAGCACGGGCGGCGTCAAGGTGGCCCTAGGCTGGAAGCTGCACCTGAAGTTCGGCTTCAACCGGGACGACGGCTTCGTCGTCTACACGCAGGACGACCCCACCCCGCAGAGCCCGCCCGACCCGAACGAGAAGTCGGTTCCTGAGTTCGTCGTGGCCGCCAGCCTCGACGTGCCGGACACCGCCGCCCGACTCGCCTTCATCAACATCAACGAGAAGAGCAACAAGCCGGCCACACCGGAGTTCGTCGGCGCCTTCTCGATCGACATCCGTGACGCCGCAGGCACCGACTGCGTGCCCAACTGCACCATCGACAACAACAAGAAGATCACGCTGGCCGACCTGCAGGGCGGGTCGATCACCGACTTCGTCAACCCGGTGCTCAACGCGACCGTCGACATCGACTGGAACCTGCGGGCCGACCTCAACTCCTCGGCCCTGCCGGGTGTCGGCGCGGACTTCAAGATGCACTGGGGATGGGCGAGCGACTCCAGCCCATCGGACTCTACCGGACTCGACGTCCTCGAGTTCGACAACGTGACGATCGATCCCGGCGCTTTCCTCGGCAGCACGATCGGGCCGATCGTCAAGCAGATCGTCGACCTGTTCAAGCCGGTCCAGCCCATCCTGGACACGATCCAGGCGCCGCTGCCCGTCCTGAGCGACCTGTCCCATGCGGTCGGCGGCGGCGACGTCACGATCGGCTCGCTCGCGCAGGCGTTCAGCACGCTGGTGGGCGGTCCCGACATCGAGCCGTTCCTGGGCGTCCTGGAGAACATCCGCGACCTGCTCAAGCTGCTCGCGGCCGACTGCCCGAACTCGGAGACGTTCTGCGTGAACGTCGGGTCGTTCAAGCTGGTCAAGTCGAAGTCGCTGGACACCGACGCCAACCCGGCGACGGCGGACACCCTGATCGACAAGGCGAACGGCTTCAGCCCGAACGCCAACCTGCTCAACGACCTCGCCGACCGCACGACGGACTCGAACGGCGGGACGCTGCTGAAGAACTCCGGCGGCGGCACCGGGTCGACCGGCGAGCACCCCGGTCTGACGTTCCCGGCGCTGAAGGAGCCGTCGAAGCTGTTCGGCGTGCTGCTCGGGCAGGACGTCGAGATCGCGCGCTTCGACTCCGGTCCGCTGACCCTGGGCTTCGAGTTCCAGAAGAGCTTCGGCCCGGTGTACGCACCGCCACCGGTCAACGTGGTCATCGGTGGCGGCGCCTCGGTGACGCTGCGGGTGGTTGCCGGTTTCGACACCTTCGGCATCCGGACCGCGGTGGAGGCCGGCAAGGTCGACGCCAAGATCCTGGACAGCATCTACTTCGTCACCAAGGGCGAGGGCGGGAAGCCGATCCCGGTCGTCCACTTCGAGGGCTTCCTGCAGGCCGGTGCGTCGGTGAGTGTGGTGATCATCGAGGTGGGCATCGTCGGCGGGATCAAGCTGACCGTCGACTTCACCTGGAACGACCCGAACAACGACGGCAAGTTCCGGTTCAGCGAGTTCCTGGCGACCGCGCTGACGAACCCGATATGCCTGTTCAACGTCGGCGGTGAACTGTCGCTGTTCATCAAGGTGTTCATCACCCTGGGCATCAGCCCGTTCAGCGTGTCGTTCGACTTCACGCTGGTGAACATCAAACTGCTCGACTTCTCGCTGAAACCCGACTGCACACCGCCGCCGCCCAAGCTCGGCGGCACCAGCAGCGACACGCTGTACCTGTTCGCCGGCAAGTTCGGCGGCAAGGCGCAGCGGGCGCCGGGGTACAGCGGAGCCTACCCGTTCGACGCCAACAACAGCGCCGAGGAGACCTGGATCATCCGCCAGGTCCCGGCGAAGCCCGACCCGGACGGCAACGGCCCGAAGACCGCGCAGAACGCGAAGGTCGTCGTGCAGGCGCTGGGCATCACCGAGGAGTTCGACGACGCCAACGACGCCATCAAGAACGTGGTGCTGGACGGGCGCGGCTACACCGGCTCGCTGCAGGTGATGTTCAACGGCGGCTCGAAGGACCAGCCGTTCACGAAGAAGGCCGTGGTCGCGACCGGTAGCGGCAAGGACGTGATCCGCACCGGTGCGGGCGCCGCATATGTCGACGGCGGTCCCGGCGCCGACCAGATCAGCACCTTCGACCGGCAGGACCTGTCCAAGCCGTTGCCGCAGCCGGCCGCCGTCGTGGCCGGTGGCCTCGGCGCCGACACGATCACGGTCGGCAACGCTCAGGACACCGTCCTCGGCGACAACGCCCTGTCCGTCACCAACCACAACCCGAGCACGACCGCGGCCGACGGCACCAGCGTCGCGCTGACCAACGCCATCAACCCGTCCACAGTGGCCCCGCCGGCGACGGACCACCTCGCGGACGAGGACACCACCGGTGACGGCGACCTGACCAGCGACGGCAACGACACCGTCTCCGCGGGTCTCGGCGGCACGACCGTCTACGGCAACGGCGGCGCGGACGTCGTCGGCACGGCGAACGACAGCACGCAGGCCGACCTGCCGTCCAATGCCGGCAACCAGGCCCTGTACCGGGCCAAGCCGAACCTCATCGTCGGCGGCAGCGGCAGCGACCGGATCAAGAGCGGCAGCGCCGACGACGAGATCTACACCGGCGCCAAGGACGCGATCGACAGCGACGGGTTCGGGTCCGGCGACAACCACGACAGCGATCAGAACACTGTGGACACCGGCACCGGCAGCGACAAGGTCTACGGCAGCAACGCCAAGGACTTCGTCACCACCCATTCGACCCAGGCGCAGACCGCGAAGGTCTTCGGCGGCGACTCGGACGACGTCCTGATCGGTGGCGCCGGCACCGACAAGCTCTACGGCGGTCCGGCCAACGACTACCTGGTGGCCGAGCCGGCGACGGTGTCCAGCGACTTCCCGGTGAAGGACGTGCTCGGCGACGCGCGCAGCGTCACACCGCTGCCGCTGGACACGCCTTCCTCGGCGAAGACCCTGGTCGGTGGCGGCGGCAAGGACCGCATCTACGGCGCTGACGGGCCGGCGACCATCTTCGGCGACCACGAGGTGGACGGCTGTGCCCGGCAGAGCGACCCGGTGTCGAAACAACCGCCGGAGAATCCGACCACGACCGGACCGGACAGCGGTCGGGACAACGACGACCTGATCCTCGGTGGTGACGGCGTCGACACCGTGCAGGCCGGCGGCGGCAACGACCATGCGTACCTGTTCGGCGGGAACGACGTGGCGTGCGGCAACGCCGGGATCGACGAGATCTTCGGCGGCGCCCAGGACGACCTGGTCTACGGCGGTACCGGCCCGGACAAGCTGTACGGCGAGGACAACGACATCAGGGACGAGTTGTACGGCAACACCGGCGACGACGCGGCCTACGGCGGCAACGGTCACGACCGGATCGAGGGCAACAACGGCTCCGACCGGCTGTTCGGCGGCGCGGACGCGGACCTGGTCATCGGCGGCACGTCCAAGGCCGGCGAGCCGGACGTCGGCGACCGGGTGTACGGCGACACCGGCACCGACACGCTGGTCGGCGACAACGCGTTCGTGGGCAATGGGGACGTCGGCACGCCGGTCGACCTCGAGCTGACGTCCGCGACCCCGGCCGAGGGCGGCGAGGACGTCGTCTTCGGCGGCGACCAGGACGACGTCGGCTACGGCGGGCTGCGCGACGACACGATGTTCGGCGGCGGCGGCGCCGACTACATGGAGGGCAACAACGCCGTCGACACCATGTTCGGCGAGGGCGGCGCGGACAACCTGATCGGTGGCTCCAGCCAGGAGCCGTCGGCCGGGGTCGGCCGCCCGGACGCCGGCGACATCATCTCCGGCGGCGACTCCGACGACGTCATCGCCGGTGACAACGCCCAGATCGGCAACGTGGCCGCCGGCACCGGCTCCGATCTGACCAGGGGCCGCGGGATGTCCAGCGAGCGCAGCATCACGCTGCTGGACCTCGGCCTCGGCACCGCGACCGGACTGTTCGGCGCGGACACCATCCGCGGCGGAGCGGACCCGGACGTCATCCTCGCCCAGCGCGGCACCGACCGGATCTTCGGTGACGGCGCGTCCGACTACGCCGAGGGCGGGCAGGACTCCGACTGGATCGAGGGCGGGACCGGCTCCGACGACCTGGTCGGCGGCTCCTCCACGATCCTCGGCGCCGGCACCGGCGACGCGGCACAAGGGCAGCTCGACACCGCTGACGTGATCTTCGGCCAGGACGGCGACGACGTCGAGGCAGGCGACAACGCCGTCGTCACCCGGGTCACCCCGTTCAACGACCTGACCTTCCGGATCGGGTCGACCGGCCAGATCACCGAGCGGCGCGCGCTGCGGCTGCTCGACCAGTCCAACGGATCGCCGGCGAGCCTGCTCACCGCGCCGGCCGCCAACCGGTTCGGCGGCGACTTCCTGTCCGGACAGTCCGGTGTGGACGTCCTGCTTGGACAGGACGGTTCGGACAAGATCTCCGGCGGGAGCAGCGACGACTACGCCGAGGGTCAGGGCGCCGACGACACCATCTACGGTGACCGCTCGCTGGCCGCGGCCGGGATCAGCCTGCCCGCGGAGTCCTGGCCGGGGTCGCCGTCGGCGGGCTACGACGCCGACACCGGCGCCGAGGGCCAGGACGACCTGATCGGCGGCTCGTCCCGGCCAGGGTTCCGGGATGCCGGCGACATCGTCCACGGCGACGGGGTCAGCGACTTCATTCTCGGCGACGGCGGGACCGCGGTGCGAGACGTGCTGACCGACCCGACCGACGGGCACCTGTTCGACCGGGTCTATGCCCTGCGTTACCCGTCCGTGCCACCGGCCGGTGCGGCAAAGATCCGGCACAGTGCCGCCCAGTACCCGTCGACGCGGTTCTGCACCACCGCGCAGGCGACCTGCGAGCCGGCCGGCGCATCCGGCAACGACACGCTGTTCGGCGAGGGCGGCGACGACTTCGGCTACGGCCAGGACGGCGACGACACCGCGTTCGGCGGCACCGGTGACGACGACCTCTACGGCGAGCTGGGCAACGACACGCTCTACGGCGAGGCCGGCGACGACGCGATCCTCGGCGACCGCGGCGGCGTCCGGGACGTGTACGAGAACGGCTCGGCGTCGGAGACGACGACGATCACCCAGCCGCCGGGGATCTCCTACACCTCCCGCCTGGCCGGCTCGGTGAGCCGGGTCACCGATCAGCTGCACGACGTGCAGGGCGACGCGTTCGTCGGGTCCGGTGCCGGCTCGCCGATGCCGTACAACGGCATCGCGTTCGGCGGCAACGACCGGATCCGCGGCGGGACCGGCCACGACAGCCTGCACGCCGGGGTCGGGGACGACCTCGTCAACGGCGACTCCGGTGGCGACACCGTGTTCGGCGACGACGGTGCCGACGTGGTCTGGGGTGGCAAGGGCTGCGACCAGGCGGTCGACACGCTGGCCGCGTCCCCGGACTGCTACGCCGCTGGGGTGTTCGACCCGGCGGCCCGGGGCACCAACGACCGGTTCCTCGACTACATCTTCGGCGGCAAGGGTGCCACCAGCGGCCCGTCGGTGGGCCCGAACGGTGACCTCGGCGCGGACATCATGGACTGGCGCCCGCGCGGCACGTTCGTCCCGGGCACGGGCTGCACGACCAACCCGTGGCCGCAGACCCAGGGCGGGGTGACCCGGGATCCGTGCTCGTGGTTCGAGATGACCGACATCAATGATGCCGACGACACCAACAACCAGCACCATCAAGGCATCGACTGGCAGTACGGCGGCTGGGACCGGGACATCCTGCAGGCCGACGTCGCCGACAACGGGCCGAACCCGGGTGACCGGCTGCTGGACTGGAGCGGTGCGTACAACCTCTACACGCACTGCAACGCGGCCTACGGCGGCTACAACGACGTCCGCCAGTTCAGCCCCGACATGCAGACCTTCCTGCAGAAGTGGGCGTACGGCGTGGGCGCCGGCCAGACCGCGAACGACGTGCTGACCGCCGGAACCTCGGCGTTCGTCGAACTCGCGCTGGTCTACCAGTCCGACAACAACGCGCACGGGACCGGCACGGCCTTCCCGAGCACCCCCGGCCACTTCGACGACCCGAACGCGTGTGCGCCATGAGTCCACTGTGACCCCACGACCTGCTGGGTCCACCCGATGACGCTCCCCGGGGCGGCCGACCGGCCGCCCCGGGAGCGTGTCCGGGACCGCTGCGCAGCCGTATCAGGCACGC
>WNGI01005129.1_pt1 | contig 11753 bp, 10 predicted proteins | sample 5400621 | NCBI WGS metagenome assembly WNGI01 (sample SAMN13153374, study PRJNA577476) | soil metagenome | isolation source: 20 cm soil or saprolite under Garry oak tree replicate 1 | place: USA:California | collected 2016-06-15
GTCGTTTTCGACATCGATGCGTGCAGCTTCGTCGAAGTCAATCAGAACGCTTGCACTCTCTTCGGTCTTGGTCGCGACGCTCTGCTGGAAACGAACCCGATAGCGCTCAGCCCTTTGACTCAACTCGATGGGCGTCCATCGGACGAGGCCGCTTGGGACTATCTGAATGCGGCACTCGCGGGCGAAGTGCCATGTTTCGAGTGGCTGCACCGCACATCCGCCGGCGCAACTATACAGTGCGAGGTCAGGCTCGTGAAAATGCCCTCGATGGATAGGCGGCTGGTGCGGGGAAGCGTTACTGATGTTACGCCGCAGCGCAGACTGGAGCAGCAGATCCGGCAATGGCAAAAGATGGATGCGCTCGGGCAACTAGCCGGCGGCATCGCTCACGACTTCAACAATGTCCTCACCATGGTGCTAGCCTCGGCAGACATGCTTGCCACCAGTCTCACGGATGAGAACCAGCGCGCCGACGCGCGTGCAATTGTAATGGCCGCCAAAAAAGGCGCGGCGTTGACGTCCCAGTTGCTTTTATTTGCGCGTCGTCAGACCGCGGCGGTAGACCATGTTCTGGACCTGAATGATGTCGTGCGCGAAATCGCGACAATTATCAATAGAGTGCTGGGGGAGAGCATCACCCTGCTTCTCGAGCTCGATCCCGGTGGAGCACCGGCCCGCATTGACCGCAGCGAGGCGGAGCAGATCGCAATGAACTTGCTGCTCAACGCGCGCGACGCCATCGAGGGCCCTGGAACGATTCAGGTGACCACGGCTCGCGGCCAGGGTGGGAGGCACTTCAGCCTGCTGCGTGTAAGGGATACGGGAACTGGCATCGAACCGGAAGTGAAACTGAGGATGTTCGAGCCGTTCTTCACGACCAAGGCCGAGAAGGGAAGCGGGCTTGGGCTTTCCACCGTATACGGAATCGTGAGTCAGGCCGGCGGGACTCTCGAGGTGGACAGCACGGTTGGGTTCGGAACGACAATCGATGTAATGTTGCGAGGTCAATAATTCAGGTTTGATGAGTAACGCCAAACTTCCAAGAACGATCCCTGAACGGCTCTTCATAGGCGTTCCGCTCACTGAGGATGCGCGTCGAGCGATCGCAACCTCCCTTCCGAAGAACCTGCCGGGCAAGCCTGTCGCGCCCGAGAACTGGCATTTCACTTTGCGCTTTCTCGGCTCGACCTCGGCCGATGCTCGCGATCAGATCGTCAAACGTCTCGGTGCTGCAGCGTGTGGCTTGCCCTTCAACATTCGCTTCGGTGAGCTCGGAGCATTTCCCAATTCAAGGCGCGCCCGAATCCTGTGGTTGGGCATCGACGATGGCGCCGACCGCTTCATGCAGCTCGCCGCGATCGCAGAGGCGACTGCCAGAAGCGTCGGGTTCGCTGCGGAAACCAAGTTGTTCAAGCCCCACCTCACGCTGAGCCGGATTGATCCACCGGTCGCGGTTGTTACGCTGCTTGGCAGCAAGCCGCGTTTCGGAATCAGGATGACCGTGGATTCCCTGGTTCTCTACCGCAGTCAGCTCGGCGGCGGTCCGGTTCGGTACGAGGAGGTGGCCAGAATCAGGCTACGGCGCTGATCCTCATTGCTTCGCGACCCGTCACTGCGCGTGGGGTCACTACGCTTTTTCGTTTCGCAAGCCAGTCACGCCGCACGCGACGGCCCAGGAGCGTCCTCGCTGATCTCATGGTCGTCTTGCCCTCGCGAGCAGAATGCCGTACGCGCTGAGATTCAGAAGCAGTACGAAGCTTCCCAACACGATCTGCGTCCCATGCGTGAGACCGGCCGGATACAACAGGCGCTGGATGTAGTGCTCGATGAATCCGCCGCTGTAACCCATCTCGCCGCCGCGCGCTCTGAATGAATTCTCGAGTGGAGTGAGCGGACAGATCCAGCCCGTGTACTCGATCAGAACTCCCCAAACCGCCGCGGGAACGTGAAGCCACGCCGCGCGCGGCCACCGGAGCACCAGCAATCCTCCCAGCACCACGAAAAGGACAAATGTGAGGTGAACGACGAGTACCAGATCTGCGAGCGCCCGGTAGATCAAGTGCCTGTAATGGAGAGTCCGGCGGGCGCGTCATAGTTCATCTTCTTCACGAGCGCATCGAACCTCGGCTCGCCGCGCAGCGGATCAACGATTGGATGCACGCGCAGGTACGCGGCCCAGCCGCGCCGCTCATCGATCGCCCGCTCGGTCCAATCGAGCGCCTTCTCCTTGTCGCCGAGAGCGATCTGGACGATTGCGTGCTCGACGGGAGAGACATAGTCGCTCTTCATCTTTTCCTCCAGCTCCTCGGCTACGTGCTTCGCGTAGGCAGGATCGCCGGCAGCCGCGAGCGAGTATCCAAGCGTCGCCTTCGTCATCGTTCCATACTCGGGCGCGAGCGCCAGCGCTTCGCGCAGCACTCGCTCGGCCGCGGGAAATTGCTTATGGAGCGTGAGAATCAGCCCCAGGATCCGGAAACTCTCCTCAGCGGTCGGATTCATCGCGATGGCGCGATCGAGGTGATACCGCGCCTGTTCGTATTTCCGCGCGTAGAGATAGCAGTAACCTAGACTCCGCCTCACTGACACCGAAGAGGGATCATTCTCCTGCGCCATGTGCGCCTCGAGCAGCGCCTCGTCGAACTTTCCCTGCGACGCGAGCAGGAAGGCGTACCACTGGTGCGCCGGCGCGTAGCGGGGATCCAGCTCGATCGCGCGAGCGAACTCCTTTGCCGCCTCCTCCCAGCGCCAATCGTAGATGAAGAGGCTCCACGCCAGCGACGCATGCGCCTCTGCCAGCGTATCATCGAGCTCGATCGCTTTGCGGGCGTAGAACTTTGCCTTCTGATGGCCTTCGTGTACCGGGACGTTCCGGTAGTCGATGTGAAGGGAATACGAGTCCGCGAGGCCGGTGTAAGCCAATGCGTACGTGGGATCGAGCGCGATCGCTTCCTCGAAGTACCTGATGCCTTCGAAGACTCCCTCGGACGTGCGCTTGTTCCAGGCGTAGCGGCCGCGAAGGTATAGCCCGTAAGCCGCCACGTTTTCGGTGTGTCGATTCGCTGGCGCGGGCGCGATGTCCGCGAACGAAATCGAGCGCAGCGTCGTGACGATAGTGCGCGCGATCTCATCCTGAATCGCAAAGACGTCGATCAGCCTGCGGTCGTAGCGCTCGGACCACATCAGCCGCCCATCATCAGTCGACGTGAGCTGCACGGTAATGCGAAGATTCTCGCCCGAGCGGCGCACTGATCCCTCGAGCACTTCGGACGCCTCGAGCAGCGCGCCGATCGCGCGGACATCTTGCGCCTTGCCCTTGAGCGCGAATACAGAAGTGCGCGATGCAACCCGTAGGCCTTCCACTTTCGCCAGCGCGTTGATCAGCTCGTCGGTGATTCCGTCACTGAGGTACTCGTTGTCCGGGTCCGGGCTGGAGTTCACGAACGGGAGGACGGCGATGGTGCGAGTCGTCGCAGCGGAGGGCTGACTCGGTGAGGACCGGGCGTGGGAGAGAGCGTCGCAGAATTCAGAGATCGTTGCGAACCGCTGCGCCGGATTCTTCGCCAGCGCCCGCTCGAGCACTCTGTCGAATCCGGCCGGCGCATCCGGGCGCAGCGTTCTGACCGGCCGCGCCTTCTCAGTAACCTGCTTCGCCATAGTCGCCCGGGCGGTCGCTCCATGGAAGGGCGGCTCGCCCGCAAGCATCTCGTAGAAGACACAGGCGAGGCCATAGACATCGCCCGGAACTCCGATCTCTGTTTCGCCCGATGCCTGCTCGGGACTCATGTACTCAGGAGTCCCGAGCGCGAGCCCCGCGAGCGTGATGGACTCCTCGGCGGTCGTGGATGCCACGTGGGCGATGCCGAAATCAGCCAGCAGCGCGTGGTCATCAGCGAACAGAATGTTCTCCGGCTTTACATCGCGGTGCACGAATCCATTGCGATGCGCGTAGTCCAGCGCCGTGCCGATTTCGTTGGCGATGCGCAGCGCGTCGTCGATCGGAAGTCTTTTCTCTCGATTGAGCCGGTCGCGCAGCGAGCCGCCCGGGACGAACGGCGACACGTAATAGAGCGATCCATCGGATTCACCCGAGTCGATCAACGGAACGATGTGCGGATGCGAGAGACGCGCGGCGATGCCGATCTCGCGAAGAAATCTCTCGGCCCCAACCGAGGCGCCGAACTCCTGCTTCAGGATCTTGATCGCGACTTTGCGCTTGTGCTTTATCTCCTCGGCGAGGTGAACCGTTGCCATGCCGCCATGGCCGAGGAGGCGCTCGATCGTGTATCGGTCAGAGAGCGTGTTGGCGAGGGAAGCCGGGGCGTCGCTCATGGCGGGAATATAGCCGCTGAGCGAGCTGCCAGCCCTTCATCCGCTACGCTTGAAGAACTGCACAGCGCGTTCGTGCTTCTTTGCCGCGGCGAGGCTCTTGAAGGTGCCAAGATTGCGACGCTTGCCGGTTTTCGCGTTCTTCTTTCGGGAATAGAGGCGGAATCCCCCGGATTTCAGCTTACGAATCATCGAAACGACCTCCAAGTGAATCGTCCCAAATCTAGACTGCTGCCGGGCCTTGTCCCCCGGCGCGGAATGCCCAGACCGACAGAGCGCCCGTCACGATGAACGCGACGCCAGAAAACCAGATCGGGACGGTGAAAAGATCGATCTGTACTGGCCAGCCCAGTACGATGCGCGTGAGCTGGACGAGCGAGACAATTGCAAAGATGGTTCCCGATACCTGCTCGTAACGACGCATGTCGATGCCTCCTGAAATGTGGCGGAGCGGTTGGTCAGTGCTTCGTTTTGACGCTATCCGCAGCCGTTCTGGGTGGCGGGCGCTCGCCGGGCAGCTCACCCGGCCCGAGGATCCCTCCACCATTCTCCACACGCCCGATAGAGACGTACCTCGGACGCGCTCTCGACGAGTACCCGTCCGGGCTTCCGATCGACACCTGACTTACCGAGATCAACGGCACACTGAGCTTCCACTCGTCGACGATCCAGGTTCCGGATGGGACGCGGAGAAAATGGGTGAATCCTCCGGCGTCGAACTGGCTGATCACGCCGGCGTTCACGAAACGGAATACAATCTCGCGCAGCTCGGATGTCTCTTGATCGACCCACAGCACTCCAGTGATGTCCGCCACCCCGCGGCGCGGTACCGGCTCGAACGAAACACCGATCTGCCCACTACGGTCCGATTGGCGTACCAGTCGGAAGCAATGGGTCGCGGCAAACTGCTCCGACAGCAACACCGTTTCGTCAGGGGCGTAATAGTGCCAGCCCGTCTCGGGGTCGCCGAGGACGTAACCGTCGTTGGCAAGAGCTCCGGGATCGATCGCGCCGAAAGGTCGCTGGGTGGTGATCGAAAAGACATTGCTGTCCGCCCAGAGCACGGTCCCATCGTTATTGAACTCCGTGCGGAAAACGCGAGCCCGGCCGATACCCGAGAGATCCTCAGTGGTGAGCTGGCTCGATCGAAGCGCCTTGTTTATCTCGTCCCAAACGGTCGAAAGTGCCGCGGCACCCTGGTCGTTCCGCCCGCAGGGGGATTTCGAGTTGACGACGATGCTCTCGAGGACTACGCGCGGGCTTTCGACGTTGAGCGAGAGCTCGCCCGCGCGAGGGAGCGACAAGGGCCCCGACACGAACGGCAAGTATCCGATGCGCCTGACGCGAACGCGGTAGAGGCCGGGCGCGGCGCGAAGAACCCGGGCGCCTGATTCTGTGCTCAACCCTTCCGCTACGACGCTGTCGCGGGCGTCGAGGAGTGCGACGAGCGCGCCGCTGACTGGCGTGCCGGCCCCGTTGAGGCTTACCCTGAGATCGGTCTTCGCCTCCTGACTCCGAGCACTCGGCGTCAAAACGCACGCGCCGAGAACCAAAGCGTAAAGCAGTGCTCGAAGTGTCATACAGCCTCCCGCTTACTGCCGCGCCAAACTCCGGCGCCTAACTCACCGGCGCGATCTTGAGAATGGTATTCCCCGAGATCATGTACAGCTCTCCTGCAAAATCCACCCCGAAGGACGTGACCGCCGCAGTCGTCAGGCCCCAGTCCTTCTGATCGACCGCCACGCCGCTCTGATATCTGAGGCTCTTGAGGAACCCAGCGCAATAGTCAGAATAGAAATAGTGGCCGCGAATCGCCGGAATTGCGTTTCCGCGATACACGTATCCGCCCGTGATCGAGCATGGACCATTATGCCCGTAGTCAATCAGGGGCAGTGTGAATCCGGTTTGATTGCACGTCGACGCGTTGTAGCAGCTCAGTCCTTCCATCACGTTCCACCCGTAGTTGAGACCGGCGCTGTTGGCCGGGACCACGTCCACCTCCTCGTGCAGATCCTGTCCGACATCGGCGATGTAGAGGAGACTCGTCGGCGCATCGAACGCGTAGCGCCACGGATTCCTCAATCCTTTCGCCCATACCTCCCCGCGGTGGTTGGCCTGGCCGACGAACGGATTGTCCGACGGAATCGCGTACGGATCGCCGTGGTCGAGGTCGAGCCGCAGGAGTGAGCCCAGCAACGAATTGAAGTTCTGACCGTTGCCGAGCGGGTCTCCGCCGCTTCCCCCGTCACCGAGTCCGGCGTACAGCATTCCGTCGGGGCCGAACGTCAGAAGTCCACCGTTGTGATTGGAGTAGGTCGAATGCGGCGCCGTGATTATGAGCTTGGACGTCGTCGCGTCCGCCACCTCGGGATTCGACGTCGCGGTGAATCGCTCGACCCGGATGTCGCCGTTGGTCTGGGTGGTGAAGTAGACGTAAAAGAAATGATTGGTCGCATACTGTGGATGGAAGGCGACGCTCAACAATCCGCGCTCTCCGCCGCTCAAGACTCTCGCGGATATATCGAGAAACGGCGTCGTCTGGAGCACGCCGTTTCGGATGACGCGAATTCGCCCGCCCTGCTCGACGACAAAAATCCGTCCGTCGTTGAGCGGCTGCGCCAGGAAAACCGGACTCGCCAGTCCGGCGGTGATGAATGGATCGAGCTTGAGACCAATGCCAGGCGGCAGAGGAGATCCGCCATCGCCCGGACCGGTGGAATCGGAATGACAGGCTGCGATCGCGTACGTTGCTACCAGCGCGCACAGCACACGAATCATGCGTGAGATCATCAAGCATCCACTGAAAGAGGAGATGGCCGGCCATAGTATATTTCCGGCGCACCGAAAGACCCACGATCCACGCCCGTTCCGCGCAACTCACATGCCCCGACACGTCCAGAAAGAACGACCCCATCGCGATTTCCTTCAGATCGCTGATTACTCCGCCAAGGAGCTCGACAGGCTGTTTGCGCTCGCCGAATTGATGCGCGCGGGCAAGTACAAGAAAAAGCCGCTCGCCGGAAAATCGCTGGCGATGATTTTCATGAAGTCCTCGACGCGCACGCGCGTCTCCTTCGAAGTCGGCGCCTGGCAGCTCGGCGGACACGCGCTCTTTCTCTCGCCTCGCGACGTGCAGCTCGGGCGCGGAGAGCCGATCGCCGACACCGCGCGGGTGCTCTCGCGCTACGTCGACGGCATCATGATAAGGACCTTTGCGCACTCGGAGATCGAGGAGCTGGCGCGCTACGCCGACGTGCCGATCATCAACGGCCTTACCGACCTCGTGCACCCGTGCCAGGTCCTCGCCGATGTTCTCACCGTCAAGCAGCACCTTGGCGGCTACAAGGGGAAGCGCGTTGCCTGGATCGGCGACGGCAATAACATGGCGAACTCGTGGCTCAACGCGGCCTACGTGCTCGGCTTCGAGCTCACGCTCGCTTGCCCCGAGGGGTATGACCCGGATCCGATGATCTACCAGCGCGCAGCGTCGAAGGCCAAAGTGCGAATCGTGCGTGATCCCGCCGAAGCGGCCGACAAGGCCGACGTCGTCAACACCGATGTCTGGGCGTCGATGGGCCAGGAGGAAGAACAGGCGGTCCGCGAGAAAGCGTTCAAGGGCTTCAGGGTGGACGCCGCAATCATGAAGCGCGCAAAGGAAGACGCAATTTTTCTCCACTGCCTGCCGGCGCACCGCGGGGAGGAAGTCACCGCCGAGGTGATTGACGGACCCCAAAGCAGGGTCTGGGATGAGGCCGAAAACAGGCTGCACATCCAGAAAGCGATCATGGCCGTTTTGATCGGTGGGGAGAGGCTCTAGCGGCATCCAGCTGAGTCACAAAGCTGTCTTTCGGAATGGGTCTGTGAGAGAGGGTTAAGCGCCTCCAAGAGGCCTTAAGTCCTGTTGAGCTTGGTCGGGATGGTCGTCTAATACGTAACCCTCTTCTTGAGAGTTACGATGCGCCGTTCCACTGGGATTTCAGCCTTCTTAAGCCTGTTTAGAGCGGGTTCCGCTAGTGCCGTTGTGCTGGCGACGATCCTCTCTTGCTCCGATAGCACGGGCCCGCAACCGCTCAATGACCACATTGTCGCCGTCGAGGATTTCGTTCCTGCGTCGATGAAGCTGGCCTCTTTGACCGCGGCTTCAGGGAATCTTTTGGCTGCCCCAATGGCGACCTCGGCCGACGTTCTTGTCGCACCGGGGACGGCGCGTTTGAGCACCGTCATCGGCGGTGGATATAAGGTTTCGACGGTTCCGTTCCTTCCGGACAGCTACCCCACCACCATCCCGGGTGACACGGTGTACGACGACGGGTTTCTCCCCGACGTGGATCTTGGATTCAGCTTCAACTTCTACGGGACCAACTACAGCAAGGTCAATGTCTATTCGAACGGCTTCCTCATGTTTGGACCGGGCATCAAGGATCCTTCTGGACTTGGCTTTTATAAGGGCGGCCCGATTCCCAACGCCAAAATCCCGAACAACATCATTGCGTTCGCGTGGACTGACTGGCAGCCCCAACTCGTGGCAGATGGAATACGGTACGAGAGGCGTGGAACCGCTCCACATCGGCGATTCGTCCTTCAGTTCAACAGCGTCCCCGAGTACACCAGATTTGGAACAGTAAAGGGATGGCTGTTGTCCCAGGTCGTGCTCGAGGAGAACACGAACACCATCACGATCTATACGAACCACATGAACTTTACGGTTCTCGGCCAGGTTGTGACACAGGGAATCGAGAATGCCGACGGGACAAAAGCCGCCTGGGCAGACAGCGTCCCGGATTCCACCGGCACGATGCACTCGCGCGTGCAGGGCGTCTACAGACTGACGAACGATGCCGTTCGATTCACGCCGCCTGGTCCGCCGGTCGTAACCGCGCCGGGAAACATGACAATCACGACCATTCCACCGTCGACTGCTGGCGGCTCGAGTCTCGCGTTCGCCTCGCACGTTGGAACCTGCAACGCAGTCCTCGACCCCGGCATTGCCACGGCTACAGCTGATGGTGCTGTCCAATCGATAGTGGGCATCAGAAGTGACGATCCCACGCTCGCGCTCGACGCCCCGTACCCGAAGGGTGTCACCACGATCACGTGGACGGCGACCGATGATAACGGCAGGACAGGAACCGCGGATCAGACCGTAACCGTTGTCGACAAGGAAAATCCGTGGATCGCGGCACTAGGCGACGACTCCGCGGAGACCGAGCTCCATCTTCCGTCTGCGGTTGTAGCTACCGGCTCAGCCCAGGCGGGCGATAACTGCCCAGACGTGAAAGTCTCGAGCGCGCGCAGCGATGGTGGTGCGCTCGGTGCTCCCTTCATGGCAGGAGTAACGACGATCACATGGACGGCGACCGACGGATCCGGCAACACTTCGTCGGCGACGCAGTCGATAAAAGTACGTGACGGCGAAGCTCCGAGCATCACGGTTCCACGGAACGTCATGGTACCGGCGACGAGCCCGAGCGGCGCCGCGGTCAACTACCAGGTCAGCGCGACCGACAACGTCGCGGTGACTTCAGTCACCTGCACAAGAGTGTCGGGCGCCACATTCCCGATTGGAACAACCTCGGTTATCTGCACGGCGGCCGATGCCGCGGGCAACAGTACGCCGGGCAGCTTTGACGTGACTGTCTACGATGCACCGACTCAGACGAACAATCTGATTCGCTACGTCCTCAGTCTCGGCATGCCGAGTGGGACAACCAATCCGCTTGTCAACCAGCTCTATGCCGCGTTCGGCAGCTCCACCAGTGACAATCACGTCGCGTGCGTGAAGATGAGCGATTTCATCAGTATGGTCGCCAAGAAGGGGCGCGATATTCAGCCCGTCCCGTCTGGCTCCATGACCGCGCAGGCGACGCAAATCATGGTCGTGCTGGCGTGCCCGAGTGCCCGTTTGAATGCGCCAGTGGGCACGCTAGGGGCAAGCCATTGACGGCTCGCGGCTGGAGCCGCGTCAGTACATAACGAAGTGAGAGGGGGCGCACGAAAGTGCGCCCCCTCTTTTTTCAGTGAATCTCATCAAGATCAAATCGGGCGCTGCGTCGCTTGAGGGTCGGATGGGCGAGCCAACGCGGATCGGCATGTCTTCTGCACATCTCATAAGCAGCATGACAGTCCGAAGTGTCTTCTTCGCATCGTGAAATCATGACAGCCCCCAAGAAAATCGACGAGCTCTACGACCTGATCGAAGGCATCGAGACAGCGATGTTCACAACGCGCCGGCCCACCGGCCAGCTCGTCTCGCGCCCGATGGCGACGCAGGATCGCATTGAAGCGACCGACCTCTGGTTCGTGACCAACATCGAGACGCACAAGCTCGATGACCTGACGCTCGACCCCCACGTGAACTGCTCCTACTACAACAACAGGACGCACGAATGGGTTTCCGTCGCCGGCCTCGCGCACGTGTCGAAGAACCGGAACAAGGTCCGACAACTCTACAAGGAAAACTGGAAGGTCTGGTTCGACGATGAGGGTGGAGAAAGGGATGGCGGGCCGAACGATCCGCGCATCGCACTCATCATGGTCGAAGCCGAGCTTGCTACCTATATGAAGGTGAACAAGTCGCGGCCCATAATCCTGTTCGACATGCTCAAGGCGAAGGTGACCGGCTCGACCCAGCGATTGGGCGACATCAGGGAGATCACTGGGGCCGAAATGATGGAATAGGCAGGGCTTTTCGCCCTTTTCTGCCAAATTGTCACGGCGCCCCTCGAATTCGAGGGGCGCTTCGCGCATATTGGACGAGACATTACCCCAGTCCGTCCAGCCATGGCTGAACCCACTCCGTCAAGCGACTGTATGAACGTCCGGGCGTCCTCTCAGGACGCCAAGACGACTCCGGTGCCCTCCCGGCCAGAGACCCAGGAGATCACGTCTGCCGGGGCTGGGGCGACGCCGGGGCGGCCCCTCAAGCGAACGCCCCTCTACGATGTCCACGTCTCGCTGGGCGCCAAGATCGTTCCTTTCGCCGGCTTCGAGATGCCGGTCCAATACCCGACCGGAATCACCGCGGAGCACAAGGCGGTGCGCGAGAAGGCGGGGCTGTTCGACGTGAGTCACATGGGCGAGTTCATCGTGCGCGGACCGCAGGCGGTGGAGTTCGTGAATTACGTCACCACGAATGATGTCGCCGCGCTCGCGCCAGGTCAGGCGCAGTACTCCACGATTCTGCGCGAGGATGGAACGATTGTAGACGACTGTCTCGTCTATCGCGCCGAAGATCGTGTGCTGATGGTCGTGAACGGATCGAACATCGACAAGGACTTCGCGCATATCTCGCGCTTCGTCGGAAGGTTCGACGTGACGCTCGAGGACATCAGCGACACGATCGCGCTCCTCGCGCTCCAGGGACCGGATGCCGCGAAAATTCTGCAGCAGCACACCGACAGCGATCTCTCGAAGATCAAGTACTACGA
>WNGI01005130.1_pt1 | contig 11752 bp, 7 predicted proteins | sample 5400621 | NCBI WGS metagenome assembly WNGI01 (sample SAMN13153374, study PRJNA577476) | soil metagenome | isolation source: 20 cm soil or saprolite under Garry oak tree replicate 1 | place: USA:California | collected 2016-06-15
GCCGTCGTGGGGATCCAGAGGTCGTGGAGCCGGCGAATCGCTCTCTGTGGATCGAAACGACGCCCGATACGTCGTATCCGGCGCTCGAGGGCGACGTCGAGGTCGATGTCGCCGTTGTGGGTGCCGGGATTGTCGGGGCGACGACGGCGTGGCTACTCAAACGCGAAGGCCGACGCGTGGCGCTCGTCGAGATGGGACGCGTCGGCGAGGGTGCAACTGGCTACACCACCGCGAAGGTCACTGTCGGCCACAACGTGATCTACGCCGGTCTTCTGAAGAAACACGGTGAGAAAACGGCGCGTGCCTACGCCGATTCAAACCAGTGGGCGATCGAGCGGCTCGAGGAGCTTGTGTTCTTGAACGGGATCGACTGCGACTGGGAACGCGCAGCGAACTATGTCTATACCGAAGACAAGGAGCGGCTGAGGGATCTCCGGGACGAACTCGAAGCGATGCGCCGCGTCGGCATCTCGGCAGAGCTGACGAGCGAGACCGACCTCCCTTTTCCCATCGTAGGAGCTGTTCGAGTCGAAGAGCAGGCGCAGTTCCACCCGCGTAAGTTCCTGCAAGGGTTGAGCGAGAAGATCCCTGGTGAGGGCAGTCACGTGTTCGAACAGACGCGCGTCTCCGACGTTCGTTGTGGCGACGAATGCACGGTTGTGGCAGAGCGAGGCACGATACGTGCGGCCCATGTGGTGCTTGCCACCCAGCTCCCCTTTCTCGACCGCGGGCTCTTCTTCGCAAAAGCTCACCCACACAAGTCCTACGCGATCGCAGCGCAAGTTCAGCGGTCCCAGGCTCCGTTTGGGATGTACATCAGCGCGGAGCAACCCACGCGCTCGATTCGCTCCACGCCAGGGCCCGAAGGTTCACGCTTTCTCGTGATCGGCGGCGAGGGTCACAAGCCTGGACGCGACGACAACACACGACAGCGATACGAGGCCCTTGAGGGCTTTCTCAGGGATCGCTTCGACGTGCGGAAGGTCGAGCACCGCTGGTCGACGCACGACTACGTGCCACTCGACCGGCTGCCCTACATCGGCCGGCTTCGCCGGAGAGAGGAGCGCCTACTCGTCGCCACAGGCTTCGCCAAATGGGGACTGACCAAGGGTGTAGTCGCGGCAGCGATTCTGACCGACACGATTTTGGGTCGCGAAAACTCTTGGGCGGCAGTTTACGCCGCGAAGAGGTTGAGCTTGAAGAACTCCGCGCCGAAGTTCGTCACCGAAAATGCGAAAGTGGGGTCCTGGTTCATTCGCGATCGCATCCGCCCCCGTGACGGCCGCGACGACATCGACTCACTAAAAGCCGGGGACGGCACCGTAGCCCGGATCAAAGGACGCCAGGTAGCGCTGTACCGCGATGAGGAGGGCGAACTCCATGCGCTGTCGGCGCGCTGCACGCACCTCGGCTGCATAGTCGGCTGGAACCGAGCCGACCGCACCTGGGAATGCCCCTGCCACGGCTCCCGATTTGGAGCCGACGGAACTCTTCTACAAGGACCGGCGACCGAACCGCTCCCACCGCGCTAGCTGCCGAGAGGCGAACAGCGCGACAGAGAGCCTCCCACCTAAGTCGCGCTCAGACAGTCCAGATCAGATCCCACAAGCAACAGGTGGCACTAACACGATGCTCACGTTCCTCACCAAATCCTGACGATTTGCCCTGCAAATCGCCGGGTAAACCTGGTTCTGAACCTCCATAAAGCGACTCACAAGGAGGGGGTTATCTGAATGAGCAAGCGCTTGATTGTTCTAGTTGTGCTCATGCTTGTCGGCGCCGAATCGGCCGCCGCGGCGTCAACGCGTCCGGCGAACACCGTCAGGCCGACAACCATGGGTGTCGCCAAGCAGGGCGAGGTCCAGACGGCTGATCCCGGCACTTGGACGGGTACGCAGCCGATCACATTCGCCTACCAGTGGCGAAGGTGCGACACCAACGGCGCCAACTGCTCGAACATCATCGGCGCCACGAGCAAGACCTACACGCTGACATCGGTCGACGTCGACAACCGGCTGCGCGTCCGCGTCCGCGCGTCGAACAGTGCCGGAGCGAGCACCGCAACCTCGTTGCCGACCGCAGTCGTCGCCGCGAAGACGCCGATGTCGCTGGCACTCGATGCGAGCCGGCAGGTGGTCACGTACGGCGGCTCGGTCACGCTCACCGGCTCGGTCGCGAACGGCCAGGCCGGTCAGTCGGTGACGATCAGCGAGCATCGGATTCCGTCAATCGGCGGTCTCTCGGTGGAAACGGTGACGACCGTGCAGACAGCGGCCGATGGGTCGTTCAACGTAGACGTTCACCCGTTGATCCACACCATCTACAAGGCATCGAGCGGCCAGACGAGCAGCAATGCCGTCTCGGTGCAGGTGAGGCCGAGGCTGAGCCTCGTGCGGATCGGCGTGCACCGCTTCCTCGCGCGCGTCGTCGCAGCGCGGTCGTTCGTCGGTAAGTACGGCCTACTGCAGCGTTGGAGCCTGAGGACGCATCACTGGACGAGCGTACGCCGCGTGTTCTTCACGGGCGCTCTTCCGAGTACCTCGCCGACGGTCGTGTCCCGAGCATCATTCCGGGCGCGATTCGGCGGAGCGAGGATTCGCGTGCTCGTCCCGCGCAGCCAGACCGCGCCGGGTTACCTGATGGCCTCGAGCAACTTCGCGCGAGCCTAGCTCGAAAGACCAAGACCAAGACCAGAGCTGCGCCCGGTCTCCGGGCGCAGCTCGCCCGCAACACGCAGAAGGGGCCGGTCGGCATGGTCGAACCCTGAACATCGCCCAGGGCTACTCGGTCGTCCCGATAAGAGCTGTGTGCAGTCGGGCACCGCCGCCGGAGCGACACCGCTCAGCGGCACTTGCCGCGGGATGCGATTAAACGCATTTCGAATCTCGTGTTTCGGTAGGCCGATGCCGATGAGGCATCGATGCTTTCGATCGGGTCAGGCGTAGGTTCGTGATGGGAAGGAGCGGCACGCACGACAGTCCTCGTGGTCGGACTTGGCGGCGTCTTCTTTGCCTGCTCTCACTTGTCGCAGCCTCCGCCTGGCTTGCACCCGTGGCCGCGGCGCGCGTCAGTCCTCAGGTGGCCGGGCTGCAAGTGGCGTTGCGCGCCTACAGTTTTTACGCCGGTCCGATCGACGGGATCTCCGGCCCCGCGACTCGCCGAGGCATCAAGCGCTTCCAGCGGCGCGCCGGCCTCCAGGTCGACGGCCGAGCCGGGCGCGCGACGCGAAGCGCCTTCGGGCCCCTTGGACAGCCGCTCTTCGGGAAGCGGACGATACACCGCGGCTTGGTTGGCTGGGATGTCTCGGTGTTGCAGTTCCTCCTCGCCCGACGTGGCGAGCTCGTCCCGATCAGCGGCTACTTCGACGTCCGGACCGCAAGCGCACTCGGTCACTTTCAGCGGGCCCGCCGACTCGCGGTCGATGGCGTCGCGGGAACGCGAACGCTCGCCGCTCTCCTAAGTCGCGCACCCCAGGCGGTGAAGCCGGTACTCGTCCGCACAACCACCTCGGCGCCGCGCGTGCGGGCGTTGCTCGACTCGTGGGCCGTCCATTACGGCGTCGACCGCCGCCTTGTCCGCGCCGTCGCCTGGATGGAGTCTGGCTACCAGACCGACCTTACGTCCTCCGTCGGCGCCTGGGGCGTGATGCAAATCCTGCCCGGGACGTGGCGCTATGTCGAGACGAGCCTGATCGGGCGCAAGGTCCCACGGACAGCGTCGGGGAATATCCGCGTGGGTGTCGCCTACCTGCGGCAGCTGCTGCGGGAGTTCAGCGACAACGAGCGGCAAGCGCTCGCCGCCTGGTACCAGGGTCCGACGTCCGTCCGTAAGCGAGGCGCGATCCGCGAGACGAAAATCTTCGTCGCGAACGTGCTCGCGCTCCGTCGCAGCTCGGTCTAGAGGAGAATCTCACGCCTGGAACTGAACGGCGGTAACGACTTGTCAAGTAGCGACCGTCGTTAGGTCCGGCTCGCTGCCCTCGTACAGCTTGGGATCCCACGGGTTCGCCTCTGGCGGCATGACTCAAAGCTAGAGCACAATCGCGTGCCCCAGAATGCTGTCGCTTGACGCAACTGCCCATGTGAGTTCAGGCGAAAATCCGCCTCGCGTCATTCGTATGACTCGTCAGGAAGACCCGACGGGAAAAGTTGGGCAAAGTTTCGGGCGGCGACCGACCGCTCGAAGCAGAAAGGCCCCGTTTCCGGGGCCTTTCCAGTAGCGGGGGCAGGATTTGAACCTGCGACCTCTGGGTTATGAGCCGCCTCGATTGTGTACACGCGTGCCGCCGTGTTCCGCCGAAACGCCGGCTCCGAGCCAGTTTTCGGCCGCGACCGTGCATTTAGGCGGAACACGGTGACATCGCCGCGGAAGCCCGATGCTCGCAGAACGCTTGCAGCTTGAGTCGCTGTAACAAACCGCGTACGAAGCAGCTTGGGCACTTCGCCCGGTCGTCTACCCCTCGAGCGTGAGGAGCTAGGCCGGTGAACGCCGGCCCGTCACGTCGAAGGTCGCGGGTTCGAGTCCGCTTGCCCCCGCGATCGTATGACTATCGCGAATCCGCGCTACAGATGAGGTTGCGGGATCAAACCCTTCTTGTCGGTCTTGGCAACGGAGCCCCTATCCCGATCCTCTCCGGTGCTGAAGAGGGGCCCGCAGGACTCCCCGCGAACCTGTCAGGTAGACGAGCGACAGCCGCTCGCAGGCAACATGTCCAGCAAGCTGTACATCACCCGCGCGCGAGCACCGCCCTTTTCTCACTAGCGATCCGGAGAGTGGAGTGCGACGCGCTCCAGCGCCGCTTGAACGTCGAGCGCCCGCCCCTCGGTGATCAGATCCCGTAGCTCCTCCTCGGAGAGAATGGCGCCTACTGCGGCAACCGTGGCCTCAAACTGTTCCTGCTGCGACGGTGGTCGTGCGAGGACAAGGTCTTCCGTGTTCTTCGCCGCTACGCCGAGCAGGATTGCTGCCTCCCGCGCTCGCCCGCTCCGAGCCTCTGCGCGTGCGAGCTCCTCCAGTCCGAACCAGATGAAGCCTGAGACGGGCAGCTCCTGAAATCGCTCAATGCCCTCCCTTAGGTAGCCGCGCGCGGTGGCGGGATTCTCGTCGATCACGAGTGAACCGAGATTCAAGAGGGTCAGCGCAACACCCTCCGCGCTGCCGACCTCCCGCCCCAAAGCGAGCGCTTCCGCGTACAGTTCCTCCGCACGCCTCCGCTCTCCGGCGTCGGCTGCGAGATTCGCTAGACCCATCGTGCCCTGCATCACACCGATCCTGTCGCCGTGCTCTTCTCGCAGAGCGACGCTCTCCTCCAACGCGGCGCGCGCCCGCGCTGGATCGGCGGTCTCCGCGAGCGCTCCGGCGAGATTGTGGAGAGCGCCCGCGTAGAGAAGAGGATCATCGAGCTGGCGAGCGACTGCGAGCGCCTCCTCGAAGACCGAGATTGCGCGAGGCCAATCACCCTGATCGCGCACCATGACGCCGAGGCCGGCCAGTGCGTGCTGTCGGGGCAGGCTCGGGGTTGGTTCGCTCCGCTCGAGAGCTTGCTCCAGCCAGCCCTGCGCCTCCCCTACGTACGCTCGCATCCACCAGAACCGCCAAAGGGCTGCGGCAATTTGAAGCGCCGTGTTCGGGCTGTGCTCGAGCGCCCAGGAAAGCGCCGCGCGCATGTTCCCGTTCTCGGCCTCGATCCGTTCCAGCCAACCTGCCGCCTCGGGCCGCCGGAAATGAGGCGCGGCCCGTTCTGCTAGATCGCGGAAGCTCTCCGCGTGCCGGGCGCGCAGCTCGTCCGCGTCACCACCCGCCACGAGCCGCTCTAGCGCGAACTCACGGATGGTCTCAAGCATCCAGAAGCGAGGCTCACCCGCAGCGCCGTCCCGCCGCCGCAGCAGGCTCTTATCCACCAGGGAGCCGAGGAGTTCGAGATCGGCGTGCGTAACCTGCTGGGCGCTCTCCAGGGTCGATCCGTCGACAAAGACCGCGAGGTGAGAGAACAGGCGTTGCTCGTCAGGCTCGAGTAGTCCGTTGCTCCATTCAATCGTCGCGCGGAGCGTCCGGTGCCTGGGGGGAAGGTCGCGGGGGCCGCTGGTAAGGAGTTCAAGCCGGCGTTCCAGGCGGGCGAGGATCTGTTCTGTGGTCAGCAGCTTTACACGTGCTGCCGCAAGCTCGAGCGCGAGGGGCAGACAGTCGACTCGTCGGCAGATGCTCTGGACGTGCTCATCTGGCTCGAAGTTGGACAGCACCGCATAGGCACGGGCCGTGAAGAGCTCGATGGCCTCGGTTTCGATGAGCGGGGCTACTTCGAACTCGTGCTCGCCGGACAGGCGCAGCGGCTCGCGGCTCGTGGCCAGCACGCTTAGCGCGGGCGAACGTTCGAGCAGCTCTGCGACGGTTGTGGCCGCCTCGATCAAGTGCTCGAAGTTGTCGAGCAAGAGCAGGAGCCGTTTTTGCTCAAGATGCTCGCGAAGCGTCTCGAGGAGTGGCTGCCCCGCTGTCTCCCGCACGCCAAGCGTTTGCGCGATCGTCGGGAGCACGAGGCTCGCATCCGAGAGGGACGCAAGCGAGACGAAGAAGACGCCGTTTGGAAAATCCTCGAGCAGGTCGACGGCGGCTTGAACGCAGAGCCGCGTCTTCCCGGAGCCGCCGGCCCCGGTCAAGGTGACGAGTCGAACGCCGTTGAGCACGAGCTGCCGGACCGACCTAAGCTCATCCTCACGACCAACCAACGGAGTAGCCGGAGTCGGTAAGTTCGAGCTCGAAAGACTCTTGAGTGGGGGGAACTCGCCCTCACCAAACTGGAAGAGCCATTCGGGCTCCTCGAGGTCCTTGAGTCGATGCTCACCGAGATCATGCAGTTTCAGCCCCGGCTCGAGCTGTGCGCGTGTCGCGCGCGAGACCACGATCTGACCGCCGTGGGCCGAGGCAGCGATGCGAGCTGCACGGTGCACGTCGATCCCGACGTACCCGTGCGCGGTCAGCAGCGGGTCCCCGGTGTGCACGCCAATGCGCACGCGAAGAGGCGTAGGCGCGAGCGCACCTTGCGCGGCGGCAGCAGCCTGGACGGCGTCGGCGGCGCTCTGAAACGCGACGAAGAACGCGTCGCCCTCGTTGTCAACCTCGATCCCCCCGTACTCGGCGAAGGCCTTGCGGAGGACGTGGTGGTGGTGGGAGAGTAGCCTCGCGTACTTCTCCGGGCCTTCTTTGCGTAGTAACCGCGTCGACCCTTCCAAGTCCGTGAACAAGAGCGTGACCAGGCCGGTCGGAAGTGGCCGCATTCCCTTGAGAATGCCGATCTTAAGGCGTGAGGTCTAGGCAAACGAAGCCGACCAGCCTAGGGTCAAGGCGTCAACCACCGGGGCGAGGAGGGTCTGACGATGCTGATGCGCATCATTTCGGCCATGGCGATCGCGGCCTGGGTCTTCGGGCTAGCGGGAACCACCTCCGCGGCCGGCCCGGAATTCTCGAACACGTTTTTGCTGGCCACGGGCAACGGCGGCATCGCGACCACGCCGAACTTCGACTCGACGGGGAACAGCGAGCCGGGAATCGCATTCGGGAACGACGGCACGATGGTCATTGAAGGGCTCTCGTGGCTGACCTTCCAGGTCAACGTCTGGAAGAGCACGTTCGGTGGAGCCCCGAACTACTTTGGCCCGGCATTCACGGACCTCGCCCAGCCCGGAAGGTTCGCGCTCGGAGGCGGCGACGCCGATGTCGACGTGGCCTCGACGGGTACGACGCACCTGGTGGACCTCGACTTCCTCGTCAACCGGCCGTTCAACAACGCGCAGCTGGGCGTGTCCGTGCTGAACTGTCCATCGACAGCGAACGCTCCGACTGCTTGCTCCCGGCGCGTCCTCGACATCGCTGGCGCCGATCGCCCATGGATCACTTCCGACGGCCGAAACGTGTGGGTTTCCTACCACGACGCCGGCCACAGCGCCCTGATCCATGTCCAGCGCTCGCTCGATGACGGTGGCACGTGGGCGAACCTGCGCAGCCCGATCCCGGGCCAGGGAAAAGCTACGGGCGACGCGACGTTCAACAATCAACTGGGGCCGATAGTGGCTGACTCGTACACGCACAACGTCTACGAGATCTACACCGCAGGCGAGCCGGGCATCCAAAAGGGGTCAAGCGCTGCGTACAACAATGTCTTCGTGTCGCGGTCGACCGACGGGGGAAAGTCGTGGACGGCCCAGCTCGTCTTCCATGCACCGCTGTTCACGAACCTCTCGAACATCTTCCCGTCGTTAGCGGTCGATCCCACCGACGGCCTCCTTCACGCCACCTGGTCGAACCGCGACGGAATTTGGTACTCGAAGTCCGCGGACCAGGGCACGACGTGGAGCCCGGCGCTGAAAGTGTCCACCACCGCAACCGCGGTGATGCCGTGGGCGGCAAGCCGGCACGGCAAGGTCGATATCGTCTACTACGGCACCAGTGCAGCCTCAAACGAGGACCCAGGCGCGGTCTGGTTCACATATGACTCGCAGTACAAAAACGGTAAGTGGAGCGTGCTCACGGTTAGCAACACGCCGAATCACCGCGGCCCCGTGTGCTTAAACGGTTCGGCGTGCCGATCCGACCGTGAACTACTCGACCTTTTCGAGGTCGCTGAGGATCCAGTGACAGGGAAGGCCGCCGTCGTCTACACGGACTCCACCGTCGACACTTACTTCAGCCCGTTCCTCAACACGTTCGTGAAGCTGCCGGAAGTTGTCCTAGCCAAGGAAAATTAGCGAGGCGACCCCGAACGAGGAGTTAGCGACCGCGAGGACCCGAGCCGGGGCTCACCGACATCGAGGGCGGCAAAGCGTCGGCGCGGGCGGTGGCAGGGAAACTGGCGATTTCTGCCGGATTGGTTTCGCTGTTTATTCCCCGCGGGCAAAAGTTGGGCAAAAGTTTCGCCTCGCACCGTGTGTCCAGGAAAACAAAAAGGCCCTGTTTCCAGGGCCTTTCCAGTAGCGGGGGCAGGATTTGAACCTGCGACCTCCGGGTTATGAGCCCGGCGAGCTACCTGACTGCTCCACCCCGCGTCGCTTCGGCGAATTATAGCTCGCAGGGCCTGAACCGGCGCTAGCTCGCGGCCAGCCCTGCCGCCGTCAACGGTAGACCGTTCGCCGAGCCGACTGCGGCCAATTCTCCGTCTGTGCCGACCTTCCAGCCGAAGACCCGCCCCGTGTCGGCGTGCAGCGCATAGAGGTACTCCCCGTCCGAGCTGAGCGCCTCGTCACGGATCCCGGGTGTGCCGTCGACGGTCGTCGCCGCGACGGCCTCCCTCAGCTCGATGCTCCCGTCGTTGCCGATCGCATACGTCGAGATCGTGCCGTCGCCGAAGTTGGTGACAAAAACGGTTCGACCGTCCTTGCTGATCACGGCCCAGCACACCTCGCTGCGCATGCTGCCTACGGCACCGCTGACCGGCGCCAGCCGCGCCGGCTCGCCGAGCTTGTACGAGGATGCCGAGGCCTTGCCGGCCTGCGCACCGGCAGCTTCCGTCACGACCAAGACGCCGTCTGCACGAAGATCAAAGCCATAGGGCGTTGCGCCCAACGACTCGTGTGTGATCGGGTCTTGCGCTCGTCCCTCGGCGTCGACCGCGAAGGCGTGGATCTTGTCCGCCCGGTCGGTCACGAGCAGCGTTCGCCCGTCGGGGCTGAACGCGACCTGAGCCGGATCGGTGCCGGCATTGCGTGACGAGCCCTTCACCCTGACGAGCCGGTCGCCGTGAAGCACGAAGCCCGAGATATTCGGCTCTCCACCGGTGTTGAGCACGTACACGCGATCGCCGTGCACGGCAACACTCCGCGGAGTCGATCCGCCCGACTGCACCCGATCGAGCAGGGCGAGATTGTCGCCCGCGGCCTTGAGGACGGTCACGTCGTCGCTGCCGGCGTTCGTCACGAACAACCGATCGCCGTCCAGCAGGACCGAGCTCTGCGAGGGCAGGTGCGCCTCGCCGGAGCCCTTTCCGCCCGTGAGGTGCGAACCAAGCCGCTGGAGCTCGCCACCTGAGCCACGTGCAAACACGACAACCTCGTTCTCATCGGCGTCGTTCGTCTGCACATAGACGAATCCGCCCGCTTGCTGCTTCATTGAAATCTCCTCTCGTCTCCCGATGTCGCAGCTACCGTCCCGCGAGAAAGCCGGTCGTTACAGTCGAACCAGATGAGCCGTGTCGCGGCAGTCGATCTGGGCACCAACTCCACGCGTCTTCTCGTCGCGGACGTCGACAACGGACGCATCTCCGACCTCGCACGCGAGACCCGCATCACACGGCTCGGAGAGGGCGTCGACGAGCGCAGGCGCCTCCTCCCCGGCCCGATCGCCCGCGTGCGGAACGTCCTCACAGACTTTCGCCGCACGACGGAGTCCCTCGGGGCGGAGCGAATACTCGCGATTGCGACGAGCGCGGTTCGCGATGCGGAGAACGGTGAGGCGTTCCTCGGCGAGGTGGAATGGAGCTACGGCTTCGTGACCCGCTTGCTGTCGGGACACGAAGAGGCGTTGCTGACGTTCCGCGGTGTCACGTCGGATCGGCCGCTCGAGCAAGGCACCGTGATCGTCGACATCGGCGGCGGCTCGACCGAGTTCGTGGCCGGCGGACGCGAGGGCGTTGGCTGGCACGACAGTCTCGACATCGGCTCCGGCCGCCTCACGGAGAGGTTCCTGCACTCGGATCCGCCGAGGCAAGAGGAGCTTGATGCGGGAGCAGCCGCGGTGCGCGCGCTGCTCGCGGAGCGCGTGCCGGACGAGATTCGAAGCGACACGAGCTCCGCGATCGGCGTCGCAGGGACGATCACGAGTCTCGCCGGACTGGCGCTCGGCCTGGAGGAGTACGACCGCGACCGCGTGCACGGATTCGAGTTGAGCTCACAGGCACTCGAAGAGCAACTCGGACGCCTCGCGTCGTTGCCCCTTGCCGAGCGGCGCACCGTGCGTCCGCTCGACCCGGATCGCGCGCCGGTGATCGTCGGCGGCGCCGTGATCGCGCGCGAGGTGCTTGCGTTCTTGGGGCTCGACGCACTCGAGATCAGCGAGCGAGACATCCTCGACGGCGCAGCTCTCGCCGCCGCGGAGCTGCCAGAGGAGGAAGAAGGCGCGGCGCCGCCCGGGGCCTACACCTGCTGTTAGACCTTCTCGAACGGCCGTCTTGCGGAGCGATTGTCGCTACGTGAGGGTGGCGCGTGCCCACTTGGCTCATCGTGCGAGGCGTACTCCTACGGCTCTAACGGAGGCGGCGGCTCGTCTTCGGCGAGGCGGCGCTGCAAGACGGTCCGCGACAGGATCCCGACGAGCCTGCCGTCTTCGACAACCGGCACGCGTTCGAAGTCCTGCTCCTCCAGCGCGCGAAACGCCTCGTCGAGCTCCATCGACGCGTCGAGCGTGAAGAGCGGCGGCTCCGCGATCTGCTGCAGCTTCGTGCTGCGCGGATCCAGGCCGGGCGCGACCACCTGCGAGACGAGCGTCTTGCGTGTGACCACACCGACGAGCCTGCCGTCGTCGACGACGAGCACTGCGCGAACGGCAGGATCAGAGAGCCGCTCCCCTGCCTCCTGGGCGCTCGCGGTCACGTCGAGCGCGCCGGGCTCCGGCACCATCGCGTCGCGCACATGCTGACTCATGGGTAAATGCCGCGGGCTTTGAGCGCAGCGGCGACCTCATTGATGCCGGCGACGAGCGCGGCTTGCCGTAGGGAGATTCCCTTTTCTTCCGCGAGCGCCCAGACGCGATCGAACGCATCGGCGAGCTT
>WNGI01005133.1_pt1 | contig 11748 bp, 9 predicted proteins | sample 5400621 | NCBI WGS metagenome assembly WNGI01 (sample SAMN13153374, study PRJNA577476) | soil metagenome | isolation source: 20 cm soil or saprolite under Garry oak tree replicate 1 | place: USA:California | collected 2016-06-15
CACCCATGTCCATGCTGCATCGGAGGCGATGCCGTCACGCTCGATCCCGTCCGGCATCGTCGGTCCGGTGAGAATGGTGTCTGACGTCGACGACGTTGCGACGGTGAGAATGCCACCGTCACCATCGTCGCCGGCGCGCCATGCACAATCCTGCAATCGAACAGGGGCCGTCGACCTGGCGAGGACCGTCACAACTTCCTCAGTGTGCTCGGTCTCGACACGAAAGACACACATCGGAGCGCGCGCGCGCGTGGCGTACGCGCTCGAGACCCATCCTTGCTCGCACGAGAGCTCGCCGGAACGAGAGAAGATTCTCGCGTTGACCTCTATCGCCTTTGTGCCAGCGATCGCGTGCGCGCTCAGGCTGTCGAGGTCTTCGCGACGAACGGTGATGCCGGGTGCCCAGTGTAAATGGAGCGCGAGGCGGTGACGGCCATCGGTTCGAATGCGATCGCGTATCACCCAGTACTCGCCCCTCACGAAGAACGCGGCGCGCGAATGAACGGCCGGCGGCTCGAGGCGCAGATAGCCATCGTGCTCGCCTTCGAAAAAGTCAAACGTCTCGTTCGTCACCCACGCCTTCACACGCGATCGGGGAGCCGATTCCCATTTGAAAACCGAATGTCCCGGCACCGCCGATGAAACGTCGTCGACTGTGACGGTGTTGTGCGCCGCTGTGCCCCGGAAGTATTCACGTTCGGCTCGTGAGGCAGTGTAAATGAAGGTTCCCGGATCGATGAGCACCGGATGGCCGGCCACGCTTAGCTCCAATGCCAACGCATCGGCGTGCCCGTGCGCGCCAGTTGGTGGCGCATGTGGACCGCATCGCACGACCGCCCAGTCAGCCGCCCGGTCCCAACTCTCACGCATCACGAAGTACCCGCTCTCGGCAAACGCACGTGAGCGGCATTCGGGCGGTGTTGCCGTCAGACCATCGTATGCGCGGATTCCGGACGGTCCGAGGAGCCAGAGCAGTTCTTCTACGGACTGCCCCGCGACGTACGCGCAGTCACCGCGCTGCAGCACGGCTGCGCCGATGGCCAATGTGTCGCGGAAGTCGTTTGCTGCGCGCTCGCCAAGGACGACCAGCCGGCCGCCGTCATCATCACCGATCAATGGCGATGTGCCATCCGGACGAGTGATATGCAGCAGGTAGTCAAGCAGGCGGCCGAGCTTCGCGCGAATGATATCAGCCAGCCAAGGGTCACTCGACTGCGTCAACAGCAGCGCGTGGAGGTAGAAGTCGGTGGTGTAGCGGTGATAGTACGTCGATTGCTCGAAATACACACCATCGCCAAATAGCTGCCTCTCGAGTTGCTCGCCGAGTATGCGTCGGCCTAACGAACGCCAGTGAGCCGCGCGCTTGAATTCGGGAAAGGCTGTGCCGATGTATAGCAGCCCGAGTGCTTCGCCCGTGAGATGGGTGTTCGGGCTGAAATACGTCGACAGATACCGCTCGATGTGTCGCGCGTGCAGGTACAGATACTTGAGCGCGCGAAGGAAGACGGGTCCCTCGAGGCGCGAAGAATCTCGCACGAGATAGAGCGCCCATATCCAGGAAATGGCGCGAAGCGCCAATTCGAGACTACTGGTCCAATTGATTCCGATCTTCGGTGGATTGTCATCCATCCACGAGGAAATGTGGTCCGCGATGAACGATGCATAACGATCGTCATTCGTGAGCAGGTACGCGCGACCGAGTGTCACGAAGTACTGATGGCGATTCAGCTCCCATGTGAGCTTGCAATCGCCGGCCACGAGCGGGTCGAGGTATGCTATTCGGCTCCAGTGTATCGCCGGCGCGCGTTTACCAGAGAGCGGCTCCAAAGTCCAATCAGGACGTGAGCCGATCGAGACGAGGCGATCGCCAAGGTCGACTTGGCCACGCGTAATACGCTCCGCGGCTGCTATCGCGGTTGCGGCGGCGTCTGCACAGCGCCGCTGGAACTCGCGCGCCGTGGCCGCCGGCTCGCAAAGGCCCGCAAGAAAATGCCCCGAAATTCGAGCGTGTTGGCGAAAACGCTCTAATAACTCGTTGCCGTCCGCGACCTGCCCCGCGCTCGGCAAGTCGAGCAACTGTGCGAACGCTTTATCGCTCGGTAAGCGGCTGTCCGAAGACAGCCCAATTCGCTCGAGACGAGCATGCGCCGATTGACTGCATCGGACCCGCAGCTCGTTGATCGATATCCCTTTTAGCTTCCGTACGCGCTCGAGGAGTCGAGGCATCACCGGCGTTGGTGACGGACATGGATAAATCTCGAAGCCCCGGCGCAGAGCGCGTGGGCAGCGGCTTCCGATGCCACAATCGGGCCACCGCACGTAGCATGGGCCTAGTCTATGGCCCAGAGTTCTCAGGAGCTGCTACAGAGGGGCCGTTAACGGACTCCAAACCTCAGTGGCCCACATGCGCATTACTGGTCGCGAAAAACGCGCGCCGCGGCAGAGCAACCTGCCTGCCTAACGAAAAAAGGCAAGCGCGTGATCCGCCGCGCGTCCCGCAACCCTAACGCAACAAAGAGAGTCGGGCGCGCAGGTAGAAATCACCCGCCAGCTTCTTGCCAACCTTCCTCGTGTTCCACGCCAGCCAACTACTTACGCGTGGGGCCCAGTCGCCACACGCCAGTCGCGCTGCTGTCGCTGGCGGCGTTCCGGTACGGAGGCAGTAGCGGCCGATGACCAGGCAGTCGTCTACGAAGTAGCATCGGGTAGTTGGCTCGGACGTAAACAGCACCCGGATTCCAGCTGCCGACGCCGCCAATGCTACGGTTTTCGAATAGTATCCACCCGGCACGGACGCTACGGTTACGTCTTCCCCCAAAATATCCGAAAGCATACGCCGGCTGTTACGCCACTCCTCCACAAGCACTTCCCAGCCGCAAGCCGACATCCGCGTAGGATGTGAGACGGTGTGAGAACCGATGACGTGGCCGCGTCGTCGTAAGCTTCGGATCTGCTCGCGCGACATGAAGGTCGGCGAGCCAATGCGGTTCGTCGTAATTAGAAAGTGTCCTGGCCAACCCAGGTTTTCGAGAACGCCGGCCGCGTGCGTGTAGGCGCTGACGCCCCCGTCGTCAAACGTCATCAGCCGTAAAGGCTCCGTACTATCTAGCTTCATGAGCTGGAGCACGCTCGCAGGCTTGTGCGGCGTTGCGCGATCGATGGCAGCAACGTGCGCCGCGAATCTGCCGACGTCCAACTTGTACCTGTTGGCGTCCTGGCCTGGAAAACCACTCGCGGCGAAACCGTCCTGCTCGACTACGTCATGATAAAGCAGCGCGAGGGCTCTCACCAACTCTGCGCCTCCTCGCGCGCCTCTTCGCCCTGTTCTTCCACTTGACGTAGCTTGTCAGCCACGGTTGCCCCCAAGTTGCGGACTCACGTCCGGAGGTATTAATCGGACTCGCAAAACCGTCACAAATCGCTAAGAGTTTCTCCCGTAGGGCGTCGAGATTTTCCACGATCGCCCGATGTTGAATCACGACGTGAGATTCGAGCACTTCGTCATATCGGTAGCTGTAGTGGCGAGACACGGGCCCTGTGTCGACGCCCGCGTCGATTCGGAGGACCGATACGCCAACCTTGCTGATGTCGTCGTTTGCTAGCGCCCAGAAGCAGCCATGGGCATTGCGATACTCGGGACAAATTCCCGGGTGCAGCACGAACGTACCGTAGGTCGGAATCGAGAAGATGCGCGGCTTTAACAAAGTTTGTAATAAAGGCGAAAAGCGAGCGCGTCAGCGAATCTGAGAGTTCCCGCCCGCCGCAGTTCTCGTTTGGCTCGTCGCCAAAGCGCGCTTCGCCCTTCGCGAAGGACCACGATCCCCGCGAGCTCGGAGAAGGAGGCGAGCCACCGCGAGATACCATCGCGGTGCAAGGCGGCGCCCTCGTGGCAGATGAGGAGTGTTCTCACGAATATTCGCGAAGTGTGGGCATCTGCTCTGCACGCTCCAAGCCACCTTACGTTTGGGCACCGACGGTCCCAGCCTTGCACATGACCAGCAGGTGCACGGGTATCGTCAGCCGCGTCCAGGCCGGGCGTGGCAATGAGTGTCTACATCCAGTCGTGCTCAGATGAACTCCGCACTCGACGCCGAGGCGGGCTCGACGCGCCCTCAAGCGGCCTGGAAGGACGCACAGCGTCCGCCAGGGATAACTGTTGTCGTAACATCCAGGCACGACGCCCGGCTCCTCCTGCATTTCCTTGAAAAATTCTCCCCTTGTTTGAGCGAGGCGGAGGCCGAGCTAATCGTTGTACGCGCGGGATCGCCGAGCGAGCTCGCTGCGATCAGCCAACAATTCCCGACTCCGACGTACCTAGCCGCGGGTTTGACAACCGGAGAGAACGACCTCCGTCGCATCGGCTTCGCGCGAAGCAGCAGAGACTTGATCCTTTTCCTCGAGGATGCCGCGTCCGAACGGCATGACTGGGCCGCCACCCTCTGCCGGAACTGGCGCGGTTGGATCGACGCCCCGAATCGCGTTGCCGGCCGGGCAGGATGCGGCGCGGAACAAGCGGCGCCCTATCCATACCTCTCCGTCGTTATGCCCGTGCGCAATGGCGGACCGCCCTTCCTTGTCGCCCTTGAATCCATGGCGCTCAGCGACTTCCCGCGACAGTCCTGGGAATTGGTAATCGTCGACGACGCGAGCACGGATGATACGGCCTTCGTCGCCGCTCAATATGCGGATAGGCTCCTCCGGCTCCGACACGGCCCTCATGGACCCGGCTACGCACGGAACCGCGGCTTCGAGCTGACCATGGGAGAGTGCGTTGCATTCATCGACGCCGACGTCATGGTGCATACCGATACCCTAACGAAATCCGCCGCCGTCCTGATGCAGCAGGCGGACGTCGGTGCTGTGTTCGGATCCTGCGACGCCTCGCCGATGGTGAAGGGACTCTTGTCGCAATACCAGAGCACCGTGCGGCGCTATTATCACCATCGCGATGCCGACAACGCGTTCACATTCTCGTCGGCCTGTGGCATCGTACGCAGCTCGGTGTTCGAGAGAGCCGGCGGTTACGACGAATGGCATTTCTCGCGACGCCAGCTCGAGGACTTGGAGCTTGGCCACCGAATTCGCAGTCTGGGCGAGCGCATCGTCTCGCACCCCGACATTCGAGCGACGCACCTCAAGCGATGGACTCTACGCCGAATGGTCGCCACTGAGATTTTCGATCGGAGTGTGCCGTGGATGCGACTCGTTCGCCGACAGCTGAGACGAGATCGCGATGGCAGGGACAGCGCGCACAGAATCAAGAACGTCAACATCACCTTCAGTTGGCTCGGTGCACTCTGCGCGGCGCTTGCTTGGCGCGTACAGAGTCCGGTAGCCCTCCTCGTCGCAGCCGCATGCATCGCCGTGGTTCTGGTTAACAATGCCCCCGAGCTCGCGTTCTTTTCGCGCGAGCGCGGCGTCCTCTTCGCCGCCGCGAGCTTCCCGCTCGATGTGCTGTACTATCTCGTCTCGGGTATCGGTATCGTGTTCGGGTGGATTGCTCGTCAGGCGGTCGGCGAGCCGACGCCCGGCGCAGTGGTCGAGGCATTTACAGAGATGGGCGTGAAACGCTGGCCGCCCGTTCCCGTGAAGCGCGTTGGCCGCAGTCCGGCCGCGAGCGTCGTTGCCGACGCTGCCGTGGCTGATCATGCTACAGTTGACCACTCGGCGGATCCGATAGATCTTCAGGTGTTACCAGAGCAAGCGAGTGCGCAGGATCCGCCGCGCGACTCCCTCCAGTCTTTGCAGTGACGAATAGGGTGTCCGCGCTTCGTGTGCATTACGGTTGAAGAGTTCCGCTCCCGCCGTAATTTTTCTCACTACTTGCACTGAGCTTGTCCGCAGCGCCGCCGCTGCGCTCTCCTGCCATTTGTAATCAGGGGTTGGCGACGCTGAGAGGACCTATAGCCTGCACGCGGCCGAATGAAGAGCCGTGACGGGGCCGACACTTGAAGCGGAGTGTCACTGCATGAGCCCCGCGGACGCCCGCAAAATGCGTCGGCAGATTGATTTTCCTTTGTTGGTGAGTGTGCTCGCGGGCACTGCCGCCGGAGAAATACAACGACGATGGGCTGGTGTATCTTGTTGTTGGTAATTTGCGCCGTATTCGGCGTTGCTGGTTGGGCGACAGCCCTCATATGGCTTGGACGGGCGCGGCGCTACCGGGAGGCGTTTGAGCGCGCATTTGCGCTCGCACGCCGTGTCTACACCTTCAGCGATAGCGAGAAAGCGCAGTTCGCGCGAATTATCGGCGAGCCCGTCGAGAACGACCCCAAGGTGTCATGACGCGCCGCCATGCTTCACTCGCGCGGCGCAATCGCACATCGCCGCTCCAGCTGAAAGCCCGCATCGAGCGCCGGTCGCTCCGCCACACTCGCGACTGACCATCCCGTCGCGTACATCCATCGCGTCATTCGCGCCAGCTTCGCGATGTCGATCCGTTGTGGCTCGTCGCGAGGCGTGTGATAGTCCGGGTGTAAGAGTGTGCTAAAGAACAGCGCTGGGACATGCATGCACGCGTATGGCAAATGATCGCTTCGATAGTACCAACCTTCTCGATGTGTCGGCCGGTCCCAGCTGCTGTCGATGGCGAACCGCGTCACTCTGTCATTCGCCTCGAGGGCCATTCGTGCCAGAGCCGTGGAGTTCCGATGGGGCGGTTGCGTGCCTAACAACGCCGCGCTGTCTGGATTGTTACGCCGGATCATGTCGCCGTTCAGGACCGCGACGATGCTCTCGAGCGGCACCACCGGATGCAAGGCGTGCCAATATGATCCGAGCAGTCCCCGCTCCTCCGCGCCATGCCACACGAACAATGCCGATCGCGCGCCTGGCTTCTTTGCCCACGCCCGGCCAATCGCGAGCAGCGCGACACTGACCGATGCGTTGTCGTCGGCTCCATTCCAGATCGAATCTCCATCGATCGGATATCTCACGCCGTCGTGATCCTGATGCCCGCTGAAGAGCACATACTCATTACGCCGCGCCGGATCCGTGCCGCCGACTTTGGCGACCACGTTCACCGATGGATATGCGAAGCTTTCCGTAAAGAGTCGCGCGGCTAGGCGTTGGCCCGGTGCGCGCACGGCGTCGAGCATACCGCGCCGCACCCAGAACACCGGCACGTTAGGCGTGACGCCCCGTGCCAGCGTCGACCGCGCCGTGTCCAGACCATAGCGTCCGCGTGCCAGCGCCACACCGCCGAAGCCGAACGCCATGTCGTCATCCGCGACGGAATCGGAGACGAGGATGACCGCGCCGGCACCACGGTCGATCAGGACCTGCGACTGCTGGCGCACCGCGGCAAGCGCATAACGATAACCGCGCAGGCTCATGTTCGGCGCCGGGGGGTTCGTCGGCGCATGGAGCTCCGCGGCCACCGCCTTGCCGTGCAGATCCACATTCGCCAGCTGGTCCGGTTGCCCTTCGCCCACGAAAACGACCGGCAAGTCGACCGTCGACGTCACGGGCGCGGTGACGACGACATCGCGCCAAAGGGCCAATGGTTTGTTGCCTAACGATATCTCACTCCCTTCCGAAATCCGCACCCGGCGCATCGGCCAGAACTGGAAATACGTGCCGTCGTCCCCCGCCGGTTCGAGGCCGGCCTCGCGCGCCGCTTTCGCGATCCACATCGACGCCCGCAGCTCGTCGAGCGTGCCCGCTTCACGGCCGCGCGTCGCATCGCTCGCGAGAAAGAAAATGTCCCGCCGGAGATCCTCCTCGCGGATGGCATCCAGCGCCGGTGGCGTCGAGCCGGCCGCGAGAGACATCGGTGCCTCACGAGATGCGGCGGCCGGTGACGACGCCGGCGACGTCGCGCACCCACCCATCGCCGCGAGCAACACCACCGCGCAAACCCTCGCTACGCTATTGCCGCGAGCGCCGCTTCCGTTCGCCCTCTGGCTTGGCCTCACGATGGGCCTCGGCCGTTGCCGTGATGACTGACTTGATGCCGCCGCGAATGTTGAAGTCACCCGTCACCTCCATCCAGCGTGGCGTGCACGCCGCTGCTAAGTCGTCGAGGATACGGTTTACGGCCCGTTCGTAGAAGATCCCATCGTTGCGGAAGCTCCAGAGATAGAGCTTGAGACTTTTGAGCTCGAGGCACAGTCTATCTGGTACGTAGTCGATGAGGATCGTTCCGAAGTCCGGTGCGCCCCCCTCGAGCTGCCGCAGCTCCTGGGCGTCAGTTTCAATGCCCCCAACGGGGCATAGTGACGTGAACTCCGGGCACTCCATGCTGATGGAGTACTCCCGGTCAGGGTACGGATTCTCGAAGGTCTCGAGCAGCTCGGGCTTCGGCATGGCTGTACAATGGCGCGTCAGTGGGCCGCACGGTAGTCGAGTCATCTTGGCCCTGGCGCGGCTCGTGCACGCTTTCAATATTGCCAGTGGTCCGGTGCACTCTGCGCCGGCCATCGCCGCCGCGAGAACGGCGTGGCGGCACCCGCCCCCCGGCATAGCCGGGGGGCACTTTCTTGGTGGGGTAGTGCGTTGAGCGTTGTGCCTGGAGCGTGAATTCGGAACGAAGCATTGATGGGGTGGTGAGAGCTCAAGCTCCCTCCACCCCATCAACGTTTCGTTCCGGATTTAACGCTCCACGCTCTACCGAGCGCTCAACGCCTCGCGCTCTACTGCTTTCTCAGCCTCCTCGACATCTCCTCGAGAATACTCCGCTCCTCGCCCGTCAGGCTCTCGAGCCCCTCGGCGGAGATCTTGTCGAGTACGCGGTTAACGTCTTCGGCTTTCAGGTCGCGCGAGGCAATCTTTCGACTCGGCGTAATTGTCGCCGGCCGCTTGGCGGCGATCGCCTTGCTCTTCGCCACGATCTCGTCCACTTCCTCAACCCGCTCGCGCGAACGAGGTAGCGCTCGCGGGATCGCGCGCGGTGGATCCTCGGCGTCGGGCACCTGAGAGATTCGTTGTCGCAACTGCTCGATACTCACACTCGGCGGCGTTCGCATGTACAGCCACGCGACGATGAACCCGCCGAGGTGAGCAAAGTACGCGACGTTGGTCCCGCCTCCCGCGGCGAGACTGAACAATCCCATCGCCAAGTTGAATCCGACGAGGAGGAGCACGAGCGTGAGCACGCGCATCGGCAGCACCCACATCAGGAACATCTCCTGCTTCGGCCACTGCAGCGCGTAGGCGCCCATGACGCCGAAAATCGCCCCGGATGCGCCGAGGAGCATCGCCCCGCTGTCACGGAAGAACAGCGTGTAGCAGATCAGTCCACCGAGCCCGCTCAGCAGATAGAAGAACACGAACTTCTTCGGGCCCCAGAGATGCTCGAGCCGCGGACCGAAGATGAATAGCGTGTACATGTTCCAGAACGCGTGCCAGAAGCCGGCGTGCACGAACATGTACGTCCCGACCGTCCACCATCGGGTGGGCGCCGTGGCGAAGTTGAAGCCCAGCGCGCCCAGCATGAGGTCCGGCTGAACGATCGTCATCTGCAGGAACAGGATCACGACGTTAATCGCGATCAGCGCCTGCACGGCGGATGTCATCCGCGGATAGTCCTGGTCGTTCGTCGCCGGATAGGTCATCGTCCCGCCATCGGTGGCTGAGTCGGCTCGGTACTCAGCCGGAAATGATCAGCTGTAGCGGCGTCCTAATCGCTCGCCGCTCGAGCGAAAACTAACTCTAAAACACGACCCTGCGACGTGAGTTCCGTCACGCAACTGATGCGTCATCGCTCCGACGCTCGCTGCATCGTTCGCACGCCGCTGGCCTGCCCTGCGCGAAGTCGAAGGGTCAAACTCGCGACGCGCGTTACTGCGTCACCTCATGCCCGTCGGCGGGGGAAGCTTCAATGCGAAGCGTACGTCGTTGTGCAACGCGGCCGCGCGCTCGAGCAGCGTCATCCATCGTCGATCGCGATCGACCGGCACACCCGGTGGCGGGTGGATCACGATCATCGTCGCACCACTGACGACGCGTGCCTGCTCGACGATACGCAGGAGTTGGGCGTCACTCGTTTGATCGCTGGAGCACAGTACGAGCGCGTGCTGCATTCCCGCCTCGGCGGCGGCATGCAGCGTGTGCAGGCCGCGCTCCGTCGTCGCTTCGAGAGCGTTGCCCTCGAGCGTCACCTGTGTCAGTCCCACGAATTTCTTGAGTGCGGGAATCGCCTCTGGTCGCTGCCCATCGGTGTCCAACATGATGGGAAGATCCACCGGCGGCTTCGCGAACGCCGCGCAGAGATAGTCGACGTTCGACAGCGGATCGCGGCCCGAGATCGAGATCGAGTGGTAGGCTGATCGGCTCGTGCTGCGGCGCAGTTCGTTGGCGAGCGCGTCAGCGGTGTACATCGTCGCCGTTTCGGCTTCGGCGGCGAAGCGCACGAAAATCTGCCGGCGGCCCGACCAGACCCCTTGCGCCTGCAGACCCGCCGGCACTCCGGCGAGCGCTGCGGTCGGACCGGCGACTTGCGCCATCTGTCTAACCTCCCTGCCCATGTGCTTCCAGTGCGATGCGCACGATACGCTCACAGAGCTCGGGAAAAGTGAGGCCCGCTGCTGCCGCTGCTTGAGGAATCAGACTCGTTTGCGTCATGCCCGGCAGGGTATTCGCTTCGAGACAGTAAAATCCACCCTGTTCACTCATGCGAAAATCGATTCGTGCATAACCACGGAGTTTGAGTGCACGAAACGCGCGACGCGCGCACTCTTGCACCTCCGATGTCTGCGCTGCGTTGATCTTCGCCGGAAACTCTTCGACCGCCATTCCTGCCTGGTACTTGCACTCGTAGTCGTAAATCTCGTGCTTCGGAATGATTTCGCCAACGGGGAGTGCCTCTTCACCAAGAATTCCGACCGTCAGCTCCCTGCCTGCAATGAAGCGCTCGATCATGACCTCGTCATCGAACCGGAACGCTTCGGCGATCGCAGCCGCCAATTCGCCAGCTTTCTTCACGACGCTGAGCCCCACCGTCGACCCCTGCTTCGACGGTTTGACGACGACTGGAAGTCCGAGTTTGGCGATCGCTTCATCGCGAAGACGCTTCCCAACGCTCTCCTTGTCTTTCCCCGACGCGGGCATCGCCATCAGCCAGTCCGCTGTGCCCACGTCGCTCCGCACGAATAAGTGCTTGGAGAGATCCTTGTCCATGGCCAGCGCGCTAGCGAGATGTCCGCTTCCCGTGTATGGGATGCCGGCTAGGTCGAGCAGCGCCTGAATCGTCCCGTCCTCGCCAGCCCCGCCGTGGAGGCCGAGGAACACGATGTCGGCATCGCGCAGTGATGGCAACACGCGCTGCATCTGCGGGAGCGTCTCTTTCGCCATGCGCTGCAGCTCTGACTGCGACGGCGGTGTCGGTTGCACCACCGGACGCGCCAACAGCGCTCGCTCATCGTCGCGACTGAGCGGACCGCGCGCGGTGTCGATCGCCGTGACTTCATGTCCTCGGGATCGCAACGCCTCGGTGACGCGCAGCCCTGATGCGAGCGACACGTCGCGCTCGGCGGATGTGCCGCCCATTAGGACAGAGATCTTCAAGAGGGATGATCTTGGTATGAGGTTCTAGCAGCTCGTCGTCATCCCCTCGCCATGAGATAGCTGAGCATGTCCGACCGCGTAACGATGCCACGGACGTGACCGTTCGAGCGCACGAGGACGGCCGGATTCGACTTGGATAGCAACTTCGCGATGGCATCGACCGGCTGCGCTGCGTCGACCATCGGGAATGGAGGGTCCATCACTTGGCTCACGGTCGCGTCGAGCAGCTTCGTATCGTCGAGG
>WNGI01006524.1_pt1 | contig 11745 bp, 4 predicted proteins | sample 5400621 | NCBI WGS metagenome assembly WNGI01 (sample SAMN13153374, study PRJNA577476) | soil metagenome | isolation source: 20 cm soil or saprolite under Garry oak tree replicate 1 | place: USA:California | collected 2016-06-15
TCGACCTGGTCGGTCGCATGCATGGTGTTGCGGATCGGTGCCTGGTCGGGGTCGATGTGTGCGGGCGGGATCCACCAGGGCTGGCCGTCGTGCATGGTGACTTTCCACCCGGGGCGTCGCTCGAATTCGCGATGGTGATACCCGCAGAGCAGGCACAGATTGTCGAGGTCGGTCGCTCCGCCATCGACCCAGCCGAGGACGTGATGCACCTGGGTCCAGCCCGGCGGCGCGTCGCACCCGGGAAAGCAGCAGCCGCCGTCACGGGCCGCGAGTGCGTCGCGTTGGGCTGCGGTGGCGATGCGGCGAGCTCGTCCGTAGCCGAGGACGCCGTCGCGGTCTATCACGACCGGGACGACCGCCGCCTCGCCGGCGATGCGCAGCGCATCCGTCACGGAGAGGGCTCCACCGCGTGAGGTCGTGACCAGGCCGGTCCTCGTTTCGAGCTGGTCGAGCGTCATGGTGACCAGCACCGTGGCCGGGGTGCCGCCGGTGACCGGCAGCGTGCCGGAGGCGAGCAGGCGCTGGGCCGCATCGGCGAGCGCGTCATGCATCCGCTGGCCGGGCGTCCGGGTGTCGGGGCCGTCAGCGTCGGACGGGCGGGGCGCGGCGAGCGGATCGAGGACGGCCTGCCACTGCGCGAGGGCGACAGGAGTCAGGTGAGCATGCAGTTCGCCGGAGCCGTCGCGGTTGGCGACGAGAGCCGCCGTGCGGCGGCGATCATGTTCGGCATCGCCGGCGAGCGTGCCGTCCGGATCGAGGAGATCCCCAATGCGGCGAGCGAGCTTGGCAAGCGTCTCGGGGGCGAAGCGCGACGCCTCGGTGACGAGTCGCGCCTCGACGGCCGGGCCGTGCTCGGCCTCGATCGGCGCCGGCAGCTTCTCGACGGCGCCGATCACCACCCGGGCGTGATCGGACGAGATCGTTCCGGCGGCCTGCGCCGCGGCAACCTCAGGAAACAGTGGTCCGAGCAGTTCGCCAGTCACGGTGCGCCGGGGGCCGAGATCGACTGCCGCGCGCACTCGCTGCTTCGCCTCCCGTGGCGACAGTCGCAAGACGTCGCGCAGCAGGGTGCGCGTGTCGCGAGCGCAGAGCTCGCCGGCAATGCCGCGTTCGTCGAGTTCGGCAACCAGGTGATGATCGACGACGGGAAGCCGGCGCCGCTGGGTCTCCAAACCGCGCAACAGATCGAGCAACTCGTCACGATCGAGCCGCGCAAGGTCGAGCGCCACCAACTCGTCGATAGCGCCAGACAGCTGGCGCAGAACGGTAGCGTAGTGCTCGAACATACGTGATCAAGAGCCTCACAAGCGAGATTCATCAATAAATACAAGGTGAAACTACAAACCAGTGCCCAGCGCAATCGCACCAGACGACAAGCTCGCGTGCACGCAGTGCTACGCGTCATCCGGATCGAGCGGCTCACACGGGGTCGATGACAGTGGACGACTGGCGTCGCGTCATCGAGTGAATCCTCGAACACTGCGACATCCACGATTGAACGCACATCGCGAGTAGCGTCAATCCCAACCCAGCTATGAACGTGCATGTTCAAACTTGGAACCGATACGACACGGACCTCGGAACACGTTGAATTGCAGGCTTGTCGACGCGGACGACGGGTATAGACACTGGACGCTACGGGGCTGGGTCGAGCGACGTGTGCAGGCTGACGACCGCGAAGGTTGTCCGGCTGGTTCAGTTTGGCCGGGACCGCTAGGACGGGTCGGGCGGCTGGCAGCGCACGGCGTGCAGCGTCCCGGTCAGTTCGATGTCGCCGGCGGCGTACGGGACGAGGACCGTCGACCCGCGGCGCAGGGGCAACGTGTCGAGATCGCAACGCAGTTCGCCCTGTCCGGCGAGGACGACGAGCAGCGAGTACCCGGCCGGAAATGCCACGGGCGCCACGACCTGCTCAGCACGGAAGAACGGGTCGGCGTCCGGCGGGAACAGCCGGCTGACTCCTGCCGGCGAGGCACGAGGGACCGAGAGGGCGGCCAGCCGGTCGGTGTCCCAGCCGGACCTATCGAGCGCGGTGAGCGCGGTGTCGAAGCCTAGACCGAGATGCCCGTCGTCGGGCCCGATCGGATAGCCGGTCCACTCAAGCAGGATCGAGAAGTCGGTCGGCTCCTGCAGCTCGACGAGTGTGATGCCGGCGCCGATCGCGTGCGGGACGCCGCCGGGCACCAGCAGCGAGTCACCCGGCCGGATCGCAATCCGGTTCAGCGAAGCGAGCATGCCGTCGACGTCCTGGCGGGCCACCCAGGACGCGACCTCGTCCGGGCCGACCGGCCGGTTGAAGCCGAGAAACGCCTCGCCCACACCGTCGATGACGTGCCACGCCTCGGTCTTGCCGAACCGGCTGCCGAGATGGCGGTTCGCGAACGCGTCGTCCGGATGAAAGTGCACGAACAGTCGTTCAGCAGTGTCGAGCACCTTGACGAGCAGCGCGGGCTCGGCTCCGAAGGCGGCGACGTGGCGCGGCCCGAGATACGCCTCGGGATCGAGCCGGATGTGCTCGCGCAGCGTCCGGCCGTCGGGCATGACGGTCAGCCCGACCCCGCCACCGGACGCGACCTCGGTGGTCGAGCCGATGAAGTCCTCGGGGACGTCGTCGCGCAGGTGCTCGAGACCGCGCAAACGGGCGATGCCGGCCCCGCCGTGGTAGGGCCGTCCGATCGGCTGGTTCGGGCCGAGCAGAACCGGACGCGGCGAGTCGTGCCGCGTCCGGTCAGGCGCGTCGTCGGGGCGGGTCACTGCCGCCGGACTCTACGCATCCCGACAGGCAGCCTGCCTGGCCCTCCCGCTGGGCAGGCCGCCTGACGGCGGTGGCTCAGTACTCGCGACGCCGGCGAGCGCCGAACGCGAGTAGCAAGCCGCCGAGGATGACCAGTCCGACCGCCCAGCCGAGCTGTGCCGGCAGTGCGGTGTTTCCGGTCGCGGCCAGTTGCGAGGACGTGCCCCGCGCCGGCGAGTGCCCTGGCGCCGGAGTCGCCGGCGGGTTCTGCACCGGAGTCGTTCCCGGGCAGATGACCGTCGTCTCGGCCGAGGCGTCAGGGATGTCCGGGTCGTTGAGCACGGTCAGGCTGGCCGTGTTGTCGTACACCGCACATGCCGCCTCGCTCGTATCGCTGAACACGTGCACCGACTCGCTCGCGCCGGCGGCCAGATCGACCTCGGTGCAGGCCAGCGTCTGCGGTGCCTCGGTGATCGTGCAGTTCGCAGGCGCCGTGTCGTCGAGCTGCCAGTCGATGCCGCTACCGTCCGGCCCGGCCGGCAGCGGGTCGTCGATGACCACGCCGGTTGCCGTCCCTGTGCCCTCGGCGTCGCTGTTACTGGCGGTGACCGTGAACCCGATCTGCTCGCCCGCGGCGACCGTGTCTGCGTCGGCGACCTTGATCAGCGACGCGGCCGGGCACTGCACCGTGGTGGACGCGTCGGCGATCAGGCCCGGCGCGTTGGACGCCGTCAGCGTCGCCTCGTTCGGGTACACGGCGCAGCTGGCGAACTCGGTCGAGCTGATGACGTGCACCGTGAAGCTGTCGCCCGGCCCCAGGTCGCCGACCTCGCACGCGAGCGTGCCATCCGTGATTGCGCACGCACCCTCGATCGATTCGGTGTCGATCGTCCAGTCGACGCCGGAACCGGTCGGCAGCGGGTCGTTGAGCACGACGCCGTGCGCCGTGCCCGTGTCCTGCTCGTCCGCGTTGCTCACGGTGACCGTGAACCCGATCTGATCGCCCGCGCTGACGATGGCGGCGTCGGCCGTCTTGTCCAGCGTCAGGGCCGAGCACAGCACGGTCGTGGACGCCGAGGCAGGGTCGATGTCCGGCTCGTTGGTCACCGTGACGCTCGCCGTGTTGTCGTACAGCCCGCAGCTGACGAAGCTCGTGCCGCTGGTCACGTGCACCGTCTCGCTGGCGCCGCCGGAGTCCAGGTCCACCGCCTCGCAGTGCAGCGTCTGGGCCGGAGGTGTGCCGATGATCGAGCAGTTCGCCGGCGCCGCCGGATCCAGCTGCCAGTCGACGCCCTCACCGGCCGGCAGCAGGTCGTCGATCACGACGCCGGTTGCCTGGCCGTCACCGTTGTTCGTGGCGGTAACGGTGAAGCCGATGTCCGAACCGGCATCCACCGGGACGAGCGAGTCGGCCACCTTGGTCAGCACCACGTCCGGGCAGAGCACGGTCGTCGTCGCACTCTTCTCGATCGGCGCCGCGTTCGTCGCGTCCAGGAATGCCACGTTCGGGTACGCCTTGCAGCTCGCGAACACGGTCCGGCTGGTGACGTGCACGACCAGGCTCGCGCCGGGCGCGAAGCTGGCGACGTGGCACGTCAATACGCCGTTCGTGATCGAGCACGCGCCTGCGGGCGACTGAGACTGGATCGTCCAGCTGATACCTGTGCCGGTCGGCAACACGTCGTTGAGCTCGACGCCGGTTGCCGTGCCCGTACCAGGCGCGTCGCTGTTGCTGCCGGTGAGCGTGAACCCGATGTCGGTACCAGCGCTCACTGTCGCGTCGTCGGCCACCTTGACGAAGCTCAGCGCCGGGCACTGCACGGTGGTGGTGGCCGAGTCACCGGGGACGTTCGGCTCGTTGACCACCGTGACGCCGGCCGTGTTCACGTACGCGCCGCAGCTGACCTCGGTCGTCTGACTGATCACGTGCACGGTCAGGTGCGCCCCAGCCGCGAGATCGACCGGCCCGCAACTGAGCACCTGCGCAGGAGGCGCACCGGTGATCGAGCAACCAGCCGTCGCCGGTGAGATCGACCAGCTGACGCCCGTGCCACTCGGCAGCGGGTCGTTGATCATGACGCCGACCGCCGTGCCGTCGCCGCTGTTCGTCGCGGTGATGGTGAACCCGATCTGCTCGCCGGCATTCACGGTCGCATCGTCAGCCGTCTTGACCAGCGAGACGTCCGGGCAGAGCACGGTCGTCGACGCATTGGCCTGCAGGGTAGGTGCATTGGACGAGGTCAACGTCGCGACGTTCGGGTACACATCGCAACTCGCGAACGAGGTCCCGCTGACGACGTGCACCGTGACATGGTCACCCGGACCGAAGTCGCCGAGGTTGCACGTCAGCACGTTGCTCGTGATCGAGCAGCCGGCGGTCGCCGGTGAGATCGACCAGCTGACGCCCGAGCCGGTGGGCAGCGGATCGCTGATCGTCGCACTGTGCGCCGTGCCGGTGCCGGTGTTGCTGGCGATGATCGTGAAGCCGATCGGCGAGCCGGCGACAACGGTGGCCGCGTCCTCGGTCTTCGTCAGTGTCAGCGCGGCGCACTGCACAGTCGTCGTCGCCGAGTCGCCGGGCACGTTCGGCTCGTTCGTGACGGTGACGCTGGCCGTGTTGTCGTACGCCTTGCAGCTGGCCGAGGTCGTCGCGCTCGTGACGTGCACGGTCAGGTCCGCGCCGGACGCGAGGGTTGCCGGCCCGCAGACCAGCACCTGTGTCGGCACGGCACCGGTGATCGAGCAACCGGCCGTGGCCGGCGAGATCGACCAGCTGATGCCGCTACCGCTCGGGAGCGGGTCGTTGATCGTCACGCCGGTTGCGGTACCGGGCCCGGCGTTGTGCGCAGTGACCGTGAAGCCGATATCCGATCCGGCATCGACGCTGTCGGCGTCAGCCGTCTTGGTCAGGCTCACGTTCGGGCACAGCACGGTCGTCGACGCATCGGCGGTCAGGCTCGGCGCGTTCGTCGAGGTCAGCGACGCCGTGTTCGGGTACGTCGCGCAACTGGCGAACGTCGTCGGGCTGACGACATGCACGCTGAAGCTGCCGTTCGGGCCGCTGAGGTCGCCGACCGTGCAGGTCAGCACGTTGGTCGTGATCGAGCAGCCAGGCGTCGCCGGCGAGATCGTCCAGCTGACGCCGGGGCCGGTCGGCAGCGGGTCGCTGATCGTCACGCCATGGGCCGTCCCGGCTCCGGTGTTGGTGGCGGTGACCGTGAACCCGATCTGCGAGCCGGCACTGACGCTCGCGGCGTCAGCCGTCTTGGTCAGATGCAGGGTCGCGCAGCGGACCGTGACTGATGCGAGGTCGCTGTCGTGACCGGTGCCGTTGCTGGTCGTGACCGTCGCCTTGTTGCTGACGACGCCGCAGTCGGCGGTCGTGGTCGTCGCACTCACGTGGATCGGACCGACGCTGGCGCCACCGGCGACGGTGCCGAGGTCGCAGTTGAGCACCTGGGCGCCAACGGCCCCGGTGATGGCGCAACCGGTGAACGCCGGGTCGAGCGACCAGTTCAGGTCGGCGCCGGCCGGCAGGTTGTCCGTCACGTGGACGCCCGTAGCCGGCACCGAGCCGGTGTTCGTCACCGTGATGTCGAAGCCGATGACGGCACCGGCATCGACGGGGCCCGGCGGGTTCGACGACTTCGAGACGTCGACGACGGCGCCGACGACCGTGGCCTTCTCGTTGCCGTCCGAGCACTGCCCGGTGACGGCGTCGTTCAGCGTGTCGCCGGGATAGCTGGCGATCCAGACGTACGTGCCGGCCTGCGTCGGGCTGTAGGACGCCGACGTGTGCGCGACCCCGCTGCTGAGGGTGCCCGTGGTCGTGAAGACCAGCTGGGCGGCGAGACAGTCCGGAGTCACGCCGGCGTACGGGCCGTAGAGCTTGAACGTAACCGTCTCGCCGTCGGTGCTGCCGATCGCGTCGTGCAGCGTGGCCGCGTCACCCAAGGTGGTCAGGCCGAGGCCGGGCGGCGACTGGCCGCCGACGTCGATCTGCGTCGTGATCGTCGGCGAGCCGTGCACGACCGTGAAGCACTCAGTGGTCGCGTTGGTGTGGCTGTTGCCGAGGTAGGAACCCGACGCCGCCGCGTCCGGTGTGTACTCCGCGCGCCAGCAGTACTTGCCGAGCGCGGTGTCCGTCGCGCCGCTGATCGTTGCCGACGTTGCCGAACCGCCAGCCAGCGCGACAGCACCGCCGACGTGCGTACCACCGGTCGGGCAGCCGGCGGCGGTGACGTCGCTCGGGCCGCAGAGGAAGAAGTTGACGGTGCCGGTCGGCGTGCCGTTGTTGGCGACCGCGTCAACCGTCGCTACGTCATGCTGCGCCGCGCCCGGTGCGTTCACGCTGCCACCCGGCGTCGCCGTCGTGGTCATCGGCGGCTTCACGCAGGTGTTGAACTGGCCGCCCGAGAAGTCCTTCAGCGTCGCCGTCAACTGGTCAGACGAACGGGTCTCGGCGAGGAACGTCGTGAAGCAGCCGCCGGCCTGGCCGAGCAGCACGTTCATGTCGATGCCGGTCTCGACGAACGTGTTCGCGCTGTGGCTGGTGGGCGACCACGGGCTGGTGACGGTCGCGGCGTTCGCGATCGCGCACGCGTTGTCGTTGGCGGGCCCGCCGCAGACGGCGCCGTTGAACGAGGCCTGCAGGACCGGGGATCCGGTCGCGTCGTTGCCGGTCCAGCGGTAGACGCTGACGTCCTGTGTGCCGCCGCCGTTGGTGTAGTCGCTGACGACGAGCAGGTCACCGTCGGTGTGCTGGCCGGAGAAGTTCGCGCTGCCGGAACAGCCCACGCTGGAGTCCTTGAGCAACCAGAACCCGGCGAAGGACGTGCCGTTGTTGCTGTCGCGCTCCGAGCCGAGGTAGAGCACGGTATGGCCCGCGTTGTCGGGCGCGCCGGCCGGCACCCGGACGAGCGCCGCGTACGCGTTCAGCAGGTCGTCCTTGTTCAACGGGTTGTTGATCGGGTCGCACGCCCAGTGCTGCGCCCCACTGGCGATCGGCTGGATGTCCTTGTTCGACGTGAAGTAGCTCTGGTCCGGCACCGCGCTGTCGTGGACGAAGGTCGATGCGAGCAGTGGGCCGTTGATCGGGTCTGCGGTCACCGTCGGGTTGCCGCTCGCGTCGAACAGGCTGGCCCAGTCGTAGGGCGGCGTCGATCCCGCGTCGTGCGCGATGTTGCCGTCGAGCTCGAACATCCCTGTGTTGTGGACGGCGAAGCTGGGCGCCGCCACCGCGATCATCATTCCGGCCACGAGGCCGCCTACGGCGATCGCCGAAATGACGCGGGCAGCCCTACTCGAGCGCATCGTGAACACGCGTTCCCCCCTCGGCCCGACTCGGGCCACGGATAGCAAAAAGAAAAGTCCGACGGGAGCGCGATGCGTTCGCCCATGCCCCCGTCGGACCAGCGGCCATATGTATAGCGCGAATTCGGCTTCACGGAAAGTGAACACGCGATCTTCGTCGGGACGTTTGGCGCTAACAACAGGCCAAAGTGCCATAGAGACGGGCACTGAGTTGCCCTAAAGTGCCCTACGGACCCGGCGCGACCCGATCGCCGGCCGGTGCCCTACGTCGTGAGAACCTGACTCTCTGTATTCGGACTAGCCGCCGTCGTCCTTCTCGGCGAGCTTGAAGCCACGCCTGACGCCGGCCTCGAACGCCCCGCCGGGCAGCAGCCACCTCAGCAAGACGAACTGCGTGGCTTCCCTGGTGACCCTGTTGCGCAGCGCCGGGTGCGCGTCGTTCGCGATCGCCGCGACCTTGCGGGCGACGACGTCAGGTCCCGGTGCTTTGCGCCCGTACCCGTCCATCACCCCGAACGCCCGATCGCGCGGGCCGGCGTAGGCGTCCATCGCGGTGGCCTGCGGCGTCGCGTAGAGCGCGGTCTTGATGTATCCGGGTTCGACCAGCGCGACCTGGATGCCGAACGGCCGCACCTCGTGCCGGAGGGTTTCCATCAGGCCCTCGACGGCGAACTTGCTCGCGTTGTAGTGCCCCCAGAACGGCACCGGCACGAGGCCGGCCAGCGAGCTGACAGTGATGATGTGGCCCTGCTTGCGCTCACGCATCTCCGGCAACACCGCGAGCGTCATCCGCGTGACGCCGAAGTAGTTGGTCTCGAACTGCGCCTTCGCGTCGGCGACCGTGACCTCCTCGACGGCGCCAGCGCACAGGTGTCCGGCGCAGTTGACCAGGACGTCGATCCGCCCCGCCTCGCTGCGGACTTGGTCGACGCCTGCCCGAACCGACGCGTCGTCGGTGACGTCGACCGTGACGTGCTCGATCCGGCTGCCCGGGTCCGCGGGCGCACGGCGGCTCGCGTTGAACACGCGGATTCCCGCAGCGACGAGCCGCTCGGCGATCGCGGCGCCGATCCCCGACGATGCGCCGGTAACGACAGCGACCCGGTCGTGCGTCATCGCGTCATCTCCTCCGAGTTGGACGCGAACCTATCTCGCTTCGAGGCCGTGCACGAGCATCTCCGCAACGTGAATGAGCCGGGCCCCGGGCATATCGCCCGGGGCCCGGCTCTATGCTGCGCTGCCAGCTGGACGCTGACCTGCCAGCTCGAGGCTCAGCTACCCGCCAGCGCGGGCAGCAGGTTAGCCGCGTTGGGAGTGCCGAGTCCGGTGACCGGGTCCCAGCCGGTCGTGGCCGGGTAACCCATGACGGCTGGGTTGGCCTGGTTGTTGCCCGTGGTCACGTCATAGAAGTACGTGCCGTAGTTGGGCCCCTTGGCCAGCGCGTACAGCGCCGGGTTGATCATGCCGAGGCCGTGACCGGCGATCTGGTCGGCGATGGCGACCAGGGCGGCCCACTGCGGACACCCCGAGGACGTCCCGCCGACGACGTACCAGCCTGCGCTGCACGGATTGCCGGACGGGCAGACGACGCCGCCTTCCGCATCCCCGGGCGCCGTGTCATAGACGAGGACGCCGGTGCGCGCACTGGCCTGGTAGGCGATGTCCGGGACGCCCCGCGTCGGGATCGCGGTCGAGCCGGCCGGCAGGGTGTTCTGGAAGGCGGGCTTGCCGAACACGTGGCTGAAGCCGCCACCGGACGCGATCCAGCCCTTCTCACGGTTGGGCTGGTTCTGGCAGTCGACCGGTGGGCTCGTGTTGTCGACATGCGTGCCGGTAAGGGCGTCGGTGCACAGGTACGTGCCGCCGACACCGGTTACCAGCGGGTCAGACGCCGGCCACTCGACGGTCGGGAACGGGAAGACCGGCTGGGTCGGCACCGGGGTGAACGAGGCGTTCGCCGTGCCGCCGTCACCCGAGCTGCCCAACACCGTGACGCCGTTCGCGGCCGCGGAGACGAACGCGTGGCGAAGGTTCTGCAGCGCCTGCGTGCTGGCGAACGCTTCCTCGGCCGAGGCGAAGCTCTGCGAGATCACGTTCGCGAGGTGATGGTCGACGACGTACTGCTCGGCGTTCATCATCGCCGGGAAGCCCTGCACGCCGAGTGTCTCGGCGGGGTTGGTGGTGATGTTGAGGATGTTCGCGCCCGGCGCGATCGCATGTGCCCACTCGACGTCGAGGGCTACCTCGAGCGCCCAGATGTTGCGCGTCTGGATACCGGGGTTCTGGGCACCCGCCGGCGGCGCCTTCACCATCGTCTTGCCGTTCCAGTAGACGTGCTGGAACGTCGGCGTGCCGGCCGCGCAGGACGCGCCGGGCTCACCACACATGTGCGACGTGCCCATCGCGTCGTTGAACACCTTCAGGTCCGAGGCCATGTTCGGGTTGCCGAACGAGTCGATGATCGCGATCGTCTGGCCCCGGCCATCCATCCCGTTGGCGATCAGCGGGGTCACGTTGTAGGAGTTGCGCATCGACGTCGGCGTGAAGCAGCGTCGCGGCACCGGAATTGCCGAGTTGCATTCGGCCTGCGTCGGCGGCGTGGTCGAGCTCGACAGGAATTGGTAGTCACTGACTGTCGGAACCGGTGTCGGCAAAGCGCCGACCGCGGCGCCCGCGGGAACGAGTCCCACGGCGGCGAGAAGACACGCCGCCAGTAGCAGTAGAGAGCGTCTGGATTGCAACAACCACGCCATGTCGAACCCCGATCGTCGTTGACGGATACGCCGTCGACACCCGCGCGGCGTGGCGTCGATCGTGCTACCAGGCGCAAGGCTTGCCAAGACGACCAGTGACACCGACAGCACGGTGCCATGGCCTCGCGGTGCCGCGACTCAAGCGATGCGCTCAGTGCCCGGACGATCACGGACATAAGGGCGTTTTCTCCCCGAGTCGAGCAGCACGATGGCACCACCGAACGGAGTCAGGTCGACGACATGCTCGTACTGCGCCGCTTCGCGCGCGCCCGCTGTCGTGAGCAGCACGCGGCCGGGTCGCGGAAGCGCGACTGTTCGGGGCCGGCCGCCGACGTTCAGCGCGACGAAGACCTCGGTGGTCGCGTCGCGTCGCACGAAGCACAGGCAGTCGGACGGGACGTCTTCGACGCCGGCGTAGTCGCCAAGGCGCAGCACCGGCATCCGCGACCGCAACGCGAGCAAGTCGCGGTACAGATTGAGTACGGACGCCGGATCGCAGAGCTGGGCCTCGACGCTGACCCGCTCCGCGTCCGGGTACGCCGGTAGCCACGGGTCGACGCCGCCTCGGCAGAACCCGCCCCTGGCCGCCGCGGTCCACGGCATCGGTGCGCGGGACTCGTCGCGTCCTAGCGGGTCGCGCCACCGCGCCCTGTCGATGGGGCGGTCAGCAAGGCCGAGCTCCTCGCCGTAGTACAGCGTCGGCGTGCCGCGCAGGGTGAGCAGCAAGACCGCGGCGTTGCGGACGTGTTGCTCGCCGATGCGGGTGGCCAGCCGCGGCCGGTCGTGGTTCTGCAGCACGTAGTTGGGCCACGCCCCCGGTGGGACGGCCGCCTCCTGCGCCTCGACCGCTGCGGCCAGCTCATGTGGCGTCCATGCCGCCTCGATCAGCGAGAAGTTGAACGGCAGGTGTATCCCGTCCAGGTCGGCTCCGAAGAACTCCGACCA
>WNGI01006781.1_pt1 | contig 11745 bp, 9 predicted proteins | sample 5400621 | NCBI WGS metagenome assembly WNGI01 (sample SAMN13153374, study PRJNA577476) | soil metagenome | isolation source: 20 cm soil or saprolite under Garry oak tree replicate 1 | place: USA:California | collected 2016-06-15
ACGCAGGCGAGTAAGGCGCAGCCTGCTGCCAAGCCGCGCCGGAGAGCCGTGCGGTGCGACGCGAGGGCAGGGGCAGCACCGTTGGCGATCACGGCGCCTGCACCTGCTTCGTCCCGCTCGCAGGGACGGTCGCCCCGCTTCCGCCGGTCGCTGCAATCTGGCTCGGCGGGGAGGGGGCCGAACCCGCCGCGGCAAGCGTGAAGATCGTCGCGTCGGGGTTCCGGTAGACGACCCTGAAGAGGGGCGAAGCCGCAACCACGGCCGAGAGGCGGGCCAGGGATCTCGGCCGTCCATAGCCCAGCTGGTCGACCTCTTCCTCCTCGCTGCGCTCGATGATCAGATATGAGCGCCTACTGCTCGAGTGCAACGCATCGCGTACGTCCTTCAGAAGCGGCCGCCAGTCGACGGTAACCGGGGCCCTGGCCGACCAGTGCGGCATCTCGATCACGGTCCGATAGTGGTGATCCGGATACTGCGTGTACTTCCACGGCAGATCCCCGGTGCCGGCCACGAGCAGCGACCCGGGCTTTGCGAGTGCGTAGAGACGCTCGACGCCCGTGGTCTCGCCCCGGGTGAAGTAGTCGATCCGCTCGTTGCCGTAACGCGCGAAGAGGAAGAGTCCGGCGAACACGAGCAGGACGCCGCCGACCGCTGCCGACTGGCGCCCGCGGAGCGGGATCTCGTCGTCGTCGCCGACGAGCGCTGCCGCCGCGAAGAACGCTGTGAACGGCAGGGCGAAGAACTCGACTCGGAGCAGCATCTCGCCGCCGTACGTCTGCAGCGGCAGAAGTGGCAGGGGCGCGAGCGCCAGTGCGACCCCGATTCGATAGCGACGGTCACGCCGCAGGAGGCGCGAAGCGCCGACGAGGGCCAGGCACCACATTGCGGCCCCGGCGACGATCGTCAAGTCGGCGATGATTCGGTGGTCGACGTCGCCGCTCACGCGGTTCGCCAGGTTCTCCGTGAAGATTGCGCCGAGCTGGCCCGCCTGGCTGAGCACCTGGGACAGGTGGCCGTTGAAGAACGTCATCGCTCCGGTCGCGTACCAGACGCCGAGCAACGTCGTCATCAGCGGCGGCAGCCATGCGAGCGACCGTGCCTCGATCAGCGGCGGCAGCCATGCGAGCGACCGTGCCTCGATGATCACGACTGCAGTCACACCGAAGAGCACCGCAACCGGCGTGAGCTGATGGGTCGGCACCAGTACCGCGAAGAGGAAGACGATGCACACAAGGAGCGCCCATCGCCGCGGCGGCGAATGCGCCGGCGCCTCGTCCATGGTGTCGCGCATCCCCGTAGTCGACTCCCGCGGCTGCGAGACGAAGTAGCGCACGAGGATCGCGATGACCACGAGGTAGAGGAAGTAGGAGAACCCCTGCGGCGAGAAGTAGTCCTGACCGATCCAGTTGCCGAGGTAGAAGAGCCAGATGCCCAGCCAGACGAGTCGCCGGCTGACCGTCAGCGAGCGCGAGGAGGTTGAAGTAGACCGGCGACCAGGCGGCGAGCGGCAGCGCGTTGTGGAGCCCGGCCGCTCTCGCGAGCACCGCCACGAGCACGAAGAAGCCAGGCCAGTTGAAGTACGCGTCGATGCGCGGGTTGATGTGGCCCGTGTCGAGGATCGCCTGCGCGATCCCGACGTGCCGCCAGGTGACGGCGAAGCGCGGCACAGACTCGAGAATCGGCGTCAGCCCGAAGAGCATGAGGACGAGAACCGCAACCAGCCCGAGGAGCACCCGGTCCCTCACCTGCCCGTGCCGCAGCGCGCCGACGAAGGTCACCGTGAGGATCGCGACCGCGATATAGAACGAGACGTGGAGCACCGAGACGAGACCCAGGCCGTTCATCCGCTCGAGCGCGACGTGCCGCAGGGAGAACGACCAGACGGCGAGCGAGCAGACAGCGCCCGCGGCTGCGGCGACGTTGCCAGGACCGCAGGCGAGAGCGGCTGCCCGGATCCCGGTGCTCGCGCGCGCCGCTGCGGAGGCCCCGCCCTCGGCAATCGCGTCGAACGTATGCCACCCGGTGTCGAGCGGTCGCCGCCAGACCGCCGCTGTGCGGGCGGCCGCCCACAATCCGGTCGCCGTCTGTACCGCGAGCCAGGCGTATGCCATGCCCACCAGGCCGCCGGCTACGGCTCCCGCCGCCGCTGCGCCGACCGACACGGCAGCGGAGACCCAGCTCACCGCGACCGCCTCCCCGAGCCGGCGGCGGGCGCGGCTGCCCGCGTAGTACGCCTGCACGAAGGTGATCGGCACGAATGCGAGCAGGAGGATCCGCAGCGGCGAGGCGCCGGTCGCGCCGTAGGCCGACCCGAGGAGCGAGAGCACGAAGTGAGCGAGCGAACCGATCAGGAGCGACGCGACAATCCCGACGAGCAGAGCGACGCGGACGGCTGCGCGCGTGGCCTCGGCGAGCTGCGCCGGGCGGTTCGACCCTTCGGCGAAGAGCGTGAGACCGGCCGAGATCGGCAACGTGTAGACGACCCACGCCATCATCCAGACCGCGTACCAGGTGGAGTTGGCCGCCGGCGTGAGCACCTGCGTGACGACGATCGGAAGCACGAGGCCCGGTGCTCGTTCGGCGAGCGTCAGCGCGTAGTTCGGCGTCCCGTGACGTAGGAGCAGCCGCCGAGTGCTGCGCTCGATGCGCGGCCGGAAGCGGTAGCCGGGGAGCATGCGGCGGACCTGGAAGATGCCGAGGCCGACGTTGACTGCCCCGGCCACGGCCCAAGGCGCGAAGATCGCCGCCGACCCGGCTTGGTGAAGAAAGGTCGGGAGCACGCCGATGCCGACCACGATTGCCGCGCCGAAGACGACCCCGCGCACGAGCACCTGGTCGCCGCGGCCGAGGGCGATCGAGAGCTGATCGAGCAGGATCGCGAGCGTCCCGAACACCGTCATCGCGACGAACGCGCATGCATACAGCGGATCCGAGGGGACGGTGTCGAGATGGCGCAGGCCCAGGGCGGCGATGACGAAGAAGACGCCGGCGGCGAAAGCGGCGGAGACGATGACGACCGTGCCGGAGGTATCGAGGAGCGCGGCCGGACGGTGGCGGAAATCGGGGTAGCACGTGATCACCGCCGAGCCGACTCCGCCGATCGCGAGCTGCGTGCAGAGCATCATCGCCGAGACGGCCGCCGCGGCGATGCCGACCTCGGGCCGTGAGAACTCGTGGGCCGCGACGAGCCAGAAGAGGAACCCGAAGCCCATCGTCAGCGTCTTGCCGGCCATGACCGCGAGCGCGTTCCAGGTGACGCTCAGCGGTTGCTTCGCGCCGGCGCGTTGTGACTCGACCGCGAGCTGGGTTGCCACCTCAGCCGGCCGCCAGCCGGCGCGCCATGCCGGCGTAGTTGAAGACCGTGAAGCAGACGTAATAGGGGATCCAGCGCGGTTCGAGCCGGAACGCGCTGAGGACGAGCCCGCGCAGGCCCGCGGCGAGCGGCAGCCCGAGGAGCGGGACCCCGCGAAGCCCGTACTTGCGGATCATCCGTCCGAGGCCCTCCCCGTCCGCGAGCCATTGCCCTTTCGCGACGGGGAAGGTGTCCCCGAAGCGGTGCTCGACGACGGTCGTCTTGGAGACGACGGCCTTTGCTCCCGCGCTGCGCAGGCGCCAGCGCAGCTCGATGTCCTCACCCGAGGAAAAGCGCGGGTCGAAGCCGATCTCGAGCAGCGTCTCGCGCTCGAGCACGGTCGCCACGAGGCCGAACCAGCGCTTGCTCCGGCCCGAGCGGTGATGGTGCGCGAGCGCCTGCCCCCAGTAGCCCGGCCCGGAAACGCTCTCGAGCCCGGCCTGAATGGCGTCGAAGCCGCCCGCGACGAGCTCGTCACGCAGACGCGCGAGCGAGCCGGGCCTCAGCACGACGTCCGCGTCAACGAGCGCGACGAAACGGCCGGAGGCGGCCCGGGCGCCCAGCATGCGGGCTGCCGGGAGGCCTCGTCCGCCGTCGCAAAGGATCGTTGCGCCGTGCCGGCGCGCAATCTCGAGCGTGCAGTCGGTCGAGTTTCCGTCGACGACGATGATCTCCCGCGGCGCCTCCGCTTCGATGGATGCGAGGCACTCGTCGAGCATCGCCTCCGCGTTCCGCGCCGGGACCACCACCGAGATGTCGTTCATGCCGATCCCCGGGAGCTCTGCAGGTGGCCCCGGCAGAAGCCCACACCGGCGGCCATGAGGCCGGCCACGATCGCGGCGGCGCGCGAGAAACCCGAACGGTCGCGGAGGGTCAGCGCCGCCAGCAACGCTGAGCCGAAGCCGCTCGTGAGGGCGCGCGCGGTGTACGAGCGCTCGGCCGCGAGGCCATCCCGGAAGCCGGCCGCTCGTACAACCATCGCCTTCGAGAGCCCCTCGCCGTAGCAGCGGGCGAGGAAGTAGCCCCACCGCGCGCGGCGCGCGGGGACTCGGTGATGCACGAGCGCGACCGGCTGGTAGACGAAGCGACCGCCCGGGCGAGCCCGCCCGACGCGCAGGCAGAACTCGGTCTCCTCGCAGCCGACCGGGTGCGTACCGACGCGGCCGATGCCGTGACGAAAGCCGCCGAACTCGGAGAAGAGCTCCCGGCGAAAGGACATGCTCGCCCCGATCAGGTTCCGGACGGCTGCGCGCTCGGGAGGCAGCCCCCGGTAGGTGCAGCCGACGACCCAGCCGAATTCGGCGGGGAACCAGGCAGGCCGCTCTTCCCAGATCGGCTCTATCGAGCCGCCGACTCCGAGCACATCCTCATCCCCGTACTCGCGCGCCAGAAGCCGGAGCCAATCGGGCGCAGCCACCGCGTCGTCGTCGAGAAACGCCACCACGTCGCCGCGGGCGAGCCTCAGACCGCTGTTGCGTGCGCCCGACAAGCCGCGGGCTTCGACGTTCGGGGTGACCACGACGTTCGGCAGCTCGGCGCGCGCCCGCACCAGGAGGGCAGGATCGTGGTCGACAACGACGATCGTCTCGAGCGATGGGTGCGACTGCAGGCCCACGCTCTCGACGGCCTCGAGCAACTCGTGCCAGCGGCCGCCGGTCCACGTGCAGATGACCACAGACACGGTCGGCGCTACGGTGGGCGGGCTGCGCGTGGCCACGCGCCCCGACGCCGCCTCGGTCCCCGCCGCGGGAGCGGTCACGACCCGGCGGGATCGCCTACTACTTCAAACGCCACCGAGCCCGTCCGTGCTGACCATCTCGATGTCTGCGCCGACCATCTCCACCTCCGCGACGATGTCGACCGTGCGCGGCCGACGCTCTCGCTCGCGCAGGATCGCGCGCAGGACCCGCAGCCCGTCACGCACCGGATGGAGGTTCGACTTTCCGTGGATCCGCAGGTGCTCGACGCTCGGCACCTCGGCCACGCGCAGCCCCGCCTTGGCCGCGCGCACATTGAGCACCGTCTCCACCTCGAAGCCCGTGCAATCGGGCGCGATCGCAGGCAACGCGCTGCGCCAGAAGGCGTTGTACCCGTAGCAGAGGTCGGTATAGGAGGTCTTGTAGAGCCGGTTGACGAGCCAGCAGAAGAGCAGGTTTCCGGCCCGGCGCAGCAGCGTGATGTCCTCGCTGCCACCCCCCGCCATGAACCTCGAGCCCTTCGCGTAGTCCGCTCCATCCACGAGGGCTGCGACGAAGCGCTCGATCTCGGCGCCGTCGGTCGAGCCGTCGGCGTCCATCATCACGATGACGTCGCCGGAGCAGGCCGCGAATCCGGCCCGCAGGGCGTCTCCCTTTCCGCGGCCCGGCTGGCCGACTATCCGGACGGTCGGATAGTGCTCACGGGCGACCGTCGACGTTCCGTCGATCGAGTGCCCGTCGACCAGGACGAGTTCGTACGTATCGGCCGGCAGCGTCGCGAGAACATGCGGCAGGTTCTCCGCCTCGTTCAGTGCCGGGATCACCACGCTGACCCTCGGCGACCGAATGTTCCGACGTGCAACTGCAGGCGCTCCGAGCCTGCCCATTCCCTCCCCCTTCAGCGGCGACGATGCGAGGTGGACCAAGCGTTCACAAGTGGGTAGTTACCCCGAATGTGGCGTTGCCCGTCCAGTCGTCGTCTTCTCCATCGACCGCAGAGGCGCGGTACGAGATCGCCCGGGCGCTCCGCCTCGAGTTCACTGCGGACGACGACCGGGCCGCCCGCTTCCTCGAGGACGCACTCGACCCATGGGGGACGGTGCCCGGCGCCGATCGGCCCGCCGACGTACGGATCGATGAGCTGACCGAGCGTCCACGCGCCGCGGAGCTGCAGAACCCGGCCGGCGACGGCCTCAGCACGGCGATCGACGAGCGCGGCGCCTACGTCCGCGCAGGTGAGCTCTGGTGCGCCGTCCCCCCGCCGGCACTCGAGGGCCCGTTCGCATTCGCGATGGAGCGTGGGTTCCCACTCGGCCGGGTCTTCGGGCCCTTCGTCCGGCCTGCTCTCCAGCTCGCCGCGGCCGGACACGGCGCTGTCGCGGTGCACGGAAGTGCGGTCGTCGCGGACGGGAGAGGCATCGTCGTCGCCGGCTGGTCCGAGGCCGGCAAGACCGAGACTGCACTCGCGCTCGTCGAGGAGGGCGCGTCTTTCCTTTCCGACAAGTGGACGCTGGTCCTCGGCGACGGGTCGCTTGCGTGCTTCCCGGTCCCGATCGGCGTCCGGCGCTGGCTCCTCCGCTACGCACCGGTTCTGCGACGGAGGCTTCCGCGCACCGCGCGGCTTCAGTTCGCCGCCGCGGCCGCGGGCGAGGCTGCGGCACGGGTCGCCGCCCCGCTGGCCCGCCGCGGCGGCGTCGCGGCGGCGACGCAGGCTGCCGTCGCCGAGCTCGCCGCGCTCGCGCAGCGAGCATCGCTGTCGCCCTCGCAGCTGAGCGCGGCGTACGGCCAGTCGCCGCCGACGAAGCGCGCACCCCTAGCCGCGCTCGTCCTGCTGACGACGGCGGCGGACGGCTTCCCCCGTGCCGGGCCGCGAGATGCGGCGTGGGCGGCGCGGCGGCTCGCCCGCTCGGCGTCGTACGAGCGCCGCGACTACTTCACCCTTGCCGACCGCGCCCGCTATGTGCGCGACGGTGACGGCGGTGCGGACATCGCCCATCTGATCGAGGACCGGGAGAAGCGACAGCTCGCATCCGTCCTCTCCTCTGCGCGGGTCATCGAAGTGCAGACACCGTTTCCAACCGATCCGCGGCGCATCGTCGAGGCGGTCCGGCCGTTTCTGTGACGGACCCTGCTCACCGCGAGGCCTTCGCCTTCCTCGACCGCCTACGCCTCGAGGTGCGCGGAGACAGGCGGGCGCTGGCGCATTTTCGCGCCGAGTACAGCAGAGCGCGCGCCGACCCGGGCGCGGAGGCGGACCTCGTCGTCTCGTTCGGCCGGACGCCTCCGGGCTCGCGCGCTTTCGAGGCCGGCTACCGCAGCCTGCGTTGGCGGGTGGCGCTCGACCCGCTCGGCAACGCTCCGCTGCGCGCGACGATCGACCTGAGCGGCGCGCCGAGGAGGTTCGGGCTCTCGCTCCTCCAGGGCTATGTCGTCGAGCCGCTCCTCGGCCTGCTCGCGCCCGCCGCGGAGCACGTCCTCCTGCCGTCGGCGGCTGTCACGTCGGAGGGCGGGGCGCTGCTTCTGCTGGGCCGGTCACGAAGCGGTAAGAGCTCGCTCGTCGCGCGCACCGCCATTGCCGGGACCGGCGTGCTCGGAGACGATCACGTCCTCGTCGGCGCGGCCGGCTGTCGCGCCTTCCCGCGGCGGCTCCGGCTCTATCCCGACGTCGCGGAGACGGCGCCGGCGGCGCGCGCAGCGTTGCCGGCCCGGACGCGTGCACTACTTCGCGGTCTCGGTTTCGTTCGGACAGCCACCCGCGGTGCGGTGGCTCCACCCGTCCGCGTCCCCGTGGAGACGCTCGGAACGGTAATTCCCGACCCGCTCCCGCTTGTGCGGGTCGTCGTTCTCGAACGAAGCGCGGTGCCGCGGCTCGTCGTCGAAGAGCTCTCACTCGACGAGCTCGTCGCTGCCGCGAACGGCATCCTCCGCGAGCAGCGTCGCGCCCTCGACCAGGTGGAGGACCCGCGCTGGCGCGAGCACCTCGACCACGTCCTGGCAGAAGAGGAATCCCTCCTGCGAAAGGCGTTCGCGCAGGCAATGGCCGTGGCGCGCCTCATCGTGCCCACCCACCTGCCCGCGGGTGAGTCGGTCGCGGCGATCGCGGCCGACCTCGCCGTCGGCGTCTGAGGAATCAGTCGGCGATCTTCGTGAGCATCCGGGACGCCCACCTACGGAGGCCGGTACGACCTTTTTCGGGCGCGCCGTTGGGGGACGGACCGAACCGCGACCTATGCTTCTTGACGGCCGCCACGACCGAGTTCGCCCATTCGTCGAAGTCCGACCGCGCACCGAGGCGCTCCTTGCTCACTAATCCCCCAGTTTCGACGCGGCCAGTGTACCCGTGTGCTCTGATGGCGGTTCTCCTATTGCTCGCGGCCGCTCCTGCGGCCGCGGCGCCGCTTTCCCCGGCGCGCGTCGGCGGTCGTACCTTCTACGTCGACTCGCGGGCCGGCAACGACGCCCGCTCGGGCCGGAGCCCGGGCGAAGCTTGGCGGTCGCTCGCCCGGGCGGCGAGCGCCCGGCTGCGCGGCGGCGATCGACTCCTGCTTCGCCGCGGCGGCTCTTGGCCGACTGAGCTCCGTCTTCCCTCCACCGGTACCGGCTCTCGCGCCGTCGTCGTCGGCGCTTACGACAACGGGCCGCCGCCGCTGATCCACTCCGGTGAGACGTGTGTCCGCATCACAGGCTCGTTCGTCCGCCTCACCGGCATCGCCGTGCGCCATTGCACGTGGGCGGGCGTGTCGATCGTCGGCAGCTTCGTCCGCGTGGATCATGTGTGGGTCCGCGGGGCTGCCGCCGGGATCGAGGTCACTCCCGGAAGTCGCGGGGACGAGATCGTCCACAACGAGCTGATCGACAACAACCGCATGTCCGTGCTGACGCGATCGCCGAGGAACGACGACTCCGGCGCGTTCGGCATCCTCCTCCGCGGCAAGGGGACGCTCGTCGCCTCCAACCGCATCGAAGGTTCCGACGCCTTCTCCTACGACTACGGGCGTGACGGCTCGGCCGTGGAGGTCTACGGAGGCCGGGACAACACGATCGTGCGAAACGTCGCCGTGGACGACCACGGGTTCACGGAGCTCGGCAACCCGCAGAGCACCGGGAACACGTACGCCTACAACCTGTTCGTCTCGAACAGGGCGCGGGCAACCTTCCTGGTCACCCGCGGTGCGCAGGACTCACTCGGACCGGTGCGGCACACGCGCGTCTACAACACGACAGCCGTGCTGACGGTCAAGGGCAGCAAGGGCGTCGTCTGCTACGACGGCTGCGGCCGAGACATCCTCCGGCTCCGGAACGACGTGGTGGTGGTCGCCGGCGGTGACGCGCTCGAAGCGGACGCGCCCTTCGACGAGGCGCATGACGTCTTCTCCGGTGGCGTCGCCGGCGTACGCCTCGGCCCGGGCTCGATCGTTGCCGACCCGCGCTTCCGGAACCAGCGCAGAGGCAACTTCCGCCTGCTGCCGTCGAGCCCGGCGGTCGACCGCGGCGTCCCGCTCGGCTTCTTGCGCGACCTCGTAGGGACGCGCGTCCCGCGTGCGGCTCCGGACGCCGGCTGCTACGAGCTTCGCCACGCGCGCTGAGCGAGCTCGAAAAGCGCGGGCCTCGCCGGAGGCCGTCGATTCTGGGTACTTACCTAGTAGGGAGTGGGGAAGCTGACACTGAAGAGCGTCGCCTTGATCGCTGCTGCAGTGCTCGCGGCCGTCGGGCTGCTCGGCGCGCTGCCGTCGGCGCTGGCGGCGAGTGGTCCTCCCGTCAACACCTCCTCGCCCACGATCTCCGGAACTGCGATCCAGGGGCAGACACTGACGGCCAACAGGGGGAGTTGGTCGCACAGACCGACGAGCTACGCATACCAGTGGCAGCAGTGCAACGCGAGCGGCGGCTCGTGCGCCTCGCTCGCCGGCGCCACGGCCACGAGCTACACCCTGACCGGCGGCGACGTAGGCTCGAGGGTGCGCGTCGTGGTCACGGCGAGCAACAGCAGCGGTAGCGGGACGGCGAACTCTGCCGTGACGGCCGTCGTGCAGGGGCCGGCGACGCCGCCGGCGAACACTGCTCCTCCAACGATCAGCGGCACGGCACAGGACGGCCAGATCCTGACGGCGAGTCCCGGCACCTGGACCGGAACGCAGCCGATCACCTACACCTACCAGTGGCAGCGCTGCGACTCGAACGGCGCGAACTGCAACCCGATCGCCGGCGCGACCAGCACGACGTACACGGTCGTGAGTGCCGACTTCGGCGGGACGATCACCGTCGTCGTCCAGGCGTCGAACGCCGCCGGCAACGCGAGCGCGCCCTCTTCCCACACCGCGATCGTCCAGGCGGTTCCGCCCGCGGTGGCGACGGAGCCGACCGTGTCGGGACTGGCGCAGGAAGGCCAGACGCTGACCGCCGCACCCGGCGCCTGGACGGGCACCACGCCGATCACCTACGCCTACCAGTGGGAGAGCTGCGAGCCGAGCGGGAACGACTGCAGCCCGATCGCGGGCGCGACCGCGACGATCTACGGAGTGACGACGACGGACGTCGGTACGACTCTTCGCGTGCTCGTCACCGCGACCAACACCGCCGGGAGCACGCGCGACTTCTCCGCCGCCACGGCGGCGGTGCAGCCCGCAAACGCGCCGCCGACGTACACCTCACCTCCGACGATCTCCGGCACCGCGCAGGTGGGTCAGCAGCTGACCGCGGACCCCGGCTCGTGGACCGGGACGCAGCCGATCACCTACACCTACCAGTGGCAGCGCTGCGACTCGAACGGCGCCAGCTGCAGCCCGATCGCCGGGGCGACCTCCACGGGGTACACCGCCAAGCTGGCGGACGCCGACAGCACGCTCATCGTCGCGGTCACCGCAACCAATGTGCCGGGCAGCATGACCGCACCGTCTGCACCGACTGCGCCGGTGCAGAGCGCGCCTTCGTCGACCATCTTCAGCGACGGCTTCGAATCCGGCGACTTCTCCTCATGGAGCACTGTCACGACCGCCGGCGACGGCACCGCGACCGTGCAGAGCGCGATCGTCCGCACGGGCACGTACGCGGCCCAGCTCACCGAGAGCGCGAATTCCGGCTCGAAGTCGTACGTCCGGAAGACCTTCTCCGCAGTGCAGGACCTCACCGCGACCGGAGACTTCGAGCTCCTGCAGGCGGGAGGGACCAGCAGCGGCAACGTCCCCTTCTTCCGTTTTCTCGATCCCAGCGGCACGCGACTCGTCAGCCTGTACCGGCAGAACGGGTCGAGCAACCAGATCTTCGTCAACTACGGCGGGACCTACTACCTGACCAGCGGAAGGCTCGCCTTGAACACGTGGGCGACCTTCTCGGTGCACCTGACAACGAATGGCGCCGCCAGCACCGTCGCGATCAGCCTCAACGGGACGCAGATCTACCAGACGACGACCGCGAGCCTCGGTACCGCGGGCATCGCGACGCTCCAGATCGGGAACGACACCGCAGCGCAGGTGTTCGGGCTCGTCGCGGACAACATCTCGGTGCAGGGCGCTTCGGTCCCGGTGCCGCCGTCGAACACGTCACCGCCCACGATCGCCGGCACGGCTCAGGAGGGCCAGACGCTCACCGCGGGCTTGGGTACCTGGAGCGGGACGCAGCCGATTAACTACGCCTACCAGTGGCAGCGCTGCCAGTCGAGCGGCGCCAACTGCGCCCCGATCGCCGGCGCGACGGCGA
>WNGI01005137.1_pt1 | contig 11744 bp, 6 predicted proteins | sample 5400621 | NCBI WGS metagenome assembly WNGI01 (sample SAMN13153374, study PRJNA577476) | soil metagenome | isolation source: 20 cm soil or saprolite under Garry oak tree replicate 1 | place: USA:California | collected 2016-06-15
CCCCTTCCCCTTCCGCCTCCCCCTTAGTGGGGATTCGTCGCCCAGATCGTCGACTCCGTGATAAACCCGCGATCCTCCAACTCGAGCATCCCCACAATCAGCTCAGCGATGTCAGGCGCATGAAGCTTTGACGGATTATCCTGTCTTTCCTTCGCGCGCGTCGTCGTACCGAAATCGGTGAGGACTTCGCTCGGGTTCACCTGCATCACGCGGATGTTGTGTTGCCGCAGCTCGGCGCGCCAACACTCCGTCATCCCGTGCAGCGCGGATTTGCTCGCACAGTAGGCAGTCCCGTTGGCAAATCCGCGCTGGCCGGCCGTCGATGAGATGTTGACGATGTTGCCGTACTTCCGACCGACGAAATGCTTCGCCGATTCACGCGCCACCATCATCGCGCCGAGCACGTTCGTCCGCCACACCCTGAAGAACTCGTCGCTCGTCAGATCGATGAGAGGGCTGAACGATCCGAAGCCGGCGTTGTTGATCAGCACGTTGTAGTCGTCGAATTCCTTGATGACGGCGTCGATCATCCGCAGCACATCGTCTTCTTTACTGACGTCCGCCACGATTGGAAACGCGCCCAGCATCTTCGCCGACGCTTCGAGCTCCTCCTTGTGTCGCGCGCAGATGGCCACCCGCGCGCCACGCTCACGCAACACCCGCGCGGTCTCGAATCCAATTCCACAGCTGGCGCCGGTCACCAGCGCTGCCGCGTTTTTCAGGTCCATTGCTTCTCCCGCGCGCCTAGTGTCTCGCGGACCAGTTCGGCAAAGTCCGCCACATCTTCCTCGGTGGTGTCGAAGGACGTGATCAATCGCACCTCCGACGTCTTCTCGTTCCAGACATGGAACGGCCACACCGCCTGGATCCTGGGAATCACCGCCGCCGGCATCGTCGCGAAAACCTCGTTCGCCTGCACCTGTTGGGTGAGGTGGATTCCGTTGATGGCCGCGAGCTCCCTGGCCAGCAGCTGCGCCATTCCGTTTGAGTGCACCGCGCTCCTCTTCCAGAGGTCGTTGCTAAGCAGAGCATTGAACTGCGCCGCGATGAATCTCATCTTCGACGAAAGCTGCATCCCCTGCATGCGCTTGAACTCGAAATCGTCGGCGAGCACCTGCTTGAAGAACACCACGGCTTCTCCGGCGACGAGCCCGTTCTTGGTTCCCCCGAACGACAGCGCGTCGACGCCGGCGCCACTGGTGATCGCCCTCGGCGGCACGTCGAGGAAAGCGGCGGCGTTGAAGATTCGCGCGCCATCCATGTGCAGCAGCAACGAGTGCCGATGCGCGAAATCCGCGATGACGCGGATCTCCTCGGGCGTATAGACTGTCCCGTATTCCGTCGCCTGGGTGATCGAGATCGCCCGCGGCTGGACGTGATGCTCGTTGCCGATGTCGTGGAGGTGATCCCGTATTCCCTGAACCGTGATTTTACCGGTGGGGGACGGCACCGTTAGCAGCTTGCACCCGACGTGTTTCTCCGCCGCCGCACACTCCGACGTGTACACGTGCGCCGTCTCGGCGCAGATCACCGCCTGGTGTGACTGCACCATGCTGTGCAGACAGAGCACGTTGGCAGCCGTTCCACTGAACACGAGGAAGACTTCGGCGTCCTCGCCGATCAGGGCGCGAATTCGCTCCTCGGCCTCGCGGGTGTACGGGTCGTCGCCGTAAGACGGAACGTGGCCGACGTTTGCGGCCGACATTGCCGCCAGCACTTCGGGATGGACTCCCGCCCAATTGTCGCTGGCGAACGCACGTCCGGGCTTTTTATCTTGCCGCATCAGCCTAGGATAACTGCGGGAGGCGGGACGCGGAACTGCAGAACTGAAGACGACCGGCGGGGAGCAGGGAGCGAAACGGCTCGGAGCTGCGAGCTTTTCTACTGAAGAAGACCGCCTGGGGGCTTCGGGCGGAGCGGCTCGGAGCTTCGAGCCGGCTCGCAGCCGTCGGCTGCTCCGCTCACCGCTCCCAGCAGGTAGTCTTCAGTTGCAGTTACGGTCCCTCTTCTAGTGAAAATCTCTGCTTGCGTGAACCAGCTGCCTCACCTTCAGCTCGCTGAACTTCCTGCCGATGACGTTCCGCACGCCATCGTCACGCTCGAACTTCCCTTCCACCATCACGAAGGTCGAGAACCTGACCACCTCGGAATATTCCTCGACTATCTTCTTGGAGACGATCACGTTGATGAACCCGTGCTCGTCTTCCATCAGCAGAAAGACAGTTCCCTTCGCGCTCTGTGGCTGCTGGCGGATCGTCACCAGACCCGCCGTCGTGATCCACTCTCCGCCTTTGAGCTTCTCCAGCTGCTTCGAGTCGAGCACTCCGGCGTGGCGCAGTTTCTCGCGCAGATGCTCCATCGGATGGCCACTGACGCTGATGCCGACCGAGAAATAGTCGAGGAAGATCAGCTCGTCCCGTGAGAGAGGACGCGGGTCGTACGACGTCTCGCGCGCCGGAGCGAGCGGCAGCGTATCACCAACAGAGCGGATCGCCACCCACGCCGCGCGGCGCCGATCCGGCTCCCAGCAGCCGAAAGCTCCCGCGCGCGCAAGCTGCAATGCATCGGCACGCTGCAGCTTCGCTCTTTGTATAACATCGTCGATAGACGAGAATCGATCCCAGCCTCTCGCCGTCTTGAGCGCCTCCAGAGATTTCTCACCCAATCCGCGGATGTGCCGCCAGCCGATGCGCAGCGCGGGACGGTCGGGATTCTCGGTCGGTTCGGTGGTGCACTCCCAATCGCCATCGCGCATGCACGGCGGCAGCACATGTAAACCGTGGCGGCGAGCATCGTGAATCAGAGTCGATGGCGGATAGAATCCCATCGGATACGAGTTGAGCAGTCCGGCATAGAACTCCGCCGTGTAGTGCGCCTTGAGATATCCGGTAGCGTAGGCAATCAGCGCGAAGCTCCAGGCGTGCGATTCCGGAAATCCATAATTCGCGAAGCTCTTGAGATCCTCAGCGATCTGAGCCGCGACACCTTCCTTGACTCCCCGCTCTACCATGCGTGATCTGAGCTGCTCGAGCACTCGATGTAACTTTTCAACTTTACGGATATGTCCCATAGTTCGGCGCAGCTCGTCCGCTTGAGCCGCCGAGTAGCCACCGAGCTTCATGGCGATCGCCATCGCCTGCTCCTGGAAGATCGGGATGCCCTGGGTGCGCTTGAGAATCGGCTCCAGATCGGGATGCAGATACGTCACCGGCTCGAGCCCACGTCGCCGCGCTGTGTATGGATGGACGAAGTTCGCCTGGATCGGACCGGGCCGAATCAACGCGACCTGTACGACGATGTCGTACAATCGCTCTGGTTTGGTGTGTAGCACCGACGCGATCTGCGCCCGGCTCTCGATCTGGAACGTGCCGATCGTCTCACCGGTGGCGATGAGATTGTAGGTCGCCTCGTCATCCGACGGCAGCTTGTACATCTCGGGCCGCGTGCCGGTGCGTACTTCGATCATGTCGAAGGCGCGTCTCACCAGCGACAGCGCGCCCAACCCAAGGAAATCGAACTTTGGAATTCCAACCGCGTCGAGATCGTCCTTGTCGAACTGGATGATGGTGCGGCCCATCGTTGTGTGCTCGACCGGCAAATAATCGCCGAGCAGAGCAGACGACAAAACGAATCCGCCGACGTGCGTCGAGCGCAGCCGCGGCACTCCCTCGAACGCAGCCATCGCCGCTAGTGTCGCCCGGCCACGTGGATTGTCGAAATCGATCCCCAGCTTCGGCGCCAGCTCCTCGCCGACGTACTTCGCGCCCTCGGCCGGATCACTCCAGTGAATTCGCTTGGAGATGTTGTCCGCCATCTCCACCGGGTAGCCGAAGGCGCGCATCGAATCGCGAATCGCGTTCGGGCCCCGGTACATCTGGGTGACGCAAGTGATCGCCGCCTGAGCGCGATTGTACTTCTCGTAGACGTAGTCGAGGACTTCCTCGCGCCGATCGTGCTCGATGTCAACATCGATGTCGGGCGCCTCGGTCTGGCCATCGACGCGGATCTCCGACAGAAATCGCTCGAACAAGAGGCCGTGTCGCACCGGATCTACCGCGGTGATCGCCAGGCAGTACGCCACCGCCGAGTTCGCCGCGCTGCCTCGACCCTGGCAGAGGATTCCCTTCCCCTTGGCGAAGTGCACCGCGTCCCACATCACCAAAAAGAATCCGGCAAACCCGAGATTCCCGATGACTCTCAGCTCGTGATTCAGCTGGTCGGTTTGCTTCTCGTCGACCTCGCCCCATCGCTCGCGAGCACCTTCGAAAACTTTCTCGCACAGGAAAGTGTCATCGTTGTAGCCAGTGGGAACTGGAAATCGCGGCAGCGGCGGTCGAACCCAGGAGAGATTGAAATCGCATTCAGCTGCAATTCGCTCGCTCTCGATCAGTCCTGCCTCCCGACCTTTCCAGCGCTCCGCCATCTCCTCCGGAGATGCGAGGCGCCACTCGCCATTCGGATGCAGCAGTCCACGCGCGCACGCATCGTCTATCGTCGTGTCGTAACGAAGCGCGGTCAGTACGTCATGAACCAGGCGGCTGCCATTGTCGATGTAGCGCGGCTCGTGGCAGATCACCCACGGCACTCGATGTCGCTCTGCCAGCTCGATCAGCGCCGATGCGAGCGCCGCCTCATTGCCGCTGGTGTGGTGCAACTGGACTTCGATGGCGAGCCTGTCGCCGAATACTTCCCGCCACTGGCAGAGAACACGCTCAGCCCCCTTGGCATCATCGTCGCGGAGACAGGATGCGACCGGCCCCGAAGCAGGACCGGTCAACACCTGCACTCCCTCACTCCGCTCCGCTACCTGCTGCCAGGAGATGCGCGGGCGCCCCCGCGTCTTTTTTCCATCTCCCTTCTTCCACCTCGATAGCTCGCCAACCCGCGATCGGGTGACGAGAGATGCGACGTTGTTGAACCCCTGCTTGCTTCTCGCCAGAAAGGCGACGGGACAGCCATCGACGTTGAGCTCGGCGCCGACGATCGGTCTCACGTTCTGCCGTCGCGCTTCCAGTCCGAATCGAACAATTCCACCCAGATCGGCGGTATCAGTGATGCCGATGGCGCTGTAGCCGAGTGCTGCAGCGCGGGCGACGAGTGCTTCGGGCGATGAGCCTCCGTCACCAAAAGAGAAAGCCGTATGGGCTCTGAGCTCGACGAATCCCATGAGCTCAGTTTATACCCGAACATATCCCGAAGCAAGAGGGAAAATCGAGGAGATGGGAGCAATCTCACCAACGCAAGCGTAGATCGTCTAAAGCAGCAGTGGCCGTGAAAAACAAACGCGCCGGCGGCGTCGAGTGACTAAAATTCATCGTCAAACAGCAGGGCCCGGATCCAAATGGCAACGCGAGTCAAACCAACCAGCAATCCTCAGCCAATAATGGCAACGCGAGTTTCCTCGACCCCTCAAGAGGGTAACGAGTATCGGCCCTCGTACATCCCCGCCACGATCGCGGCCGCGCTCGTATTCATTCTCTACCTCATCACGCTTGCGCCTTCGGTCGCGATGTGGGATACGGGTGAGTACATGGCCGCAGTCAAGGTGCTCGGCATTCCGCACCCGCCGGGTAATCCTTTCTTCGTGTTGCTCGGACATGCATTCGCGTCGCTGCCGATTCCGGTTTCGTATGCCGCCAAAATCAACATCATGGCGGCGCTGGCCAGCGCTCTGTCTGCCGGTCTCTGGTTCCTCATCACCGAGAGAATCGTGGCTCGCTGGGTCGTGGAGAAATGGCAACGGCTGGTGATCGCATCGCTGGCGACGCTGATCGGCGCCACCGCGTTCACTGTATGGAATCAGTCCGTCGTGAACGAGAAGGTTTACACGATCTCGCTGCTGTTCTTCACAATCGCGTCGTGGCTCATCATCGAGTGGCTCGAGGAGCCTGATTCGCCCCGCGCCGATCGCCTCATCATACTCGTCTGCTTCCTGCTCGGACTCGGCTACTCGAACCATCCTGCCGGATTCCTGCCGCTGCCGGCCGCCGGTCTGGCGCTTCTCACTACTCGCTGGCGAACGCTGCTTCGCTGGAAGCTCGTTCTCGCCGGCATCGGCGCGCTGATTCTCGGACTGACGCCGTTCATCTACGAGCCAGTTCGCGCGGCGTACTTCCCACCAATGAACGAAGGCGCTCCGACGGCGTGTGAGACGAAGCTCGAGGCGAGCTGCACCTTCTCGAAGCTCACCGAGCAGCGACTGATGGCCAACATCAACCGCGAGCAGTACGGGCAGAAGGTCGAGCGCGGAGCGCCTTACTCGGCGCAAGTGGGAATGTGGTGGCTGTACTTCAAGTGGCAGTGGATCCGCGATTCGCACCAGGTGATGCCGGGACTCCAGTTCGTGATGGCGGTCCTCTTCCTCGGGCTTGGGCTGCTGGGCGGATATGTCCACTGGCAACGAGACCGACGAACGTTCTGGTATTTCGGGCCGCTGATGTTCACGATGACGCTGGTGCTCATCTACTATCTCAATTTCAAGTACGGCTGGTCGCAGGACCCGGACTTGGGTGATTCGGTTCTGCGCGAGGTTCGCGATCGAGACTACTTCTACATCTGGAGCTTCTCCGCCTGGGGCGTCTGGGCGGCAATCGGTCTTGGTTTCCTGTGGGAGCAGCTCGCGCTCGTCCTCGGCGGGCAGGATCGGGCGGCGGCAAAGGCATCGACGAAGAGTCAGCCGGTCGCCGCCGGATGGCCATCGCGTCGCGGCATGATGCTGGCGGCGCCGATTCTCCTGATAGCGCTGATTCCGCTCGTCGCCAACTGGAAGTATGCATCGCGCGCGAATAACTACTTCACCCAGCAATGGGCCCGCGATTACCTCAACTCCCTCGAGCCCTACTCGATCGTCATCACCAACGGCGATAACGACACATTCCCTCTCTGGTACGCGCAGGAAGTCGAGGGAGTCCGGCGCGACGTGACGGTTGCCGTTACGACTTATCTCGACACCGACTGGTTCGTCCGGCAGATGATCCGCCGGCCGGTCGAGACGTACGATGCCGCCAAGGGACCGGCGATCTATCGCAACAAGGAATGGAAGAAGCCGTCCGGTCCGCCACTCAAGATGACGTTCGCGGAAGCTGACGCGATTCCGGAGTACATCCAGATCACCCAGCCACAAATCTTCCGACAGGGAAACCTCACGCTCAACATCGAGCCTGGATATCTGGTGCGGGACCAACTCGTGTTCCTGCGATTGATCAAGGACGCCTTCCCGGAGCGGCCTATCTACCTCTCCACCGGCGGCATGCGTGGGCTGGGACTGGAGCCGTACCTCCTGTCGCAAGGTTTCGTGCAGAAGCTCACCGATCATCCGATTCCGGATACGGCCGAAACGCCACACATCCTCGGGCTGAACCTCGATTTGCAGCGGACCAAGGCGCTATGGGACACGGTGTACCACGCCCCCGAAGCGCTCATCAAGGAAGGTGACTGGATCGATCGGGCTTCGTTCGGAATTCCATACACTTACGCCTTTACCGGCGCAGTCCTGAACGAGGCGTTGAAGGCGCGCGGAGACACGACGGCTGCAAACGCGATCATGACCCGCGTCAAGGCAATCGTGAAGGCGGCTCGGATCGAGAACTTCCCCGGAGCCTGAGCCGCTTCAGGAGTTATTGGCTCGACACCAGGCCGAATCTGTTCCAGACATCGAGCATCCGATTCCTTGCTGTCGTCGAGTCCTCGGGCAGCAGGAATCGGTGATTGATCAGCGTCGAAATCCCTTCGTCGACTCGCTGCAGGAATTTTGCCTGATCTCCGTAAAGCGCTTCGACGCTCGGACGTGAGTCTCCGCTCGCCTTGCGCTCGGCTTCCGTCTTTGGCAACGGGATGAACGTTCCGCGAAAGCTCACGAGGTATTCGGTTCCCGACGGCATTCCGGTGCGAAGCTGCCACGGATAATACGTCGCGAGCGGAGCGAGAATCTCGACGCTCCGAATTCCGCCCAGCTCATTGCCGATGGAATCGACCCGTGACACGAAGACCGGATACGGCGTGCCGAGTATCGGCGGCTCGTGATCGATGATGCCCTGACTCCAGCGCGGACCAAAATTCATGCGATAGGGCTGATTTGGAATTCGCGCCACCGGAACGTCCGGGATCTTTGGAAACTGGAGATTCGCCGCGGAGACGAGATTGCCCCGCGAAAAAGTTGGATAAATCGGGGTCGGGGGCTCCTTCTTCAGCGTCACCCAGTCGATGAGTGACGACATCAGCGCTCTCAGCGCCAAACGCTGATCGAGCGGATCTCCCCGATACGCATTGCTGGTTCCGATCTTCGCCGAATCAGCCAATGGCCAGCCTGCGGGGCCCGAGTGCTGCGCCGACGAGATCACATACCGCCGCTCATTGGCGAGAAAACCGACGTCCTGCTTTCCATCCAGTGTGGTATGCGTCAGCGACGCTGCGCGTCCCCAATACTCGTGACCGCCGTCGACGTAGAAAATCTTGGTGTCGTTGGTGCCGCGCATGTTGTCGCGCAGCCCGAGGCTCTGTCGCGTGACAGGATCGCGCGTTGGCACGCTGGTGAACGGAAAGACGTCGGTGGGATAAAAGAACGTCGAGTACGGTTGCGCATCGCGTGATGGTTGCGCGAAGCGATGGTTGAAGCTGCCGCGGCCAGCACCGGCCGTGTGCACGAAGAAGCCATCGAAGGCAGCGCGGCCGCGCTCGTCGGCATTGAAACCCTGATACAGATAATGGCGAATGAATCGCCCGGTCTGTGAAACGCCGTAGCCGATTCCGTAGCGGACGTGAGCCACCGCGCCCGAGTCGTATTTGAGGTACGACATCATGTCGCGCACCGCGGCCAATCCGGTGCCGACGGCAACCGGATCCTTGGCGCGATAAACGACTTCGTAGATCTTGCCCGAAGTGAATCCTTTGGCCAAGTACACCGAGCGCGGATCCGGAACCACCGTCGTGCCGTTCAAGTGAGCGAACAGCCACTCGCTCCGTGGAACGACGGTGCGCGGTCCGGTAGGACTATCGCGCACCGTCAGTACGTTGATGCGATCGTTCGAATTGGCGACAGGATATGCCACAGCGCCGGCGAGGCTGTGGCCGAGAGGAATCGTATTCGTCGGAGCATCGATGGTGATATCGCTGCGGACGAGTCCGGTGATTGGCCGGGCTGCCGAGCCGACGCGTGGCGCCTCGAAGTGCAGCGAGTTCGGCCCGGGCGGCACATCCCATTGCCACCCGAGCGCGACGATGGTGGCGCCGCGTTTCATTAGCAGCGCGTCGCCATAGTAGTCCGCCGAGAGAGCGGTCGCGCCCTGGTTGCGTCCAAGGTTGAAGACGAACGTCGTCATTCCGCCGCGATTGACGATGTCGATCACCGCCAGGTCCGCCGACTGCGCCGAATCCTTCGGGCGGAGCATGATGAACTCACTCACCGCGCTGACTTCTCCATTCGGATTGCGGGCGGCGAGGCCGAGATCGACGATTTGCTTGTTGGCGGGGTTGTGCGGATCGAACGCGAAATAAACGCGCCCGATCAATCGTTCGTAGGTATGGCCGCCGAATGTGCCGGTGATATCCGCGCGCGAGAGGATCTCGACTCTGACGACGCGGGCCGATGCGACATTTGCGCGCACGCAGAGCGATCCGACGCCGAGCACCAACGAATAGATCAGAGTCCGTAAAGTGGATCGGGTTTTCATCGAGCGGAGCGAGGTTGGGTCCGAGTACGCCACTGAGGACACTAAAACTGCAACAGAACGGGTGCGAGGTGTGAGAAGCTAAGGTCTCAGCTACGAGTTCACTACGTCGGGACGGCACTACTCGCCTCCCGCCTCCCGCTTCCCGCTTCCCGCTTAATCCCACCACCCATGGATGTACCACGCATCATCCCGCGCATCCCGGTACAGCCACACCATCATCCCATCATCGGTAACGCACCGGAAATACTCCCGCGCGTAAGGCTCGGTCCACTGGCCTCCTGAAACCCGATCCGGTCCGGCTGCCGACACCAGCGTCAGCCACTCCTTGTCGCGGAACTGCACCGGCATCAGGTGATCGCGGCGGCGCCTGGTCGTCACGGCGATGCGGCGCGGCTCGGGCAGCAGCTGCAGCGTGAGACGCGGAGCGGCGGTCGCCTTCACCACTCGCTCTCGCAATTGAATTCTCGCCGAAGCCTGCGCCGGCTCCTGACTGACCCACTCCGTGCGAAGGTCGATCAACGGATGCTGGGTGTTGCGCGGCGTAACTACCACCGATCCCTGATCATCCAGCAGCTGCGCGATCGTCTCCTCCGCCGCGCGCGCCGTCGCAAAACCACGATCGAAAATGTCCCCCTGCCGCTCGACCTCGCCCGTCACAGCCTCGACGCGCATCGTGATACCGACGACGCCGTCAGGCAGAGTGATCCTTTCCAGGTGCGTCCGTATCAATCGCATCCACGCCTTGTGGCTCGCCGTCGATCGCGCCGGACGGACCAGATACTCGAACGTCTCCTGATTGGCGAGAGAGAAACTCATCGTCATCTCGCGCGCGCACTGCCCGCGCGACGTGAGCTCCGTGGTAATGTTTCCGACGAGGGCGTTGATGATGAAGACGAGACGCTCCGGATCCTTGAGCGTGTAGTCCACCCAGTCGAGCGAAGCCGACGGCAGCGAGCGCGGGACGCTGGTGAAGATGCGACGCGGATCGTCAGCCCTCGACAGCCGCCACAGACGCGCGCCCTCGGCGCCGAAACGAACTTCGACCGACTCGAGATCGAGCCTGGCCAGATCCGCGCAACACTCGACGCCGATGCCATCGAGCAGCGACGAGAGAGCAAGCGATGGCTCGAGAACGCCAATGGGAAAACGAGCGAGATAATCGCGCTCGGCACCGACGGGAACGTTGATGATGCCTCCCCTTCCATGAAGCGCGGCGACTTCCGAGCAGATGGAGACGATGGAAATGGCAGCTCGCACTTTCTCCACTCCATTCTCGTGATAGACCCTGACGAGATCCCTCGCCAAAGACTCGGCGTTCAGTCCTCTGGCATCAGCCCAGACGATTCCTTTCGATCCGATCATCACCCGCGGAGCTACCGTGAGAAGCGGAGCGACGAGCTGCTGCAACAGCTCACTCTCTGATGGGACTTCGTCGGTGCGAAGGAGGGCGGGAGGCGGGACGGCGGACGGAGTCCAGAGGGAGATGAAGCTCATTTTTTTTTTGCGAAGCGGGCCCAACAATATACCGAAGATACCCCGAAAAAACTGAACTGCAACTTACGACTACCAGCTAGGGGCAGTGGGCGGAGCGGCTCGGAGCTTCGAGCTCAAGCAAAACGCTTTCAAGATTTTGCCCGAGGCCCCCAGCCGCTCCGCCCGACGCCCCTAGCCGGTAGTCGTAAGTTGTCTTCTTTCGTAGATCTTCCCGCCAATCCAGGCGCAGGGTATCGACACCAGAACCAAGGCGATTGGATACCAATGGGGACCGAACTCCGGCCCCTTGTTCCAGGTGAGCACCGTCGCCAATGCGCTGATGATCACGCCGACGACGCCCAGCCATAGGGCGTGGGTGAGTGGCCGGTTGGGCGCGAGCCGCGCCGTGAGATAGCAGCCGACAACGCTGATGATGACCCGGTAGATCGTGGCCCATGCAAAAAGGCCACTACTCATCGCCTGCCCAAAGGGCGGAAAGATCCCGGTCACGTGCATGATGGCATCCATCGCCGAGGAAAGGATGACGATCACGATGAGGCCCGCCAGCACCGCCCACACGCTCTTCCACCTGCTCGACTGCAC
>WNGI01005531.1_pt1 | contig 11744 bp, 8 predicted proteins | sample 5400621 | NCBI WGS metagenome assembly WNGI01 (sample SAMN13153374, study PRJNA577476) | soil metagenome | isolation source: 20 cm soil or saprolite under Garry oak tree replicate 1 | place: USA:California | collected 2016-06-15
GCCAGAGCTCGAGTCCGCGGGTGGCACCGGCGAGCGGGTTGTGCGCGAGCCGCGGAAGCCCAGGACCCGCGACGCGGAACGAGCGGAGCGAGTGACGCAAGATGCGGGAGAGGGTGCGGCGAGCGCACGGCCCCAGGGGTAGGGGCCCCTGGCGAGCGAAGCGAGCTGGGGACAGGACCCGCGGCGGCAGTCGCGATCGCTCACGTAGTCTTCATTTGCCGTGGCTGACAGAAAAGTTGATGCATTAGAGGTCGAACCAGGCGCCGGCGCTGTCGCGCCGAGCTCCATTCGATTCGAAGCTCTGGGCGTCCCGACGTTCCGCTGGTACTGGATCTTCAGCTGGGTGAGCTCGACGGGTGACGGCATGGAGAACGTGATTCGCAACGTGCTCGTGTACCAGCTCGCCGGAGCGACCGCCCCTTTTTGGCTCGGGATGATGGTGTTCGCGCACTGGGTTCCGTTCACGTTCTTCTCGCTGTACGGCGGCGTGCTCGCCGAGGTCCAGATAGTCGCGCAGCTTCTCCTGATGGCGGCCGCGATCGCCATCGCGATCGTGACCATCGGAGGCGTCGTGACCACATGGTGGCTTTTCGGCCTGCTGCTGCTCCACGGGTTCGCGGGGGCGATAGGCGGCCCCGCCCAGCAGACGCTCATCCACTCGATGGTCGGTCCGTCGAAGCTTCTCTCCGCGGTGAGCCTCAACTCGACCGCGCGTCAGTTCTCGCAGGTGATCGGGCCGGCGGTCGCGGGCTTCATCGTCGTCGGGTTCGGACCGGGCTGGGGCTTTCTCATCAATGCGCTCACGTTCGTTCCGCTCCTCGTGTTCCTCGCGTTCGTTCGGGTGAAGCCGCTCGGCGCCCGATCCACGACGCCGATCCGCGCCGCGCTTCGCGACGGCCTGCGCTTCGTTCGCGGTCGTCCGTTCATCGCGGCGCTCATCGGGGTCGAGATGCTGGGCGTTATCTTCCTCGGCCACACCTTCAACTCGTTCCTCGTGCTGTTCGCACACGACGTCCTCCACGTCGACGATCTCGGGTACTCGTTCCTCCTCGTCGGCAGCGGTGTCGGTGCCGTGGCGGCGGCCTTCTACCTCGCGTACGCGCGCGACCGGCGTCACAGCGGCCGCTTCATCGTCGGTGCGGCGATGGCTGAGATGCTCGCGATCCTCGTCTTCGCGTTCTCGACAAGCTACGCGGCGTCGTTCCTCCTGCTGATCGTCGTCGGCGGCGCTGCGGTACTCACACAGTCGCTCACGAACACGAAGATCCAGCTGTCTGCGCCGAACGAGATCCGCGGCCGAGTGATGGGCGCGTACACGTTCGGGACGCAGGGCATGCGGGTGCTGAACGGCCCGCTCCTCGGTGGCGCGGCGATCCTGTTCGGCGCGCCGCTCGCCGTCGCTGGCGCCGCCGCGGTGGTGTTTGCGGGACTGACGGCGATCGTGGCTCGCGTGCCGCAGTTGCGCCAAGACCGGTAGACTTCTTCCGATGGCGATCGACGGAAGCGCGACCACGATCGAGGTGACCCCGGAGGCGGCGACCAAGCTGCAGGAGCTTCGCGCCGACGACCCGAAGCGCGCGTTCCTGCGCCTGTATGTCTCGGGCCGCTCCTGCTGCTCGTTCATGTACGGGCTGGCGTTCGACGAGAACGCGGATGAGACCGACGCGGTGACGAACGCGGCGGGACTGAAGGTCGCGATCGACGCGCAGAGCCTTCCGTACTGCGACGGCGCCAAGGTCGAGTGGGTCGATGGGCCTGAGGGCACCGGATTCCTCGTGCGCAACGCGTCGCTCGGCGGCAGCTGCGCCTGCGGCGGTTAGTTAGCTCGCGCTAGAGAGCGACTCCCACAGCACTTCCGCGATATGCCGCACCCGCGTGGTCTTTTCGCGCGCGTCCATCGCGCCACGCAGGTGCGTGAGGCATCCAGGGTTGTCAGAGATGACGAGGTCGACGCCGGTGGCATCGATGTTCGCGAGCTTGCGCTCGAGGACGCGGTTCGCGACCTCCGGATACTCGAAGCTGAACGATCCGCCGAATCCACAGCACACCGCCGACTCGGCCATCTCCACGATCTCCACCCCGGCGACCTCCCGGAGCAGCGTCCGCGGATCCTGATGGATACCCAGAACGTTCGCCGACTGGCACGCGTCGTGGTACGTCGCCCGTAGCCCGAGCTTCCGGCCACGAAGCGGACGCTCGCGAAGGATCGATGCGACGAACGGCGTGAACGCCGTGACACGCTTCGCGAGCTTGCCGGCGCGCTCTGACCACGCTGGATCGGCCGACAGGATCCTCGCGTAGTCCTGCGCGATCGTAATCGCACACGACGACGATGGAATCACGATGCGATCAGCCGCGATTCGCTCGAGCGACTCGATCGCGGCCTTCGCCATCGAGATCGCCGTCTGTCGATCGCCGCTGTTGAGCTGGGGGAGGCCGCAGCAGCGGCGGCCCTCGACGATGTGCACCTCCGCGCCCATCGATTGGAGGACGCGCGCAGCGGCGTATCCGGCGCCGGGCAGGAAGTGGTCGACGATGCATGAGGGGAACATCGCGACGCGCAGCGAGGGTGAGGCGGGATTGGTCTGGGTGATCTCACGGGCCCGGTAATGAAGCGGGTTGTCCGCCACCGCGGGCAGGCTCTTCTCCTGCGCGAGCGAGCCGAATGGAAGGCGCACGCTCCCGTTGCGCCGAAGCGGGTTCTGGAAGGTCGCCAGCCACCCGGTGATGCGGTCGATGCGGTCGGGCGTCGACCACTGATGCATGAAGAGCCGCTTGGCCCAGGACATCCCGGTCCGCTCGACCGCCTGTACGCGGACGTCGGTGATGAGCGACGCGAGGGGGATGGAGACCGGGCAGACCGTGTCGCACGCGTTGCACCCCATGCACAGCGCCTGCTCGTGGGCGACGCTCTCGATGCCGTGATGCCACGGCGAGACGACGAGGCCGATCGGGCCGGTGTAGATGTGGCCGAAGACATGACCGCCAACCTCCTGATAGCTCGGACACACGTTGCTGCACGCCCCGCAACGGATGCAGCGCAGCGCGTCCCGGGCGAACGGGTCGTCGCGCATCGCGGTCCGACCGTTGTCGAGGAGCACGAAGTGCAGCTCCTTTGGCCCGTGCACCCCGATCTGCGCCTTGAGCTCGATGTCGGCTGATCGCGACGGTCCGGTGATGAACTGCGTGTACGACGTGATCTTCTGGCCGGTCCCGCTGCGTGCCAAGAGCTTCACGATCGCGATCGCGTCGTCGATCGTGGGAACGATCTTCTCGATCCCCACGACGGCGATGTGCACCGCCGGCAAGGTCGTGGCCAGATCGGCGTTGCCCTCGTTGGTCACGAGCATGAGGGTGCCGGTGTCGGCGATGAGAGCGTTCCCGCCGGTGATGCCGATGTCAGCGTCGATGAAGCTCTGCCGCAGCTCCTTCCGGGCGACCGCGACAAGGGAGGCGATGTCGTCGGCGACCGGATGTCCGACAACCTTACTGAAAAGCTGCGCGACCTCTTCTCGCGTCTTGTGGATCGCAGGCGCGATGAGATGCGACGGGCGCTCTCCCGCGAGCTGGATGATCCACTCGCCGAGATCAGTCTCGACCGCGTGGATCCCCTGCGACTCGAGGTGATCGGTCAGGCCGATCTCCTCCGTCGCCATCGACTTCGACTTGACCACGAGCTTCGCTTTCTTCGCGCGGCAGATCGCGGTGACGATCCGGCGCGCTTCCTCAGCATCGACGGCGCGGTAGACCTTGGCGCCGACCGCCTCGGCCTCGCGGGTGAATCGCTCGACGAGCTCGGGCATGTCATCGACCGCTTTGGCCTTGCGCAGCGTGAGGTCCGCGCGCAGGCCCTCCCAGTCGATCTCACGCATGCGTGCGTCGCGGCGCTCCTTCAGCTCAGGGAGCGCGCGACGGAGCGCGGTGCGCAGTCGATCGGACCCGAGCGCGCGATCAAGGCGCCGTTTGAATTCGGTCTTGGATGCGGTCAGAGCGGGCCTCAGCCTCCCCCGCTAGACCGTAGCGCAGTCGAGGCGTCGCCGCCGCGCAACGCGCGCCGGACCACCAGAGCGGCGCCCGTCCCCTGCGCGAGGAGGGTCACCAGGACGATCCCGAAGCTCACGTCTTGAAGGAGCTCCCGCTGAGGAAAGTCCGCGGGAAGAGAAAGCGCCGCGGCGAGCGCGATCGCGCCGCGCAGCCCGGACCAGAAGATCACGTGCACCCAGCCGCGCGGGAGGGATGTCGTCCCTGACCGGAGCCGCACCGCGGCCGCGGGAAGGTAGACGATGAGCGCCCGTCCCACGACCACCGCGGCGGTGCCGACCACAACCGCGGCACCAGACCCGAGCAACGACGGAAGACGGACGGCGAACCCGATCAGCAGGAACACGAGTGAGGTGAGGACGAACCCGACGACGTCCCACAGATCTTCGATCTCGCGGACCAGCGCGTCTGAGCCGACGGTCCGCCTCATGCGGCTCCCGAGAGCGATCCCTGCGATCACCGTCGCAAGAATCCCGGAGAGACCGATCGCGTCAGCGAGCTGGTAGGTGCCGTACGCGATGACGAGCGAGATGCCGAGCTGGATGGTTCGCTCGTTCGTCGCGTGGATAAGGCGCGCCCCGATGAGTCCACCTGCGACACCGACGGCGGCGCTGACTGCGATGGTTCCGACGAACAGGGCCACGCCTTCCTCGGCACTGACGCCTGCCTGCACCGCGCGCACCGCGAGAGCGAATAGCACGAGCCCGGTCCCGTCGTTCAAAAGGCTCTCGCCTTCGACGAGGGTCCGTAGACCGCGCGGCACGTCGAGCCGCCGCATCGTGGCGACGACCGCGACCGGATCGGTCGCGGCGGTGATGGCGCCCACGACGAAGGCGAGCTCGAGCGGCACTCCGACTCCGAGGTGCAGGGCGAACGCGACTACGACGGCGGACGCGAGCACGCCCGGGATCGCGAGCGCGACGATCGGCGCGAGGACCGGGCGCAGCTCGGCCCAATCGATCGAGTACGCGGCCGCGAAGACCAAGCCCGGGACAAACACGCCGAGGACCAGACCGGGCGTCACAGCCAGCCCAATCTCGGGAAAAAGCGTCGCGCCCAATAATCCGGCGAGGACGAGGACGACGGAATCCGGCAGCGCGGCCCGACGCGCGAGCGCCGCGACGACGGTGGCCGTCGCGATCAGTGCAACCGCCGCACGGATCAGCAGGAGCGGATCGGTCAAGGCGATCTCCCTGCCGACCAGCCTTCCCGGCACTCCAGACCGGAGCGAAGTCTACGAGCCGCGCTCGTCAGACCGCGCGGTACGCCTCGTCCAAGAGATCGAGCAGATGCACGACGCGCACGTCGGACCCTGCGTGGCGCAGGCCGCTTTGGATCTGCATGAGGCAGCCGGGGTTCGCGGTGACGACGGTGTCCGCGCCGGAACGCACGATGTTCGCGACCTTTCGCTCGAGGATCGAGCGCGCGAGGTCGGGCTGCGTGACGTTGTACGTCCCAGCGCTTCCGCAGCACCAGTCCGCCTCCACGAGCGGAACGACGTCGAGGCCCGGGATCGCGGCGAGCAGGGCCCGGGGCTGCTCGCGGATCTTCTGGCCGTGGAGCAAATGGCAGGGGTCGTCCCAGGTCACCCGCCCGTAGAGCGCGCCCGGCCGCTCAACGAGGCCGAGGTCGCCGAGGTATTCGGTCGCATCCTTCACTTTCGCGGCGAAGGCCGAAGCTCGCGCCGACCATTCGGGGTCGTCTTTCAGGAGCCAGCCGTACTCCTTCATCGCCGCTCCGCAACCCGCGGCGTTCACGATCACTTCGTCGACCGCGGACCGCTCGAACGCGGCGATGTTGCGGCGCGCCAGATCACGCGCGCGCTCGCGCTCGCCGGCATGCGCATGCAGCGCGCCGCAGCAGGTCTGATCCGGCGCCGCGATGACTTCCACCCCGTTCCGCGCGAGGACGCGCGCAGTCGAGGCGTTCGTGTCGCCGAAGACGCTCCCCATCACGCAGCCCTGGAGCAGCGCGACGCGGCCGCGCCGCTGTCCGACCGCCGCCGCCGTCACCAGCGGGGAGGCGGTCGCATGATCGGGGAGGAGGTCCAGCAGGTCCGCCGCCCGCCGGGCGGGACCGAGGCGCGTCGCCTTCAGTAGCCTCCCGATCCCGAGTCGCTTTGCCGCGATGGAAAAGAGGGCAAACGCACCGAGCGCGCGCCGGTGCGGAAGGAGCCAGTCGAACGCTGCCGCGCGAACGAGACGCTCGAGGGGCGATCGCGGGCGCGCGGTGACGATCTGCGAGCGCGCCCCTTCGACGAGCTTGCCGTATTCCACGCCGGAGGGGCAGGCCGTTTCGCAGGCGCGACAGTCCAGGCACTTCGAGATGTGATCCTCGAGCCCCGGCGAGTCCGCGCCGAGCCGATGATCCCACACCGTCTTCATGAGATGGATGCGTCCGCGCGGCGAATCCATCTCGACGCCGAGGACCGCGAACGTCGGACAGGTCGGCAGGCAGAACCCGCAATGCACGCAGGCGGCGATGAGCTCCTGCGACGGCGCGTCCGCATTCGGGTAGGGCATTGGCACGGTCATGCGAACGCCGATCGTCCCGGCTCGAGAATGCCAGCCGGATCGAAGGCGTCCTTGATTCGCCGCATCAAGAAGTCGCCGTTCGGCCGGTTCGGCCACGTCAAAAGGCGAGAGCGGAGGTGCTCGGCCCGGCGCTCGATGCGGCCCGCGCCGCCGACCATCCGCGCGGCGAGTAGCAGCGCTTCCGCGTCGCGGATCACGGCATCGTCGTCGTTCACAAGATGCACGCGCGCGATCCCAGACGCGACGTCGACGACGAGCGCCGCGAAGCCTTCGAGCCCGACCGCGCTCTCCGCGAACGCGGCCGACGCGGCAAGGGGAAGCGAGACGCGCACGAGCGCGCCGTCGATCGCCCGAGCTGGAAGCTCGCGCATCGATCCAAGATCGTCACGTAGGTCCGTGGCCTCGCCGTGACGTGTCGCGACCTCGCGGCGAGCGTCGCGAAGTGCGCGGTCGACGGCCGGCCCGCCACCCCGCGACTGGACCGCAAGAATCCACGAGCCCTCCGCGCTTCGCTCAACGACGCACGCGTCGACCCGCGAAGCCCCGCGGGCGATCGCGTGCGCGGTACCGAACGCATCCGCGGGGCGGTCGAACCGCGCGACGAGCCCGTCGCTCCTCTCCGGAACGGGGAGAACCTTGAGCGTCGCCTCGACGATCACGCCGAGGGTCCCCAGTGACCCAACGAGGAGCTTGTTGAGGTCGTATCCCGCGACGTTCTTGACGACGCGTCCACCGGCGCGTGCGATCGTTCCGTCCGTGAGAGCGGTGCGGGTCCCGATGAGGAGGTCGCGCACGCCGCCGTAGCGGGCTCGCCAGAAGCCATTCGAGTTCGCGGCAATGATCCCTCCGATCGTCGCGGCATCCGCGTGAGGCGGGTCGAGCGGTAGGAACTGTCCTGCCCGAGCCAGCGCCGCGGCGACATCGGCCATCCGCGTGCCCGCACCAAGCGTCACCGTGAGGTCTGCGGGGACATGGTCGATGACGCCGGCAAGGCGCTCTGTGCTGAGCTCGACGTCCGTCGAGCCCACGTCGCCGAGATAGGACTTCGTGCCCGAACCAGTTATCCGGATGGTGCGGCGGTCATCTGCGGCCTCCGCGAGGAGACGCGCGCACTCGGCGGGGTCCGCCGGGATCGTCCGCGCCACAGTCGCGGTCACGGCGCTGTCGACGCGAAGGCGAACTCCCGGCATCGGCTTGGCGTGGGAAAGATCTTGCCGGGATTCATGAGGCCGTCGGGGTCGAACGCGTTCTTGAGCCGCCGCATCGCGGCGAGGTCGGGCGGCCGGAACTGCAGCGGCATGTAGCAGTTTTTCTCCATGCCGACGCCATGCTCGCCGGTGATCGAGCCACCGGCCTCCACGCACGCGGTGAGGATCTCAAGGCCGGCGGCCTTCGCGCGCTCGAGCTCGCCCGGGCCAAGACGCGAATCGAACAGGATGAGCGGATGGAGGTTGCCGTCGCCGGCGTGAAAGACGTTCGCAACGCGCAGCCGGTGTCGCGCGCCCGCGTCCTTCACAAGCCGCAGGATGTCCGGCAGCCGCGTGCGAGGGATGACGCCGTCCTGCACGTAGTAATCCGGAGAGAGCCGGCCCATCGCGGCGAACGCGCCCTTGCGACCCGCCCAGAGCCGCTCGCGATCGAGCGCCGTCGTCGCGACCCGCACCTCGCTTGCGGCGTGCTCGCGGCAGATCGCCTCGATCCGAGCCCGCGCGTCATCGAGGCCGTCGCGAGGTCCGTCGACCTCGAGCAGGAGGATGCCGCCCGCATCGAGCGGATAGCCCGCGTGCACGGCGGCCTCGACGGCTTGGGTCGCGAGCTGGTCCATCATCTCGATCGCGCTCGGGACGATGCCGGCCGCGATGATCGCGGAGACCGTTTCGGATGCCTCGTCCATCGTCGGAAACGCGGCCATCAGAGTGCGCTTGTCTTCGGGCAGGGGAGTGAGCTTGACCGTGATCTCCGTAACGAGACCGAGCGTGCCCTCGGATCCGACGAAGGCGCCAACGAGGTCGTAGCCCTCGTCCTCGGCGGCCTTTCCACCAATCCGGACCACGGTTCCATCCGAGAGCACGACCTCGATCCCGGTCACGTGATTCGTGGTGACGCCGTACGCAAGGGTGTGCGGGCCACCCGAGTTCTCGGCGACGTTCCCGCCGAGCGTGCAGGCCTTTTGGCTCGAGGGATCCGGTACGAAATAGAGGCCATGCGGCGCGACCGCGGTCGAAAGATGCAGGTTGATCACGCCGGGTTGAACGACGGCCCGAAGGTTGGGGACGTCGATCTCGAGGATCCGCGCCATCCGCGCGAACGAGACGACGACGCCTCCCTCCACCGGGATCGCGCCACCGGAGAGGCCCGTCCCCGCGCCGCGCGGGACGATGGGCACCGCGTGCTCATGGCAGAACCGCGCGAGTGCCGCGACGTCAGCGGTGCTCTCGGGGAGGACGACCGCGTCCGGCGTCGCGGTGTCGACGGCGCCGTCGTACTCGTAGAGGAGCAGATCGTCGTGCGCGCCAAGCACTTTCGCGGGACCAAGGAGAGCGATCAGGCCGCGCACGAGCGGCGCGCCACGGAGTCCGGCGCGAACGGTCGCCGCGGTCGTCAGGATGCCGCTCCGGTCTGATCGCGGAGGGCCTCCGCGAGATCGGCGGCGGCGCGCCGGAGCGCAGGAGCCAGCTCGGCGCAGCGCTGCCGGCTGAGGCGGCTCGCAGGCGCGGAGATCGAGAGCGCCGCGACCGGCGCACCGGCGGCCGATTCGCGCCCCGGAGCAGGCATGACCGCGACGGCCACGCAGCGCACGCCCTCGTCGTACTCCTCGTCGTCGAGCGCGTAGCCCCTTTCGCGGACCTCGTCGAGGGTGCGTCGCAGGACTGCTCGGTCCACGATCGTCCGGGCCGTGTACCCCCGCAGATCCAGACGCTCGAGCAGCGCGTCGCGCCGAACGGCAGGCAGGTTGGCGAGGAGCGCCTTCCCCGCGCCGGTTGCATGGAGCGGCGTGCGGTTTCCCACCGACGTGAAAAGACGCACGACCTGGGGCGATGGCATGGTCTCGATGTAGACCGCCTGGAGGTCGTCGAGCACGACCAGGTTCGCGGTTTCTCGCGTCGCCTCGGTGAGCCCACGGAGGAGCGGGCGCGCGCGAAGGCGCAGCTCGCCGAACCGCGACCGGCCCTCCGAGAGTGTCGCGAGCTTGGCGCCGGCGTAGTAGCGGCTGGTCTCGGGGTTCTGGCGCACGTAGCCGCGCCGCAGGAGAGTGGCGAGCAGCCGGTGCACCGTGCTCACGTGCAGCGCAGTCCGCGTCGCGAGCGCGGTGATGGCGACCTCGCCCTCAGCGGCCACCAGTGCCTCGAGGAGATCGAGCGCCCGGTCGACCGACTGCACGGACCGGCGCGCTCGCTTCGTAGGAGCCGTCGTCTCTTTCACCGCGCGGAACCCCCCATCCGATTGGTGGAAGCATACCCGCGAACGGCCTAGCGATACTCGATAGGTGGACAAGACGTCGCGGCGGGAGTCGCTCGAGGCCCAGGTCGCCTCATTTCCGGCGAAGCCGGGGGTGTACCTCTTCAAGGACGCCAAGGGCCGGGTCCTCTATGTCGGGAAGGCCGACGTGCTCCGCGATCGCGTGCGAGCGTACTTCGGGCCGACGCTCGAGGTTCGGCACATACGAATGGTCGAGCGCGCCGAGCGACTCGAATACGTGCTCACCGACAGCATCTCCGAGGCATTCCTCCTCGAATCGAACCTCATCAAGCAGCACCACCCCCGCTACAACATTCGTCTCAAGGACGACAAGTCCTACCCGTACGTGAAGGTCACGCTCGGAGAAGACTTCCCGCGGATCCTGCGGACGCGCACGCTCGGCGACCGCAGCGCCCGCTACTTCGGACCGTTCGCGAACGCGAAGTCAGTGGACCAGTCGCTCGATCTCTTGCAGAAGCTCTTTCCGTACCGCACCTGCAAGCTGAACATCGTCGCGGGCGAAGACGGGCGCGGACGCACCGTACCCCCGTCGGCACTGCCGGGCGGTCGCCCCTGCCTGCTGTTCCACCTCAAGCGGTGCACCGCGCCGTGCGTGGGGAACACGACGCGGGACGAGTACCGCGGCACGGTCGACAAGAGCGTGCTCTTCCTCGAAGGTCGCTATGACGCGCTCGCGCGCGATACGAAGAAGGAGATGCAGCAGGCATCCGATGCGCTCGCGTTCGAACGCGCTGCGACCTTGCGCGATCGGCTCGTGGCCATCGAGCGCACCCTTGACCGACAGGAGGTGCACGCCTACAAGGGCGACGACTTCGATGTGCACGCCGCCGCGGTCGAAGAGGGTGACGCGGTCGTCCAGGTGTTCCGCGTCCGCGACGGGACCGTGGTGAGCCGCGATCATTTCTCCCTCGAAGGATCGGAGGGCGCGCTCGCGCCCGACGTCCTCGCGTCCTTCCTGCGGCAGCACTACGCCGTCGCTGCCGGCGTGCCGCCCGAGATCGTCGTTCCCGTCTCGATACCGGAAGTGGACGCATTCGAAGCGTTTGCCACGGAGCGTCGCGGCGGTCCGGTCCGGGTCCTCGTGCCCCAACGCGGCAAGAAGCGTCACCTCGCCGAGCTCGCCGAGCGGAACGCCCGCGACGCCCTAGAGCAGGAGCGCGTCCGCTGGCTGGCCGATCGCGGCAAGACCGACACGGCGCTCCGCGAGCTCGCAGAAGCATTGGGCCTCGAGGGATCCCCCAAGCGGATCGAGTGCTACGACGTGAGCCACGTGCAGGGGACGAGCGTCGTCAGCTCGATGGTCGTGTTCGAGGACGGGCGGCCCGCGAAGCACGCCTATCGCCGCTTCCGCGCGAAAATCGTCGACCGGAACGACGACTTCGCCAATATGCGCGAGACGCTCCGCCGCCGGTTCCAGCGCTCGGCGACCGACGGCGCCGGCTGGCCCCTCCCAGATCTTGTGATCCTCGACGGCGGCAAGGGGCAGCTCTCGGCGGGCCAGGCTGCCCTCTCCGACGCGGGCCTTCTGCAGATCCCGATCGCGGCGCTCGCGAAGGAGCGCGAGGAGCTGTTCGTTCCCGCGCGGCCCGACCCGATCGTCCTGCCGCGGACATCGCAGGGGCTCTACCTCGTGCAGCGCATCCGTGACGAGGCGCACCGGTTCGCGGTTACCTATCACCAGAAAGTGCG